>Ga0302275_10002334_pt1 | contig 19976 bp, 14 predicted proteins | sample III_Bog_N2_2_FD_200229 | JGI IMG/M metagenome (GOLD analysis project Ga0302275, IMG submission 200229) | Peat permafrost microbial communities from Stordalen Mire near Abisko, Sweden - III_Bog_N2_2 | ecosystem: Environmental > Terrestrial > Soil > Wetlands > Peat | place: Sweden: Abisko... | reverse complement strand
ATAAGTGCCCGCACCCCCTCCATCAGCCTCGCGGCGGTGGTCCCGGCGGCCGCAAATCCGGGCAATTTTTTGTCCCGCTCGCTTACGCGGGGATTTGGGAGCATTATTCCAATTTTGACCGCACAGACCTTTCCAGTTTTGATCGCACCACGACAGCCCGGCTTAAAAATAGCGGGGATCCGGGTGATCCAAGGATGATGGATGAGGGATGAAAGATGAATCGGCGTGTATTGTGGTGTTTCAGAGGGGATAACAGTGATATTTCGAGGGATTTTGTGGTTCTGGCTGGACGTGGGCCGGTTACGAGGGGTTTCCCGGCCGGACGGCGTTGGGGTTTCGGGGTGCCAATCCCGTTTAACCCGAACTCCGAAATTGGAAGGGGTGGCACGGGCGGCCCGCCCGTCTCGTCGGGCCACTGCCCCGACGAAACAGCCACCCGCGCCGCGACGCAATGTGCGTACAATTTTGTAAGCGGCTTCCATTTCCCGCCCCACTTCTATTTAAAAGCAATGGCCGTTCGTTTAGCGGGGCAGATGTAGTTGATATACATGACATGACAACTGCGGGCCCTTGTCCCAGTATGCGCCCATGTACATCCAAACCAATCGCGCTGGGCTTGTGTCGCGTTTATCCGCGCCGATACGGCGTTTCAATGAAGGCCAGGGATGTGCCCAATCCACTCTTTTGTTGCCAGCTTTATCCTGCGAAAACACGCGGCAATAATGACCCGAACCACCAGTCCCCATTGTCTCCGCCAATTTTGCAACCGCTTCACCCGCAAATTCTGAGAATAGCAGCAACCGTAACAACCGATAAACCAATAACATCATCCCGTTGAGTAAAATGAAACACACTAAACCCATCCATGCCATGACCCTTGGCCTGGCCTTGCTTGCCGGCGGCGCGATCGGAGCCTTCGCCCAATCCGTCGGTTTCAACTTCGCCGGTGGTTATAACGACCATGAAATCAACAATACTGATCCAGATTCCCTTGCTGTCACCGAATTGGCCGGCGCTCCCGGTTTCAAGCAAACGAATTGGAACAACGGTGGCCGCTATGGCGGAGTCACGTCTGGAATAGTGGACAGCATCGGTACAGCGACGGCGCTGGTGATTAACTGGGATGCAGTGAATATTTTTTCTTCTGGAGCCTACCAGACGCTGGGAACTTCAGATGCAAAACTCATGGACGATTTAATCTCCCCGGATTGGGCCAACGGCCCGGCCGCGCCTATAACCGGCGATACCTCGGTGTATAGTGTGAACGCTGATGCCAAACCCATTGTGTTCATCGGCGGACTACAGGCTTGGCTGGCGCAAGAAGGTGCCGTCAGCTATAAAATCGTGCTTTATGTCAACGGGTGGCATAACTATAATGGCACCAGTGAGTATTGGATTGAATCGGTCACCGGCAGTTCAATTGGCTACAGCATGGTTCCCGGTGCGGATTTAACCCCGCATTTATTCAGCACCGATACCGGGCCGTTCAATGGAACCTGGAACCAAGTCAGCCCCACCAGTACCTCGGCCGCAAATCGTTCTGTGGGCGGCAACTACATGGTTTTCAGTGGATTGACCAACAATGAAGTTTTGATACGTAGTTCCGAAGTCAATGGCGATTACCAGACTGTGACGCTGTTTGGCTTTCAAATTGTCCCGGTGTTTCCCGGTGCTCCGCCGGATGTGAGCGGTCCGGGAGCCAGTCCGTCCTCCACCCTTTACGCGGGTTCGCCCACGCTCCTGACGGAAGTCGCCTCGGGCAATGGAACCTTGACGTATCAATGGCAGACCGACGGCGGCAGCGGCGGCAGCCTGACCAATATTCCCGGTGCCACCGCGACCAATCTACTGGTGCGGCCCCCGGATACGGGTGCGACGTATAACATCGCTTATGACGTGATTGTTTCCAGCAGCTTTGGTTCATCCACCAGTGCGGTGACGTCGCTTACGGTCAACCCCGCCAGCGCCCCGTTGCTCACCCAGGACATTCAGCCAGGCACAAGCATTTTTGCCTATTTGCATGGCATATTGACATTGAATGCCGCGTTTGATGGCACCCATCCGATTACTAATTATTGGGTCTCCAATTCCGTCACTGTGCTCACCGCGACCAACAACACGTTTACCTTGACCAACCTGCCGGCTTCCGCCGCCGGCACCTATCAGTTTACCGCTACCAACGCCGTCGGCAGCCTCGGCAGTTCCATTGCCACCGTCACCATCCAGCCGGATCTGGCCGCGCCCAACGCCAGCGAGCCGTATGCGTACGCCGTATTCACCAACCACCCCGTGGCTTACTGGCGTTTCAGTGAGACGGGTGACAACGGTGATAATGTCATTCAGGCCTATGATTTCAGTGGTAATGGCAACGATGCCAACTATGGCTCGGCGGTCTCACTGGGCCAGGCGGGACCCCAGTCGCCTGCTTTTCCGGGCTTTGAATCCGCGAATACCGCCGTGGCCCTTGGTATTAATCTGAACAATTCATTCCTGACCAGCCCCTCGCTAAACTTGAACACCAACACCGTAACCTTCACCGCGTGGATCAACCCCAATTACCAGGTCGTGGCCAGTGCGGGATTGTTCACCTGGCTGAACGGCGTGGACAAGGCGGGTTTTGGATTTGGCGGCAACGTGAGCAATGGCGTCGCCGAACTTGGCTATGTCTGGAATACCAATAGTCCCGGTTCCTATAACTACCACTCCGGCCTTTATCCGCCGGCCGGTCAATGGTCTTTCGTCGCGGCGACCATCACCCCGACGAATACCACGCTCTATCTATACTATGTGGATCAAAACAACGGCAACACCAACCTGTTCAAGTCGGTGCAGCTCACCACGAACGGTCCGGAAGCTTTTGGTGGCGGAACCAGTTGGATTGGGACAGATACTTCTGCCGCCCGTATTTTTAACGGCTCGCTTGCCGAAGTGGCCGTGTTTGGACACTCATTGTCTGAGGTTCAGATTCAAAACCTCTTCCTCACGGCCATTGGTGCCGCCGGCGTGGTCCCGAATGTGACGCTGACCACCGCCGCCGTGAATACCTATGTCGGCGTGCCCGTCACGTTTAATGCGGTTGGCGGTGGTGCCCCGCCGCCGATCTATCAATGGCAGACGAGTTCGGATGGCGTCACGTTTGTCAATCTGGTTAATGGACCCGGAATTTCCGGCAACACGACGCCCACGCTGACGATCAGTAATATTGGGCCGGCCAATGCCTACATCCGGGTGGTGGGTCAGAATATCATCGGATCCAGTCCCAGCACCGCGGTTCCAGTGACTTTGACGCCCATTCCGGCGCAGGGCCAGTGGACCGTGAACTTCGCCGTCGTTAATCAAGATAACAACAATCCCGGCGTCGCTTATTCTGGCCGGGGAATCCTGGGCGTGGGCAATTATTGGAATGCCTATAACGCTTACGACGGGACGGTCACCGCCTCCTATTTGGATGACGGGATAACCCCCAGCAGTGCCACCCTTTCCATGGCCAATTTGACCGGCGAATGGAGCTATTCTCCAGTGGAAAATATTCACCTGTTGTCGGCCTATGTCTCTTGTGACACCAATGCTTTTCCCGGAACGAGCGCCACGACCGCAACCTTTGGAAATATTCCCAATGGAACTTATAACCTGGCGCTTTACGGAATTGACGGCGGTTGGGCGGATCGCGCTGTCACCTACACGGTGAATGGTGTCAGCCAGACCATTGTGAATGTGCAGGATGTCTATTTCACCCCCGGCGACAACACGGTTCTGTTCGCCAGCGTGACCGTGACGAATGGCCAGTTGCAGATTGGTCTGGAGTCGGCGGATTCCCCAAAACATAACTCGAATACTGACGGTACCCCGAATACGGAAGGTGAATTCAATGGCGGCCAACTGCAATTGGTGCAGGCCGTTGGCAATCCCGCCAGAATCAGTAACGTCAGTGATTCCGGTGGCAACCTGGTCATTAAGGGTGTCAGTCCCGACGTCGGCCAAAGTTATCGGATCCTGTCCACGACCAATCTGACCTCGGGCGTTTGGACGCCGGTCGCCACGAACGTCTTCGTGACCGGTGGATTCACCAATAGCATCCCCGTCAACTCGACCAATCCGCAGAGTTTTTACCGCGTGGTCGAACCTTGAGCGCAGTTTAATGGGCGCGCACCGGTTCACCGGTGCGCGCCTCTTTTTTCGCCTTTGATCGCGTCCGCCGAATTGCAGGAGATTTACATGCTTCCGTTTTTCAATCATCCGGGCACCCTCGCGGTGCCTTTTTGTTTTCACACTTTCGCGGTCGATCCAAACCGCTCTCCCACCTGAATGCTGGCCGCTTTTCCATTATCCAGATCCTCCCTGAAACGGAAGTGGTTCGCCGCTTTTCTGGCTTGTTTGATCAATTTGAATGGCGTGGGTTGGGCGCAAATTCTGAGCGCCCTTGGCTCGGCTGCCCCAACGCCGGGGCCGAACGACATCTCGCAGTTGAGCACGAACGGGGACACGACGTTTCCCGATGCGCTGAATTATTATTCCGACAACGGCAACCCGGCGGGGCAGACCTTCAGCACCTCCAGCAACACCACCGGTCTGGTTTCACTGGCCATCAAGACGGCCGGCCTGAATTCCGGCGGCGGCTATGGCACTCCGGCCACCACGCCGACCTTCTACCTTCGGCTGTATTCCATCGTCGGCAGCAATGCAACCTTGATCACGACGCTCGCCGCCACGAACCCCGGATTTGTGGATGGAGATTGGTTGAGTTGGAGCAACCTCTCGGTCCCCCTGGCACCCAACTCGCTCTACGCTTATTCTTTTGGCATCCAGCCTTCGTCCGGCGGCTATTGCGCCCTGGCCGTCGGCAGTGGTAATCCCTATCCTGGTGGGGAAATCGCCCTGATTCCCATTGCGAGTGGCACCGTGACCTTCGGGGCCAGCCACGGTTATGATGCCGTGTTTGACTTGGGGTTGACCACCAATGTTTCCCCGCTGCTGGCGGACATCGGCACCGCCACCCCGACGCCAGGGCCGAACGACATTTCGCAGTTGAGCACCAACGGGAACACCACCTTTCCCGACGGCCTCAACTATTACTCGAACAACAGCAACCCCCCCGGCCAGACTTTTACCAATGGTCCGAACGCCACGAACCTGGTGGCCTTGGCGGTCCGGACCGGCGGACTGAATGCGAGTGGCGGCTATGGTTTGCCGGCCACCGTCACCAACTATTGTCTGCGCCTGTACTCGATCTCCGGCAGCACGGCAACGTTGATCCAGAGCTTTACCAATCTCAATCCGGGCTTCACCGACGGCGAATGGTTGAAGTGGAACCGGCTTTCGGTCCCCCTGGCGGCCAACGGCACCTACGCCTTTTCGGTCAGCGCGTTGCCGGGCGGCAGCAGTTGGTTCGCCCTCGCGGTGGCCAATGGCAACCGCTATCCGGGCGGCGAAATGGCGTTGATTCCCATCAACGGCGGCACCCTGACGTTTGGCGGCAGCCACAGCTATGATGCGGTGTTTGACCTGGGCCTGTTCGCCACCGCGCCCACCGCCAACACGCCGGCAGTTTCGCCGGCGAGCACCGTCTATGTCGGCCAGACCTTGACCCTGACGGAAAGCGCGCTGGGGGCCGGAACGCTGCATTACCAGTGGCTGACGGACGGCGGCGGTGGCAGTCTCACCAATATCCCCAACGCCACCGGTACGAACCTGACGGCCACCGTGGCGAGTGTCGGCAATTATCATTACAGCATCGTTGTTACCAATGGCTATGGCAGCGAAACCAGCCTGGTGGCAACGGTGACCGTTCAGGCACCGGTCAATGTCAGTGTGAATACCGCGCAACCGATGGCGGCGATGCCCTTGCAGGGGTTGGGTGTTTGCGCCGCAACTTACGACAACGCGCTGATCGACAACAATATTGCCCCGCTGCTGAAGGCCGCCGGCATCGCCGCCGTCCGTTATCCCGGCGGTTCCTATGCCGATATTTTTAACTGGCAGACCACCACCGGCAATGACGGGGCTTATGTCAATGCCAGCGACTCGTTGCTCAATTTCATGAACACGGTCGTGAACCCCGCCGGCGCCCAAGCGGTCATCACCGTCAATTATGGGTCCAATCCCGCCAACACCGGCGGCGGCGATCCCAACGTGGCCGCCGCCTGGGTCGCTTGCGCCAACGTGACGAATCAGTGGGGGATAAAATTCTGGGAGATCGGCAACGAGGTCGGCGGCAACGGCTACTCCGGTGTCAACGCGGATTGGGAATACGACCTGCATTATCCCGAGACCAATGCCGCCACGCGCGTCGGCCAACCTGCCCTTTCTCCTGCCGCCTATGGCACCAATGCGGCGCAATTCATCCGGGCGATGAAGGCGCAGGATCCCGGCATTAAATGCGGAGTGGGCTATGCGGTTGGCAACAATGGTTACAACACCCCGTTGTTGCAGGCGGTTGGCACCAATGTGGATTTTGTCATCATTCACTGGTATCCGGGCAGCGACAGCGCCTCCACGCTGGCGGCCTCCACCGGGATTGTCGCCACGGTCACCGGCGCGTTCACGGAATTCACGAACACCTTGGGTGCCGCCCATGCCGCGCAGATGAAAATCGCCGTCACCGAAACGGGTTCCGGCAATGCCGCAGGGGCCGCCGCCGCGCTGTATGCCGCCGACAACTATCTTACCTGGATCGAAAACGGCATCGTCAACGTGGATTATCAGATTCTTCATGCGGACATCCTGCTGGACAACCAGACGCCCGGCCACGCCTATTATGGTGCGCAAATGGCTCATCTATTGGCCGGTGTCGGCGATACGTTTCTCCCCGCCACCTCCGCCAACAGTGAATTGCGGGTCCATGCCACCACCCGGCAGGACGGGAACACCGGCGTCATGCTCGTTAACCTGAATCCGCTGCTTGCCATTGCCGCCACGGTGAACCTCAACGGGCGGAACCTCGCCAGTTCCGGGATCTGGTGGCAGTTTGGCCTCACCAATTATCTCGGCGCAAATGATGCTCCCAGTTATCCCGCCTCCTCGAACCTCGTGACCGGGCTGGGAAACACCTTCACCGTTTTGGTGCCGCCCTACACCATCGTCAATGTGTTGATCCCGCCCGCCGCTTCCAATACTCCGCCCGCGCTCGCCGCCATCAGCAATCAGACAGTCAACGTCGGCCAGACCGTTGCCTTCACCGCCAGCGCCACCGATACGAATCTGCCCCTGCAAACCCTGACCTTCGCTTTGCTGACGGGCCCGACCAATGCCAGTTTGAATGCGAACAGCGGCGCGTTTTCATGGCGGCCGACCGTGACCCAGGCGAATTCATCCAACCTGTTCAGCCTGCAAGTTTCCGGCAGCCGCGCGCCGGTCTTGAGCGCCACGCAGAGTTTTTATGTGTTGGTGAATCCGCTGACCTTGCCCCGGATCTCGGCGGCGACGACCGGGAACAACCCGTTCAAATTCTCCATCAGTGGTCAGGCCGGTCCGGATTATGCAGTGCAAAGTTCCACGAATCTGACGCAATGGAGCGCGGTCTTCATCACCAACTCGCCCGCGTTGCCCTTCAATTGGGCCGACACCGGCGCGCCGGATGTGCCGACGCGTTTCTACCGCGTGGCGGTGGGTCCGCCCTTGCCCTAACCAGCCAGGCGAGTGTACGTTGCCAGCCCATGAACGGCACCAACACCTCGCTTTTGGATTCCCGGCAGCCAGCCGTCTGGCTTCGGCCGGAGCAACCCGCCGATGAGGCGTTTCTCCTGGAACTCTTTGGCAGCACCCGGCAGGAGGAATTGAACCTCACCAACTGGGACGCCACCACCCGGGCTGCGTTCATCAAAATGCAGTTCACCGCCATGCGCCGGGGCTATGCCGGGATGTTCCCCGCTGGGCAATTTTCCGTGGTCCTGCTGCCGGACCGTCCGGTCGGGCGGATGGTGGTGCATCGCAGCGAACAGGAAATCCGGGTGGCTGACATGGCGTTGCTGCCGGAATTCCGCAGCCGGGGCATCGGCACCCGCCTGGTGCAAGCCGTGCAGGCCGAAGCCCGCCAGGCTCAAAAGCCCGTGTTGCTGCACGTTTTGAAGGGAAACCGGGCCGCGCGGCTGTACGAACGCCTGGGCTTTCAGCCCACCGCCGACTGCGGGCTCCACGCGGAAATGACCTGGACGCCATAGCTGGCCCGTTGCCCGTAAAAAACCGCAAAACCCCATTGTTTTTCGTTAAAGCTCCCGATTTCAACTTCCCGAACTTGCACAACCAATTGTCTATCTGCATCTTGCCGCCTGAACCCTGAAACCTTCAACCTTGAACCTGTTCCATTGTAAGCGGCTAACGCATTTTTGAAAATAAATGCCGGAAAAGTGACGGATCCGTTAGCCGCTAACAACCCGGTTTGCCGGAAACCTGCCATACTCGTCCCGGATTGCCACGGGCTACGCCCATCGCTTTGAAAACCACATTCCACAATGACCCAACGTATCGCCGCCAACCCACGGGCGGTAGGGCGCGTCAGTCCGTGCGCGCCGCTATTGGCATCCAAGCCGGCAAGCCATCCCGATTGCCACCTTCCCATTGCTTCACTCTTAAGAAACCCATTATGCAAGTGACTGTTTGTAAGTCTGTTACGCTCGCAGCCAAAGCGCCCAAGATGCCCGGCTGTGTCGCCACTGGCTTCCCTCTCCCCTCATCGGGGAGAGGGATTGAGGGTGAGGGGTGGTCATATCCAGAGCCGCCTCCCGTCCGTTTCTGCCGGTATCAGCCCCATCCGGCGTCCCGGCTGAACACTTGACCCTGAAAATTGAACACTTTTCCCCGAAATAACACTTTTTACACCATGAAACACCGCGTTGCTCAGCCGTCCCGGCTGCGGGTTCCCGCAACGTCACGGCGCCAGAAATCAACGCGCCAAAACACACGCGACCGCCAGCAAAAAGCACGAAAAACCCCAAAATAACACATTTATCCATTTATCACTTTAAATCGGTCATGAACGCATTCCCTCAGTTTTTTACCCAAACACTGTCCCCCAATCATGAACCAGCCGGCTTAAACCCGAAGCTTTTTGGCCTGAAACCTTCAACCTTCAACCTGAAACCTTCATGAAACCCGTAATATCACATTTATCACTTTAAACCGCTCAGCCGGGCTGGTAGCCCGGCCGGATGGGCCAGTGGCCCGTGCCACCCCTGCATGGTCCATGCTTTTGCCGCCGGGGACCCGGGAACCATTTCCGGTTTGCGATTTGCGATTAAAGATTTAAGATAAGGCTTCACCGTCGCCTCCGCGCGGAAAACGCAGTCGTAAATCGTCAACAACCATGTCCTATCAGGTCATCGCCAGAAAATACCGCCCGCAGCGGTTCGCCGATGTCGTCGGGCAGGAGCACGTCACCCAGACGCTCACCAACGCCATCGCGCAGAAGCGCATTGCGCACGCGTACCTGTTTTGCGGTCCGCGCGGCACGGGCAAAACCACCGTCGCCCGCATTTTCGCCAAGTGCCTGAACTGCACCGGCGGCCCCCGGGTGGATTTCGACGACGCGGACCCACGCGTGCAGGAGATCACCGAGGGACGTTCCCTGGACGTGCTGGAGATAGACGGTGCCAGCAACAACGGCGTGGAGCAGGTGCGCGAGCTGCGTGAGACCTGCAAATACGCCCCGGCCAACGCGGCCTTCAAGATTTACATCATTGACGAAGTCCACATGCTGTCCACGGCGGCGTTCAATGCGCTGCTGAAAACCCTGGAGGAACCACCGGCGCACGTGAAGTTCATGTTCGCCACCACGGACCCCGAAAAGGTCCTGCCCACCATCCTTTCGCGCTGCCAGCGATTCGACCTGCGGCGCATTCCCAGTGCGCTCATCACGAAGCACCTGGCCGAGATCGCCGGCCAGGAAAATGTGACCATTGACCCGGCGGCGCTCCACGCCATTGCCCGTGGCGCTGATGGCGGCATGCGCGACGCCGAATCCACCCTGGATCAGCTCATCAGTTTTTGCGGCGACAAAATTGAGGAGGCCGACGTGCTCTCAATGTTTGGGCTGGCCGCGCAGAACCAGATCCTCAAATTGAGCCATGCCGTGCTGGCGGGAGAAGTGGCCACGGCCCTCACGCAACTGGACGAACTCGCGCGCGGCGGCAAAGACCTGGGCCGCTTGCTGGGCGATTTGCTGAACCACGTCCGCAACCTGCTGATCTATCAGGTGTCCAAGGGCGATTTAAACCTGCTGGAGGCGTCCGAGGCCGAAGTGGCCGCCCTGAAGGAACAGACCGCCCTCACCAACGCCGACACGCTGACCCGCATTCTGGAAGTGTTGGCCGATGCGGAATTGCGCCTGCGCGACGCGGCCTCCAAGAAAATCCTGCTCGAAGTCACCCTGCTGCGGGCCATTGAGGCGCGGAATGCCTTGCCGCTGGATGCCGTGCTGAAGCTATTGAACCAGTTGCGGAGCCAAAACCCCGGCGCGCCCGCCGCGCCGGCGGCACCGTCAGCGCCAGCAGTTCCCGAACGCCGGCTGACCGCCTCGCTCCGGCAGGAACCGGCCACCCGCCCGCAGCCGCCCCTGACAGCCTCCAGCACACCGTCCATGGCCACACCAGCGGCAGCCCCGGCCGTCCCGGCTCCGGCACCCGCTCCCGCCCCACCCGCGCCCGCCATGGCACACTCAAAAAATCTGAACGAACTCTGGCCGGGTTTGCTGGAAGCGGTCGGCCGCGCCAGTCCCTTCACCCGGGGCTACCTCACGGACGCCCATCCAGTGTCCTTTGAAAAGAATGTCCTCATCATCGGCTATGATCCGGAATTCGAGGATATTATCGGATTGGTGGATAATTCACGCAACCACGCCTTGCTGGCCACCAAGCTCTCGGAAATGGGGCACCCGAATGCGTTGATTAAATTCATCAAGTCTGAAGCCCCGGCCGGCTGGGCGCGCAAATCGGCGGCCCCACCGCCACCCGCCCCGCCCAAGCCGGCGGCCAAACCCGCCGCCCCGGCCCCGGCCACCAACGGCCAGCCCGCCGAAGCCGTCCCGGCCACCGCTCCGGCTCCCGTTGAAAAGAAAACGTCGGCCGTGCCCTTCAACAAGGATGATTTCAAAAACGATCCCTTGATCCAAAAGGCGCTGGAAGTTTTCAAGGGAACCATTATTGAAGTCCGCGCATGACTGGAGGCGCCGCCAACCGGACTGCCCCTGGTCGGCAGAATGTTAATAATTTGAGAATAACAATGGATATTTTTCCCTCGTTAAAACGCCTCGCATCATCAACATTGTAAGAAAAATAGAAAGATTGTATGGCAACTGAAGAAAGAGTCCTTTGTTTCGAGCGAAACCTGTTTGAAAAACTCGGCGCGTTTCAGGGCATCAGTCTTGAAGTTGAGAAATTTCTCCCGGTCGTGACCGCTCATTCCAATATCACCTACCGGAATCGGAGCGAAGCGGAGCAGGACAAACGCTACAAACAGCTGATTCCGTACGCGCTGATCATTTGCGGCGACAAGATATTACGCTATCGTCGCGGCAAAGGCGGCCAGGAAACCCGCTTGCACGGGCTGTTTTCCGTTGGCGTCGGGGGCCATATTTCAGAAGAAGACAACGGCCTTTTTTCCAGCGGCATTGGCTACGCTGAAGCCATGCGGCGCGAACTGATGGAGGAAGTATCCATTGATGCCGCCAAAGAGATGGCCGTCGCCGTCATCAATGACGACAGCACTGAAGTCGGATATGTGCATCTGGGAATCGTGCATATTGTCTATGTGGCCGACGAATCGCTGGCCAACCGGCGCAGCGGCATTGTGAGCCCCGAATTTGTCCCCATGAGCGAAGCGGTGAAAAATCCCGACGCCTACGAATCATGGTCGCGTTTTTGTCTGGAAAACCTGGGTGCCCTGCTGGCAAAAGCCGCCGCCATTGCCCCCAACCCGGTCGCGGCTTCAGTATGAACCCCTTTGCCGAATTGGTGAAAAAGAACGGCCAATGTCGCATCGCATGAAATGACCTGACCTGCCCTCATTGCCCACATAAACTAAAGCTTTAATTAAAGATACCATGTCAAGCATCGGCAAACTCATGAAACAAGCTGCGCGCATGCAGCAACAAATGGAACAAATCCAGGCGCAGCTCGCGGCGCGCACCGTGGAAGCCACCAGCGGTGGCGGCGCCGTCAAAGTCGTCGCCAAGTGCGACGGCACGATTGCCTCCATCAAGATTGATCCGCAGGCCTTGAATCCGGCCGACGCCCAAATCGTGGAGGACATGATTCTGACCGCCGCCAACCAGGCGCTGGGCCAGGCCAAGGAAATCTCCAACGCCGAAATGGGCAAGGCCACCTCAGGATTCAGTCTGCCAGGAATCATGTGAACGGATGAAGGATGAAAGATGAAGGATGAACGCCGCGCGCAGCGCGCCGGTTCGCCTTCGGATTCATCCTTCATCCTTCATCCTTGCAAAGATGCTTCCCGCCCCCATTGTCACGCTCACCGCCGCGCTGGCCAAATTGCCGGGAGTGGGACCGCGTTCGGCGGAACGGCTCGCCCTGCATCTCGTCCAGGCTGAGACCGCGCAGGTGCGGCAACTGGCGGAGGCCATGCTGACCGCCCGCGAGCGCATCCGCTTTTGCGATATCTGCGGCGCGCTCACGGAAAATTCCCCCTGTGCCATCTGCGACGATGCCCGGCGCGATGTCGCCCTGGTGTGCGTGGTGGAAAAGGCCGTGGACATTTTAAGCCTGGAAAAATCGGGCACCTATCACGGACGGTTTCATGTGCTGGGCGGCAAGATTTCGCCCTTGGACGGCGTGGAGCCGGGCGACTTGCGCATTGCGGAACTGGAGCAGCGCCTGGCCAGTGAACCGATTCAGGAAATCATCATCGCGCTGGGCACGGATGTGGAAGGCGACGCCACCAGCCATTATCTGGCCAAACGCCTGACGCGGAACGGCTTGAAGATTTCGCGCATCGGCTTCGGCCTCCCCGCCGGCAGCGGCCTGGAGTTTGCCGATGAACTTACCCTCAACCGCGCCCTGGAAGGCCGCCGGGAAATGACCTAGCCCCCCTGTTTTAAGGTGAAATCAGCCAGGCAAACCCTTGTAGCGCAGGCTCCTAAGCCTGCCGTATCGCAACCCCTGAGCCGTTCCGTCAATGGTAAATCCGTGGCCTCCTTTTTCCAGAATGGCGGTGCGAATACAAGGCCTGAAAGGCCGCCACAGGACAGCCCAGGGCAACGCCCTGGGTTTGCCGCCACCGTTGCCATCCAGCGCTGTAAGCGCGCAACAATTCTTGCGCTGACACGCCCGCATCCCAACGTCGTAGCGCAGGCTTCCCAGCCTGCCGTATCGCAACCGGTTTCCAAACCTGCGTGCCGTGGCCTTTCAACAGCACGTCCGACCGCACCGGATTTATTTTATGCAGCCCGTTTTCATCTTTGACCTCGGCAAAGTGCTGGTGGACTTCGACTACACGATGGCCGCGCGCAAAGTCGCCGCCCGCAGCACCCAGGCCCCGGCCGATTTGCACGCCTTTCTCGGCAGTTCCCCTTATCTGGTTCAATACGAGAGCGGCCAGCTCACGCGCCGGCAATTTTATGACGTCGTCTGCCAGGCCATTGGCTTTACCGGTGACCTGGAGGAATTTGGCAGCTACTTCGCGGATATCTTCACCGAAATGCCCGGCACCATCGCCCTGCACGCAGAACTGCGGCAGCGCGGCTACCAGACCTATATCTTTTCCAACACCAACGACCTGGCCATCGAACATGTGCGCCGGAGCTTCCCCTTTTTCCAGCATTTCGACGGCTATATTCTCTCCTATGAAATCGGCGCGGTGAAACCGCATCCGCCCATTTATGCCGCCATGGAAGCGCTCACGGGCCGTCGCGGCGCCGACCTGATTTATCTCGACGACCGGTTGGAAAACATCCAAGCCGGCGCGGCACGCGGCTGGCGGGCGATTTTGCATGAATCGGCCCCCCAATCACGCCAGGCCCTCGTGGCCATGGGATTGCTCTAAAAAATATTTTCATAAAAATGCGCCGCTGCATTTGCTTCTGCGTCGGCGTGTGTTATGGTGCTTTGACCACAGAGTCACCGGTATCCGTGGGCATCCCAGCCCGCTGGCCAGTTCGTGAAACACTGTGGAATTTAAAGCGCAGGTGTGATGCCTGCGCTTATTTTTTTGCCTCCATCACCAGTCACCATCAATGCCCTCCGCAAGTCATCGCCACGGGCGTGACCGGCGCGCCTAACGCCTTGAGCTTGGTGATCTTAATGCGGAATTCCTCCGGCTCCTGGGCAAGATACTCCCAAGTAAAGGTTCCGGGCCACTGGGCCCCAAATTGGGTGCGCATCGGCACCGGATCATGATTATTCAACAGGATGAAATACCCGCCCACGGGCAACTCCAGCCAGGTGTTGACGATCAAGGGGTGTTTGGTCGCACAGGGAATCGCGCGCACGTCCATCACGCGGTCGGCCCCAATCAGATTTTCAGTTTGCATGTCGTTATGATTTATGGAGTTGAATTCAGTTCTGCTCGGCCGCCGCCGGCGTGGCGGGCTGGGACAACGTGAGCAGCATGGAAAACTGCCGCGTGGCCTTGATGGCGTGCGGCAGGTTCGGGGGCAGGTAAACCAGGTCGCCAGCCTTCACTTGGTGCGGTTTGCCCGCCAGCGAGAATTCGCATTCGCCCGACAATATCTGCACGACCGCGTTTTGCGTGGAGGTGTGTTCACTCAGTTCCTGGCCCTCCGCGAAGCCGAACAGCACCACGCGGATATGGCCGGTGCGCAGCAGCGTGCGGCTCACAATGCCGTTGGCGGCAAACTGGGTTTCCTCGGTCAACGCCAGGATTTTTTCCCGGCCCATATTTATCAGCGGCTCGTTCATGCCCAAAAGATCGCACAAACCCGCCGGACGGGAATTGATCTGGGTCAAGCTTTGGGCCGATTGAGCGCTTGGCCAGCCAAGTTACATTAGTTACAAATGATTCTTTTCACTGGCTGTCCAGCCAGGAACATGCGATGGTGGCGGCATGAGTGAAACCGCGGTCATGACTTTGCGGCTGCCCAAGGCGGTCAAACGCGATGTGGAGCGACTTGCCGCGCGAACCGGTCACAAACCCGCGCAACTGGGGGCGCGTCTCATTGAGGAAGGTTTGCGGCGGCGCGATTTTCCCCAGATTGAATTGCGTGAGACCGCAGCCGGGCGCGTGGCCTATCTCGCCGGCACCCGTTTCACGGTCTGCTGGATTGCGGGAATGGTTCCCGGCCAGCTGGCCTTGGAAGCGTTCGCGCAGGAATACGATTTGATTCCCGACCGGGTCCGGGCGGCGCTGGCCTATGCTCAGACGTTTCCTGATGAGATGCGATCCGAGCGCGAACACGCAGAAGGAAACTGGAGATGGATTGATGCCCTGAACTCGGCTGCACACCGCCCCCCAGCGGTGGACCCGGGCAAGCGCAAGGGGAAACGGATGCTTCCAGCGTGAAACTATTATTGGATGTGCATATCGCCAAAGCCAGCGTCAGCGCGCTGAAAAAAATGGCGCCGCACCTCCAAGCGGAGCATATTTCGCTGTGGCGTGGCGGCAGCTTGCTCCAGGCGGAAGACGCGGAAATCCTTGCCGCCTGCCACACCGAAAAACGCGTGCTGGTCACGTATGATTTGGCGACCATACCCGATCTGCTGCGCCGTTGGATGCAGGAAGACCGGCCCCACTCTGGCCTCTTGTTCGCTGATAAAAATACAGTCCGGCCAGATGCCCCGGGCGAGGTGGCGGCCGCCATCACTTTGCTGGCGGTTGAAATCGGTCCGGCCGACACCACGAACTTGGTGCGTTTTCTCCGGCCAGCGAGCCCGGCTAAAGCACCGGATTGAGAATCGCCGCCGCCGCCTGGCGGACCGAATCCACCAGTTCCGGCGGATGCATCACCCGGGCGTCGCCGCCCCAGCTTAAAATCCAGCGCTGCACTTCCCCCAGGCTGGAAAGCTTGAGCGTCAATTCCACCACGCCGTCTTTCAATTCGCGCAGTCGTTGGGACTCGTGCCATTTCTTCTCGCGCACGAAATCCGCCGCGCGCGGCGCAAACCGGATGGCCACCTCATATTTGCCTTCGCCGGAGTGTACGCCAAAGCTGTCGCGCAGCCGTCTTTCCAGCGAGAATTTTTGCGACCGTGCAAACTGGGTTCCGGTCGGCTGGGCGCTCTGGATGCGCACCGGGGAAAAAGTGCGGATGTCCTTGCGCGCGTGGTCGTAGGCAAACAGATACCATTCGCCATTGATGTTGGCCAAGTGGTAGGGGTCCACCTGGCGGACTTCGGCGCTGTGCCCCGGCTTGCGATATTGCAACTCCAGTTGCTGGCGCTGGGCCACCGCCCGGGTCAGCACTTCGAAGATCTGGAGGTTCACAATCGGCTCCGCCCGGGTGCGGAAGGAAATCGTCTGTTCCACGTCGGCCAGATTCACGGAGATGGTTTCCGGCAGGGCGCGCTCCATTTTCCGGATCGCCGAGAGCAGCGGGCCTTCAAAGCTGGTGCCGCGATACTGCTGCAGTGCCTTTTCGGCCACAATGAGGGCAAAGATTTCGCCCTCGGTGATCTGCATGGTGGGAAAGGCGTTGACTTCGCCATCGTAATAATAGCCCTTGCGGACGGCGTCGTACTCCAGCGGGAGGTTCAGCCGGTCCCGCATGAATTCGAGGTCCCGGTGAATGGTCTTGGCGGTGACCTCGGTTGCGCGCGCCAGGCTGCTGGCGTTGGGAAAGCTATTGGCCTGCAACGCCTGGTGAATGCGCAGCATCCGCTCCAGTGGAATCCGCGCGTGCATCGCGCCCGGCGGGGTGGAATCGTTTAATCTCGGTTTGGACATTCGATCAACGTTCCCCGGCCACCCTCACATCCCGGCCGCCATGCGAACCAGCAACTCCTCATTGGTCTTGTGCTTCTTGAGCGCGGAGAGGAGCGTCTCCATCGCCTCGATGGGATTCAAATCCACCATCGTGCGGCGGAGCTTGCGAATGGCTTCCAGATGCTTCGGGGGAAACAGTTTTTCCTCCTTGCGCGTGCCGGACTTCGGAATGTCAATGGCCGGGAACAGGCGGCGGTCCGAAAGCTTGCGGTCCAGAATCAACTCCATGTTGCCGGTGCCTTTGAACTCCTGGAAAATCAATTCATCCATGCGGGACCCGGTGTCCACCAGCGCGGTGGCCAGAATGGTGAGCGAGCCGCCGTTTTCGATCTTGCGGGCGGAGGCAAACATCTTGCGCGGGATTTCCAGCGCGCGGGCATCCACGCCGCCGGTCATCGTGCGGCCGCTGCCGCCGTGAACGCTGTTGTAGGCGCGGGCGATGCGCGTAAGCGAATCCATGAGCACAAACACGTCCTTCCCGGATTCCACAATGCGGCGGCAGCGTTCGATCATGAAACGGGACAGGCGGACGTGCGTCTCCAGATCCATGTCGTTGGAGGAGGCCACCACTTCGGCCTTCACCGAGCGCTGGAAATCAGTGACTTCCTCGGGGCGCTCGTCAATCAACAGCACCATGGCATGAACTTCCGGGTGGTTGGTGGTGATGGCGTTGCAAATCTGCTTGAGGATGGTCGTCTTGCCCGTGCGGGGCGGGGCCACGATCAGGCCGCGGGTGCCCTTGCCGATGGGGGTGACGAGGTCAATCACGCGGGTTTCGAGCTGGTCCGGCGTGGTTTCCAGTTGAAACTTCTGGATGGGATCAATGCTGGTCAGGTTCTCAAAGCGCACCGCCTTGGTGTATTCCTGAAAGACCATTTCATTGACCCGGTCCACGGCCTTGAGCTGCGGGCTGGTGCCGCGATGGGGCGGCTGCGTGGGACCCTCGATAAAGCTGCCCTCGCGCAGAAAGCTGCGCCGGATGGTGTCGGGCGTGACAAAAATGTCCGTTGGCTTGGGGTGGAAATGATTTTGCGCGGTGCGCAGGAAACCAAAACCCTTCTCGGAAATTTCGAGATACCCGCAACCGTAATTGGTTCTTTCGCCGTTATTTTGCGATTCGCTCATATTAATGCTATTTTGTCGAACGCTGAAACCCTTCCGAAATTTGTTGGAAAAGTGAACTTTGGAAAATTGCCGCCGGTAACCAGCAGCCGCTAATGCCTTCGACGGAAGAGTAATTAAGCCGAAACTGCACAGAACGCAACCTTTATTTTACGATTTTTTTTGGGCTGGAGCCCGGGGAGGGCATGGGAACAGCCGATTTTCGATGGCCCTTTGCCGCCCTTGCCGGCCTTTGCCGATGATGTAAGACATCCAGCCTTGTCTTTCTGTCACCTTTGCCCGATGCTGCACGTCAAATTCCCAATGAAAATCACCTCCACCTGCGCCGCACTGGCCCTCCTGGTCCTGCCGGTGCTTCCAACTCTGGCCGAATCTCCCCACACCGTGGAATCGCTGGATGCCAATTGGCGTTTCATCCGGGACGACCCGGCCGGGGCCACCAATTTGACCTACGCCGCCGTTCGCCCCTGGCTGCTGCCCATGCAGAATGCCTTTACCACCAACGCGCCCGCCGCCTGGCCGGCGGAGAATTTGGGCGGTGAGCTTTCCTATGCGCAAGCCGGCTTCGACGACCGCCCTTGGCGGCAATTGAATCTGCCCCACGATTTTGGGATCGAAGGTCCATTTCAACAGGATTTACCCGGTGAAACCGGCAAGCTTCCCTGGTCCGGCGTCGCTTGGTATCGCAAACACTTTGCCCTCCCGCCCACCGACGCCGGCCGGCAGGTGTATTTGGACGTGGACGGAGCCATGGCCTATGCCACGGTCTGGATCAACGGACATTGTGTCGGGGGTTGGCCCTACGGCTACGCCTCCTGGCGCGTGGACTTGACGCCCTTTCTGAATCTCGGCGGCTCCAACACCCTGGCGATCCGCCTGTACAACCCGCCGGACTCCTCCCGCTGGTATCCCGGCGGCGGCATTTACCGCCATGTCTGGCTCACCAAAACCGCCCCGGTGCAGGTCAGCCATTGGGGGACCTATATTACCACCCCGCTGGTCGGCCCCGGCTCCGCCACCATCGCCATCACCAACGAGATTGAGAATCATTCTGCCGCCAGCGCCGACCTCGCGGTCGAAACCAGGATCTATGAGCTGGACCGCCAGGGAACGCAGGTCGGACCGGAGCTCGCCAATGTCACCCTGCCGCTACGCGTGGCCTCCGGAACCATCGTCGCCAGCGGCGCGGAGTTAACCCTGAAGCATCCCAAACTGTGGGACGTGGAGGCGCCCAACCGCTACGTGGCCGTCACCCGGTTGCTGCAGGGTGCCAGCGTGGTGGACGAGGTGAAAAATGCGTTTGGCGTGCGCACCTTTGAGTTCACCAAAACGGCCGGGTTCCTCCTGAATGGCCGCCGCGTGCGCATCAACGGCGTTTGCGACCATGCGGATCTAGGCGCGCTCGGCAGTGCCGTCAACACTCGCGGGCTGGAACGGCAGTTGGAAATCCTCCGGGGCATGGGCTGCAACGCCATCCGCACCAGCCATAATCCGCCGGCACCGGAGCTCCTGGACCTCTGCGACCGCCTGGGATTTTTGGTCATGGATGAAGCCTTTGACTGCTGGAAGGCCAAAAAGAAGCCCAACGATTACAGCCGCATTTTTGCCGACTGGCATGAAGCGGATGTGCGCGCCTACGTGCGCCGCGACCGCAACCATCCCTGCGTGATCCTGTGGAGCATCGGCAACGAAATCGCCGAGCAGGCCAAGGCCGCCAGTTTCCCCATCGCCAAAGATCTCGCCGCCTGTGTGCAACGCGAAGACAACACCCGTCCCATCACTGCCGCTTGCAACCACATGGAGGCGGGCTACAACGGATTTGAATACATCGTGGACGTGTTCGGCTATAACTACAAACCGTTCGAATACGGCAAATTCCGCGTCGCCAACCCGGACGTGCCGTTGTTTGGCAGCGAAACCGCCTCCACCATCAGTTCGCGCGGGGAGTATTTCTTTCCGGTGAGCAACGA
>Ga0302275_10002331_pt1 | contig 19981 bp, 15 predicted proteins | sample III_Bog_N2_2_FD_200229 | JGI IMG/M metagenome (GOLD analysis project Ga0302275, IMG submission 200229) | Peat permafrost microbial communities from Stordalen Mire near Abisko, Sweden - III_Bog_N2_2 | ecosystem: Environmental > Terrestrial > Soil > Wetlands > Peat | place: Sweden: Abisko... | reverse complement strand
ATCGAAACGTGAAGACTTTCATCACCGTCATTTACCTAATCGGAGCTCCCATCAAGGAGCTGCTGGTTCCATGAGAATTCCACATCAAACGTCGAGGACCCAAATATTTCAAGAACCCGGTCTTGATTGAAGAGAGGTCATTGGCCAACAAGGAAGACGGCGCTTACAAGGATGCCCTGACCGGGCTGTTCAACCGCCGGTATTTCGATCAGGAAATGCCCTCGGGCATTGCCAAGTTCAGGCGTTTCGGCATCCCCTTTTCCCTGCTCATGCTCGACCTGGACCATTTCAAGCGATTCAACACCAAGCACGGCCACCAGGCCGGGGATGCGGCCCTGCAGACCGTGGCCGAGGTTCTCCGCCAGAGCATCCGGGTTTACGACCGGGTCACGCGGTATGGAGGCGAGGAATTCGCCATCATCCTCCATCAATCCTCCAGAAGCGACGCCGCGTTGGTGGCGGAGAAGATCCGCGCGCTCATCAAGGAACAATCCATCGTCTACAACGGTCTGAGTCTGGGCGGGATCACCGTAAGCATCGGCATCGCCACCTGCCCCATAGACGCCCTTGACGTACCCAGCCTGTTGCGGCGGGCCGATCAAGCCCTCTATGTGGCTAAACGCCAGCGCAACAGCGTAGTCGCTTTTTGCGATTACAACCGCACCATCCCCCAGCATGTCCAGGAACGAAGATTAATGGCCTAGAAAAAACGCCTACTTGGTCCCGTCGTCATCTTTCGCGAGGATGCGTCTGCGGGTCCCTGAATAGGTTGCGCTCGGCACCGTGATCTTGATTTCAGCTAAGTTCAACGCCAGCAGGCGCCGGTAGTCCGCTTCGATGCCTTCGATCACACCGGCCGTGGCCTTGGATTCTACCGTACGGGCCAAATCGGCCAAATCCCGCGCCCCCACCATCACCGCCGAATTGAGGATTGCATGGGCTTGAAACGCCGCTTCCGGAGCGTTTCGCAAGACCAGAGACACTCCGAGTTTGGCGATGGCCTCGGATACGGTTTTTTCAAAAAGCTCCCGCATACGATCGGCGAAAGCCTCTTGGCTCATGGCGCTTGGTATGCCGCCATCCGGCCGTGGATTCATGCCAGCCTCCCGCCTCGTGATTCCGCCGGCCCTCGGGGAGGGGCGGCCCGGTTCTTTACAGCCAAGGTTCCTTCTCGTCATGGCCTTGGGTGCATGGGAGACCACGATAAAAAGCCAGAGGACTTCGTGGAGGGCCTCTGGGGCCGAAACATTTCTCAACCGTATTATTTCGTTTGCCTTTCTATCGCGGGACGGTCAAGCGGAATCAAAAAAATCCGTTTCGCGGAACCGCGCCGGGTCAGCTTAGGTCGTCATCAGCATGCCCACGGCCTTTTCCTTCTCGTTTTGCAGACGGTTCAGCACCGCTTTCTGGAGCCCGGCTTCGCGCCCCTCGAATTGACCGGAGCGAAGCCGATAGATTTCCTCGATCATCGCCCTGTCAATATTGGCGGTATTGTTGCTATTGGCCCGCAGATTGATCACCGCGGCGGTAAAAATTTCCGTGGCACCACGCACCCCGTGCTGCACCACCGTGCTCCACAACACCTCGCGCAACACCAGGGGCTTCTTGGCGATGTCCAAACCGCAGGCCATGTCGATGCCCTTGGCCGCCGGCTCGTAATGACTCTTGAGTATGAATTCGTGCTGCAGGGCCGCGAAACGCCGGCCTTGCTCGGCGGCGACCCGCCTCCAGGCGGACGACATATCGCCTAAATCTGAGCCGGTATCGCCCGGCCCGGGCGTGACCAAATATCTGGAAATATCCGGCGCCTTGGCTTCGAGAAATTTTAAAAACCGCCCCATGGTTCCGCAGTTCGATGCGATCTGGTACACCCCGTAAAAGACCTCGTCCTTGGCGCCGTATCCGATGGCAGCGCTGTCGCCGCCGGATTCATACTCGGCGCACAATTCCCCCCTCGGCCCGGCATCAACGCCGCCCTGTCCGGCGACAACGTCGACAGGTTTCGGAAGGCCAAGCCCGACGCCTGTTTGCTTGATTCCCGCCGCCGCCGCGTTCAAAACCAGATCCTCCTCCAGCGACGAAAAGCAAGCATGTGAATGTGTGCCGTCAGCCTGACCTTTCGTCTGGCCGGAAGCCGGCCCGGAGGCATCGTTCATGGCTTGGCCATAAAGGCCGCGCATCTGCCCGGCGGCATGTCCGTCGGCGCTGGCCAGGGCCTGGCAAGGCCCCAGGCTCAGCCAAAAAGCCAGACCAAGCGCGGGAAATAGACGCAGAGGGAAAACGATCATGGGGGGGTAGTCTCCTTCGTCACGGGATCTCGGGGGGATGACGCGGATCGCCCTTTTCCCGTCAACGGATACCGGCAATGCGCGGCCACAAACAACGGATTGTCCGATTCCGCCTTCTCGGCAAATCGACCTCGCCCGCCGGTTATGCACCCAGTCTTGCAATCTAGATGAATTGGGATACCGAAGCATGGGGGCATTCCCCCGTTTACGCCGATTTTCGCGAGGAAATCTCCGACGCTGCCCAGGCCGGCCTCAATATGCTGCCTGACCTGCCTGGCTCGTTTTGGACCAGTTGAAACTGGGGAGGGTGGCCCCCACGGAAGAAGGGGGAGCCATGGCAAGCATTCGAAAACGTGGCCCCTATCAGTGGGAAGCCCGCATTCGCCGTGGGGGTTTGGCCGTTTTCCCGGAAGGGGCCAGCTCAGGGGAAAAGATTCAAGAGAAAGTCGGTCATTTCCATCATGGGGAAGACGTCGTCCGGCGCCTCCTCCAGACTCCGGTTCATGGAGCGCAGACTATGCTCCAGGATAAACACCATCAGAAGTTGGCGCGTGACCTCGTCCTGCTGGGGCAGGAAGGTTTGGCTGCCGGCGTCTTGCAGATAAGCCGAAAGATAGGCGAGGATCGCGGTTCTGCGCCACAGGGAAAGCCAGGGGGCAAGTTCGTCGCGGTGCGTGGGGTTTCTTTCCAGATGCCGGCGCAGGGCCTTCTCGGAAGTAAAGCCGATGGAGAAGATCATGCTGGCCACGTCGCGCAACGCCGGGCGCTTGAAGCTCCTCTCGCCCAACGGGATGCGCACGTCGCCGTCGAAATCCACGAGCATGAAGTCCTTGCCTAGGTGCAAAACGTTTTCGAGCTGGAAGTCGCCGTGTGTCCTGATGCGCAGACCCATGGGCTCCATGGTCAAAAGCTTGGAAAAGTGCTGCAGCAGCAAGCTGACGGGCAGGCTTCGGAAGGGCTGGCCATCGACCGGCCCACGGGAGCGCGCCATCCGCTCCACGGCCTGGGCGGTACGTTGGGTCAGGTTGCGCATGGTCTGGTACTGGGAGCGCAGATAGAACTTGGTGACCGGTTCCGGGGCGAACGCCGGGGTGTCCAGACCGGCCAGTATCCTGTGGAATTGCGAGGTGCGCCGGCCCAGGAGTCGGAAGAACTCCAAGGTGTAACCGCCCAGCAGTTCGAGTTGCGCTGGCGTCGTCTCCGGCTGCGCGAACGGGTCGGCCGGAAGCGGAGCCGGCGCGGCGATTCCCGAGGCCAGGACCTCTTGAAGATACCGGTCCACCCCGTCCAGCACGAAGGTCGCGCCGTCCGCCGCATCCTGCACGTACTCCATGGCCACCGCGAGCATCATGGTGTCCCCGCGCGGCCGCTGGTAAGCCAGGCTGGACAGCAGACGCGGAACGCCTTGGAAGCCGGCCGCGTTTAAGATGCTCAAAAGCTCTGGTTCGGGATGGCTCCCTTCCTCGGGGCGGCGGAAAATCTTGAGGAAAACCGCGTCGCCCAGGGAATAGCAGACCGTGTAGGGCGTGACCTGGATGCGGCGAACCTGGCCAGAAGGATGGGCGAGATCTTTGAGCAGGCTTTTGGGGGCGCAATTTTCAACCAGGAAGCGGGATGTAAGGCCGTGGAACTTGCGTTTCGCGCCCAACAGGGCGGCCAGTCCGGCCACGGCCTGGAGGTCCTCGAATCCGTCCGCCAGGATCGCCGGGCCACCCTGGCCGGCCAGCGTGGCCAAGACCGCGTCCGGCGCTTGCTGGGTGAATGTTTCCAGGCGTTTTTCACCGATCACGGACAGGAACAGGAGGTGGGTGTTCAGAGGGCTTTGCCCCTGTACGCCTTCGACCACGAACAGCGTGGCCCCGGGGTCCGGGCTTTTGACAGGCAGGGCGTCCACGATTTTGAGTTCCCGGAACGTCCCGGCCGGGGCGGCGCCCCGCAGGCTTCTGGCCAGGGCGGCGAGGAGCAGCGAGGATTCAAGGGCGGCCCGGTTCTCCCGGAGGTTGATCCCGTTTTCCGCGTCCACCGCCAGGCGCACGGTGGGCTTTGCGCCGGCCAACGGCGGCTTTTCCGGGCCGTTCTCCAACTGGAACCAGAAATGGTCGTGGGAGCCCAGGGTGAGGACGTAGAGCTCCTGGCGGATGACCGGGAACCGGGTGCGTCCGAAGACCTCGACAGGCGTGTAGCCCGCCTGCTCGCTCAGGTCGAGTTCCACCACCTGCGCGTAACGGGACAAGTTGGCCACCACCAGCAGCCGGTTTTCCCCGTGGATTCGTAAAAAACAGAGCACCTTGGTATTTTCCGAGTGCACGAAGCCGAGCCCGCCCCCGCCCAGGGCCGGCAAGGTCTTGTACGCGGCGATCAGGCGGCGCATCCACCACAGGAAAGAGGACTGGTTGCGCTCCGCGGTCTCGGCGTTGACCACTTCGTAGTTGTATTCGGGGTCGATGATGACCGGCAGGTAGAGCGACTGGGGATTGGCCGGGGAAAATCCGGCGTTGCGATCCGGACTCCACTGCATGGGCGTGCGGACGCCGTGGCGGTCGCCCAGGTGGTAGTTGTCGCCCATGCCCAGCTCGTCGCCGTAATACAGGATGGGCGAGCCGGGGAAGGAAAAGAGCAGGAAGTTGATGAGCTCCATCTTCCGGCGGTTGTTCTGCATCAGGGGGGCCAGCCTGCGGCGGATGCCCAGGTTGATGCGGGCCTTGGAATCCCGGGCATAGGCGCGGTACATGTAGTCGCGCTCCTCGTCGCTGACCATTTCCAGGGTCAACTCGTCGTGGTTGCGCAGGAACACGGCCCATTGGCAGCCCTCGGGAATGGCCGGGGTCTGCCCCAGGATGTCGATGATCGGGTAGCGGTCCTCCATCCACAGGGCCATGAAAATGCGCGGCATCACCGGGAAATCGAAGGCCATGTGGCACTCGTCGCCCCGGCCGAAGTAGTCCACGGCGTCTTCGGGCCACTGGTTGGCTTCGGCCAGGAGCATCGTGCCCGGGAATTTGGCGTCCACGTGGGCGCGCAATTCCTTGAGAAAGGCGTGGGTCTCGGGCAGGTTTTCGCAGTTGGTTCCTTCGCGCTCGAAGAGGTAAGGTACGGCGTCCAGGCGCAGGCCGTCCACGCCCATGCCCAGCCAGTGGTCCACCACCTTGAAGATTTCCCGGCGGACCAGGGGGCTTGCGTAGTTCAAATCCGGCTGGTGGGAATAGAAGCGGTGCCAGTAGTAGGACTTGGCCACCGGGTCCCAGGCCCAGTTGGAATGCTCGAAATCCTTGAAGATGATCCGCGCCTTGCTGAATTTGTCCGGGCTGTCGCTCCAGACGTAGAAGTCGCGCAGGGCCGAGCCGGGCTTGGCCTTGCGGGCCCTTTGGAACCAGGGATGTACGTCCGAGGTGTGGTTGAGCACCAGCTCCGTGACCACCCGGATGCCCCGTTTGTGGGCCTCGCGCAGGAAGCGCTTGAAATCGGCCAGGCTGCCGTAGTCGGGATGGATACCCATGTAATCGGCGATGTCGTACCCGTCGTCGCGCAGGGGCGAGGGGTAGAAGGGCAAAAGCCACACCGCTCCGATGCCCATGCGTTCGATGTAGCCCAGATGTTCGATGAGCCCCTTGAAATCGCCGATGCCGTCCCCGTCCCCGTCCGAAAACGAGCGCACGTGCAGTTCGTAGAAAATGGTTTGCTGGTACCACATGTCGTTTCGCTCAAGCATGCCGTGCATCCTTGGGGTTCGCTGGACATATCGAGAAGAATCGAAAGGTCGGAAATTGATGCGTTGTCTGCATGGATACCTTGGTTTGCCTCTATTATGACGCCAGGCGCAGTGCGGCAATCGAGGCCCGGGCCGATCCGCCGCCGATGTCGGGAGAAATGGTGATCTCAAGTCCCGTCAACCCGGCAAGATCAACGTCATACTCTTCAATTTCGCGGGTATTGTCCGGAGGGCTGAAGGTATATTGCTGGCGCACAATGTCTTTGTATGCGCCGCTTGCGCCTGAGGACCAGCGCAGGATGAACTCCTGCGTGCGCGCCCGCTCCTCTTCGCGAAACGTCAGATGGACGCGCTTGACCCGCAACGGCTGGTCAAACAACAGCCGTACGGTCTGACGGCCGGGTTCCGACGCCCGCCAGCCAGGCCCCGAGTCGGGTTTCAAGGCCGACTCAAGGGGGTACGCCGCATCCTCGCTCGTAAGCTCCGCCCGCGCCAGGGCATTAAGGTCAAGCCAGTCCAAACCGGAGGGCATGGCGCCGTGGGGGTCCTGGGATATTATGCTTTTGCGCATTGGATTGCCTCCTAGGGCAGTTGAACGGAAAAATTCTCGGCCAGAAGCGTGGCGTTTTGTATCCACGCCTGGGCGTCGGCGTCTCCCTGGTCGGCCTTGTCCTTGAACGGCGGCCAGTGGGCGTGGATGATCTCGAAGCAAAGGGTCTGGGGATTCCAGAGATTGACCTCGAAAGGCATTGACCGGGCCAGCAGCGCGGCCTTGTTCAACTGTTCCAGGCAGGACAAATCGCCGGGGTTTTCGAAAAGCCTTTCGGCCATGTGCTCGATGTTGACCTTGAGCAGAAGTCCAAGTCTGGCCGCATCCAGGGTAACGCCCGCCAAGCCGGCTTCTTCCAGAAGGGGCTTCACTGTTTGCAGCTCCGGTTTCTCGCCTTGAAGGATATCGCCGAGCTTGGCGTTCAGGCTCATGTCCGCGGCCGCGGACAGGACTTTGGGCCACGGCGTGCCGGCCCCTTTCAGATAGCGGATCAGGGGCGCGTGGTGTTCGTAGAGCGAATCGTACGCGGCCTGGGCCTCCTTCAGGGTCGGCGCCATGATCATGCCCAGGATCTTGCGCCGCTCATCGCTGAACAACGAAGTCAGGGCGTAGGTGGAAGTCTTGAAGTATGCATCCAGCACGTGGTATGTTTTCGGGAGATCGGCACTGGTGAAGGCTTCGGAAAGCTCTTTGACCAAGGCGTCGTATTTTTGCGGCGCCAGGTGTTCGCCAATGCCGTAGGTGATATTGTGATCCCCGAGATGCAATACGCCAAAACAGAGGGTGGTGGATTCATGCGTGACCTCTGAAGTCACCTTCACCCGCCCGACCGCGAGTTTCGTGTTGCCGGCTTGAAAACGGCGGTAGTTTTCCGTGGCCACGGAGTAGGAATAGATGGAGTCGCGTTCGCCGTATTCCGCGAACAAGGAACTCATGGCGAAGTGGGCGCCCACGTTTATCAGGTCGAGCATGGCGGGCTTGACGAATCGCTCATAGATGAGGCGGCCGTCCTTATGTTCGGCGATGTTGCTCTTGGCCCGCTCCAGCCGGTCCAGAAACTCCGGTTCAAGGGAGCCGCCGAAAAGCTGGCCGGCCAGTTGCAGGACCCTGCCGGCGTATTGAATGATCTGCACCGTCTCCATCCCGGAGAGTTCGTCGAAAAACCAGCCGCAACTCGTGTACATGAGCATGGCGTGACGCTGGAGCTCCATGAGCTTCAGGGCCGTGATCTCCTCCTTGAGGTTCAGCGGCCGGCCGGCATGGCGGTTCAGAAAGCCGCCGATCTGTTCGGGGGATCGGTCCAGGACAACGTCGAGGTACTCGTTCCGGGCCGCCCACGGGTCGCTTAACAACCCTTTGGCCGCTTGTTCGAAGGCCGGACCGACACTGTCCCGGAGCCAGTCCAGGGCCTCCCGCAAAGGGGCCCGCCAGGCTTGGTTCCAGCCCGCGTGGCCGCCGCTGTTGCACCCGCAATCCGATTTCCAGCGCTCTATTCCATGGATGCAGCTCCAGGAGCTGTTCTCGATGATCTCCACCTCATGGGTCGGCGGATGTTGCTCCAGGTACTGGCCGTAATTCGTCAGCCGCGCCAAGCCGTTGGACTCGATGTAATCCAGGGCGCGGGTCAAGGCCATCTCGCCGCCGTGATGGTGATGCCCGTAGCTTTCGCCGTCCGTTGCGATGTGGACCAGGCGGTCGTCCGGGGTGTCCGCCGGGAAGCCGGACAAAAGCCGGTTGGCGAAGTCCTCCCCGTTGTTGAGCAAACCTTCGAAGGCCACGGCCTTTGCAAGGGAGCCGTCGTAAAAGAACAGGTTCATGACCCCGCCCGAGGGCAAGGACACCCGGTAGGGCATGCCCGGGTCGATTTTCCCTTCGCCCGTATCCTGCCATTCGCCTCCGGCCAAGGCCCGGACCCGCTGCGATTGCCTGGGAGCCAGTATGGCGAAGACGATGCCCAGCCGGGCCATCATGTCCAGGGATTCAAGATCCACGGCGGTTTCGGGGAGCCACAGCCCTTCCGGCTTGCGCTGGAAGCGATGCTCGAAATCCTTGATGCCCCAGAGAATCTGGGTGTACTTGTCGCGGCTGTTGGCCAGCGGCAGGATCATGTGGTTGTAGGCCTGGGCCAGGGCGGAACCATGGCCCGAGAACTTCTCCAGGCTCTGCTTGTCGGCGTCCAGAATGGCCTGGTAGGCGTCGGCGGCGAAGTGCTCCATCCAGGACAGGACGGTGGGCCCGAAATTGAAGCTGATCCCGGCGTAGTTGTTCACCAGCCGGGTGATTTTGCCTTGCTGGTCCAGGGCTCGCGACACGGCGTTGATGGCGTAGCATTCGGCTGTGACGCGTTCGTTCCAATCGTGGTAGGGGAAGGCGGAATCCTGGACCTCTATGGCCTCCAGCCAGGGGTTTTCCCTGGGCGGCTGGTAGAAGTGGCCATGAATGCAAATATATTTTCCCGGCATCGCGATCTCCCGGTCGTTCATCCATTTTTTGTTCAATGTCGACCATTTGCCTAACAGGTTCTTACGCCTGAGCCGCGGGCTCGGGGGGCGGCGAAACCAGCAGCGCGAAGGGAAGATCCCTGAAGATATCCTTCAGAAAGATCGCTTTCTCGGCGCGGAACCGCTGGCCGGTGAACGCGTCCACGAGAACCTTCGCTTCCGGCAGGCTCAGGCTGGTGTCATCCCAGAAAGATCCCAGGGGATACCGGGCTTGCTCTCCGGCCGCCTTGGCGAACAGTCTGGGAACGATGGCCAGGGCCGTCGTATCGCCCAGGATTCTAGAAAAGCCGAAGGCCATTTCCCGCTTGGTCCCGGCGAACTCCAAGGGACGGTATCCCCCCTTCTGAAACAGCTCGGAATTGCCCCTGCGCGCGGCCAAGCCTTTCCAGATGAGAAAAAGTTTGATGCGGCCGTCCTCGGGCCGTTCCAAAAGCTCGCGCAACAATTTGTCCCGGTTCGACGCATCGGCGGCGGCGATCTCCTTCAAGGCCTTCTGCCTGAGGGCGAAATCAACCGGCCGACGGTTGTCGGGATCGACCAGGGAAAAATCCCAAAGCTCCGTGCCCTGATAGAAATCCGGTAGTCCCGGAGACGTGATCTTGAGCAGGGTCTGTGACAGGGAATTGACCATGCCCAACCGGGCGACCCGTTTCCACAGGACGCTAAAATCCTTCAGGAAGACATTCTTCGGACCAGGCAAGAGCAGGCTGTCCGCAAAGTCGCGGTACACCTGTTCCGATTGCTCGTCGGGACTCAGCCAGTTGGAATGCTCCTTGGCTTCGCGCATGGCTTTGACCAGGTAGGGTTTGAGGCGAAGGCCGAAGGCGGCCGCCTCCTGATCGCTAAACGGCATGTTGGCCAGCAGGGTCTGGTACAGGAAATATTCCTCGTTGCGATCCGGCACCAGCCGGGAGCCGACGCGCTGCTTTCTTCCCCTGGCGGACTTGCCGAACTCCTTCAGGGCATCCCGCCAGAGTTCCGGCATTTCCGAGAGCACGGTCAGGCGCATGCGGGCGTCCTCGCCCCGTTTGGCGTCGTGCGTGGCCGTGGCGTTCATGGTGGCGGGCCACGCCTCCATGCGTTTCTGGATTGCCGCGTGCCAGTCCGCGGCCGGAATGCCGAAACTACCGAGATCGCCGCCCACGTCGTTCAGGCAAAGCAGGCGGTTCATGACGTAGAAGGTGGAATCTTCCATGGCCTTGGCGAAAAGCGGCCCGGTCACCTGCTGGAAGCGCATCACGAAATGGGTCCACTCCCTTTTCCCCGTGGCTTCCATGCTTTCGCTGAACTCCAGCAGGAGAAAGCGCTCCAGGAAATCCAGCTCGAAGTTCAGTTCCGGATTGGCTCTGCGCGTCGAGCGGATCGCGTCCCGGATATAGGAAAGATCGGCCGGCCGGAATGCTTCGTAGCTGATGTAGGTCCTGTAGATCGGAAACTGGACGAGCAATTCGGTGAGAGCCTGCTTGAGGGCCATCATGGTGATGTCGGTGCCCTGGCGGTCCTTGCTGGACACCGTTTTGACCAATCGGGCCAAGTTGTCCACGTCGCCGGCCATGTAGCGGCCGATCATGCTGCGCTTCTTGTCCGCGAGGATGTCGCCCAGGGTTCGCTTCATCCCGGTGAAGGAGGTATACAGCCGTTGGAAGGCCGTCTCCTTGTCCGGATCGACGAAAAGGTTGCAGGCCAGGTTCAGGAAATCATAGCCCGTGGTCCCCTGAACAGGCCAGTAGGCAGGCAGGGGCTCCTGGCCTATGAGGATCTTTTCCACCACCAGGTAGGCGTCGGGCGTATGCCCCCGGAGCCTCTGGAGATAGGAGGCGGGATCGAACAGGCCGTCGATGTGATCGACTCGCAAGCCGGAAAAAAACTGGTTGCGGGTGTATTCCAGGATGAGCTTGTGGGTGTGGTCGAAAACCGCCTCGTCCTCCACGCGCAGGGAGATCAGGTTGTTGATGCCGAAGAAGCGCCTGTAGTTTATTTCCTCCCCCGCCACTTTCCAGAAGGACAACCTGAACAACTGGTCCGCGAGCAGGTCGTCCAACAGGGAGAACTTGTCGCCTATAATCGATGTATCCCGCCCGTTGAAAATCTCGATGTTGTTATCTATAAAGTCATGCAGGGGCTGGCTTACGCTATACAATTCAAAGAGCAGATGTTTGATGAAAAAAAGCTGGTCATAGCGCTCGCTCTCCCGCTTCTCCCCGGTCAAGGCTTTGATGTTGTAGAGTATCCCCTGCATCTTCAGGTATTCCGGATTGTCGCGTCCAATCTTGTCGCGAAGATCGGTCATATTGTAGGTGAGGATCTTGACATAGGAATCGATGCGCAAGGGAAACTTGATGTCGTAGTAACTGACGCTAAATCCCTCCTCATTGAACTTCAATTGGATTTCCCCGGATTCCAAGGCTTGGCTGTAGTGGCTGCTCAGGAAAGGGGCCAGCATCCGCCCGGTCATGCTTTTGTACGGATGATCCCACTCGATATCGAAATAATCGACATATCTGGAAGAATCGCCGTTTTCGAGCACGTCCACCAGCATGCCGTTGTCCCCGGATACGGCCATGTGGTTGGGGACGATGTCCTGAATCCAGCCCAGGCCAAACGTTTTGCAGCCGGCCATGAGCTGCTCGAACTCCTGGGTGGTGCCCAACTCGGGATTTAAGACCTGTTGATCGCAGACGTCGTACCCGTGCTCCGACCCGGGCCGGGCCTTGAACACCGGCGAGGCATAGATGTGGGAGATGCCCAGGGCCGCCAGGTAGGGGAGCGTTTCCAGGCATTGAACGAAACCGAAGCCGGGGCGAAATTGGATCCTGTACGTGGACAAGGGGACCACAATCATGAGCGAGCCTCCTTACGGGTGTAGACCGCCACCGACCATCCGGGAAGAATCGCTTCGTCACGCAGGATCTCGGGCAGGGCCGAACCCGGCCCTCCCCAGCGTTTTTCGGCGGAATCGAGGATTTTCTCCCAGGACCCGGCCTGGTCCGGCGCGTTGTTCTTTCGCGCCCGGGCCAAAGTTCGTCCGCCACGCTCCAGGGCGTGGCCCGCGCCCGAGAGGTTGAAGAGGCACAGCATCCCGGCCGGTCCGTCGTTTCCTTCCAGAACGAGCAGGCCCTGCTCGGTGGCCAGGAGCGCCTTGGGGCGTTTTTCCCCGGTCAGGCCGAGCCCTCCGAGTTTTCTTAGGCGGATGAGTTCCCGGTGCCAGGCGAGCAGCAGCCCGTGGCGGCCCGTGGACCGTTTCCCCCAGATAAGCTTGGAACGCAGGAAAGTCGCTTCGTCCTGGGGGTCGGGCGGCGGCGGCTGGCCATCGTGGAACCCGGCGAACTCGGCCCGCCGGCCCGCGCGCACGGCCTCAACCAACGCGGGATCCCCGTGGCTGATGAAGTACAGAAAGGGGCGATCTTCACCGTACTCCTCGCCCATAAACAGCATGGGAGTGAACGGCGCAAGCAGCAGCAGGCCGGCCGCGGCTTTCAGGGCTTCGAACGGGACCAACGCCGCCAGCCGCTCTCCATGGGCCCGGTTGCCCGTCTGGTCGTGGTTTTGCAGAAACGACACCAGGGCGTGGGCGGGCAAGCGCCTGGGGTCCGCGCCGTGGCAGCGCCGTTGGTAGGCCGAGTATTGCCCGGTATAGGCGAACCCCTTGGTCAGCGTCCCGGCCAGTTGCGCCATGCGCCCGTAATCCAGATAGTAGGCCTGCCTCTCGCCGGTGAGCCAGGCGTGGACGCTGTGGTGGAAGTCCTCATTGTAGATGCCGGACAGGCCCACGCCGCCTGCTCTGGACGGCACTGCCAGACGGGGATCGTTCATGTTGTTTTCGGCCAGGATCAGCGGCTCGCCGCCATTGTGCGTTTTGTGTCGCCGGACCAGATCGGCCAGTTCCCGCAGAAAGGGCTTGGGGCGTTCGTCATGGATGGCATGGGTGGCGTCCAGCCTGAACCCGTCGACATGATACCGGGTAAGCCAGTGCAGCGCGTTTTGGAAGAAGTAGTGGCGGACGTGGTCGCTCTCCGGGCCGTCGAAGTTGACGGCTTCGCCCCAGGGCGTCTTGTACCTGTCCGTGAAGTAGGGGCCGAAGTCCCGGATGTAGTTCCCTTCCGGCCCCAGGTGGTTGTAAACCACGTCCAGGATCACGGCCAGGCCGTGCGCGTGGCAGGCGTCCACCAAGCGCGCGAGTCCCTCCGGTCCGCCGTAAGAGTGCTGCACCGAGAACGGGTACACGCCGTCGTACCCCCAGTTGCGCGTGCCCGGGAATTGTCCCACGGGCATGATTTCGAGCGCCGTCACGCCCAGGTCCGCCAGGTCGCCCAGACGCGCGATGGCCGCCTCGAAGGTCCCTTCCGGGGTGAACGTTCCGATATGGACTTCGTACAGGATGATCTCCGCCAGGCGCGGCGGCGTAAATCCTCGGTCGTTCCACTGGAAGGCTTCGTGATCCACCAGGGCCGAGGGACCGTGGACGCCCTGGGGTTGGTGGTGGGAAGCCGGGTCCGGACGGGAAAGATTCCCGTTCAATCGGAAGCGGTACAAGACCCCGGGCGCCAGCCCCGGGGCTTCAACCCGCCAATACCCGAGTTCCGAGGGCTCCATGGCCAATACCCCGGACCGGGGCGCGACGAGCTCCAGTTCCACGTTTTGCGCCAAGGGCGCCCAGACGCAAAATCCGTGGCTGCCGGAACCGGTTTTCCAATGCCCCAGCCTGGGGAGGGGAACAAGGCCGGAAGGGAAATTTTCGTCATCCATTCATTTTTTCCAAGGTAATACGCCGACGGCGAACTCCCGCCCCATCCAACCCGCCGAACTTGCCGCGCCACGTGTCGAATGTCGCGTCGGAAATCCCGTGCCGGCGGCGCAAATCGGCCACCGTGATACCGACCTCATACCCCCACATGCCCGAACCTTTCAGCCCTCCACCACGGAGTCTCCATCAGACAAGCAGTTGAGCTTCCGCGAGGGTCCAGGCGTCCGGCTACCTCTGATCGGACGCATCCCGGGTGTGCGCGTCCGACTCGCGGCCGCCCCCGATGCTCCAGGAACATCCGGCGGTGAACAGGACAATCAGCATTCCAGCCAACAAAATCAGACCACGATAACGATTGCCGCGGTGCATATTCGACTCCTTTGTCGCCCAAGAGGATTGCTCGCCGCATGCCAGCGCCCGGGTGAAGCGCCGTCGGCCCGGCCGGGCCCGGAGAGGCATCTTCATTCTACACATTTTCCGGGGATAAAGTCGACAATTTATTGCGACTATTGCCTTCGCCTCCAATTCGGCGGGCTGGTCGACTCCTCTTCCGGTTTTGGTTTCATCCAAGAAGTGGAGTGAAGCCGTTACACCATTGCATCGCTATGGCGAACAGGAAAGGTCAAAACGGATTGGCACGGCGCATGGACACGGTCGTGCCGCCTCGCGGCATCGTTTCAGGGGCTCTTGAGAATTCAGGACGCGCACCGCGACTCCCCCTTTCCTGATCGCGGCGCCGCGCTGCGTCCATTGCTTCGACCACTTGCCAATCGAATCAAATTGATTCAAGCAGGACAAAAGTCCGGGAGAGGTTTTCACGACCCGGCGTCTGGCGGCCGAGGCGGCATAATTACCGCGCCGGCGAGAGTGAAAGTATAATATAACCGGGATGGACTGTATTTCGTTATGGACAACCTGTTTATCGCCACTGAATTTTCAACTTTATGCATACTCGGTATCCCGACAATCCTCTATTTTATTGTCGCCTACAAATGGGAGTGCATACCGAATGAGCAGCTAAACGAAGTTATTTCAAATTATAATCTTCTCACTACGCTGTATTCAATATTTTTGAGTATGGCTTTAGTGACTCTTCTGGTAAACTTCAATGAAGTTCAAGAAAAAACAAATAATGAAGGATTGGCGATTATCTCGGCTGCCAGACTGATGGGCGGCATGGAGGAAGCAGACGGATTAAAGCAGGCCTTGGTTAACTATACAAAAAGTGTTGTTGACTATGACATTAAGGCTATGCGATCCGGGACAATGTCAGAGCAAGCAAGAATTTCCTTCGATAATGTCTGGGATCAAGTCAATAAGATAAAAACACATTCAAACGGCGAGGACAGCCTTCGCGTCTTGGTGCTCAATGAACTGAGCAATATTACAAAATGTAGGAATACCCGGCAGATGAGGATCAAGCAAAACCTTCATCCGTTAATATTTCTTTTAATTATCGTCGGATATTATCTCATGCTGATCAAGTCATATTTTACGCGCGTCAGGTGCAAAAAGTCGCAACTTGCATTTGATATATCCATGTTTCTCATACTCCTCTTGATAATTACAGTCATTATCGATCTCGACACGCCTTTTGTCGGCATCGTAAATATCGACACCTCCGTATTCAACTTTGCCTTGGAAAAGGTTTCGTTCATCACCAAGCTCACTCCCAATTAAATCAAACACCCAACAGGCGTCGCCTTTCCAATACTCCCCGCGCTGCCCGCGGCGCGGGATCACATCCGAATTCCACGTCGTAGCCTCATTGAAAACGTGTTCCTAAAGCGGCAGCGCCTCTGTTTTCAAAGCATCTCACCAAACAACAATCTGTTTATCACGCAAAATATTTTTTCCGTGTTGCTGTTTTGCATTCGTCGGCACGACCCGTTCATTCATTGTAAAGCAACGGACGCATTCACAACGCTACAAAATTGTAGTACTGCCCCAATGGTGCGGCTCAAACCGCCGGTGGCGCCCAATACTTTCCTTCTCTTTGAGCAACGAATGTAAGCAGGCAATATAACACCCAATCAATCATTCGTGCCGCCGAGGCCGCCGGGCGCACCCGAGGCGTTTGAACACAAACGGCATCAAAGCGGCCACGGCAAGCCCAAAACACCGCAATGGACGGACTCGTCCAAATGGGCGCTCGGCCGGGGAAAACGCGGGAAATGTACAAAAAGGTGCTAAAAGTACGCAAAGGTGCAAAGCGCGGCGCCGCCGGCCCGCGACAAACGCCTCCCGGTCTCTCCCTCCGGCTGGGGCGCGCTGATCTCCGGGCCGGCCAATACAACGCAATTATCCAGGAAACAACACTTTTTCAACGAGACAGAAACCCTTGGGCCTGACTCGGAATACAGGGAACGCCTCTTGGCACATGGCTTGCTCATACCCTTGACGTTGCCGCTCAAAAAGGATGTCGCCATGACCGAACAAACCGAACGCCCACGGGCCACCATTCACGACACGACCTTGCGCGACGGCGAGCAAACCGCCGGGGTGGCGTTCACCCTGGAAGAAAAGCTGGCCATCGCCCGCAGCCTGGACCAGGCAGGCGTGCCCGAATTGGAAGTGGGCATCCCGGCCATGGGCGCCCAGGAACAAGAAGGCATCCGCGCCTTGGCCGGGCTTGGGCTCGCCGCGCGTCTCGTGGTCTGGTGCCGGATGCGCGAGGACGACCTGACCGCCGCGCGCGCCTGCGGCGTGGGCATGGTGAACCTGTCCGTTTCGCTCTCGGACCAGCAGATCGCCGGCAAATTGGGCCGGGACAGGGCCTGGGTGCTGGAGCGGATCGAAACCATGACCGGCAGGGCGCGGGACATGGGGTTTGAAGTCTGCCTCGGGGGCGAGGACAGCTCCAGGGCCGACCCGGATTTCCTGGCCCGGGCCATCGACACGGCCGAACGGGCCGGGGCGAGGCGGTTTCGCTTTGCCGACACCATGGGCCTGCTCGATCCGTTCGCCGCCCGCGATATTTTCCGCAAACTCAGGAGCGAAACGTCACTCGAACTGGAAATCCACGCCCACAACGACCTCGGCCTGGCCACGGCCAACACCCTGGGCGCCATACGCGGCGGCGCCAGCCACGCGAACACCACGGTCAACGGCCTGGGCGAACGCGCCGGCAACGCTCCCCTGGAGGAAGTCGTGATGGCGCTGCACCATCTCTCGGGCATCGACACCGGGGTCTCGGCGCTGCGCCTGCCGGACGTGTCCGATCTGGTGGCCAAGGCCTCCGGCCGCTCGGTCGCGGTGAACAAGTCCATCGTCGGCGAGGCGGTCTTTACGCACGAATCGGGCATCCACGTCAGCGGACTTTTGCGCGATCCGGCCAACTACCAGACCATCGATCCCAAGGAGCTGGGCCGCTGCCACCGCCTGGTGCTGGGCAAGCATTCCGGCACGGCCTCCATTCGCTGGGCCTACCGGCAGATGGGACTTTGCGTGGACGAAGGCCAGGCCCGGGCCGTTTTGCCCCTTTTGCGCGCGCACTGCGGCCGCACCAAACGCTCGCCCGACCGCGCGGACCTGCTCCGGTTTCTCGACGCAACATCCGGCCCGGCCCCGGGTTCGGGCTTTGACAAGGCGAGCGGTTGCTCCTGAACGTTCAAACCGAAGCCGCGCTCGGGCCAAAAGGTATGACGCATGAAGATACGGCTCGATTTTGTGACCAATAGCAGCTCCGTGAGCTACATCGTTTCCATGGACGCGGACATGGCCGAATTTTTCAGGAAGAAAAACAATGATTTCACGGACGACGCCCGCAAAAGCCGCATTTACGATCTGCTGTCCCGGGACATGGCGGAAACGGCCGAGAAGGTCGACCTGGCCGGCGCCGAGCTCCTGGTCAAGCCGTACCACTTCGAGAAAAAGACCGATTGCGCGTACGACGGCGCGCCGGGGAATGGCGGAGAACCCCTCGATGTGGCCTCGCTCGGCGACGGGGAACTGTGGAGCTACATTTTCGGCGAATACCTGGTGAACGCCAAACTCGCCTCGGAGCTCAAGGGCTTCGGCTCCGTCCAGGTTCCCCGGGACAGAACGCGCCTGCGGGAAAAATACTGCCAGCGCGCCGATTGCGAAACCTGCGACCGGCGGGAAACGCCGCGCTGCCATGCGCGGGGAGCCTGACATGCTGGTACGGCGGCACGGCGGGGATTACAATTTCGTGGGCGACACCGCCTCCGGCGTCACCTTGCGCTGGGGACGCACCACGCATGACGATCCGGCCCGCGCGCCCTGGCCTGAGCTCGCGGATATCGCCATCAGCAACCGCTGCTCGCGCGGATGCGCCGTGTGCTACCGCGACAGCGCCCCGGACGGCGCGCTCATGAGCTTCGAGCAGTATGCCTTCGTTCTGGAGCGCCTGCAAAGCCCCCGCTGGGGCAACGTGTTCCAGGTTGCCCTGGGCGGCGGCGAACCGCTGGAACATCCGGATTTCGAGCACATCGTCCGCCACACCCGGTCGCGGGGCGTGATGGTCAATTTCACCACCAGCGGGGCGGGTCTCGACCAGGCCCGCGCCCGGGGCCTCGGGGACAGCGTGGGCGCCGCGGCCGTTTCCGCCATGTCCCTGGACAGGCTCGACGGCAAGGCGGTGACACTGCTGGCCGAGGCGGGCGTGCGGGTGAACATCCACTTCGTCTTAAGCGCCGTAAGCCTCGGGGAAGCCACGGACATCCTGCTCGGCAAGCGCAACGAGCTGTTGCGCGGCGTCAACGCGGTGATATTTCTCACCCTCAAGCCCATGGGCCGGGCCACGAGAGAGGATTGCCTCCGCGACGGCCCGGACCTCGGCCGTTTCATCGCCTCCATCGAGGGCAACCGGTGCTCCGCGAAAATCGGCTTCGACGCCTGCTTCGTCCCGCCGCTCCTGCGCCATACCGGCGTCAACCGGGAATGCATCGACACCTGCGAGGGTGGATTTTTCTCACTCTTTATCGACGAGACCATGCACGCCAAACCCTGTTCGTTCGCCTCGGACGACCGGCACAGCCTCGACATGGAACGCTCCGATATGGATTCCATTTGGAACGACTCGTTTGCGGCCTACCGCATCTCGGTGTCACAACGCGCCTGCGGCGAGCAGTGCGAGGCTTCGCCGCAATGCCGCGGCCTATGCCCGTACCATCCGGGCATCGTGCCCTGCCCCGGGAGAGCGTTTGCAACGGAAGCGAGGCCGGTCGTGAATTAGCCGCGCGCACGGCCGCCTACAACCGGGCTTTCAGCAACAGGTCATCCCCACCGAAGCCTTTCCCGGTCCGCGGCGGATGCGCACGGCGCACGTTGGCCCCTCCCGCACAACCATAAAGACAGCAAAGGAGAAAGACGATGTCCCTCATCATGATCCGTTCCGTCGTGCGCCCCGAAAAGGCCGACGACGTCCTGGCGGCGCTCATGGCGCAAGGATTCCCAGCCGCCACCAAGCTTTCCGTGGCCGGCCGGGGCAAGCAGCGCGGCATCAAAATCGGCGACGTGACCTATGACGAGATCCCCAAAGTCATGATCATGACCGTCGTCGCGGACAAGGATAAGCAGTTCGCGGTCGAAACCATCGTCGAGGCGGCCCGCACCGGCGACAAGGGCAATTTCGGCGACGGCAAGATCTTCGTCTCTTCGGTCCGGGAAATGTTCACCATCAGTTCCGGCTTCAAGGAAACCGACCTGCCCGGCGCCGGGGAGGCCCGGCCATGAAGGAAGTCATCGCCGTCATCCGCGTGAACATGATCAACAAGACCAAGGACGCCCTGCTCGAAATCGGGGTTCCCGCGTTCTTCGCCGCCGAGGCGCTCGGGCGGGGCAAAGGCTTGTCCGCCCAGCCCCAGTGCGCCGACGGCCAGGGGCCGCTGGCCGGCAGCCTGCGCGAAACCGAAAACCAGTTGGAAGCCGGCCGGCTGTTCGCCAAGCGCATGCTGACCGTGGTCGTCCCGGACGACAAAGAGGACGAAGTCGTAAGCAAGATCATCGCCGTCAACCAGACCGGCAACCCCGGCGACGGCAAGGTGTTCGTGCTCGACCTGGACGATTCGGTCCGGGTGCGCACCGGCGAAGCGGGCGACAACGCCATAAGCTGACAGGAGCCGAGGCGAGAGAGAATCGGGGGAGGAACCCTTTGTGAACAAAGGGTTCCTCCCCCGAACCCCCACCTCCCAAAAACTTTAAAGTTTTTTGGGGAAAAGGGGGGTT
>Ga0302275_10002322_pt1 | contig 20025 bp, 12 predicted proteins | sample III_Bog_N2_2_FD_200229 | JGI IMG/M metagenome (GOLD analysis project Ga0302275, IMG submission 200229) | Peat permafrost microbial communities from Stordalen Mire near Abisko, Sweden - III_Bog_N2_2 | ecosystem: Environmental > Terrestrial > Soil > Wetlands > Peat | place: Sweden: Abisko... | reverse complement strand
CACCCGCCTGTGGCCCTTTTTGTGTTTCAGTCTGAGTTTCGGCGCTCATCTACTTGCTCCCTTTGAAGATGTTAGGAAGATCTCTTTCGGCTTCGCCCATGGCGTGGGCCAGCGTGATTTTGGCCAGGTTCTGCGAGAACAGGCTGCTCACGTAGTCATGGTCCGCAGCAGCCAACGCCTCTTGCGAGTTGACCACCTCAACCGAGTCTGCAACGCCCACCGAGAATCGGTCCTGTGACTGTTGCAACGTAGCAAGTGCAAGCGTTCGGTTGCTCTCTGCCGTCGCCACCTGGTCATTGGCCACGTTCAAATCGATATAGGCATTACGCACGTCCAGCTCAACCGCGCCTCGAGCATTTGAAAGTTCGGCCTTGCGCTCTGTCACAACAGCATCAGCTTGAACGGAGTCGGCATGCAGGCGGCCACCGCTGAAGATGGGAACATTCACTGAAGCCGACGCTTGAAAGATTCCGTTTCCCTGGTTGGGATTGATGCCCTCGACTCCATAGAAGCCCTCGACTTTGGCTGAAGGCAGCCGCTCGTCGCCAGCCGCTTTGCGCGCTTCAATTGCCGCGTTCAGATGTACTTCCGCGGCCTTCAAATCCTGGCGCTGAGACCACGCTGTGTGGATAAGGTCCTGGAGTGGCGCAGTGTCGTAAGGCTGCGTTTCCAATTTCTCAGTGATGGAAATGTCGAGACCGAGCGGCAATCCAATCAACCGTGCAAGAGCATTCTTTTGCTTTTCGAAATCGCCCAACTGGGAGCGCAGGCGCTGTTGTTCCGTCTGCAACTCCACCAGGCCGCGATTGGCATCGATGGGAGCTTTATTGCCGGCGTCCGCCATCGCCCGCGCCTGTTTATAGCTTGCCTCTGCGTACTGCACCTCGGTCCGCTGCTCGTCGATCAGCGCCGAGGTAGCCATCAGTTGGAGATAGGCGCCGGTTACGGCAAGCACAACCTCCTCTCGCGCCTGGCGCGCGTCCAGGCTGGCGGCATCGGATGAGTTCCGCGCAGATCGATAATTATGAACTGCGGTCAGATCGAGAATGCTTTGCTGCAGCGAACCGCGAAGGTCGTAATAGTGAAACGGGCCCACCGTATTCGGGAAATTGAAGCCGAGCGAACTGCCAAACAGGCTTGAATTGAAGCCCTCCGCCTGTAGGTCCGCTTTGGCTGCGTTCTCTGAGAGGCTGGCACTGATCGTGGGCAATAGGGAACTGAGCACCGAGATGCGCTGCGCCTGGGCCTGAAGCGAAGCGGCATCCGCGCCAATCTTGCCAAGGTTGAACTCGAGCGCGCGGCGAATCGCCTCTGCAAATGTGAGGGTCACAGCGCCGTTTGGCGCAGTCGAGTCAAGCGTGCTTCCGTTGTAGCTGCCCTGGACGCGCACCTGCGTGTTGATTGTGTTCACGCTCGACGACATCGACGGCGTTGCGGATTGCTGGACCGAGGCTCCGGATTCGGTATTTGCCGAGAGTGGCAGCTGGAGGGCCCTGGTGCTCTGGGCCCGGCAGTCCACCGCTGCGGCTGCCAGCAGAAGAGCCGCAATGGCTGCCGGACCTGACATGATGCGAATTTGATTTGAAAAATACATACGCGTGTGTATTATTATGTTCAGAGCAACAGGAATTGTCAACAGAGATCGATATGGACCAGCAGAGAAAGAAAAACAAACCGCAGCTTCGAACTGCCGAGACGCAGGCCAAAATTCTGGATGCCGCCCAAGAGATATTCTCGGAGCAAGGCTTTGAAAAAACTCAGCTTGAAGAAGTCGCGGCGCGAGCCGGCTACTCCCGGGGCGCCATCTATGCACACTACGCCAGCAAGGAAGATGTGTTTTTGGCGCTGATGGAGCAGCGGGTACTTACCAAATACACAGCGATGCGCCAGGCGCTGGAGAGTGAGCCGATCGTCAGCATGCGGCTTGGCATCTTCAAGCAGTGGCTTGGCGCCCAGGTGAGCGACCAGTCCTGGGGCACGCTCATGCTGGAGTTCAAGCTGTACGCTCTCAGAAGGCCAGAGTCACGGGACAAATTGTTGAAGCTGTATGAGAAGGTGGCAAGTTCCTCCGTTCACGACTTCATCAAATTGCTCTTCGGCGACAGCCTCAGCAAGCCAGCGCGCGCGGGGGTTGAGCGCCGCCTTGCCATCATGGGAGCGGTCTTGAGTGCGGTTGCTCTCGAGAGCCATTTTAAGCCCCACCTCTTTCCCAAGCTTCAGATCAAGGTAGTCCTCGAAGAACTATTCGAGGCCCTGGTCCACGCCTGACGGGCAACTCGCGCCACAAGCGAGAATACGCCGCAATCCCTCACCGTTCCTCTTGACGCAACGTCCACCACGGGAGCGCAGATTCCCGAACAGGTCGTCTTCAGGCAACGCAGCCGCCGGAGAATTGGCGAACGGCGCCGCGACTGGCCTGCAAATCCAATTTGCTGCAAAAACTCCACTTCGAACCCGTACGATATCTCTGCGCCCATTTTCGAAAGATGCCGGGCGCGGAACATTTCTGTTTCCAAATCCGTATCGCCGGGGGCCAGACAATGGGCAGCACACGAAGGAAGTTTCTAAAGCAGACCGCTGCACTTTCCGCGGGCTGCCTCGTTGGATTTGAGGGCCAGCAGTCCGCGCTTGCAGCCATCGTTCCGTCCGCTGCCGGCGACGCAGCCGCGCAGCCTGAAGGCTGGTACAGCCGGCCGATGCGCTGGGCCCAGCTGAGTTTTGTTGAGGACGATCCCGGCAACTACGATCAGCAGTTCTGGCTCGATTACTTCAAGCGGATCCATGCCGACGCCACGATTTTGAACGCAGGCGGATGCGTGGCTTTTTATCCCACCCGGATTCCCATGCACTATCGCAGCAAGTGGCTTGGCGATCGGGACGCGTTTGGCGATCTTGCCAAGGGTTGCCGTGCTCTCGGCATGAATGTGGTTGCCCGCACTGATCCCCATGCCTGTCATCAGGACGTGTACGACGCCCACCCTGATTGGCTCACCGTGGATGAGAACGGCAAGAAGCGGCGTCACGCATCCGATCCGGACTATTGGCTCACATGCGCGTTGGGGCCGTACAACTTTGAATTCATGACCTCGGTGCACCAGGAGATCATGACCAAGTACATGCCGGACGGCATCTTTACCAACAGATGGGCTGGTAACGGCATGTGCTACTGCGAACACTGCCAAAGCAACTTCCATGCGTTCTCTGGTCTCGATCTTCCTCGCACCCTCGACCCTCAGGACAAACTTCGGCGAGCATACATTGTCTGGCATCAGCAGCGGCTCTTTGAACTCTGGCACGTGTGGAACAATGCGATTCAGAAAATCAACCCCAATGCAAGCTTCCTCGCGAATGGCGGCGGTGGAACGATGAGCGATCTCGACATGAAGACATTGGGAGCGCTGATGCCCACAGCCTGTGCTGACCGTCAGGGAAGAGCCGGGTTGACGCCTCCATGGGCTGCCGGCAAAAGCGCCAAGGAGTTTCGCTCCACCATGGGCCGAAAGGCAATCGCGAGCCTTACCAGCGTGGGGCTCGAAGACAAGTACCGCTGGAAAGATTCAGTTCAGAGCGCCGCCGAACTGCGCCTCTGGATGGCCGATGGAATTGCCCAGGGCTTTCGTCCGACCTTCACAAAATTCAACGCAAAGCCAATGGATATGCGCTGGCTCCCCGTCATCGAGGAAGTGTTCAAGTGGCACCACGCAAACGAGAATTATTTTCAGAATGAAAAGTCGCTGGCGCGGGTAGGTCTGGTCTACTCGCAGCAATCCGCGTGGTTTTATGGCGGACCGGAAGCAGCCGCCAAGGTCGATGAGCCGGGCCTCGGCTTTTACCATGCACTGGTCGAAGCGCGCGTCCCATTCGAAATGGTCCATGATCGCCTGCTCGATCGGGAACATGTCGATCAATATCGCACGCTCATCTTTCCCAACATTGCGGCGCTCTCAACGGAGCAGTGCAAACAGATCAGTGAGTTCGTCGATCGCGGCGGAAGCATCATCGCGACGTATGAGACTTCACTTTATGACGAGTGGGGCGTGCAGCGGCCCGACTTCGGGCTTGCGTCTCTCTTCGCAGCGTCGTACGCGGGCAACAGGGAAGGCCCGATGCAGAATTCCTATCTTGAACTCAAGAAAGATCCGGCCACCGGACAACATCATCCGTTGGTGGCGGGATTTGAGGATGCGGGCCGGATCATCAACACCATTCGCAGGGTCCACGTGGTCCCCATCAACGCGAACCAGTACTCGCCTCTGACTGTGATTCCAACCTATGCTGACCTTCCCATGGAGGAGTGCTTCCCGCCGAAAGAAACGACTCACGATGCAGGAGTGTTTGTGCGTCAGGTGGGGAAGGGCCGCGTGGTGTATTTTCCTGGCGATCTCGATCGTACGTTCTGGGATGTGATGAGTTTCGATCATGCCATGCTGCTGCGTAACGCCGTAGCCTGGGCTACGGATGAAGCCGCCCCATTATCGGTGGAAGGAAAAGGCGTCCTCGATGTGTCCATCTGGGAACAGAAGAACTCGATGACGGTGCATCTGGTTAATCTGACCAATCCCATGATGATGAAAGGGCCGCTGCGCGAGGTCATCCCGCTCTCCAGACAAGTGGTCCGCGTTCGGGTTCCTGATGGCCGCCGAGTGAAGAGCGCACGGCTCCTCGCAGCCGGCGGTGATGTTCACTATCGCGAAGAGACGGGAACAATCGTGATCGAGGTGCCGGCGATTGACATCCATGAGGTTGTCGCGCTGGACTATGCTGTGTAGATTGGTCGGGCCGGCGCACAGCTTCAAATCTTCGGCTCCAATGCCGAAGGGAGCCGGGCCCGCGTAACTCTGGGTCCTGAATCAAACCCGCGATGACAGCTCCGTTGCGGTCAACATTTCATCCAGTGCCGGAGCGCGTGCGTCGGGAGAGGACATCTCGGCCGGTCAGAAAGTGGCTTTTGACGGCCTGAAAATTGCCGTGAGTAATCTCTGGCGGGATGGCGCCGTGATTGCTCTGGGCCATGCAGGCGGTCAACTCCTGAGTCCGGAAAAACGGAAAAAGCCTTCGCGGCTTGGCGTATGGTAGGCTTCCTCTCATGCGACTGCGCCTCGCCTTTGTTCCACTTCTGCTCACACTCGTTGCGTGCGTGTCTGAACTCCATGCGCGCGTGACACGCATTGAAATTACGTCGCGCACCGACGTGCTTGCAGGCAAGCAATTCGGCACGGTGGGTGCGTATGAGCGCATTGTTGGCCGAGTGTACTTCTCGCTTCCTGTTGCGAACGCGCATAACCAGCAGATTGTCGATCTGGACAAGGCCGTCAACCTGAAGAATGGGCAGGTCGAATTCTCGGCCGACTTCTTTGTGGTGCGTCCAAAGGATGCGAGCAAGGGCAACGGCTCCATGATTCTTGAGGTTCCAAACCGCGGGTACAGCCGGATTGTTGCGCTCGTCGATGGCGGTAATTGGGATGCCTCAAGCGATCCAGGCGACGCATGGCTGCTGTGCAAGGGCTTTTCCATCGCCAGCATCGGGTGGCAATGGGATGCGGCGGGCGCGGGGGCGCTGCGATTCTTTGCACCCATTGCAAAGGAGAATGGAAAAACCATCAGCGGATTACTGCGCGGCGACTTCATGCTCTCAAAGTCCGAGGCTGAAGTCCCGCTTGGGCATTTAACGCGCGGCGCCATCGGCGGAACCGAATATCCCGCAGCAGTATTGGACGACCTGCGCAATGTGCTTACCGTTCGCGATTCGCGCGATGCCAAGCGGACCGTGATTCCCCGCTCGCAGTGGAAATTTGCGCATACGGTTGATGGAAAGCTCACGCCGAGCGATCGGTATATTCATCTCGACGGTGGCTTTCAGCCGGGACGGATTTACGAATACGTGTATGTTGTAACGGATCCCGTGGTTGCCGGTGGAGGGTTTGCCGCAGTTCGTGATTTCGCTTCCTACGCCAAGCACGCTCCCGATGCTATTGCGCCGGCACAGCGCGTGTATGGAGAAGGAATTTCGCAGAATGGCCGCTTCCTGCGTGATTTTCTGTATGAAGGCTTCAATGCAGACGAGGAAGGAAGGATTGCGCTTAATGGCGTACTCGCCCATGTTGCGGGCGCGGGCCGTGGCAGCTTCAACTATCGCTTCGCGCAACCTTCCCGCGATGCACAACCCACTTCGTCTGTCTTTTTCCCGACAGATATCTTTCCGTTCACCGACTTGCCGGAGCGGGATTCGTTGACTGGAGAAACAGGCGGGCTGCTCGATCGCGCCAATAAGGAAAACGTTGTTCCTAAAATCTTTCTCTCAAACACCTCTTACGAATACTGGGGCCGCGCCGCGGCTTTGATTCACGTGAGCGCTGATGGAAAGCGCGATGTACCAATCTCTGAAAAAGTTCGTATCTATCACTTCACGGGACTTCAACATTTCTCAGGACCTTTCCCCCCTGAAAAAGGGAGTGATGTTGAACTCGGACAACAGCCGGAGTCTCCGCTGCCGATCAAGTATTTCTGGCGCGCGATGATCACGAATATGGACGCGTGGGTGCGCGACGACGTTGAGCCGCCCGCCAGCAGTTATCCGAAAATCGCCGATGGCACTCTTGTGCCTTTGGCCGACTACGCCCTGCCCGCGATTCCCGGTGTGAATCGGCCCCATGAAGCAACCCAAGCCTATCGCATCGACTTCGGCCCCAATTGGCAAAAAGGAATCCTAAGCATCCAGCCACCAATTGTCGGCCAACCTTTTCCTGTGCTCGTACCGCAGGTGGATGCGGACGGAAATGAGCGTGATGGCGTGCGCCTGCCGGAGATGACCGTGCCGCTTGCCACCATCACCGGATGGAACTTGCGCGATTCCTCCATTGGAGCGGCTGACCAGCGCGTCGCTTTCGAGGCATCGTACATCCCATTTCCCAGGACGGCTGAAGATCGGCAAAGAACGGGCGACCCGCGCAAGTCCATCGCCGAACGCTACGCCAGCCAGCAGGACTATCTTTCCCGCTACAGCCAGGCAGTGGATGAACTCGTCGCTCAGCGCTGGATTCTCAAAGAAGACAGCGCGGCGCTTCTCGATCGTGGCGCAAAGGAATGGTCTATCGCGACACAATAGCCGGGCTCCAGAGTTTCTTGCAATGCCTTCCGTTCCGCGGAACTTCAACGGCAGGCCGCATCGCACTCCAGAGGGGATTCTCATGAAGGCAGCTAGATCGTTCATCGCATTTTTCTTCCTTTCTTGCCTTGGCGCCGCATCCACACTCGCCCAGCAAAGGCCGCCCGCAACGCCGCTCATCGTGCACGACCCCTATTTCAGCATCTGGTCCACGACCGACCGCCTCACGGATTCTGAAACCACACATTGGACGGGTTCCGCGCAACCCATCAACGGCATTGCGCGCATTGATGGCAAGCCATTCCGCTTTATGGGCCGCCGTCCGGATACGTTTCCGGCAATGGAGCAGACAGCAACTTCCATCGCGCCTACCCACACGCGCTATGAGTTCCGCCAGGGCGGCGTCACGCTGGAACTCACTTTCTTCACGCCGGCGATGGTGAACGATATCGATGTGCTCTCGCGGCCGGTCACGTATCTCTCGTGGACGGCGCGCTCGATTGACGGCGCTGCCCATCAGGTCTCTCTCCTGCTCGACATCGATCCTGTGATTGCCGTCAATGACCGCAGTCAGCAAGTTGTCATGAGCCGCAATCAGACCGCGAAGTTGAATGTGCTCTCTGCTGGATCGCGCGACCAGAACCTGCTCAATCGCTCCGGCGACAATCTCCGCATCGACTGGGGTTACTTCCGCCTGGCGGTACCCAAAAATGAAGAGGCGTACCTGGTGATTGCGCCTCACTCCGCAGCTGATTTTGTGGCAGACGGAAATCTTCTTGTCGCATATACCGAGGACTATGCCATTCAATATTTGCAGCGCAACCTCCGCCCCTACTGGCAGCGCAACGATATGCCGGTTGAGGAACTGCTCGACAAGGCCGAAGAACAATATGCCGCGCTCGACGCCAGTGGCACGGCCTACGATAAGCAACTTACCGACGATCTGATCAAGGTGGGTGGAGAGCACTACGCGGCGATTGCCATTCTTGCCTATCGCCAGACTCTCGCCGCGCACAAAATTGCGGCCGATATCGACGGTACTCCCATGATGTTTCCCAAGGAGAACAGTTCCAACGGCTGCATCTCCACGGTTGATGTCATCTATCCATCGGCCCCGTTCTTCCTCTTTCTTCAACCCAGGCTGCTTGAAGCGCAGCTCGTTCCCGTTCTCGAATATTCGTCCCTCGCTCGCTGGCGTTTTCCGTTTTCCCCTCACGACCTCGGACAGTATCCGCTGGCCAATGGGCAGGTGTACGGCGGCGGAGAAAGAACTGAAGAGAACCAGATGCCGGTGGAGGAGAGCGGCAACATGCTCATTCTCATCGACGCATTGGCGCGTGCTGAAGGGACCGCACAGCTTGCCGAGCGCTATTGGCCGGAGCTTACAAAGTGGGCGGAGTATCTCAAAGACAAGGGCCTCGATCCTGAAAATCAGTTGAGCACCGACGACTTCGCCGGGCACCTTGCGCACAATGCCAATCTCTCCATCAAGGCGATTGAAGGGCTCGCTGCCTATGCTGACCTGGCGCATCAGCTCAAACATGAAGACGTCGCCACCGACTACAGCTCGACTGCAAAATCCATGGCCGCAAAATGGGTCACGATGGCCGCCGAAGGCGATCACTACAAGCTAGCCTTCAACAGTCCAAATACCTGGAGCCAGAAATACAACCTGGTGTGGGACCAGATTCTCGGCTTCAATCTCTTTCCAAAGAGCGTGCGCGAGACAGAGCTGGCCTATTACATGAAAAAGACCAATCGCTACGGACTGCCACTCGATGTCCGGGCCGACTACACCAAGCTGGACTGGTCCGTCTGGACCGCGACGCTTGCATCGGATCCAAAACAGTTCAACGCGCTCATCGATCCCATCTATCAGTGGACCAACGAGACACCGGATCGCGTGCCCCTCTCCGATTGGTACGACACCAGGACCGGAAAGCAGGTCGGATTCCAGGCGCGCAGCGTGGTGGGTGGTGTCTTCATTAAAGCCCTGTCTGACCCGCAGCTAGCAGCAAAGTGGAACAAACTGAGCAGCACACCCATCTCCGGCCCTACACCCTTTGATTGACCTGACCCTCGCCCAAATGGGCCAAGACAAGGATTGCTCAAACTCCTACTCTTGATTTGTCTCCTATAGATGATTCAAGTTTTACTTCGGGCGGTTGCCTCTCACCAGGGCAACCGCCCTTTTTCTGTCCCCCGCGCCAGCGTGCCTCAACTCAGGATTGGCTCATTGATCCGCTTGCATTGCAACCCCTGCAACCATGAAAATTCCAGATGCCTGGTGAAACCCGGCAAGGCAGATAGGTTAACCATGAAAACGAGAATCAATTCTGGACTCATCTTCGCCCTGGCGCTCATGCTGGCCGGCGCCACGTTCGCGATCGCGCAACAAGCCGGGACGAAAAATCCTGCTCCTTCCCTCAGGCCAAAAGGCCCGTGCGACATCTACGCTGCCGCCGGCGATCCCTGCGTGGCCGCCCACAGCACCACGCGCGCGCTCTACGCCGCCTACAATGGCCCGCTCTACCAGGTCATGCGGCAGTCAGACGGCAGCAAGCTGAACATCGGCGTCGTCAAGCCGGTTGCGCCGTCGGACGCAGGCGGCTACGCCAACGCCGCCGCTCAGGACGCCTTCTGCGCCAACACCTACTGTTGGATTACGACCATCTATGACCAATCCCCCAAGCACAACGACCTGACCCAGGCGCCCCGCGGAGGATTCAGTGGGCCAGCCATGGGCGGGTTTAACAACATTCCGCTCGCCGACATGGCGCCGATCACGATCATGGGGTACAAGGCTTACGGCGTTTTTATCGAGCCGGGCATGGGGCTTCGCCACAACGACGCCAGGGGAACCGCGGTTGATGACCAGGCCGAAGGACAGTACTGGGTCATCAACGGCCTGCATTTCAACTCCGGTTGCTGTTTCGATTACGGCAACGCCGAGATCGATAGCCGCGACGACGACAACGGCACCATGGAGACCGCCTACTTCGGCAACGCCACACCCTGGTTTCACGGCAATCCTCCGGGCCCGTGGATTATGACCGATCAGGAGAACAATCTTGTCGGTTGCGTTAATCCGGATGGGTCAAAGCCCTGCAAAAACCTGCCCACCGTCACCTGGCGATTTGTCACCGCGATGGCCAAGGGAGAACCGCACCACTGGACTTCGATGGGTGGTGACGCGCAGCAGGGCACCCTGTCGGTCATGTTCGACGGACCTCGCGTGGACGGAACATACGATCCCATGCGCAAGCAAGGGGCCATCCTGCTGGGAAACGGCGGCGACAATAGCAACCAGTCGCAAGGCACGTTCTATGAAGGCGCCATGACGGCGGCAGGTACTTTCCCCACCGACGCCACAGACCAACTGATTCAGGCCAATGTCGTGGCTGCCCAATATGCCGCGCCGCGTCTCAGCCTTGCGCCCGCGTCGGCAACGGCCGCTCCCCCAGGACTCCAAACCTTCTCGCCGGGCTCTTCGCAGGACGTCACCGTAACGTTCACAAACTCCACGGAGTCGCCCGCAACGGGCGTCAAGTTGAGTCTATCCGTGCCCGGCCCGCAGTGGTCTGCCGTCGTTTCGGGAAGCACCGCTCAATTGAAGACGTTCGACGATCCGGTCGCGCCGGGTGCGACCGTGAGTGCCGACTTCAAGGTGACCTCGGGGCAGGCCGCCTATAACGGCGACCTGGTTGCCCACCTTTCGTGGACCGGCCCCAACGGCAAAACGCACTCGGAGTCCGCCGTCGAAAAAGTGAGGAATGTCAGCCCCGTCAAGATCAACGAATATCGCATCAGCTCCGGCGCTTCCAACCCGACCAACTCGTTCATCGAGCTTTACAACGCGGGCGCAAATGACGTCGACATCTCCAACTGGACCCTCACCGAACACCCCTCCCAGCAGCCCGTTGCCTCGGCGGTCAGAATACCGGCCGGCACCAAGCTCACGGCTCAGGGCTTCTACCTGCTCGGACTCTCCAACTCCGGGCTGGCTGTTCCAGCGCACAAGGGCGACACTACCCTCAACGTCAGGAGCACGACAGGCATGTCGGTCGGCGATACACTCCGCATCGACACCGGCTCCGCCATGGAGACCCGCAAAATCGCAAAGCTGGGAACGGCAGCTGGTACTAGTACGACCTTGTGGCAACCCGTCCCCGAGGGTCCAATTATCACCATTCCCGCCGGCTCCTCCAATGTGCCCGTCACCAGCACCTCCGGTTTCGTGGTCAGCGAGAAAATCGCTCTCGGCTATGGCGCCACCTATCCCGCCGTGGCCAAAACCCTCGAGCGTTACGAGGTCGCCACTGTAACTGCGATCGGTAAACCCGGTACGCAAGCCTTCCTGGGAGCGGATGCGCCCGCCGGCTCCGCCAACATTCAGGTCACCTCAGTCGCCAATATTTCGGTTGGTGACAAGATCAGGCTCGACATCGACAGCGTCGGCCATGGCATTGAGACGGTGACGGTCAAGCATGTGGGCACTCAGGTGAGCCGGAGCAATCTCACGGCAAACGCCGCAGTCGGCTCCACCAATATCAAGGTCCGCGGCGTGAACGGTTTCGCCGTGGGCGACAAGATGACGATTGGCACTCCGGCGAATCATGAGCAGGCCACCATCACGGCAGTCGGCACCGGTGGCCCGATGGGTACAGGCTTGGACTTCACGCCGGCACTCAAGCAGGCGCATATCAACACTGAAGGAGTCGTCGCTCCAGGAACCGGCCTCGATCTGGCTGCGCCGCTCAAGTTCAACCATGCGGCCAACCTCCCCTTCGCCGATCGCGGAACAGGAATCAGCTTCAAGCCAGCCACGGCCTTCGCTCATTCCAGCAACGAGCCCGTGCAGCCCTTAGGCACCGGCATCACCCTCGACAGTCCGCTCGCCGTCAGCCACGCCATCAACGCGGTGGTCCTTGACTCCGCGGCCTCGAACGCTGGCTATGGGGGAACTACGACGCCCAACCAATGGTTCGGTGGCCCGGTGCTCACCTCTGTCAGCGCCAGCAGTTTCACGCCCACACCCCCCACCCTCACCGCCGGCAGCATGGTGCTGCGTGACACTGCCGGTCTGGTGGTCGACAGCCTCAACTACGGCGCTCTCGTCGATCCATGGGCAGCCGAGGGCTATCAGGCCGTGTCTGGAGCGGCGCAGGGCGGCTGCTTCGCGCCGGCGCCCGGCGCAGCCAGATCCTTCGGGCCCCAAACTACCATTTCCGACGTCACCAATCGAAGTGCCGGCCGCTTCCCTGACGGCTCTGACACTGACAGCAATTGCAACGATTTCCTCACGCAGCCCGCCACCAACCTGCTGGCTGCTTCCGCTGCTGGCGCAACCAACATCAAAGTCGGCAGCGTGGCAGACTTTGCCGCCGGCCAAACTATCAAGGTGGATTCGGGCGCGAGCCGCGAGACGGCTGTCATCGCAACGGTGGGCACGGCCGGTGCAACCGTATCTGCAACTCGCACCACTGCAGGCGTCACACTCATCCCTGTCGCCGGCCTCATGGGCTTCAGTCCCGGCCAGACCATCGAAATCGACACCGGCGCGAACCATGAGTCGGCGGTCGTCGCTTCCACCAACTACCGGGGCGGCGCCGCAATCACGGTCAATACGCCGCTCACCGTTGCCCACGCGGCCGGAGTCGAGGTTTCCGGCACCGGTATCACCATCACAGCCCCATTGGCGCAAGCGCATGCCAGCGGGGCGCCGGTCATCTCCACGCTTCCCACTCCCGGCGCGCCCAATCAATACCCGAGCAGAAGACCTTGATGGCCCGCCGGCCTGTGAAGACTGGCAAGCTCGGCGTCCTGCTGGCCGCGGCCTGCACGCTTGCCGTCTTACCGACGCATTCATTCCGCAATCGAACTCAAATCATGAGCGGGGGGCGCACATCGGCAGGATTACGACGGAGTTTTGCTGCGCTTGAACAAGTCGCGGAGACCCGCACCAGCACCGCGAGGAGGCGTTGTAGCATGAATCTATGATTGACTTGAATTCTTGTTCAATCGACGAGATTCTGAGTAAGCGGCGAAGCCTTCGCAGGGAGCTTTCAGCCGCGACGAATCTTCAGGAATTACGTATCGCCGTGCTTGGCGGCTCAACCACGGACGAATTGGTCAACTTGCTTGAATTGCTGCTGTTATCGTCGGGATTTCGCCCAGTTTTTCATCAATCGGAATATTGCCGCTTCTACGAGGATGCCGTCGTTGATCCTCAAGCCCTGATCGATTTCAAGCCTGACCTCGTCTACATCCATACGTCCTGCCTTAATACCCAGAATGTGCCACCACTTAACTGTGCCGAGGCAGACCTTCCAGGCTATGTGCAGGCCGAAACGGCTCGCTACTGCCAGATATGGGATTCGCTCGAAAGCAATGTTGGCTGTCAGCTGATTCAGAATAATTTTGAGGCGTCTCCTCGCGCAATCCTGGGGAATATGGATTCGGTATCGCCGGGTGGGATGAGTCGTTTCCTGATGCAGCTGAATATCGCGTTTGCGCAGGAGACAGCAAAGAGGCCCAGGGTCATTCTTCAGGATGTTCACGGCATTTCCGCCAGGTTGGGCATTCGCCAATGGTTCGATTGGAACCGCTACTTCATGTACAAATTGCTGTTGACTCCCGAGGCCAATCTTGAGCTGGCGCGTTCATTGGCTTCGATTGTCAGGGCGATGTATGGCAAGAGCCGGAAGGTACTGGTGCTCGACCTCGATAACACGCTCTGGGGAGGCGTGATCGGCGATGATGGCATCGACAAGATCCAGATTGGCCGTGAAACACCCGTTGCGGAGGCCTACACGGCGTTTCAGGAATATTGCCTTTCGCTGCGCAATCGCGGCATTCTGCTGGCTGTCTGTTCCAAGAACACTGAAGAGATTGCAAAGTCGGGCTTTGCGCACCCGAGTTCAATACTGAAGCTGGATCATTTTTCCTGCTTCAAAGCCAACTGGGAACCGAAACACGAGAACTTATTGGCAATCGCGGCCGAGTTGAATCTTGGCGTTGACAGCCTTGTTTTTGTTGATGACAATCCAGCAGAGCGCGCCATCGTCGAAGCGCAGTTGCCTTCGGTTGCCGTGCCAAACGTCGGCTCCGAGGTCTCACGATTTGCAGATTTCATTGAACAGGGCCGCTACTTCGAGCCGCTATCGATCTCCAGCGAAGATCTTAAACGTGCGGCGCTCTATGCCGAGAACTCACAGCGCGCCGTAATGGAAAAGAAATTCGCCAACTATGGTGAGTATCTCGACTCGTTGGAGATGGTGGCGGAGATTGACACATTCAAACCAGTGTATCTGGAACGCATCGCGCAATTGACCAACAAAACCAACCAGTTCAATCTGACGACTAGGCGCTATACGGTGGCGGAGATGGAGTCCGCCTTGGGCGGCAGCGGATACCTCGGCCTCTATGGAAAACTTGCTGACCGTTTCGGCGATAACGGGTTGATATCGGTCGTGCTGGGACGCAAGGATTCGGATGCGCTTCATATGGATCTGTGGCTGATGAGTTGTCGTGTGCTCAAGCGCGACATGGAGTTCGCCATGCTCGATGCTGTTGTAGATAGGGCCAGCAGAATGGGGGTCAAGACGATATTCGGCTACTTCATACCGACGAAGAAAAATGGAATGGTCTCTGAGTTCTACTCGACGCTGGGCTTTCAACCCAGCAACGTTTTGCCATCAGATTTACCGGAAGGTTCCACTGCGTGGAAACTCGATCTTGCCGGATACACTGGACGGAATCGACATATCAAGATACTGGAGTATTCAAATGCCTGACTTGACGCCTGACGAAGTTCTAGATGAACTGCAACCGATTTTCCGGGAGGTCCTGGGAGATGAGGGACTCACTGTCAAACGCAGTTCAAATGCCCTGAACACGCCGAACTGGGATTCGCTGGCGCACATTGACCTGATTGAGATGGTTGAGCGTCACTTCAAAGTCAAGTTTGGGCTCGGCGAATTGCAGGATCTCAAAGAGGTAGGCGATCTGGTCGATTTGATTCTTGAGAAGAAGGGGTAACAGTCCCAGGACAGAGCCGGCGCTTCCCTATTTTTGGAAGGGAATGAAGAGTCTGAGATGAAATCGAAATCTAGCCCAGACTCTTCATTTCGCGAATGATTGGAAGCATCACTTCGATCGCATCGATTTCGCGGCTTGGGATGACGGTTGCTGTCTGATCGGTTCGGAGTCGTGGCAATCGAGTTGTGATGATTTCGAGTCCCGAGACATATTGATTCATATCTCTGCACAATTGCTCGCCAGCGGCCTTTACCATCGCATATTCGGTCATCCCAGGCGGTCGTTCCTCGACCGCAATTGACGATGGATAGTAGACGGCCAATGTACCTTCATCGAGCGAGTAGGGTTCGTGCTTCTGCCGGAGATGTACGCACAAATCATAAAAGCCCTGAAGATAGAAAGTCGTGAAGTCCCTGAGAATCTGTGCTGAGAGCAACTCCCCTTTTGGGCGAAAGATGGCGTTGGTCGCGAAGTAAAAGAGGTGCGTGACCGGAGTCCCCATTGCGGCAAGTTGAGGCGCGGCCGGTTGACAGACGTCGTAGGCCATCAGCTGAACCTGCCCGCCGACTGCCCGAATCTGCTCCGCGACGCGCTCAGCATCTACCTTGCCAACCGCGTATGTGATTGTCGGCGTTCCTCCGCCTGCCGCTATCAACTTGGCCGTCAACTCGCCTAATCCTCTTGATCCGCCAATGATCAGTGCCCGCATGCCGGAAAATTCCGAGGGTTTGACATGGGCAGAAACGACGGCCATGGAGGCTTGATCGACAGGAGGAACGCGGATAAACGCTTCCAATGTTCCGGAGATAGAGCGGCCTTCTACATGAATCCTCGCCTTGCGAAACCGCTCATCCAGGTAGATCACGTCATAGTGAAGCGTTGTGCCGTCAGAAACAGATCCCACCGAAAAGTCGATCGTGATATCGAGTTTCGACAGCATGGAATGCAGCCCTGGAGCTTCCATGCCCACCACGTAAGAACACGCAACAAGATCCGCGACTGCCGTACCAGTGATGGACGCTGCAAGGTGCGGAAACAGGTCTGCCGCGCCCTGCGCCGGCGAAGTGTACGCCTCTCCAGATCTGCCCTTCAGTTCGGCAAGCGATAGATCGCGGGCGGCAGTGATCGGCACGAAGGGGGGCTGCGCCGGGGAATTCGCAGCGCCCCTCGCAACCATTGACGAAGGCTCATTGAAGAACAGATCGACTGTAAGTACCAGCATGCCGCAGACTTCAACTTTGAATTGATGGAGAGATGCATCTCCTGAAGGAGATAGACTGAGGTCCGCTTTGTCGTCAATGTAAACCCACTTCGGGAACTTCACCTTCATTCGAAGGGGCAGCGTGAAAACATGCCCGGTTGCCACAATCGACTCCAGCGCCCAGAGCAGTGTGTGAATCCCATGGACGACGGGCATTCCGGCTTGCGTTCTTCGCGCCGCAACGCGATCCATGTGCATGGGGTTTCGATCGCCAGACAGGGCCGCAAACGCTTCCTGCAGCTCTTGAGTGAAGACCTTCGATGCGATGATGGTTTGTGCTGGCATGGTCTCGATTTCGTGGTTACGATCCGAATTCACTTGACGCAAGATCGTGGGCTCAGCCCGGCTTTTCTTGTCGGCTCAAAGCAGTTACTGGTCGTGCAGGGCCTCATGCATTCGCTCGTTGAGCATTCGGCATAGTTTGTCCGCTCCCGTCGGGCTCAGGTGAATCTCATCCAGGTAGTTGGTCGAATCGTTGCGAAACGCGGCATACTCGGGCGCATTGAAGTCGATGATAGGAGCAGGAGGCATCTCCGTTGCCGCAAAATGCATATAGTTTTCGATCACGTCCTTGTTGTAGTTGTAGGCTGGCCCATAAAACGGATATGCAACATAAACGATGCGCGTTCCGTGAACCATGAGTTCCTCAACCACTCTTCTGTAATCTCCAATAGCCTCAGGGTCCTGGCCTGGGTCGAGTTTCTCGCCCGTAAAGTTAGGTTTCGGGGGAGCATGGACCGGCAAATTATGGCTGCCATCGGGGAAGTAGGTTGGTGGATGAGGATGTATGCGATCCATCACCGCATCGTACTCAACTCCCAGGGAACTGATGGAGCCAAGCACCTCGGTACGAGTCACTTGATCAAAGCCATCCTGCAGGATATGAAGGGCAGTGACTCGCGGAGTCAACGCCACCAGCGCCACTTTGAAGTGCCCTTGGGGCAGAGCTTGCTCCACCAGCCGGCGCTCTTCGCTGGCGTCTCCCCCTTCAATAGATTCGTTGTAGAAGCGATATCCAGTGAAATAGTTCGAGTGCCAATTCACCGATGCCGATGCGCCGATAATCAAGGCGTCGAAGTTGGCTGGAACATAGGCCTGATTCAAAAGATACTTGGCCTTGCGCTCATGTTCTGACGTAATCAAGGTGCGGCCGTGGGGGTCGCGACAGATGCCGAAAAGATCCAAACGCCATGCCAACAGAATGTGCAGGCCAATCAACAGCGCGATCAAGCCCAGTGTCATCGCCAGCCACAAGCTGGCTGACATCTGACTGGGCACTCCTGCTTCGGATTGAACGGTCGCTGAGGTTATCATCGTACGCCTTTAGAAGCGAAAGTAAACAAAGGGCTTGGGGATGCTGGAATTGATGAAGACGAAGGCGACAATGGTAAGAATGACAGCGCAGGCGCAGTTCAATGCACTCGGACGGAAATCGCGCGCGAGCTGCTCCGACGACGGACCGAGAAAAGCAGCAAACCCTCCCAATACCAGCGGCAGGCCATAGATGTGAAGGCTGACACCTTCCACGCTCATCATGCCAAGGTTTCTGTAACCAAAGGCATTGGTTGGATTGAAAAGGGCGATCACGCGTTCAGTCCCTTGCCCGACCGTCTGCGCCCCGAAATAGACAAACGCTATGACGACAAGAATGAATGTGACGAGCCACGATAGAAACGCAGGCAGCATGGGCATCTTCTTCTTGCGCCAGAATTGATTGATGCCAAGGTAAGCGCCGTGAAGACATCCGAATACAACGAAGGTCCATGCCGCGCCGTGCCAAAGGCCTGCAATGCTCATGGCTATGAAAATTGCTACAGTCGAATTCAAGAGCGACTTTGTTTTGAAAGAGCGAACGATGGGAGTAAACAGGTAGGAGGTGATGAAGTTGGTGAGCGAAATGTGCCAGCGCTGCCAGAATTCGATGATTGATTTTGATTTGTAGGGAGCATCGAAGTTGCGCGGGATCTCAATTCCCAGCATCATGGCCGAGCCGATAGCCATGTCCGAGTATCCGCTGAAGTCGAAATAAAGCTGGAGTGCGTAAGCGACGCTGAAGACCCATGCCTCGAAAGGCGACAGTTGGGTCGTGGAGTTGTATCCGAAGGTTGCCACGCGCGCAAATGAATCGGCAAAGACAGCCTTCTTGAAGAGCCCCATCGAGAAGTGGAAGAAGCCGCGCGCCAAATTCTCCATGCGCGTGTCACTTTGTCCACCAAACTGTCCGAACTGGTGCCGCATTCTTTTGGCCCGGGCAAGAGGCCCCGAGATCACATAAGAGAAAAAAGTGACGAATGTTGCATGGTCAAAGAGAGTACCTGAGGTCAAGATGCCTTCATAGCAATCAACCAGGTACATGATCTGCGTGACGGTAAAGAAGCTGATGCCGAGCGGAAACGGCAGCGCTGGCACGCTATAGCCGCGCGGAAAAGCAAAAGCAAAAAGTGAGGCAAAGAAGGCAAGGTATTTGAACGTAGACAGGTAGACTACGTTCGCTACAAGGGCCGCAACCAGAATCCGCTTCTTGATCGGCTGCTCGGTGCGTTCGATCCATCGCGCGAAGAGCCAATTGGCGAGTATCGATGCAAATATCAAGACCAGATTGAACGGTTTGCTGGTTGCGTAGAAGAATACCGAAGCGGCAAGAATCCAGGCCTGCGCAGCTTTAGGTCCTATGAGCCGTTGAAGTGCGATACAGACAACGATGACAATGGGAAGATAGACGAGAATGAAGGGAAATGAAGCAAAAAGCATGGATCAAGCGCCTCGAGTCGTCTAAGTGTCCAGTGCGTTGCACGACGGGGAGATTGTTGTCGCCCACTCAACTGCTTCTTGAGGCCGAAAAACCGGTTAAGAATTTCTGGGTAGAAGAATCTCTCGCAGTATAAATCATCCCGAAAGTATAGTTTCTGATGCCAACATTTCCTGTTGGTACGTGCACCTCAAAGAAATCACGACGGATAAAATGGGTTCAGTTGAGCGTTGACTGAAGCAACGCTAGCTTCTCCGGCGACCACAATGTCCTTTTTCAGACCGACGGTACAGGGTTCTCTACAGATGTCAGCTATCAGGCCGACGTCGCGGTGTCCTCCATCCCGTTTGTTAGTTTCGCCGATGGTTTCCTCGACTACGATAACGACAACTGCAAGGACCCGCTCATAGTAAACGGCCACGTTTATCCGGAAGTGGACAAGCATCCAGAATAGGGAACCAGCTATGATGAACGCCCGCTTTCCTACCATAACCTCAAGAGCGGCAAATTCGAGTTGGTGGCCGCCCTCGAGGGAACCGGACTTGAAGTGGTCAGCGTGGGCCGCGGCGCTGCATTTGACGACATCTTCAACGACGGCAAAATCGACGTGGTCATACAACATGGCCCGCGTTCGGGTGCTGCTGCGCAATGTAAATCCAGACCACCACCACCGGGTCGAGTTAAAACTGGTCGGGGGTTCCAAAGGCCCTCGCGATGCGGTTGGAGCGACGGTTTACCTCACTGCGGGCGGCATTCGCCAGCGCGGAAGCGTGCTGAGCGGCGGCAGCTGCCTCTCCTCCAACGACTTGCGGGTTCACTTCGGCTTGGCAGATGGAATGGATGCGGGACGGCAGAGATTCACTGGCCTTC
>Ga0302275_10002317_pt1 | contig 20047 bp, 19 predicted proteins | sample III_Bog_N2_2_FD_200229 | JGI IMG/M metagenome (GOLD analysis project Ga0302275, IMG submission 200229) | Peat permafrost microbial communities from Stordalen Mire near Abisko, Sweden - III_Bog_N2_2 | ecosystem: Environmental > Terrestrial > Soil > Wetlands > Peat | place: Sweden: Abisko... | reverse complement strand
TTGCGCAGGGCTTGAGCTTTTCAGCCCAAGTGCGACCAGGATGAATTACATCCCACGGCGATTTCTTTTGGTTGTACCGACCTCCGCCAGGATCATGATTCCCAAACCCATCAATGAGGACGTTCCACAAAGGCTGAAATCGCCTGATGAGCATTGACTCAGCGAGGGGAATCCAAACGTCGTCGACGACAAGGTAACGGCATTTAAAATCTCCTGGTTCTATCTTGAAAGTCTGTCTAACGGACTCTGCATGTTCAATGAGTCGATTGTTTAAACTGTGCCCTGGGGTGTCCTCGAAATCCATCCCACCTTTCCGTCCACCTGAAGGAATTGCTTTTCCCACGTAGATTGGGGCGGGAGGGTCACTGTTCGCGTTCCTGTCGATTAAGCCACGATATATTGACAGCCTTCCAAAGTAGTAAACCGCATAGACTCCAGCACCTGAGAAGCTTGAACGGGGCGGCAGCGGGTGCACCGCAGAATGAAGAAAGGCTTCGGTCAAGCTCCGGGCAAGTTGAGCCTTTGAGAGCGGGTTAAACGGCTTTGAGGAATCTGGTTCCGACTTCTGGTTCCGTTTTGGCATGATGTCTTGATAAATGCTCGCGGATGCTTCTTGCAACTGTTTCCGCCAATTTGACCGGAACAGCGTTTCCCAGCTGCCTCATGCTCTCGGTCCAAGCGCCAGGGAAGAAGTACTCATCGGGAAATGTCTGGATCCGGGCAGCCTCACGAACGGTGAGGTAACGAATTGTTCCACCCTCCAATACAACGGTGTTTTCGCCACCCGGAACTCCATGATCTCCGGCTTTGAGAGTTTTCGAAGGCTCGTCAAGCGGGCTTCCTGTGTGCCCATGGTAGGAGCGGGCACCTGGAATGAGAATATGATTCGGCCACGCCTCCGTTCCCTGCGTCGTCGGGTCGGGAAGTCCGGTCAGTGCATCCCTCACCGTGATCCACGGCTGCCGGTTAGCCGTGAATAAATCGCTCCTCGCCACGACGGCGAGGTCTCTTTCGGTTGCCTTGGGACGCTTCCGCCTTGGGATTCCATTACGATCCCAAAACTCTCCGGTAACCCACTTGGATATTGCAAGTGCCTCCTTCGAGTGTGTCGGGTCGGGGAAAGACCACTTAACGGGCATATCACTCCGGAATGCCACTATGAATACCCGCTCCCGCTTTTGGGGTACTCCGTAGTCGGCCGCATTCAGCAGACGAAATGCAGCCCTATATTCGAGCCCCCGTGTCCTTCCAGAGGTGTGATGCTGTTCAAGGCGTTTCAAATGACGGTCCCAGGGCTCGTCGGCCTTCGCGGTCAGTTCCGGATATGTCAAGCCGAGCAGAATGTACTCAAAATAGCTCGCAAAGGAGTGACGCAGGAGACCCTTAACATTCTCGACCAACACGACTTTCGGCTGAGTCTCGCGAACAGCCCGAATCATCTCTGGGAAGAGGTTTCTTCCATCGTCTTGTCCCTTGTGCTTCCCACCTAGAGACCAGGGCTGGCAAGGAACTCCGCCAGCAAGCAAATCAATATCTGTTCCGAATTCAGAGTATCGAAGGGTACGTACATCCGACTCTTGAACGGGCCACTCCCTGACAAACTCCAAGCCCCTGCGTCTGTTCTCGTCCATCGAAGAACATGCATCATGATTCCATTCGACAACTCCGAGGTGCTCAAAGCCCGCGCGGGAAGTTCCAAGCGCCAGACCGCCAGCACCAGCAAACAATTCGAGTGATCGCATCCTTTAGGACTCCAGAAATCGCAGAAGACGAGCTGAAAGCGTCGCCCGCTTAAGCTGACATTCCCACACTATCAGGATTCGCCAACCCAAATAACGCAACCGCCGTTGATTACGAAGGTCCCTTTCCCGATTTTGGAAAAGCTTCTTAGTCCAAAAGCTCAATCGGGATTTCGGCTGTCTTCCACAGCCCGGGTGTTGGTGCCAAAAGCACCCGTGCACGAAGATGATCTTCCCTAGTCTTGGAAACACCAGATCGGGAGCGCCGGGGAGGTCGCGAGCGTGAAGCCGGTAGCGGAAACCCATTCTATGCACGAGACGACGGACAGCCATTTCCGGTCCGGTATCGACGCCCTTTATGCGCGACATCCGCTCGCTTCGCTCTTGCTTGGAGAGATTATCCATGGGCTTGGACGAACCTAGTCGGATTCTATCGCGCCCGCCCGGTGGAAATCTGGGCACCAACTGTCCTGCCGGGTGTCCCATATTTCGGCTTGAACGGGCGACGGGTGAGAGCGCGCTACTCTAAGCGGTCGGAGGATCCCGCGCGGCGGCTTCATGCCACGGCCAGCACTTCATCGCGGACCAGGCGCAGGCGGATGGATGCGGGCGGCGCGCAATCGAAATAGAACGCCTGCACGGCCTCACGCACGTTGGCTTTCAACTCGTCCCAGCTATCGGCTTGTGTAAAGATGCTCTCGCCAAGCGCCTCGGCTGTATACCCACCGTCAGCCTCCTGCGCGACCTCAAAGATAATCTCTTTCATGGCCTTCGCACCCTTCTCCGGGATCAAAGCGCCGGGCCAAACCCTCGGGAGCTTATGATAATCGTTTGCGGGAGATGAGGGAATGATGAAACCAAAGTCCTACGACGAAGAGTTCTTCCTGGAGCGCCGCAACCGCGCCGACCGCGAAGCATTCCGCCGCATTCTCAATCGCCAGGGTGGCGAGCCGCCATCTCCAGTAGACGCGTGGGATCATCCCGGTCCCCAATAGCCATTCTTGACCGGCAGTTACAAATCCCAACTTCAGCAAAGCCCGGATTTTTTCAACCCTCAAACACGGAAGCCAGCCCCATGGGGCTGGCTTCACTTCCCATCCAATTAGGGAAGGGGCAGAGGTTCCAACAGAATTTCATTCGCGCGGCAGCGTACGCCTCACTCACTCCACCCGACGCGCCGTTTACGGCTACCGGGACAGCGAGAACGAGGTCTGCGCAGAGACTTCCCACAAGCTCCGGAACGCGTCGCTTTCCGCAATCGCAGGGGCCAGACTCTTGGCCACGCGGGCCGTCTGCTCGCGGTGAAAGGCGATCAAAGCGGCGCGCACCAGTTCCGTGGTGCTTTCAAAGCGTCCGCTCTCGATGCTGCTCAGGACAAAATCGTCCAAATCCGGGGGCAATGTGACAACTCGATCAGGCATGGCACGGCTCCATGAACATATTAGAACCGAATCTTCCCCAAAAGTTGTATTGACAATCACACCTGTTCAGGAAAAAGAACCCCGTTTGCAACGAGACGCCGGGCAATTGATCGCCCGGCGCCGCGTGTCAGTAGCTCCTTAGCGGCTGAAAACAACGTACTTCCGCCCCGCATACAGCCGGAATCCGCCCGCCGGGTCAGCCAGGACCTGGAGCGGCGTAGGCCGCTTCAGCCCCGCATCGTCGCCCGAGGCCACGGTCAGTAGCTCGTGCGCGCCCACGTCGGTGACCACCAACTTGTGATCCGCAATGAACCCAACACCGTACACGCCCGCCGGCAGGCTCTGCCCGCCCACCTTGATGGGCACCTCGGTGATGAAGTAGGCCTGATACTTGGCCGCCACGTCGGTGGCGTATCCGCTTGTATCCACAAGGGTTGTGAGCACATAAGTGCCGTCGGCAAACTTCACGCCGCCGGAGTTGCGCAACTGCGTGGTGGCCGACTGCCCCTTGTAATACACGCTCGCGGGCAACAGCTTTTGCACTTCGGACGGCTTCAGCACCGTATCGCTGCCCTGCGCCGCGGCCGTGCCCGGCACCGCCATCACTGCCGCGGCCATCACTCCGGCCGCCGCCATCTTCAAAATTGCTGAGAAACGCATGGTAAACCTCTCTCTTTCCGCTGCGTACCGGAGTATAGCGCACGCCTGCCTATGCTGGCTCATCCTAATTATCGATGGAGAGCACGTCGTAGTTGTCGTTGATCGAAACCCGCTTCACCGCTTCCGGCAGTTTGCCCAGCGGCACAGTCTTTTCGATCGTATTGGAACCAATCACGTTGACCGTGCCCAGCCGGCCAACCTTGCCATCGGCGTATTCCAGGTAGATGGGCACCATCATCTTGAACCCTGCCGAGACCCCTGACTGGGCTAGGGTGAAGTGCAATACCGACTTGTCGCCGTCCTGGGTTACCTGCCCCTGAAAGTGATAAGACGGCAGTTCGATCCCATACACATACTCGTTGAAGAACCAATCCATTTTGTGATTGCCGTCCAGGTCCATCGCCGGGCTCATGTGCTTTTCCACCATCGCCTTGAAGTCCTCGGTGGTGGCGGCCTGCATGCGGTGGGTCTCAAGAAAGTCGTGCATGGTGGCCTTGAAACGCGCATCTCCGTCCGTCGACGACCACATCATCATCCGCACCATGTGCAGAATGTAGGCGCCTTTGGGATAAACGAGGTTCTGGTAGATATCCCAACCCGCTTTGGGCGACATGAGGCGGAAGCCCATGGTCACCGGCCCCACATCGATGGGCCGGAAGCCGAAGGCGTTCTTCTCGGTAATCAGCTTGCGCTGCTCCTTCCAGAACTCAAGAAACTCGGTCGGCTTGGGCCGCGTTGCCTGCAAGAAGATGGACGCCGATGTGTCGGCGAACCCCTCGCTCATCCACTGGTCGCGATAGCCGCGGAAACCAACCGTCTGCCCCCACCACTGGTGCGCCACCTCGTGTGGAGTGACGACCTTCCAGTACATATCCTCGGCCCGCAATCCCAGAAAGTGCTGTTGCGTTGAATCGAAAAATCCGCAGATAGGCAGATACACCAGCATCGGCCAGCTCTGGCCGTAGTTGCATGCCGACTGCTGCGTGAGCGAGATATGCGCAAACGACAGCGCGCCGAAGTAGTTGGTATAAAGCTGCGCGGCCACTTCGCCCTCGTTCAGCTCTTGGGCCAGCATGGGCGTGGTGCTCAGCGTGCCAAATGGTCCCCCCGAATCCCGCAACCTCTGAAACTGGTCTGGAGGTTCCTTGTTGGCGTAGGCCTCAATGGTCAACTCGCCGCTGAGCGGATTGCCGAACTTCCCTTCCTTGGTGGTGAAGTCGCCCACACTGAAGCCCACCACAGCCAGCGGCACCTCGGTCTTCCACTCCGACGTGGTGATGTGTCCATCGGTGCTCTCGCCAACCTTGGTCCCCGTGGCAATCAACTGCAACCCTTTGGGCACATGGAAGACCATCTGGTACATGGCGTAGTCGCCCAGGCCCTGGCTCGCATTTGGATACCAATCTTCCCGCGCAACCGGATAGTAATTCCCGCTGCCCTCGTTGATCACCACATCCTTGCCGCCGTAAGTGATCTTGAGCGTCGCGGTCTCGCCCTTCTTGAGCGGCTGCGCCAGCACCACGCCAAAGTTTGGATCGTCCTCCTTCTTCTCCTGCACCCAATCCAACGCGTCGCCCTTCGCTGTCTCCGCGCGGCTCACGCGCAGCGTGGGATAGAGATCCAGCGGAATCACCGCCACGCCCTCCTGCTCCGCGCGCACTTCCACCGTGGCCAGACTGGAAAGAAAGCCGCTCTTTTCAATCGATACATCGAGTTTCTCGTTGAGGATGCGATAAGCAGCGTTGTGCTCATTGCCGCTGGCCGTGCCGTTGCCGTACTCCGCCGCGCGATGAAACGCCAGCGGATACGTCTCGCCCCAGTCGCTCCAGTTCAGCAGCCCGACCTCTTCAGGAGAAACGCCGGGAACGCCGTTGGGATCGAACGTAAACACCAGGTGCGCATTCTTTTTTCCATGGATCGCGGCCATAAAATATCCGCCCGGCGTAGGGCTCAGCACATCCTGCAGGATGCGCAGATCGTAGTTCTGGTGCAGATGCATACGCGCAAAGCTCTGAAACTCCTGGGCAGACTTTGTATATGCCGAATCCGCATCGCCCTTGCCCGCGGAGCCCTTGTGCAGTTCCGCAGCCGTGCCATCGGTAAACCGCATCACCACCTGGTCAAAGTCCTCGCTGTACTCCTCGGCGTGCGCAAGAATGGAGAGGTTGTGGCGCTCTTGCACGGTGGGCGGCGTAATGTGCAGGTGTCCGTCACCACGGAAGACTGCGCCCGTCACCTTGCCGTTCACTTCGCCGTAAAACGCAATGTTTCCGTGGCGAAACGTGAAGACGGCCGCGTCGCGGCGCAGCTCCAGGTTGTTGACCGCAATCACTTCGCCACCGGGTAAGAGGCCGCGCAGTTGCTGGTAATAGGCGTTGCTGTTGGCGCCGCGCTGGGCGTTGAGCGGTGGCGCAAAAGGAAGAAGGAAGAAGGCAATCACCAGGGAAAACGCGCGAACACGAATCAGCACAGAGCGGCTCCCTAACGCAGCAGATTTTAGTGCAACCATTATGAGGGAAAGCGGCGATTGTGCGCTGTGATTTGTTGAGAGCAGATCAAGGAGCATTTCGAAGAAGTTACCTCGCGCCCCGGCGCTCAAGTTACAGCGCGTACAAATCCACGTACGCGTTCACCCGCATGGCAGCAAGCTTCTCGCGGTCGAGCGAGGCGGCGAGAATCCGCTCCTGCCGGTCCTCTTCATAGCGGCGGCGCAGGTTGGTCTTGAACTTCTCGATCAGCAACGGCATTCCTTCTTCACGACGCCGCCGGTGGCCGATGGGATACTCAACCGTCTCCTCGATCACCGTTCCATCGTTCAGCTCCATGCGCAGCGCATTCGCAATCGATCGTTTCTCCGGGTCGTGGTAGTCGGCGGTGAATGCGGGCTCTTCCACACAGGTGATGCGATCGCGCACAGCGTCGATGCGCGGTCCCCACAGCGGGTCGGCGGCCACTGTGTCTTCGTAGTCGCCCGCAGTGAGACGGCCGAAGATCAGCGGAATCGCAATCATGTATTGCACGCAATGGTCGCGGTCGGCGGGGTTCGCCAGCGGCCCTTTCTTGTCGATAATGCGCAAGCACGCCTCATGCGTGCGTACCGTGATTTGCTTGATTGCGGACGCGTTCAGCCCGCGCTCGGCCAGTTTCTCGTACAGCTTCATTGCTGCTTCCACCGCCGTCTGCGCGTGAAACTCCGCCGGATAACTGATCTTGAACAGCACGTTCTCCATCACATAACTCGAATAACTCCGCTGAAAGCTGAATGGGCGGCCTTTGAACGACACATCGTAGAAGCCCCACGTCTTCGCGGTCAGCACCGACGGATAGCCCATCTCGCCGGCCTGCGCCATCAGCGCCAGGCGCACGGCCCGGCTGGTGGCGTCGCCCGCGGCCCAGCTCTTCCGTGACCCGGTATTCGGCGCGTGGCGATAGGTGCGCAGGCTCTGCCCGTCCACCCACGCCAGCGAGATGGCGTTAATGGTCTGCTCGCGGGTCAGCCCCAGCAGTTTGCACACCACCGCAGTGGAAGCTACCTTCACCAGCACCACGTGATCCAGGCCGACTTTGTTGAACGAGTTCTCCAGCGCGATGCAGCCCTGAATCTCGTGCGCCTTGATCATGGCCGTGAGCACATCGCACATGGTCAGCGCCGGCTTGCCATTCGCAAGCCCCGTCCGAGAGAGCCAATCGGCAGTAGCGAGAATGCCGCCCAGATTGTCAGAGGGATGGCCCCATTCCGCCGCTAGCCAAGTGTCATTGAAGTCGAGCCAGCGAATCATGGCGCCGATGTTGAACGCCGCCTGCACCGGATCAAGCTGGTATGCCGTGCCCGGAACCTTCGCCCCATGCGGTACCACAGTGCCAGGGACAATCGGGCCAAGCAACTTGGTGCATGCCGGATACTCCAGCGCCTCAAGCCCGCAGCCCAGCGTATCCAGCAGGCAATAGTGCGCGGTGGAGTAAGCTAACTCACTTGTAACTTCAAACTGAAGCGCGTAGTCGGCGATGTCGGTGAGAACCTGATCGGGTGCCGGGCGCTCATTACTGATGTGGGATGACACTTAATCTCCTGGTCAAATTTCGTGTGCCACAGGTCTCGAATCTGAGACCCGGGATTTCGTAAGCATGGATGCCGCTGACTCGCCGACCCGCTGACTTGCTGACTCGCTGCTCTTAGCCCCGCTCTTCAATCGGAATAAACGTCAGATTTTCCGGCCCGGTGTAATTCGCAGACGGCCGGATGATCTTCCCATCCTGCCGCTGCTCAATCACGTGCGCGCACCACCCAGCCGTCCGCGCAATCACAAACAGTGGCGTAAACAGATCAATCGGCACGCCCATCAGGTGATACGCAACCGCCGAATACCAATCGAGATTGGGAAACATGCGCTTGGCGTCGTGCATCACGTACTCGATGCGCTCGGCCACCTGGAACAGCCGCGTGTCGTCCGCCTCGGTCGCCAGCTTGCCCGCCACTTCCTTCACAATGTCGCTGCGCGGGTCGCTGATGGTGTAGACCGGATGTCCGAAACCAATAATGACCTCCCGCTCGGCTACACGGCGACGAATATCCGCCTCGGCCTCCTCGGCAGTCTCATAGCGTTGCTGAATCTCGAGCGCCACTTCATTCGCGCCGCCGTGCTTGGGCCCTTTCAGCGCGCCGATGGCCCCGGCAATGCAGGAATAAATATCCGACCCCGTGCCCGCAATCACGCGCGCGGTAAACGTGGACGCGTTGAACTCGTGCTCCGCATACAGAATCAGCGAGGCCTGCATCGCCGCAGTCCACTCTTCACTTGGCTTTTCTCCATGCAGCAGGTGCAGAAAATGCGCTGCAATCGAATCTTCAAAGCGCTCCACTTCAATGCGCCGCCCGTTGCGCGCGTAGTGGTGCCAGTAGAGCAGCATCGAACCAAGCGACGCCAGCAATGTATCCGCAATCCTGCGTGCTCCGGCATCATTGTGATCCGCGGCTTCAGGCAGCACGCAGCCCAGCACCGAGACGCCGGTTCGCAGCACGTCCATGGGGTGCGTGGTGGGCGGCAGCAGTTCCAGCGCCTGCTTCACCGCCGCCGGCAAACTGCGCAGCGGCCGCAGGCTCGCCTTGTACGCAGCCAACTCCGGCGCGTTGGGCAGCTTGCCATGAATCAGCAGGTGCGCCACTTCCTCATACTCGCAATGCCGCGCCAGGTCTTTGATGTCGTATCCGCGATAGTGGAGATCGTTGCCGCTGTGGCCCACGGTGCACAGCGCCGTATTGCCCGCCGGTGTGCCCGACAGCGCTACAGATTTTTTCGGTTTGAATGCAACAGGGGAAGCTAAGTCTTCACTCATAGTGAACCTCCGACCAATAGCCGACCAAGATGAGGCAGTGACTAAGTCGACGAAATGGGCCCCGGATCGACTCCGGTAATGGTGCACACCGAAGTGACGAAATTTTCTAGAATTTCGCGATCCGAAAGGGCGTTGAAAATAGGAAAATCCGTCGCGTTCCCGCTCGGGTTTCCGCTCTCCTTGGCAACACGCACAACATTTAGGTATCTCCGCTCAGGACTCTGCGCCCAATCCTTCGCAGGGTCGCGCTTGCGTTGAATCCACGCCCTCTTGCAATGGCCAAATGCTTGTTCAAATTCAACGCACAATGAACCATTCCCGTCTTTGAAAAACCGCATTCAAGCGCCCCCTCTTGTCGGACCAACCTTCCGCACATTACTCCTTGCCCTTCGCAAACAACTCATCCAGCTTCTTCTCATACGCGTGATAGTCGAGATACTTATAGAGCTCCGCACGCGTCTGCATCAGCGGAATTACGCTCTTCTGCGTACCCTCCGCGCGAATCGTCTCATACACCTTCAGCGCCGCCGCATTCATCGCCCGGTACGCGCCGCAGCAATACAAAATAATGTCCACGCCCGCGGTCTTCAACTCGTCCCGCGTGAAAAGCGGCGTCTGGCCAAACTCGGTAATATTGGCCAGGATCGGCACGCCCACAGCCTTGCGAAACTCCGTGTACTGCGACAGCTCCGTCACCGCCTCAGCAAAGATCATGTCCGCACCGGCAGCCACATAGGCCTGCGCGCGCTCAATCGCCACCGCCATGCCCTCATTCGCCACGGCATCCGTCCGCGCCATCAGGACGAAACTCTGATCTGTCCGCGCATCCACGGCCGCCTTGATGCGGTCCACCATCTCGCCGGCGGGCACCAGTTCCTTGCCCGGCCGATGTCCGCAGCGCTTCTGTCCCACCTGGTCTTCCATGTGCACGGCTGCCGCGCCGGCCTTGATCATGGAGCGGATGGTCCGCGCTATGTTGAATGCCCCGCCCCACCCCGTATCGATGTCGACGAGTAGAGGCAAAGCTGTAGCGTCTGTAATCCGCCTTACATCCACGAGCACGTCTTCCAGGCTGCTGATGCCGAGGTCGGGTATGCCCAGCGAGTTGGCCGCCACGCCGCCGCCGGAAACATAGAGCGCGCGAAACCCCGTCGCCTGTGCCATGCGCGCGGTGTAGGCGTTGATGGCGCCGGCCACCTGCAGCGGTTTTTCCTCGTTCACCGCCGAGCGAAATCTTCGTCCGGCCGAATCAATCTCATTTGTCTGCTGCATGCAATGCCCTTCCGCCGCATCATAGCAGCCAGTACGTTCCCATTTCCCTCCCCTGCCCTTCCGGTGCGACAATCGACCCGTCAGGCTAGCCCACCCCGCAGCAAGGGCGAAGCCCGAGGAGAAAACCCACCATGAAACATCTCATCGTCTGTACAGGCCTTCTGATCGCCGCCGCCACCGTTTCAGCCCAGACACCCGCACCCAAGCCACCGCCCAAGAGCCCCGCCGTCACTGAATCCGTCACAGTCGCCGGCAAGGCCATCTCCATCACCTACAGTTCGCCACGCGTCAACGGCCGCGCCGGCAAGCTCTTCACCAAGGACGGCCAGATTGGCCACGATCCCACCTATCCCGTGTGGCGCGCCGGAGCCAACGCCGCCACCAAGCTGCACACCGACGCCGATCTCGACATCGGCGGCCTCACCGTTCCCGCGGGCGACTACTCGCTCTACGTCGACGTCTCCGATCCCAGCAACTGGGTGCTGGCCGTCAATACCGTGGCCAGCCAGTGGGGCACCGTCTATGACAAGACCAAGGACCTGGGCCGCGTGAAGATGAACATGTCCAAGCCCGGAGCGATGGTTGAAAACCTGAAATATTCACTGAGCGGCGGCAAGCTGACCCTGTCCTGGGAAGACCACATCGCCACCGTCCCCTACTCGGTCAAGTAAGGCCACTTAGGCAGGGCTATTCCGGAAAGAACGAAACCTGAAGAAAATTTGAAGCCCCGTGCCCCATCCATTCCGCTTCTTTTGCGGAATGGGTGGGAGGCTGTAGGCCCGTGCGAACTCCCCCGCGAGCATCTGCGCCAACAAAGGTGGCCGCAAGGTCCGAGTTCGTCGTCGTTGCCAAGTGTAGATACAATGGATACAGGGCGAGAAAATCGCCCTGGAGGTCAGCAACCTTGCCGTTGTATGCGTATCGCTGCACCCAGTGCGGCCACAAGTTTGAAAAAATCCAGAACTTCTCTGCCAAGCAGGAAACGGAATGTCCCAAGTGCCACGGCGTACTGGAGCGCCCGCTCACCGCGCCGCGCCTCAACTTCAAGGGCGCCGGCTGGTACGTGAACGACTACGCGAGCCCGAGTTCAGCCTCTGAATCCTCGTCTGAATCGTCGTCCGAGCCTTCATCGGATTCCAGCAAGCCCGCCGCCTCGGCAGAGACCAAATCGCCCGCGAGTTCAGGTGAAAGCGCATCCAGCGCGCCCGCTTCCGCGCCAAGCTCGACGCCCAGTTCGACGCCGAGCTCAACGAGCTAGCTTGGCGAGACCGTTTTCTCCAGCGCATCGAATGTTCCCTGCCCCCTGAACTTCGCCGCCAGCACGTCGGTGTACTTGTTCCCCGATCCGGTATTGAACAGCACCACGCGGTCCTGCGTCGTCAGGAATCCGGTCGCGAGCAGATGGTCGTACGCCGCCGTAGCCGCCGCGCCTTCCGGCGAGAGCAGCAGCCCCTCATGCGCCGCCCAGTCCTTCAGTGAAGCAAAAATCTCATCGTCGGTGAGCGCCAGCGCCGTCCCGCCCGATGCGCGCACAATTTCCAAAATAATCGAGTCACCATACGGCTTCGGCACGCGCAGGCCCGAAGCAAACGTATGCGCGTTCTGCCACATCTGGCTCACCGGCTCGCCCTGGTGAAAGGCCCGAGATATAGGAGCGCACCCCGCCGCCTGGATCGCAATCATTTTCGGCCGCTTGCCCGTCACCCAGCCCAACTGCTCCATCTCCTCAAACGCCTTCCACATGCCGATCATGCCCACGCCGCCGCCGGTGGGATAAAACACCGCGTCGGGATACTCCCAGCCCAGTTGCTCCACGAGTTCGTATCCCATCGTCTTTTTGCCTTCCACGCGAAACGGCTCTTTCAGCGTGGAAATATCGAACCAGCCCTCAGCCTGCTTGCGCTCCGCCACAATGCGCCCGCAGTCCGAGATGAGCCCATCCACCAAAGTGAGGTGCGCGCCATACGCCAGGCATTCCACCTGGTTGGCCATCGGTACGTCCTTGGGCATGAAGATGTGCGCCTCAATCCCCGCCGCTGCCGCATACGCCGCCAGCGCACCGCCGGCATTGCCCGCCGAGGGTGCGGCCAGCTTGGTCAATCCGTAATGCCGCGCCATGGTCACCGCCAGCGCCAGCCCGCGCGCCTTGAAGGTTCCAGTAGGATTGGCGCCCTCTTCCTTGAGCCATACATTCTCATAGCGCCGACTTTTCAGCATCGGCGTCCAGCCCTCGCCCAGCGTCACCGGCTCCACGTCGGGAAGCACCTGCGCATAGCGCCAGAGCCCATTCCAATGGCCACTGGCCGTGCTCTGCGCGATCAAATCGCGTTTCGCAATCCCTGCCGCATTTGACAAATCGTAGCGAACGTAAAGCGTCCCCGCGCAAGCCGTGCAAACAGTCTGTGGAGTCGAAGCGTCATGGTGCTGATGGCAGCGCGAGCATTCAAGAAAAGCAATCCTGGGCATGCTCATAGGATAATGGAAATCTTGAAGCCAATCGATCCATCCAGGAAACGCAAATCCGCGCCGCCTTCTGGCAGCATGCGGATTCGTGCGCTCTTCGCGGCGGCATGTGTGTTCTTCGCCGCGGGTGTGGCCGCAAGCTTGCTGCACGCGCCGGCAACAATCGCGGTGAGCCTGCGCTGGGTCGCTTTCGGGTTCTTCGTGCCGTACGCTCTGCGACGCCACTCGCTGCTGGTCTGGACGTTTTTCGCCATGCTGGCCGGCGCGGAGCTTGGCGTGGATGCGCCCGGCATCGCCACGCAGACCCACTTCCTGGGCGAGATCTTCCTGCGTCTGATCCGCATGATCGTGGCCCCGCTCATCTTCGGCGGCATCGTCACTGGAATCGCCGGCCACAACCAGCTCAGCGGCGTGGGCCGCGTGGCCATCAAGGCGCTCATCTTCTTTGAAGTGGTCACCACCTTCGGCTTGCTCCTCGGCGCGGTCGCCATCGACATCACGCAGGCCGGCGCCGGCGTCACACTGCCCGCCGTCATTCAAGCCACCGCGCCCACCGCTCGCCCCGAAGGCTGGCAGCAGATCCTGCTCAACGTTTTTCCTGAAAACATCGCCAAGGCCGTTGCCGAAAATCAGATTCTCCAGGTCGCCGTCTTCGCTCTGCTCTTCGGCGCAGCCCTGGCCACTCTGCCTGAGGCGAAACGCGCCCCGCTGCTCAGTGTGCTGCAATCGCTCACTGAAACCATGTTCCGCCTCACCAGGATCATCATGGTCATGGCGCCTGTCGCCGCCGGCGCGGCCCTCGCCTACACCGTGGGCAGCATGGGCGTAGCCACACTGCTGCCGCTCGGCAAACTCCTCGTCACCTGCTATGTCGCGCTGCTCATCTTCACGGCCGTGCTCGCTGTCATTCTGCTCTGCGCGCGCATCCCCGTCGGCAAATTTGCCGCCGCTGTCGCCGAGCCGGCCGCACTGGGCTTTGCTACTACATCGTCCGAGGCCGCGCTGCCACTGGCCATGGAGCGTATGGAAGAGTTTGGCGTGCCGCGCTGGATTGTCTCCTTCGTCATCCCCACCGGCTACAGCTTCAACATGACCGGCTCCAGCATTTACCTTTCCATGGCCGCGCTGTTCGCCGCGCAGGCCGCGGGGTTGCATCTGTCCGTCATGCAGCAGATCGTGCTACTCGCCACGCTCATGCTCACCAGCAAAGGGATCGCCGGCGTTCCGCGCGCCACGCTGGTGATTCTGATGGCGGTTGCCAGCTCGTTCCAGATTCCCGCCGCCGCCGTGCTCATGCTGCTCGGCATTGACACGCTCATGGACATGGGCCGCACCGCCATGAACGTCATCGGTAACTGCATGGCCGCCGCCGTAGTCGCGCGCTGGGAAGGGGAGCTGAAGCCCCCACAAGAACTCCCCTTGACCCCAACGCTCTAATCCTGAGCATCATGACTTGGGGTCGCTGGGGTGGTTGGGCGTCCAACCGAATCGAGACCTGGGGCTCCCCGTACCCGGATGGAAACTCTGGAACCTACTTCGACGGGGGCGGCGTTGCGCCTGCGGGCGGCGGCCCTTGCGCCGGACGCGGGCCGTGATCGTCGTCGTCCTTCGGGATCACGAACGGCTCGGGGCCGAAGTGGCCGCGATGGCAGGTGCCGCAGGTGACCGGCACCTCGGAGCTGGGAATCTTGGACACGTAGTTCACGTTGATGTCTTCGGTCATCTTGAACATCAGGCGGGCAGACGCTTTTTCCTGCTTGGAATCGTCGGCGTAATTGAGGCGGGGACGGCCATTGGGCCCGATGTTTTTGGGGTCGGCCGCGTGGCATGTGCTGCAATGCACGCCCAGGTAAGCCTCCCAGGTCTCCATGATCTCGTGCACCTGGTCTCCGGTAAGGTTCTTGGGCAATACCTGCAGATTCGTCGGCGAGGTATGAGGATGGTCGTGGTGTTCAGCCTGGCCGGCGGCTGCGGGCGGCGGGGGCGTTTGCGGGGTCTGGGCAACGGTGGTGACGGCGAAAACTGCGGCGGTCAGAAGTGCTGTGACCGAGGCGGGCAGGGATACAGACGATGGCTTCAAGGGCAGCGTGTCCTCAGGGAATGGAATGTCTTAACTCTTTGACGGAATTCTACCGGAGAAAGATGAGTTTTCCTGTTATGCGTCTCGAGCCGGAGACGCATTTGTGCTCCGGCAGGGCGAAGCGCAGCGGCCAATCCACCGCATGCTTGATGCCGATCCGGGCCGTGACCAGCACTTCATTCACCGGGAACCCGTCGTCGAGGAGCTGCAGCGGAGACGCGGGATCGAGCAAGTCGCGGCCGTTGTGGCTCGCACGCGTGAGCCCAAGCGCCTGGCAGAGGCGGCTGGGGCCTGAGGTGAGTTCGCTGGGGGTTGCGCCGGGCTGCAGACTGCGGTTCAGGGCCATCTGTGCTTGTCCGGCCAGTGGCTCCAGCGCCCGCAGCAGCACGCATCCGGCTTGCCCGGTCTCCTCGCAAGACACATTCATGCAGAAATAACGGCCGTAGATGGCGTAGACGTACGCATGACCCGCTGGACCGAAGAGAACCTGGTTGCGCGGGGTGGGGCCGCGATGGGCATGGGCGGCCGGATCGGGCGGATCGTTGTGCGGACCGAGGTAGGCTTCCACTTCGACAATCCGGCCAGCCAGGTACTCCCCATTCTCGCCTTCGATCCGATGGACGAGGATTTTGCCCAGCAGGCGCGGCGCCACCTGCTCCGGCGAAGCCTCCAGAGAGGCACGCGGAAGCAGATGTGCGGGCGCGATGGCATCCTTGAGGCCTACTTTTGCGCCTTTTTCCATTCCTTGATCAGCGCCAGCACTTCTTCGGCGTGGCCTTCCGGGGTGACTTTGGGAAAGATGTGCAGCAGCTTCTGGTCCGGGCCGATGACGAAGGTGGTCCGCTCAATACCCCACACTTTCTTCCCATACATGTTCTTTTCCTTCATCACGCCAAACTGATTGCACACTTTCTCGTCTACATCAGCAAGGAGTGTGTAGGGCAGGTCGTATTTCGCCTTGAATTTGGCCTGCGCCCTGGGCGTGTCGCGGCTGATGCCCAGCACCACGGCGCCGGCTGCCTGGATCTTTTTGAAGGTGTCGCGGAAGCCGCAGGCCTCAATGGTGCAGCCAGGAGTGTCCGCTCTGGGGTAAAAGAAGAGTACGACCGGTTTGCCGGAGTAGGCGGTCAGGCTGGTGGTCTTGTCCTCGTCGGTTTGCAAGGTGAAGTCGGCGACTTTCTGATTCAGTTCCATGGGGATTTTCCTCGTATGGTAGTTGTGAGCCTGTTATTAACTTTCCCACGAGCGGCGCTGGGAACCAATTTTTTCGAGTTCGAGGAGCGAGGAGCGACGAATATGGCGTATCTTCGAGCGACGATTGACGACGAAATCGGGAAAATTGGCCCCAGCCCTTCGGGTTGCGGCGAAAATCGGGCCATACTTCGTTGTCATCCTCGACGGTGGACCCGCCACAGCCTTCGGATTCCGCCTCGTCTGGCCCGATTTTCGTCCGCAACGCCGCCCGCGCGAAAGTTAATAACAGGCTCTCCAGGGTCCGGATTGGCGATTCCTTCTGATTATTCCCGAGGTGGGTGGCACATGTCATTGCGCGGCGCGTGGAGTTTGTTGATGGCACCAACGGTCGCTGTCGCGCTGGGATTGTTGGCCGCTTTCCCGGCGGTCGCGCAATACCCCGGCCAGGTGGCCAAAAACACCAAGGAATCGCCCGAGCTGCGGTCGATTGCGGTGCTCGAGTGGACGGGCGATCTGGCCAAGCCCAAGGCCAGCCGGCTGGTTCCCGTCGCAGTCCTGGACGGCGGCATTCTTGAGGACGGAGGCATCTACCTGGCCCGCCCCCAGCCTCTCGCTCTTTCCGGTGAAGTGGAGTACGAGCTCGACCAGGATGGCAAGCCGGTGGGCCTCTACGACATCAAGAACGCCGGCCAGGAGCAGGGTTTCTGGATGGGCTACGGAGCGTGGAAGCCGATGCCCGTGGAGCGGACCAAACGGCCCGCGCTCGATCTGGCCAAACTCGACGAAAGCGACGCCCAGAGCGACGAGCCGGTGCTGCATCGCAAACATCACGCGGACGATCGGCCTGCCAGCGGGAAGGGCGGGGGTGGGGCCGATTCGGGCTCGGGCTCAGCGTCTTCTGCGCCCCCGGCAGACAGCGATCCGGACCGGCCGACGCTGCACCGTGCCCCCTCGGCAGGCAGCGGCACGGCGACCTCCGGCACGGCAAGCCCAGGCACAGCAAGCCCGGGCACAGCAAGCACCGCGGGAACACCCGGCGCCAGTTCCACTTCCGACGAGCCGACGCTGCACCGGAAGGATTCTTCTTCCGACAGCAGCGCCGCCGGAAGCAGCCCGACCAGCGCCAGTGCGCCGCCGGACGATCCTGACCGGCCGGTGCTGAAGAAGAGCAAGAAAAAGGAGAAGACGCCGGAGGACGTGGGTCATGTGGACTCGGTGCCGGACGATACCGATCCCGATCGCCCCAAACTCAAGCGCGGCCGGTCCAACGCCGACAGCCTGGGCGTAAACCCGAGCCTGATGGGGATGCCCGCGGACATGGAGCAGGCCGTGGCTGTCTCGGACTCGAAGACCCACCCGGAACATCCTTGGGATTTCACGTGGTCCGATCCGGCAGATGCGGACAAGATGAAGTCGGCGCTCGAAGACATGGCGCGCGACGCATTGGGCCTCAAGCCTCCGCCTCCGCCCGCGCCGAAGAAGACCGGAACGGCAAGGACTGCGACTCGCAAAACCGCCAAGCCTGCCGCCCCCGCTCCTGCGCCCGAGCCCGTGCCGCTGGAGGGCGAGAAGTTTCGCGTCTTCGAGCTGGCCTATGGCTCGGGAGCCACGCTGGTGCTCTCGGCGCACACCAGTGGTCCGCTTGCCCAGCAGAAGTTTGTGACCCTGGTGGCGCAGCCTGACCTCTACGGCAATGTGCTGGTGCTGCTGAAGAGCGTGACCGATGGCAAACACCTGGACGAGACGCCGCGCATGCGCCTGGTGGATGCGGTGGACGCACTGGCCGACAATCGCGGCGAGCTGCTGTTTGAATTGCGCGGCGCAACCGAGCGGCAGTTTGCGCTCTATCGCGTGCTGCGCGGGCGGGCAGAGAAGATGTTTGTCAGCGGCGGCGCGGACTTCGGTATCGAAAGCAGCGAATAAAACGATGGGCCAAATGGCCTGGCCGAAATATCGCAAAGCCGCGCACGTCCGGAAAGCGAGCACTATTGCTCACTTATGGCCATAAATCTGAAAGCTTTGGTAAATCGCCGTTGCACCCCGTCAGGCTTGAGTGTTACCTCCTATACAATGGGTAGTAGGGTGGGCGTGTTGCCACTCCCCAAGGATTCTCGTCAAATTATGGCCTCAGTCGTCACCGCACTTCCCGCCGAAACCGCGGTTGCAAGCCCGACCATTGCAATTCCTGAAGTCCCTGAGACTCAAGCTGCCGTTCGCGCGGTGCCTGCGCGGCTTGAAGTGCGCATGGGACGCGCTGCCTCATTGGGCGCGGGCATCAATTGGCTGACGCTGGGCGTGATTGTGGCCTTCCACATCGGCGCCATTGCGGCGCTGTTCTTTTTCACCTGGCAGCGGCTGGTGGTGATGCTTGTGCTGTACGTGGTGGCCATCAATGTGGGCATCGGCATGTGCTACCACCGGCTGCTGACGCACCGCGGCTACCAGGTTCCCAAGTGGCTGGAATACATCATGGCCATCTGCGCCACGCTGGCGCTTGAGGGCGGACCCATCTTCTGGGTGGCCACGCATCGTGTGCATCACCAAATGAGCGATCAGGACGGCGATCCGCACTCTCCGCGCGAGGGCGGATTCTGGGCCCACACCGGCTGGCTGCTCTGGGGCAATGCCCTGCACGCGCAGACTGAAGTGCTGGGGCGCTACGTGCCCGACCTGGAGCGCGACCGCTTCCTCGTCTGGCTGAGCAAGTACCACTGGATTCCCCTGGTAGCGAGCGGCGTTTTGCTGTTCGGCCTGGGCTGGATGGCCGGCGGCTGGAGAAGCGCCGTGGGTATGCTGCTATGGGGCGCCTTCATGCGCGTGACCCTCGGCCTGCACGCCACCTGGTTTGTGAACTCGGCCACGCACCTGTGGGGCAGCAGGCGCTTTGAAACCCGCGACGACTCCCGCAACAACTGGTGGGTCGCCCTGGTGAGCGGCGGCGAAGGCTGGCACAACAACCACCACGCGCACCCGGTTTCAGCAAAGCATGGGCTCGCCTGGTACGAGGTCGATCCCAACTTCTGGGGCATCTGGCTGCTGTCAAAGGTTGGCCTGGCCACCAAGATCAAGCTGGCGAAGTACGACAAGGCGAATCCCAAGCCGGCGGGGCTGTAAGACAACTTCCCCGCCGTGAAGTTGGCACAGATCCGATTCGATCAGAACCACGAAAACAAACAGGCGGCCATCCCTGCATGGGATCGGCCGCCTTTTTGTCTGTGGCTCAGAATCGGATGCTACGCGAGAAGAAATTCACCTGCGCACCTTGGCCCGCAGCCACAGCGTCCCGAACAGCGGCAGTGCGATCACCAGCACCACCACCCCCGCCGGGAATCCCACGTAGAGATAGCTGTCCGCGTAGTTCACCGTGTGGCCGCCCAGCAGGTTCCACCCCAGCAGCGAAAAGATCGCAATGCAGGTGGTGGCGAAGAACGTGAAGAACGCCGACGCAAACGTCAGCAGCAGGCTCTGGAAGAAGCTGAAGCCGGCCAGCGGGAAGCCGAGAAAGGTTCCACCGGCGGGGTGTTGCGAGGTTGCGGATTGGGTCATTGGTGGGGCCTCCGTGCCGTATCGAGCCTTCATCATCTAGAATACAAGTTCAGTGACCACGAGCGCACAAATCGAGCTTTGGCATGCGGAGAAGGTGGCGACGCAGGTGACTGTTGTCGCAGCGGCCAACGGCATCCACTTCGCAGCGTGGGGCGAAACGCGCGTCCCCGAGATTGACCTGGAGCGGCTGGTGGGCGCGGTTCCGGCCACGCTGTCTGCTGCGCTTGAGCATCGCGCGTATTACTTTGTTCCCCTGGCCATTGCCGACACCGGCGAGACCATGATCGCGCCGTCCTACTCAGTGGAACTGGGTGACCGCGCCATCTGCCACCGCAACG
>Ga0302275_10002311_pt1 | contig 20069 bp, 18 predicted proteins | sample III_Bog_N2_2_FD_200229 | JGI IMG/M metagenome (GOLD analysis project Ga0302275, IMG submission 200229) | Peat permafrost microbial communities from Stordalen Mire near Abisko, Sweden - III_Bog_N2_2 | ecosystem: Environmental > Terrestrial > Soil > Wetlands > Peat | place: Sweden: Abisko... | reverse complement strand
GCTTCTCCGCCACCGACCGATACACCCGCGCCCGGCGAACTGGCCGCTTCCTGTCTGCATAAACCATGCACTCATCGTTCACCGCCCCGCCACGGACAGTCCAGATGGAAACTTAGGACGCTTACGTTCATCGGGGCTGCCTTGCTTTTCTGGCGTTTCGCCCGCGCCAGTTCCGGCACCGGCATCTGAACTGTTCTGGCCGCCAGACTGCGGATGTGCTTCTGCATTGCGCAGGTTGTAGATCTGTTCGGCGCTCATGCCGCGGAAGCGGTGATCGACAAGAACACCGTCCGGCAGACTGAGGCCCGCATCGAGCAGTAGTGGATTGATAGCGTAGTCACACGCCTCATTCCACCGCCTTGGATCGCGCCCAGAACGCCGCACATGGTGCTGAAGCGCGGGGTGCATGACTTCGTGGGCCAACACCCCGGCCAGCGTTGCCGAGTTCAGCGTATCGACGAACTCGGGGTTGTAGTAGAGCGACACGCCATCCGTCGCCATGGTTGGAATCGACCGCTGCTCTCGCCCCCTCAAGCGAAACAAGAGCGAGCCAAAGAACGGATGATCGAGCAATAAAGTAGTGCGCGCCTTCTGAATGCGAAGGGATGCTGGTGTCTCGTGTCTCATGCCGCTGCGGGCGCCTCCATGTACGCAGACATACGGGAGAGGATGTCATCGACCGTTGGAGCGTCTGGTGCCTCCTCCGGCACACTGGCTTCGCGATCACGCAGAACGCTGTCGATCTCAGCAACGATCTCCGCGGCGTCGTTTGCCGTGGCCACGCGCAGCAGGTCGTGCTTCTTGAGGTCCTGCGCCGCAAAGCCGCACAGCCGTTGCCTGATCTGTTCGGCAAAACGGTTGAGATCGGCGTCGCCATTCACGTTCAGGCGAGGCAGCAATTCCACCAGATCGAAGACATTCGTGACCATCGTGGCGTGGAAGCGAGACTCCGGCTCGTTCAAGCGATCCACCATGTGCGAAACCACATCCCTGAGCCGCTTCCACAAATCTTCGGTGCCGCGGGTCAGTGATTCGCGAACATTGGCGTCGATCTCGCGGGCCACACGCGCCTGCTCCTCGGCCGACATCTGCACACGAAAATCGTTGCCGGTCGGGATGGGCAGGATCTCCAACTTCACGCCGAACTTCTTGCGCAGCTTGTCGGCGGCGGGATAATCTTCCTCTCGAAACAGGCCATTCAACTCCGGACGCACCTGCTCGATGTACTGGGGATAAACCTGAAGAAAGCCCTCCAAACCCTGCTCGAAGCTGGCCTCGAACTCGCGCATCCGTGCCGTCAGATCGAAGTATAGGTTCGACGGCAGCAGTCGAAAGCCCTCATCGGACCATGGCAAAGTGATCTTGTAGAAGTACTGCCGCACCTGCCCAGCCAGCGTGCGCAGTTCTTCGAGCTTGTCGGCACCGCGAAGCAACTGCTTGTTATACCGGCCCGCGCCCTGGTGCGCTCCGTGCTGGTCGGCAACGTCGCGGCTGATCTTGCGGTCGTGTTTGACTGCCGTCCAAATACTGATATGGACGGCGGCGAGCATGGCTCGTTCAGTAATCATCGAATGGCCTCCAGTTGCACACCGAAGCGAACAAACTCCGGCGTGTGGGTGATGGCGGTGTCCCGCGCCGCCGCGTCGCGCATCGCCATGACGCGCATTTCGGTTGGCATACGGTCCAGATACTTCAGTCCTCTGGCCACGGAATTGTCTGTCATTGCCCGGCCCAGGGCCGTGGCGATTGCGATTTGCGCCGAGGTCTCTACCGGAAGCGGAGCAGTCTCTGGGTTGAGCAGAATCTCGTCGATCGACGGCAACTGACGGAAGAGCCGCAGGAATGCAATCAACTCCGCCGCAGCCGCCGGACCAACCGTGCCGTCGAGCAACTGCGCTTCAAACTCACTTGCGCCCGAAAGGAATGTGGTCTTCTGCCGGTTGGCAATGCCACGCAGAACATTGGAGGCCATCTCCCAGGATCGAGGAGTGGGCCAGGCATTGGCAGCCACGCGCATCTTGACCACGACTCTTGCCTAGAAGTGTTGATCGTGCATGGCAAATCCGTCCAGGTAGCCCAGTTTGCTGATCGGTTGATTGGCCTCAAAGGCGTACAGCACGGGCGCTTAGTAATGACAGTGCCAGCGCACTCGCCGGATCGATGTCACAAGTAGGGGCACAAAACTAGCCGCAGCCATTAATCCCGCCCTAATCTGCAATTGAATTTCACAGCAACATTCCAGCAAAGGAGTAGTCATGGAATCGCGTAGCACGATTATATTTTTCGTATTACTATCTCTTGTTTTTCTTCTTCTCTCCATCGGCGTGGCTGCGCAAAGCGGCGTGATGCACAATCCGCAGGGTCACCCAGTCGCCACGAGTGATAAGGCTTATAAGTCTCAGTTATTAGGAACTGTCGTTGACACGTCTGGCGCGGTGATCGCCGGGGCTACCGTGCAGGTTCAAAGCGCGAATGGCATTATACAAAGAACGACACGGTCGGAGAGTAACGGCTCCTTCATTCTTTCTGGACTTGCGGCAGGTAATTATCGACTCGACGTGTCGAATCCCGGTTTTGAAACCAAAGAAATCCTTGTCACCATAGGAACGACCGAGGTGCCGGCTCCGCTGCGCATCTCTCTGGTAGTGGGCTCCGTGAGCACCACTATAAACGTGCAGGGCCGGGAGGATGACCTTATCGGAATTGCCGACTCTGGCACCCAGGGGACCGTGGGCGCAACGGAAATCCAGGATCGCCCGATTCTTCGCTCGGGAGAAGTATTGGAGACGGTTCCCGGTCTCATCATCACGCAACACGCTGGCGGCGGCAAGGCCAACCAATATTACCTTCGCGGCTTCAATCTCGACCACGGCACTGATTTCGCAATTTTCATTGACGATATGCCGCTGAACCTGCCGTCGCACGCGCACGGCGAGGGCTACTCGGACATGAACATCGTTATCCAGGAATTTGTGAAGCGGGTGAATTTCGAGAAAGGCCCTTATTACGCCGATATTGGCAACTATGGCTCGGCTGGATCGGCCCATGTGGAATATTTCCGGACGCTGGAGAAGAACTTTGCCAAGATGGAAGGCGGCACCTATGGCTATGGGCGAGCGGTTTTCGGCGCATCGCACAAGCTTGGACCGGGCAGCCTGCTTGCCGGTGCAGAGGTGTATTACGACAACGGCCCGTGGGTACATCCGGATGCATTTACCAAAATCAACGGCCTACTGACCTACAGCCAGGGAGATGACGCCAATGGGGCCAGCATCACGGCCCGCGGCTACCACGGAAGATGGCACTCAAGCGATCAAATCCCGGTAAGCGCAGTGGCTCTGGTTGGTTTATACGGCACGTTGGACCCGACCGACGGTGGCCACTCGCAGCGTTATAGCTTGCAGGGTGAGTGGCATCGGCAGGGGGCAAATTCCGCGTCGAAAATCATGGCATACGGATTTTATTACGATCTCGATCTATTTTCCGATTTCACTTATTTTCTGGTGGACCCCGTGCGCGGCGACCAGTTCGAACAGCAGGATCGGCGCTGGGTGGTCGGCTTTGACGCGCACCACACGGTCTTCAGCCAATGGGCTGGCCGCAAAGTGGAATATACAGTTGGCCTGCAACTGCGCAACGATTGGACACACAACGGCCTTTATGCAACGGAAAGCCGCGTGCGCATGGAAAAATCCGATTACAACACCGACGACTCGACTCCCCCAACTTTGCCCGCGACCAGGGAGCGGAACCGCTTTACGGATACGATCGTAGGTTTTTACGCGGAAAACAAAATCCAGTGGGTGGATAAATTTCGCTCGGTCGTGGCCCTGCGTGGCGACGACCAGAAATTCATTGTCACCAGCCTGGCTTACTCGGCTGCAACAAATGCGGCCAATTCCGGCTCGGCCAGCAAGTTCCTGCCTAGTCCGAAATTGAATTTGATCTTCGGCCCGTGGGCCAATACCGAGTTCTATGCCCAGGGCGGATTCAGCTTTCACTCGAACGACGGCCGGGGTACAACGCAGACGGTAGAGCCGATTTCGGTGGACAATCCTTACCCAAATACACCCAGTTCGAAAATTCCACCTCTGGTTCAAACCAAAGGCGGGGAAATCGGCGCGCGCACTGTTGCCGTTCCGCACCTGCAAAGCACGGTTTCGCTCTGGTATCTTCGCAGTAATTCCGAGTTGCAACAGTCTGGCGACACCGGAGGCACGTCTGCTTCAGCACAGCCGAGCAACCGCTATGGGATCGAATGGGCGAACTACTACACGCCTCGGGAACACTGGGCATTCGATTTCGACTTTGCGAATTCCCGGGCCCAATTTACCGAAATAGACGGAGATGACGCGGCACCCAACAGCGCGGGGGGCAAGCATGTACCGGAAGCTGTTGGTGTTGTGATTTCATCGGGCATTACACTGCACGATTACGCGGGCTTTTCGTCGAGTATGCGTCTGCGCTACTTTGGCCCGCGCGATCTGACCTCGGACGCAATCTTTCGCTCGAATCAAACGGTGATGCTCAATGGGGAGATTGGTTATCAAATAAGAAAATGGCGCATTTCGGCCGAGTTTGTGAATATGCTTGACCGCAAAGATAGCGACATTGACTATGCCTATGAATCCCGAGTAATTCCTGGACTAACTCCAGGAGGAACTCCAATAGCCGCGTCGGTATTCACGCGCGTTGCCCACCCCGTCGAACCGTTTCAGGTGCGCTTCGGGTTAGCAAGAAGCTTCTGATAGATTCGGCCTATGCGGAATTCTCGGCTTATGTGAACAGGTTTCGGATGTGTGGCTGGCTATCCGCGTCCCTTTTGAAGAGAGGAATGGTGGCCGTCAGGCCACCTCATCCAGTTCTTCGACCTCTTCGATTGGTTCGTCATCGTCGATTTCGGCAAATCCGGGGTCATCTTCCGGTTCTGCTGGCATGGTTGTTGGAGTAGTCGCTGGTGTCGGCAGATCGAAGAGGCTTGCGGGCTTCTGGGGCGCGGGCTTCGCTGGTTCGGCGGCCTTGGCGGTCGGAGCAGGCTGAGTGACTTCCGTATTCGGCGGCACTGTCTTTGCCGGCGTCTTCGACTTCGCACGTGCCTCGGCCTGAGCTGTCTTGGAAGCTGCATCCATCTCAGCCTTGGCCTTCTCCAGGGTATTCTTCATCTGGAGATGGGAGCCGACGAAACTGATGATGGTCGTGGACAACTCGGCGTCGAGATCCTCGGCTGTGCCGGTCACACTGAGTGGGGTGGCGAGAGCGTCATTGTCGCCGTCTTTGAGCTTCTTCGGCACAATGTTCACCCGAATCTGATCTGCATCGACAAGCGTGACCGTCAGCAATACCGCGCGGTCCCGCAGGATAGGTACAAGTTCTTTGAACATGAATAGTTCTCCTCATGGATTCTGACTTTCAGTTGATGTTCCCCTTCCTCGGGGTTCCTTGATTTCTGGATCATCCCAGCGCACGGTGTAACGCTCCCCCAGCGCCAGGTTTTCCAGATAGTGCTTTGAACCGTTCTCTCGCTGCCACAGAAGACGGTAGAGCGTATCTACGGCCGACTTCATGATGGTCTTCATCTCCAAGTCAGAGATATGAGATACCGCCGGATTGCCGCTGCAAACAGTGCACGGTTTTCCCGCGTGCAAGGCTTCAATGGGGCCGTTTCGAAAGGCTAATGCGACTATCGCTTTTGCTTCCAGGGCGAGAGTATGGTCGAGAGTCATCTTCATGGAGAGCCTCCAATACCCTCCAACCATACGCCCAGGGCGGGAATGAAACATCAATTCATCTTGAATCGCGTTTGCGCGAACCGGCCCCGCCTTTTCGTCTTCGACCAGAGTTGCGGATCAACCGGCAAAGCGCTCATTTGGCCGCTCTGAGCATTGAAGAATCCGCCGTGGTGCGATAGCTTTCCATAGCGGAAGAGACGGGCCAGCATGGCGAGCGCGCTCGACGCCAAAGTCTGATTGATGAACGGCTCTTGCCGGTCTAGCGCCTCGACTGCGGAGCAACTAGGCAGCGGGTCTTCACCAGCCTTAGCGTCGATGATCTCGGGGTACAGCTCACTGACCGTACGCAGCCGGCCGGCCTTCCTGCGATTGCGCGAGTTTAAAGGCTGGCCGAGAACGAACTGGCCGCTGGCGGCATTGTTGCCGAGATCGAGCCAGTAGGCTGCGCGGCATCGTGTTTTGGTCAACGCACGCGCAATTACGCTTCGCGCCGCACGTGTGTCCACGCAGCCGATCACGAGATCGACGGACCGGTCATTGATCTGATCGAGCGTCAGTTCATCGAAATTCGCTGGCTCGGCCCGCCACCGCGTTCCCCAGAAGAGGTTAATGCGATTGATCAGCACGGTCGCCTTGTTCAGTCCGATGTCGGAGACTGAAAAAGGTTGGCGCACACAGTTCGTCTCAGAGACGGCATCAGCGTCCATCATGACCACTTCGAGCCCGGATGACCGGCCCCAGACCCGCATAGCCTGGTCGAGATAGGGCAGGCCAATTACAATGGCGCTGCCGGTTCCGCCCGCGCCGACAACCAGAACGCGCACCGGTTTCTGGCCCAACAGATCGGTTGGAAGCGCGTGTTCGATGCGCATATCAGCCTCTCTCTCCGCGCACGAACTGCGTGAGCGTTTGTGGAAGGACGATGAGTGATTCGAGTGGGAACTTATGGCGCTTGCCAGTCAGGCCACTCCACAGCCCATCGAATCCGCTCTCATGTCGTGTCAGGCGGCCAACGTTGGCGTGGGTAAAGGCACTCTCATAGAAGCCGCGCTCCCAATCCGGAATCGACGCAACAGACGCCGAGGCTGGGCGTCGCATAGTGCCGGTGCATACGCGCCCATCGTCCGAGAGATTCCAGAAGGGCGCGACGGCAAGTTTTGTTGAACTATCGGGCCGCTTGTTCTCAGTGAGTGCCCGAATGTTGAGTTCCCCATTCGAGACCCGCCATACCAATGGAGGTTGCGGAAAGACGCGGCCGTTCAACTCTGCGCCCTTGCCTTCGGAGTTCTCGTAGAACATCTGGCGGCGTCGCGATGGAGTCCACCAGACGATCATCCGGTCCGCCTTGGCCAGTACATTGGTCGGCAGCACTTCGGCCTGCACGCTACCGCTAAGGGATCGCGTCAGAGACTCAATGAATGCTACGGTGAGCGGCTGCGCGGGGCCGAGGGCGGGCGGAGCGTTCTTGCTGTCGATCACATCGTGACGGGTGATGAAACTGCTCTGGCGGTCGCGATAAATCAGCAGCGCCTCATGCAGCTCGAAGCGATGGTTCTCCCCTATCGACAGATGTACTTGCATTGCATTTCTCCTGAATCTCCTCGACTAACTGAAAGAGTTCACAATTGAGCGCAATGAAGCGTTCCACGATCCGAATCGCGTGCCGAACCTGCTCCGGCTGGCGCGGCGAAAAGACAACGCACACGGCTGGCTCCGCGGTGCCTTCCATCATGGACTGGCCCTCTTCATCGAAGCAGGCGGTAATGGCGTCATGCTCTTTGAAAACGACAAGCAAAGTCGGTAGAGGAGGATCGTCGTAGTAACCGGATTCGAGGAACTCCCGCGACTGCTTGAGCTGAAGCCGCGACAGGCACTGAATGCGCCGCAACCGCTCGAACCAGGAACTGAATTTGCCATTGCGAAACCTGCGCAAAAGATCGCGGTCGTGTGCCTTCCAATCAGGAGATTCGCGTTTCTGCGTCTTTCGGATGCACTCCGGCAACGCCTTCTCCACTTCGGGAAACTCATACTGACCTTGGTTCTCTGCGTCGTCTTCGGCGGCATAGTCGCGCATCCGCTCTTCGTACATCAGTGCATTGTCGTGGTTGTAGATCCACATCACGCGATAGAGTGCGAAGGTCAGCGCCCAATAGAACGCCGCACCCAGCCCATCGGCCTCCGCTTCCAGCGCATCAAGCGCCGGTCCAATCCTGAAGTACCCCGATCCGCCACACTCGACGGTGACAACCAGTTGCCCGCTTTCGAGTTCCGCATCGCTCCCAGCGCTGCTGAGTTGATCGCTCACTTCAAGGTGATACTCGACATTGCGTTGCAGCAGATCGCAACGCTCCGAGCCAATCGCATTCATCATGGCGTGCTGCGCAAATGCGAGCGCGTTGCCGCCAGATTTCTTCCAAGTCTCCGCAGTTCCCAATCCCTCGCGCACCAGCGCGGCGCAGAGTTCATAGATCAGTTCAGCATTGACCTCATGGTTATACTCGGCGCGCACATCGGCGAGCGATGGCAATGCCTGTCCGAAGGCTGGTGCAAGTGTTTCTATCCCAGAGGCGGAAGCAGATCCGTTGGCGTCGGGAGCCGATAACTTCCCGATGCCACATATTTCCTGATTGCCTCTGAGACGGCGTGCGCGAGATCGCAGGATTCTTTGCATTGGAGATGCCTCGCCAGAATCAGGTTGGCTTCTGGCGGCGGTTCCGCGGCCTTCTTGAGAAACAATGCCACCAGTTCTTCTTGCGATATTGAGGGCGTGGACACGGCTCACCCCTTCGATCCGATCGCGCGACTGAAGGTGTAACGCAGTGTGGTCCCGGTATCCTCTGGGCCGGTGAGAGTCGCGGTCGCAAGTTCCGGATATGAAGGAACCAGTAAATCGCGTACTTCCTCGACGCTCATCTGCGGTGCAGGGTCGGGAATGCGAACGCCGTTGTAGTTGAACTCTCGCAACAGAACCTGTGCTTGGAGTTTGGCCATTGCAGTTTGTCTCCTTGTCTGCGGATTTTGGATGAATCCATGTTTGTTAGAAGAGGCTGGCTTGCACGGGCATTCTTGTCCTGGCAGCTTCTTGTGCGGTCGCCTGTGGAATTGTCGGGGCCGAGTCCGCATCTGGCTGATGGCTGGCTACCGTTCGATACTTTGCTTCAAGCCGCTTGAATGTCTCCATCTCGGCGGAACGCACAGCCTCGGCAGTACGGAGTTCATAGCGAGCAAGGTAGTTGCGCTTGCGAATCTCTTGCTGAATCGCGCGCTCAACGTCGCAAAAGGTGAACTCCGGATCGCCCCAACACGGCCATTGAAGCGAGTGGCGCAGAAATTCAAGCCGGTCGGTATCGGATGTAAACCAAGTCTCATAGAACGTTGCCAAGTTGTAGTGAGCAATATTGCCAAAGCACATTGAGAGGCGGTTGTAGAAGCGCTTGGAAAAGGCTGTGCGCGCCCACTCTGACTCGATGAAATACAAGAATGTGTTGCCGAAGTCGGCCTTGTCCTGCGCCGTCGAGAACTTCGTCGGCACAAACTCAGAAGGATGAAACGGTCCTTTCGGCATAGGGAATCTCCATGCAACACAAAGGGCCAGCTCGCGCCGGCCCTCTGTGTTGCCTTTGATTGCGCTCCGGCAAACGCCGGTATCGCTGGAACGATTCTCCCAATGGCTACGCTACCACTGTTCGTAACCATTGGGCAGTCTTTCGATCAACAAAAACCGAGGAGACAACTTCAACCGAAGAGGCTGAGCTGCACGGCCTGACCTGTGTCCGTGGACCACGGCGAGGACTTCTTCCGCACCTTTACGCTCGCCAGAGGTTCAACAAGATGAATGCCAGCGCGTTCGACTGCTGGACCAATCGGTTCGGTGACAGACAAGTCGAAGACAGGATTATCGTCTTCCTCTGCCATCAACGCCGGTGGTTGCGGCAGCACTCGCTCCCGCTCTCTCTCTAACTCGCGCCAGGCGGCGTCCGCTGTTTCCCCAACGCCAGCCTTCTCAACCAACTCGCGCGCCATGGCGCTCATCAGGTCTTCGTCGGTGTCGAGCGATTGCAGACCTTCACCGGAGAACTTGCCCTCCATCATGAGAGCGACAAGCATCTTCTTGCCCATCAATCGTAGGCAAGTCTCCTGCATCGTCCCCGTATAAGTGACAAACTTCACGCGCACCGCATTTCGCTGGCCGATGCGCCAGGAGCGGCGACTGGCTTGCCGTAGCGTGTGGAGCGAGTAGCCGGTCTCGTAGAAATAGAGCGTCGGAAAAGCCAACAGGTCAAGGCCCGTCTCCACCAGTTTCGGGTGGCAGATCACGACTTCAACTCCACCCTTCAACTGGCGCTCGTACCAATCCTCTCGCTTGTCTGTGGCAACCGAAGAGCGCAGCACGGCAACCCGGAAGCCTGCCTGCCTGAGCACAGACTCCAGTCGCAGCGTAACATCCTTCTCGCCCGTGTAGGTTGCATAGACCTGGCAGCGCCGCCCTTGCCGCAGTTCCTCCCGAATGTCGGCGACGAGTACACGTTCCTTTGAGTAGAGGCCGTCCTCCTTGAGGTTCTGCGGCGTCGTCACCAGGAATTTCACATACTCTTTAGTCTCCGGGTCGAAGGCCCGCGCCCAGATGTCCTCGAAGCCGTAAGGGTGGTCGGGATAGAGCAGCAGCGTGTTCAGCAGAATGCTCATCAGGCTCTTGTTGCCCCGATGCGACCGAATGGCAGACCGGATGTCCTCTTCGAGTTCTTCGTAGGCTTTGGCCAGTTCCTCGTCCATCTCGACAGAAAGTACGCTCTCGTCGTAGCGCGGCAGGTTGTCCGCAATATCTTCTAGCGAAAGAAACGCCGTCGTGTTCATCAGAAACTTGCCGAACAGCAGCGGCGATGCGCCGGGCTTCTTCAGCACCTGGATCGTTTTCTTCGTCGCACGTGAACAGGCGTTGTCTGTCTCCCGCACCTTCTCGATGGTCTCCAGCACACCATACTGCTGTTGAAAGTCGCGTCGGCCCTGACCGCCGTAGGCAAATCCCTCGCCAGCCATCGTGCGCGGTTCCATGCGGTAGAAGATGTTGAACAGATCGTCAGCGTAGCCGCCCATTAAAGTTCCGGTCAGCGCGATCAGCCTTCTTGCCGCGCGTCCCAATACGCCGAGACCGTTACCTTGTGCCGTGTCGCCGGCCAACTGGTGCAATTCATCCGCGATGGCAAAGTCGAACCACCCGTCCATATACCTGCCGATGTACTCAATTGGTGCCATGCGCTGAATGCGCTCGCGGTCCGCCTGCCAGAGTGCCGAATAGTGCGTCGTGCCACCTTGCGGCAGAGTCACGGATTCCCAGAGCTTGATCTTGTCAACAAAGTCGAGGTGGGTGAGCTTCTGCCGTTCCGAGTCCAGGATCGCAGCGCCGGTGTCGGGATTGATGACGCCTCCGAGATTCGGCCCAGACTTTGCTTTGAGGAAGACGTGCTCCCAGTAATAGCCCAACTTCCCTTTGTCCTTGCCGGTGATGAAGAAGGCAGGGCCGGAGCAACGCTTGCCCCACTCCTTGCGGCCCATCCGCCGCAGGTCGGCAAGAGAAAGGCGCATCCCCTCGTACACAATCTTGCCCTTGCGCATCTTGACTTCGCAGATGCCGTGCGGCTTCTTGGGATCGCCGCCGTTGCGCATATCCTCGATCAGAAAGGTTCTGGCGCGCGGCACAGTCAGCAGAGCCTCACGCGCCCACTTGTGCGTAATATGCGAAGGGCACATCACCAGTGTGGTGCTCGGCCGCCCCTCCGCCAGCACATGGATCGTGCCCAGCGCCATATACGTTTTACCGGCTCCGCACTCGGCCACGATCCGTGCTGCCTTGGCTTTGCGCAGGTACTTGGCAGTGCCCGTGATGGCGAGTGCCTGAGCAGGCAGTGCCTTGCGCAGAAGCGTCGCAATGCGCGGCGCAACAGGGTCTTTCATGCTTTGAAGCGGAGGATAAGTTTCGAGAATGCGGGCGGACAATTCTTGGGCATGTGTTCTGAGGTAAGAAAAGGTCGTTTCCATCGAGGTGCCTCGCGGAATCTGGATCAGATACGGTGAAGGAGGAAATTGCAGACAATGCAGCGGGCAACAATATGAACTTCAACGGGGTTCCGTTTCCAGATCGCCAATTATCTGCCCAGACAACAGTGTCCACTATCGCAAACGCGCCGAGTCAACGTTTGTACGACTGTGCTGGTCTGATAAGATTTGACCAGTTAACGCGACCGGCGGCTTTGGGAAGAGTATGGTAACGAAAACCTTGGATTTTTACGAAGATCTCGCCGAGTATTACCATCTCCTTTTCGAGGACTGGGACAAGTCCATCGGGCGTCAAGAGAAAATCCTAAATTCTCTTCTCGTATCACAAATGGGGCACGATCCTCTGAAGCTACTGGACTGCGCCTGTGGGATAGGAACCCAAGCAATTGGATTTGCCCAATCCGGTCATCACGTCGTAGCGTCCGACCTGAGCCAGACCGCTGTGGCTCGCGCAAAGCTTGAAACGGAGCGACATGGTTTAGATATTTCGCTTCGAGTTTCAGATATGACCTCCCTGGCTGAGATTGGAGAATCTGACTTCGATGTCGTTACGGCGTTAGACAATGCTCTGCCGCATTTGACCGCTGTCCAAATTGTGGAGGCTGCACGAGCGATCAGTTCAAAACTCAAGTCGAATGGACTATTCATCGCGAGCATCCGTGACTATGACCAACTCGTCGTTGAAAGACCATCTGTGCAAGAGCCTGCCTTCTATGGAAAAGAGGGCAAACGCCGGATCGTTCATCAGGTTTGGGATTGGATCGACCACGATAGATACCAAGTCCATATATACATAACAACGCAATCTGGTGAGTTGTGGACTTCACATCACTTTGTATCTGAGTATCGTTGTCTGCTCCGCGGCGAATTGTCCGCCGCACTGGAATTAGCTGGATTCGAGCAAGTGCAATGGCTTATGCCGCAAGAAAGTGGTTTTTACCAACCAATTGTGTTGGCAAGAAAGAACCCGGAGTGTATTGCAATTGCTTAGCGAACTATTCGGAGACTGACTTTCTACCTAAATATCAGTGCATTGGCCGCTGGAGACGGATCGAGGGATATCGGGAGAGAGGATTGCGGCCAGATGATGGGGCCGTTCTTCTCCGGGAAATTCAGCACCTCAGACCGCAAGCCCTCCCCGATCCACGCAAGCACTTCCTCAGTCGTCGCCGAGATTAGCACTGGCTTACATCCAACACCGTCGAGCGGCTTGATGCGTTCTTCCGCCTCCACAACGCCGAGAACGTGCTCGGCCCATGACGGTTCAGCTGGCAGTCCGAGAAAACTCACAAGCGTGGCCCAGGCTTGATCGCGCTGGTACCCCAGCAGAATTGTCCGCCCGACGCCTCCGTTCGTGTAAAGTTGCTCCGATACGGCCACCAAGTGCCGCACGGGATGCTTCCGGTCCTGCAAACTCACGGCTCCCTTGTAGCAGGAGGCGTGTTCGCCGAGTGAGACTTCCTTTACTTCGCCATCTGGAAAAGTCAGCGTGAAGGTGGCCTTCTCATGAATTGCCGCTGTGATCGCGCCCACGTCGGAGTCGTTGCCGAAAACGCTGATGAGGTGCGCCTGTTCGTCTTCGCCCACATAGCGGTCCACCCGCAGTCGAATCCGCGTCGAGGTCTTCTCCGTCATGCGGTGATACTCAAGCAACCCGAGCCTCAGGTGCGCATTCTGCATCGTCCTCTCCTTCCTGCTTTGCCGGCGTTTCGGTCAGCTTCAAGGTCCTTCCGTCGGAATAGACCAATCGCAGTTCGTTGGCCCACCGTTCCCGGTGATGGATGATCTGCTCATCGCCGTCCTCCTCAACGAATGTGGTTACATGCTTGACCGACCTCCATCGCGCGATGTGCCGGTCGTCGCCCTGGCCGAAGACGCCATTCAACAGGCCCGCTGTGCAGAGCAACCCCACATGGCCGCCATGCAGCGGCGTGATCGGACGCCCGGTGGCTACGTCCTCGCGCGGCATCAGAAACGGCAACGTCTGCTTCCATGCGCCCGACAGCGGCAGCAAGTCTTCCAGCAGGTCATACGGCAACCCGCGATAACTCAACGCGGCCTCTCCTGTCGTGGGTACGGAATATGGTTCGCACACGCCCGGAGCCAGTTCCGGCAGAGCTTGAAAGCTGCCATAGGGGCTGATGCGCTGAAGTTGCCGCCGCGCCTCTTCGACCGCCGCGCCCCGGACATTGCGGCGCACTCCAAGGACAGCAATCTGCCTGAAGCGGACCGACTCCTCGTCAGTCATACGAAGGATGTTCAGCCGGGCGAAGTGTGAACTGAGTACCCCGGCGCACTCGTGCAGGCGCTCGAACGGAATGACCAGCACCAGCACGCCCTCCGTCACCAACCAGCGGAAAGTGTGTTCGAGAAACAGGCGCTCCATGCGGCTGTTTCCGATCGATCCGATCTCGGAATCGTAAGGCGGATTGAGGTACAACAGCGAGAAAGACTCTGGCTTGGCCACTGCGTCAAACGTATTTCCCTGGATCGTCTCGATACCCGAGGCGTTTGCGGCCAGTGCCCGCTCGGCATCAAGTTCCACTCCATAGCGGCGTACATCGGCGCCTTGGGTAATCATGTTGAGAGCCACGCCTTGCCCCACGCAGGGATCGACCACAGATGCCGGTCCAGTGAACGTGAGAAGCTGACGAAGTTTGGCGCCTTCGCTCACGGGGAGCGGGTAGAAGCCCATCTTAAGTTTCGCGACACTCCTGGCCATCGAGCCTCCTTTCTGTCGGGTTTTGATTGTGATTTAGAGCATATTTCGGCCTAGCCAGAATGACCCGCTCGCGGGAATCGGCCGACGAGCCACGGGAATCCCAAGTTGGCAGAGATGGAATGAGTCCCGCTGAGCGACTATGGCGGAGATAAGCGGCAATCGACGTGCTTGTTGGAGCGCGGCACGTCCATTTCGCCAGTGATTTTTCAACGGCCAAGTTGCTTGAATCTAAGTACGACGCTTTTCTTCAGGGGGCAGCCTCATGCTGTCCGGCCGGAGTGGATTTTGGGGGATTGGCCTTATGCTGGAGCCGATGCTACGGCAGGCTCGCGCTGCGCAATGGCTGCAATCTGATGGAGCATCCCTTTGAAGATGCAGTAATGGATCGGGTATAGCGCATACCAATAAAGAAGCCCGCTGAGTCCGGCTGGATCGAAGATTGCGGTTTGCCGAATCACCGCGCCATGGTTGGTTGGTTCAACTTCGAACTGAAGCCACGCACGGCCCGGCACTTTCATCTCCGCCACGAGGTTCAACCTGCGGTCCTGTTCAACACTCTCGACGCGCCAGAAATCAAGAGCATCGCCAGCTACCAGTGCGTGAGGATCACGACGACCCCGGCGGAGTCCCACACCACCCACAAGAAGATCGAAGAATCCTCGAATCTGCCACAGAAAACTGGCAAAGTACCATCCGTTCTCGCCTCCAATCCGCTGGATTGGAGCAAAGGCCAAGGCGGGTGGGACGGACACGTATGCGGTCCTGGAATCGACCAGCCTAGTCCCGAACCGAACACCACCCCAAGACGCGGGTTTGCCGCTGGACGAGAGAGCGTCGGACCAGAAGGTCGCGGCATACTCCAGGTTTTCATGGTGAAGGGCCCTCTCGACGGCCTTTCTCAACCCCATTGGCCGAATGTTGAACGCGGTCAGCGCCGACTTATCGCGGACTAGCGTCGGGTTCCTCATGCTCTCTATGAGCTTGCGGCCAACGCGCGCATAGATGGGAGTGACCAGGCCCAACCACAGACTCGACAAATGCGGCGTCAGGACGGGCACCGGAATCATCCATCGCCGCAATCCGCATTGCCGCGCGTACTCCTGCATGATTTCGCCATAGCTGACCTGGTCGGGACCACCGATCTCAAAAACTGCGGACTGTTCAAGAGGTAGGTCCTGCGCGGCCACAAGATAAGAGATTACATCTTCAATCGCAATCGGCTGGGCTTTGACCTCGACCCATCGCGGGCAGATCATGACTGGCAAGCGTTGTACCAGAGCACGAATCATCTCAAACGAAAGGCTTCCGGAGCCGATGACGATCGAGGCGCGAAATTCGATCGTCGGAATCGCCGAACTGCGCAGGATATCTGCCACCTCATGTCGGCTCCGCAGATGTGCCGATAGCGCATGATCCTGATTTCCAAGACCGCCCAGGTAGACAATGCGCTTGACTCCCTGTTCACGAGCGGAGTCAGCAAAATTTTGTGCTGCTTGCCGGTCTTCTGCTTCGAACTGCCCCGTCGAACCCATGGAATGGACGAAGTAGTAAGCTGTTTGCACTCCGGCCATTGCCGGTCGAAGAGAAGCGCGATCCAAGCAATCGGCCTGAATCACTTGTGTAGAGGAAGAAACCCGCGACCGAAGAAACTCAGGATGCCGGGCAAGACAGCGGACGGGCCTGCCTGCCGCTTCAAGCGCCCTAAGGAGGCGACCTCCGATATAACCCGAGGCTCCTGTTAGCAGCACGAGCGGCCGATGATCCGTACCCATTGGGAACCTCAATTGGCCTTGCAATGTCCGAGCTGGCACAATCCTAGCATTGACTGTCTAATACACCCTGTACCAAACTGACCGGTAGGCCGTCATCGGCGATCTGCAACCTGGCGATAGTGCAGAGCGGGTTCTCCTAGGGTAGCTGCGCTCGCAATCCACTGGGAAGGCAAAGGCAGGATTGAGACTGGGACAAGGAGAATCTCATTGGCAATCCTTACCTGGTGCTACAGCCCGAGGCACCCAGCGAGATTCGTTCCATCTCAGCCAAGGTGCCATTCCCATGGCTCGTCGGCCGATTCCCACCACCGAGTCATTCTGGCGCGGCCAAGATATGCTTTATTTCACATGCTTGAGTTGATTGGGAACAATGCAAAGCTGCCAATGACGCCGCATGGCAAGGTTTGTGCCAACCAGCCGGTCTATCGCTTATCCTGCTTGGGGAGGTGCTGACCGCACCATGATGAAATCTATTCTTTTCGAGATCGATGCCCAGATTGCTCTTCTCAGGCAAGCCAAAGCACTTTTGAGTTCCGCAGGGACGACCGCAATCAAGCGCAAGCCGGGCAGGCCGTCCAAGACCACTACCGTTGAAGTTCCGGTTGCACAAAAGGTGAAGAAGCGTAAGAAGATGAGTGCAGAGGGACGCGAACGCGTCCGTCAAGCACAGATCAAGCGCTGGGCCGCAGTGAAGCAAGCCGCCAAGCCCACTACCGCTCCGTTGTCGAAGTCGAAGAAGAAAACCGCGAAGGCAGCCGCCTGAATGACAGCGAGGGTGTGGTCACAAGACTCAACACAGCAATCCAGGAACTGGGAATTGCTGATGTCGAGGATTTTCGCTTGAGTCGCCCGGAACCCGGAAGTTTGGAGTTCCTTGGTATTAGCTGAGCGCATCCGCGATTTCGCGTCATTCCAGAATGCATCCTGGCGCAATCGGCGTTTTTCAGGACCGATCCTGCTGGACCTTTGGGCTTCATCTCGCCAATTGAGGTCAGGAGTTTCCCCGATTTCCGAGAGCAAGGGGCCGGCAGCACCCTCGGGGTGGTTTTTGGGTCGTCGAGACCGAGGCCACCAGCCTAAGCCGGGCACTTGAATGGCTTGATTCCTGCCGCTTTTTGCGCTTTGGTCAAAATGTCCTTTGTGAGCCCAAGCGAGGAGAAATAAGAAGACGCAGTTACGTCATTTGTGAAGTGTGGAAGTAATTTATCTTTCAGAATCTTTAATAGGCATTGCCGAACGATGGAACTGCAGGCTTCGGCAAGAGTTTCTCCCTTGTAATAGGGACCATTGATTCCGATTCGTCCTGGGGTTTGAAAATAGTAATCCGGAACCATATCGCCGTGTGCGAGGTGATTGCGAAGACAATAGATTTCGTCGATCACGTCTTCGACAGTGTGCTTTGGATCTGTGTCGTATTCAGAGAGTTCCCCGACAGGGTAGATTAGTGTCTTCGGTCCGAGGAGCGATTTGATCCGTTCTTTTGCGACGAGACTGCCCCTATGCTGTTCGCTCGTGTGCGACGTAAAGAGTGCCTCCAGCGCTGCTGTCCACATAAAGAAACGCAGTTTCCAGTAAGCGTGTTGGAAAAATCCCGACTGGAACATATCGATCGCCATGATGAGTTTCCAGCGTTGGTCCTTGAACGCTTGGATAAAATGCGGAGCATAGAAGCGAAGATCATCGAGATCGCTCGTGCGTACGGCAAACAATTTCTGATTCGGGAGCGAATTGACATATGTTAAGGGATGATCAAAATTAAAGTGGCGCAATGTCCCGTTCGATTCAATACGTCCGCCCATGAATTGCGCGTGCTCTGATGTCGGACGGATTAACCGCAGACAGGCAGTAATTTGCTGAACGAGTTCGCGCGATTCGGTCGTCAGTTCCTGTTCAAGCCTATAATGCCCAGTCGCTGGGTCGACTTCTATGTTGGGGAATCGATGAATGATCGCGTATGAAACGCTCCTAAGATATTTGACTGTGTCTGACCCCAGATGCGATTCGCAGTAGTCGAATTCATCATGAGGTATGAGCTTCGAAACATTTTCGACATATACATCCTTGACGATTTCAAGGGGTAATTTGGAATCGTCGAAATTGCCATCATCTATTCCGAACCAATTCCGAGCTATTCTCTCGAGAGGAAACAGCGAAAAATTCTGATTGATCGGTGAAGTTGCCATACACTAACTCCATTTCCGAAAGTCTTAAGAAGTCGCCGTCGGATCTTTTCATTATTCGGGGACCGATTCCGATCTTGCTCTGTAGAGAGCTGGCGATGTGTGCCTAGTGCGGTTGATAGACGGCGGGGGGCTCAGGTCTCGATTTTGAGACATGGGAAAGCTCAAAAGCCTCGGCCAACTCATATTACTCCCGGAATGTCGCCCAGTATTCAGAAATTCGGATTTCAACTGTGGCCAGCTCAATGCACTCATCGACCCTGGAACTGTCCCCCAAAGTCCTCCAGCCCAATGGCGAAGTTCTCCGGGCCGCCATCCTGCAAGGCCCGTAGCAGAGCTTTCTGTTCCGCAGCCTGGACCCAGCCTTCAAGGTCGCGCCCGCTCAATGCCCGATCCTTGATCCGCTCTGCCAACTGAACGGCGCCGTCGTTCAACGGAAAACTGATCTTCTTCCCGGCCAACAGATTCGCAAGCAGACGGGTGCGAGCTTGATGGTCCGGCAATGGAATGACGAGCTTCTCTTGAAACCGGCTGCAAACGGCAGCGTCGATTCGCTCAAGGTGATTGCTGGCGGCAACAAGGAAGACATGACTGTCGCGGGCGCTGATACCGTCCATTTCCTGTAGCAGTTGGCCGACGATCTCATCCGTCAACTGGTCATTGCCGCTTACCGCCGCGCGGTCAGGCGCGATAACGTCCAACTCATCCAGAAACAGGATCGCCGGCGCACTGGACCGCGCGCGCTCGAAGAGCAGTTTCACCCGATTGCCACTCTGGCCAAGGTAGTTGGCCTTCACGTCAGCCGTGGTGGCTGCGATAAAGGTCAGTCCGCTTTCGTTGGCGAGCGTGCGGGCAACCTGCGTTTTGCCCACGCCGGATGGACCGGCCAACAAGAGGCTTCTAGGAATCGAGACTCCCTGCGCCTGCCACTTCTCAATGTCGCGGAGCAGCGCGCAGACCAGTTTGAGCCGGTCGAGGATCGCGTCGTCGAGCACCAGCGTCTCCCAGCCGGCCTTGCGGTCCACCTTGGTATTGTGGGACTTTCTTGCCGCGCCGATGGCGTCCAGAAAATGCTCCTGCGTGGGTTCCGCAGGATACGCAACCGAGCGCACAGACTGCGCTAGCTGCTTGAGATCCCGTCCGCTCATCCCCTGCGTCAGCGCCGCTGCTTCCTCGGGAACCTCCACCGAGAGGCCCAGTGCTTTGACCTCCTGCGAAAGTATCTGGCGCCGATCTTCCACGCCGGGGAGTTGTAACTCGATCTCCCAGCCGAAGCGGGAGAGAATGGCGTCATCGAGCATGTCGCGTCGATTGGTAGCTCCGATCACCCAGACCTGCGCGTTCACGCGGATGCCATCCCACTCGGCCAGGAAAGCGTGGACTATGTCAGTGGCAAACGCATCAGTTTCGGCCGCGCCACGCTGGCCAAGAATCCCCTCGCACTCGTCGATGAAGATGATCGCCGGTTGATGTTGTCGCGCCCGATCCCAAACCTCGCGAACGCGCTTGCCGCTTGCCCCTACGGTCTGCTGCTTCAGGTCGGCCAGCGAGAGCATCTGAAAATCGCAGCCCATCATCTCTCGAAGCGTACGTGCGACGAAAGTCTTGCCCG
>Ga0302275_10002279_pt1 | contig 20231 bp, 15 predicted proteins | sample III_Bog_N2_2_FD_200229 | JGI IMG/M metagenome (GOLD analysis project Ga0302275, IMG submission 200229) | Peat permafrost microbial communities from Stordalen Mire near Abisko, Sweden - III_Bog_N2_2 | ecosystem: Environmental > Terrestrial > Soil > Wetlands > Peat | place: Sweden: Abisko... | reverse complement strand
TGGGAATCATCTCCTCAACCTTTTTCCCCAGGTAGTCCTGCGCCCTGGTTCCACTCATCTCCGCAAGCCGCCGGTTCAGGCTCACATAGCGAAACTCGCGATCCAGAAAGCACAAGCCCACCGGAGAGCCGTCATAGATAGCCTGCAACTGCGCCAGACGCTGCCCGGGCAAAGCTTCGAGACTGGAAACCACCCAACCATCCCCATGCAAAGACAATGCCGTGGAAAGTTTCCGTGGCGCGGCCCGGACCAAGCGGGGAATCTGGTCGGCCGTGACCGGGTGTCCGTAAAACCATCCCTGGCCCATCCCGCAGCCCAGCCATAAAAGCATCTCCGCCTGCTCCTCCGTTTCCACTCCTTCAGCTACGGTCACCATGCCCAGGCTGTGTCCCAGGCCAATGATTGCCGCCACAATCTTGCGGCTTGCGCGGGTGTTGGTCATGGGCGCGACGAAGCTGCGATCGACCTTCAGCTCATCGATCGGCAGCGCCTGAAGATGGCACATGCTGGAGTACCCCGTCCCGAAGTCATCCAGCGCCAGCGCGCAGCCCATCGCCTTCAATTCGCTAGTGATCTTGAGTGCCCGCTCAAAGTTGTCAACCAGCCCGCTCTCCGTAATTTCAATCGTTAGCCTGTTGCACGGGAAACCGGACTGCTCCGTAGCTTTGCGAATTTGGCGCGGCAGGCTCAGATCGCGCAACTGGGACGGGGTTACGTTCACCGTCAGTCCCACCGGCGTCGGCACCAGCGATCCTGATAGAAATGCCTTGCGCATGATCTGCTGCGTAAGCAGGCCAATCAGTCCGTGTTCCACTGCAAGGCCAATGAAGTTCTCCGGCAACATCAGGCCAAGCTTCGGATGCCGCCAGCGCGCCAAGATTTCAAAACCGGCCAGGCGGCCGGTCGCAAGTTCAACCATCGGTTGGAAGCAGGGCTCCAGCTCATCGTTATCGAGTGCTCTCCGCACCTCTGCAAAACTCGCGCGATGAGACATGCCATAAACTCTACAGCCCATGTGAAGTGCTGGCTGGTCAATTCGATACAGAAAAGGAGAGGAGGGTGCCGCGGGCGGTTGGGCCATGCCAGATCGTCAGGTTGGGGTGTCCCATCCAGGCGTGCCAGGGCGGGAAGCAATGCGCTGGGCTGAGCCGGAGGACAGGGAATAGGGATTGGGGGAACAGGGAGTCGAAAAACAGGGCCTAGGTGTTGAGGGACTACGGAACCTTACGCCGCTGTCCGCTTCCTCTTCTTCGGCTCCGCGTCGGGCACAATCGTGCGCTCGGAGGAACGCAGCAGCTCTTTCAGACCGTCGGGCAGCGCAGAGAAGGGAACGGCGCTCACAAAGTCTTCGCTGGTCAGCTCGCGAACCTCACCCTCATCATTCGTCAATGGTTTTGGGCTTGCCATACTTTCGCGCCGCTCTGTCATTGGCTTTTCTGAAGCTGATAACCCGGATGACGCTCTTTGTCGGAATGACGCAGAGCACATGAAGTCGCTTGCCCAGATACCCGATCCCGACGATTCGGTTCTCGCCCCCGCGGACCTCGCCGAAGTACGAAGCGGAAAGAAAATCGAACTGTGCCGCTTGGTCGAAGCCAAGTCCGCGCTCGAGGAGATTGCGCTCGTGCTTCTGTGGATCGAACGTAATTTCCACATTCTCGATTATAGCCCGGGCGGGAATTCAAACGGATCGAATGCGGAGAATGGGTAGTGTCTCAGTTGAAGCGAAACCGCTCCTCAGGGGCTAAAGCCCGGACATCCTCTGCGGTCTTTTCGGCACGACTGAAGTCGTGCCCTTTCAAAACCAGACTTATGCAATCACCACTAAGTGTTGCCGGGGCTGGCTGGCGGCTGGGGCAATTCAGCGGGCTGCGCGCCGTTCGTCGGCGCAGCCGGAGACACCTTTTGCATCAGCAGCGCTCCCAGGCCTTCTAAAACTCCGTTGGCTGAGCTGCCGCCACCTGTAACCAGCGTGTTGGGCATGAAGGGGACGTTGCTTCTGGAAAGGGCCTCGATGGCGTTCACCAAGGCCGTGGCTCCCTGGCCCAAGGCTGCGACTTGTTTCTGATAGGCTTCAGCGCGGGCCAAACCAACTGCACGCACTTGTGCGCCCTGGGCGGTGCCGGTGCGCTCGATGTACGTGGACTCGCCGTCGGCTTCGGCCTTGCGCGCTTCGGCGTTGTTCTTCTTGATGTCGACGCCGACGGCGGCTTGCGCGAGTTGCGCCTGCATGTCCGCGGTGCCGCGCGCTTTCTCGGTCTCAATGCGCTGGTCCTGCGCCTGCCGCTGCATCTTAAAGGTTTCAACCTGCTGGTGCGCGACCTCGCGCTCGGTGAGCACGGTGACCAGTGCGGCCGGGTAAATCACATCCTGGATGTAGACGCCGCGGGTTTCGATTTCGTATTCGGCGAGCTTCCTTTGGATGTAAGTGAATGCCTCCTCCTGCACGACCTGGCGCGTCTGGATGAACTTGATGGCTTCCATGCCGCCGATTTTGTCGCGGAAGAGATTGCCAACGGCGGCCTGGAGGACTTCGTTGACCAGATTTTCCATGGAGCCGACCATGGAGATCACGCGCGGAGCTTTGGTGTCGGGAACGTGGATGAGGACTTGAAGGTCGATGGAAAAGACAAAGCCCTCGTTACTTTTAGCGATGATCGGTTCGAGGCGCGCGTCGAGACCGTGGGCGCCGGTGACGTCCTTGGCCCAGTCGAGCTTGAGGATTGCGGTGAGGACAACCTTGGCGTCGTAGATCCTGGGGTTGATGGGATATTTGCCGGTGCGCAGCGCTTCCTGCCAGATGCCTTGATGGCCGGGCCGCACCAGGCTGCCGAATTTGAAGCCGACGCCGGAAGTGTCCTGGGTGGGCAGGCCGACGTAGGCCTTGATCACCGCGACCTGGCCTTGTTCGACGACCAGCATGGGGACCTGCTCGACGCGCAACAGGAACGGATTCAGGTTGTAAGCGCCGTAGAGAAGCGGATCGTGCTGCAGGCCGATCTTGCCGCCGGCATCGAGGAATTGCTGGAAGTCCTGGTAGTTGTTGTGGAGCTGATTTTTGCTGCCGAGGATGGCGGCGATGAGTTGGAAGTCGGTGGTGTCGGGCTTCTTTTCGAGCTCCGCGACATCGTCGAACTGTCCCAGGCGGCTGGCGATGGCGCCTGCTTGAAGCGGCTGGCCTTCGAGCGAGGTGACGATGCCGATCATGTCCGCGACCTTGCCGCTCTCAGTGGGCCGGGGCGCAATGCGCGTGATTTCGAGTTGGCGCTCTTCCAGGCCGAATGCCGTAAAGGTGAGCCGGCCGGACTGGTCGGCCAATTGACGGTAGGTGTCGGTGATGGGAACACCGAATACCTGCGGCTTGGTGATGATGAGGAAGGCGACAGGATGGATGGGCGCCAACATGCCGGGCGAAAGCACCGGCCGCTGCACGCCTTTTTGTCCGCCATTGGCGACGAAATTTGAAACGTCTGTGAAGTTGCCGAACTCGGGCTTGAATACGCCCGACTTTGCGCCGATGGGTGTGGGCGCGCCCACTTGCGCGATGACCACGCCGATTTGACCGGCAGGAACCTGGACCCACGGATGCTTGGCGACTGCGTAAATCCCGCAGAACTTGAAGCGCAGGCCGGGCATGAGCAGTTCCGCCTGGTAGCCGGCCTCGCCTTTGAAGGCGATGGGGTTGTCGCCGGGCAACTTTGCGCCAAAACGCTTGCGCACCAGGCCGACTTGCGTGGGACCTATGCTGTAAACCGACTTGGCATTGAGAACGATAAGAATGAAGAGGCAGAGAAGAACCACTCCCTCGAGCAGAGTGGCTGGCGAAAACATACTGTCGAACATACTTCCTCCCGTGGCCGGGACAGGACCCCGCTCGGCTCACGTTTTCGGGGACGTCTAAGGATACTCCCAAGGCTGGGAGCGAGGGAGCGAGGGCGCCCCAGGGGGCGAGGGAGCTAGAAAGGTGGGTGCGGAGATTGTGCAGCGGTCTTCCGATGACGGCTAATAATCATACCCCGGAACCCGCAAAGCCGCAGGGTGACGCACGAGGTGCGCACGAAAAAATCATCTTCTCGCATGTAGGCAAATGGCGTAACCTGAGGATCAAGAATACGAGATACCATGGCGGAAATCCGACAGTTCGGAGAAGAGGGATTCGGAGCCGCTCGGCAAGACGCGGCGCCCGGCGTCGCGCCGACACGAGACTCCGCTCGAAATCCGGAGAAATACTGCGTTTACAACCAGACCCGTGAGCGATTTGTGGCCACCGATGTAGGAGTTGCCCACGATTCACCCGACGCCGCAGAAGCGCGCCTGCGAGCCATGGAACAGGGGGCCGGAACCGGGCTCTGGATTCTTCCTTATCAGGAAATCTCAGCGACCAGCATCCGCTTTCCGGTGGATTTGGTGTTCTTGAACAAAGCGTGTGTCGTTCTCGACCTGGTTGAGTCGTTTCCCCTTGCCAACGTGCCGGCTTCAGGCGCAAAAGCCATGAGCGTGCTCGCCTTTCCGGCAGACGCTCTGGCCAAGGGAGAGGTGCGCGCCGGCGATCAGCTGATCATCTGCAAACCCGAAGAGATGAAGCAGCATTTGCAGAGAATGAAGGAAGCAAAGAATGGGACGCCTAGCTCTCTGGGGCCTTTTCTGGAGCAATTCGCCAACACCTCCGCTGAGGCGCCATCCGGCACAGCGGCGAAGGAGCGGATCGAAAGCGTTGTGGATCCCGGGCCGGCCGCGCCCAACGAGGCTGCGCCCATCGAGGCTGCCGCCGTAAAGGCGGAGACTACAGGCGGAAAAGGGGCGCGCACGGAAGAGCGTGTGGGGTCGTCGACTGTCGAAAGCGAATCCTGGAAGAAAAGGCTGGGGCTCGGACCCAGGAATTGGTTCACGAACCTGCTGCTGGGAGATCCGGTCGATCCGCGCAACGCCTCGCGGGAGATGCTGCCGGGATTGATTGCCTATTACTTTACCGGTGGCAATCCGGTGGCACAGGAAGTGCGCGATATCAGCGCTTCGGGGATATACATCATTACCAACGAGCGCTGGTACCCCGGAACCGTGGTCCGCGTCACTTTGACTGACCGAGATCATCCAACGGCTGACCGGACCCTCACCGTCAATGCGCAAGCTGTGCGTTGGGGGAAGGATGGTGTGGGCCTCGAATTGGTACTGGAAAAAGAGGACCAGAAAGAGACCGTGATTAACCAGTCATTGGAACGAACCCTCGGTGTGAATCCCGCCCGTGTGGAAGCGTTCCTGGAAAACCTTAAAACGCCGCCGTCGCGAGAGTGAGGTTCGGCCGCAGGGCCGGCCCCAGGACATCAGGGAACAGGCGCTCGAGAGCGGTCAATCAATATTTTGCGGCCAGGGATCTTGCGGCTTCGGAGAATTCCGGTTTCTGCGCTTCCAGAGAACGCGCGGAGCGGGCCGCACGTTTTTTGCCTGCGGGTGCGCTCTGGGTGGCCGCGGATGGATGCGGCTGCGAGGCGGCGTTTTCGCCCATCACGTGCAGGCGCAGGAAGTTTGTGGAACCGGACTTGGTGCGGGTGCCGGCCACAATGGCAATGACCTCGCGCGGGCGCACGTAGCCGCCCTTTTCCAGCAACTTCTCGGCAAGGTCGACCATGGCTTCAGTGGTGTTGGCCTTGGGGCAGCGGATGGGCGTGGTTCCCCAGAGAAGATTGAGGCGGTTGACGGTGACTTCGACGGGGCTGAGCGCGAAGATGGGCGCGGAGGGGTGGTACTTGGAAAGTTTGCGCGCCGTGGCACCAGACTCGGTGAACAGCGCGATGCCGCGCAGGTCAAGATCGTTGGCGGCGTGAGCCGTGGCTTCGCAGATGGTTTCTGCAATGGAGAGATGGCTGGGGCGCTCGTGGAACTCGGATTCAAGGTTCTCTTTGATGTGGCGCTCGGTTTCGCTCACGATGCGCGCCATCATGGCTACGGATTCGACGGGATATTTGCCCACGGCCGACTCGCCGGAGAGCATGACGGCGTCGGTGCCGTCGTAGATGGCGTTGGCCACGTCGGAGACCTCGGCGCGCGTGGGCCGCGGATTCTCGATCATGGATTCGAGCATCTGCGTGGCCGTGATCACGGGCTTGGAGTACTCGGCGGCGCGACGGATAATGAATTTCTGAATGGCGGGCACCTTTTCCGGCGGAACTTCCACTCCCAGGTCGCCGCGGGCCACCATGATGCCGTCGGAGACTTGCAGGATGGCGTCGATATGCTCGACCGCCTGCGGCTTTTCCAGCTTGGCGATGATCCAGGTGTGGAAGCCGAGCGCGGCCACGCGGTTGCGCACCAGGCTCACGTCTTCGGCCGTGCGTACAAAGGAGACGGCGATGGCGTCAACGCCGTGCTTGAGCGCGAACTCGAGATCTTCTGCATCTTTTTCCGTGAGCGACGGCGTGCGCACCAGGACGCCGGGAAGATTGATGCCCTTGTGCTCGCCGAGCATGCCGCCGTTGACGATATCGCAGGCCACGTCCTCGCCGTTCACTTCGTGGACGCGCAGCTCGATGAGCCCATCGGAGAGCAGAATGCGCGAGCCTTGCTCCACGTTTTCAGCGAGGGTCTTGAAAGTGGTGCCCACCAGCGTTGCCGTGCCCGGCACCTCTCGCGGCGTGATGACGAGCCGATGGCCGGCCTTGAGCAACACGGGCTGATGATCCTTGAGTAGCCCGGTGCGAATCTTGGGCCCCTGCAGATCGCCCAGGATGCACAGCGGCTTGCGCTCTTCCTTGCTCAACTTGCGGATCTTCTGGATGACAGCGACTTTGCGTTCGTGGCTGCCGTGGGAAAAGTTGAGCCGGACCACGTCAACGCCGGCGCGGATCAGGTCGCGAATCACGGGCTCGGTGTTGGAGGCGGGCCCGAGGGTGGCGACAATCTTGGCGCGGCGCTGCGAAGGGGAATCCGTCAGGTTCAGATCGGCAAAGGGCATCAGAAATACCTCCGAAGGCAATTCAAGTGCAGCCCAAAAAGTTTTTGAGTTGGTGAAAAGGGGTAAAGGAGCGGTGCAGATTCAATTGTAAATGGAGAGACGGGGTGGAAATCGGCGGGGGATCTTACGCCCGCTAAAGCGGGCTCTTGGCGCGGAACTGCTTCTTGCACCTGCCTTATTGAGCGGCGCGGGCTAGCTCGGGGGCGATTTTATCACCAGCCAGTTGGATCTGCCGTTCCCAGTAGAGAACGCCGTTGAGCTCCGCGCCCAGCAGGACGCTGAACGAGGTGATGTAGAGCCAGACCAGGGTGGCGATGCCGGCGGCAAAGGAGCCGTAGATGCGCGTGTAGTTGGCCACGCTGGTGACGTACCAGCCGTAGGCCAGCGTGGCGGGGAACCAGATGATGGTGCCGGCGATGGCGCCCGGCACTACCCAGGCCCAATGTTCGGTGCGCCGCGTGCCGAAGTGGTAGAGCGCGATGAGCACAGCGACGATGGCTAGAAAGCTGACAGTCCAACGCACCATGCGCGAGATGAAGATAACGAAATAGCGCAGGTCGTGACCGGCGTTGTCGACCATCCACAATTCGATCTGGTGACCGAAGACGATGGCCAGAGAAGCCAGCAACAGCGGAACCAGCACGAGCAATACCAGCATGAGGCCGCGGAAGCGGCGGCCCCAGAAGGTCCAGCTTTCGGGCGGAAGCCGATAGGCGCGGCGAAATCCTTCCATGAAGGAGAGCATGACGCCGAGGCCCGCGAAAAGGCTCAAGCCGGTGGCGGAGAGAATTACCGTGCGGGAATGGAATTGGTGCGTGAGGATGGAGGACTGCACGAGATCGAGTGTGTCAGGGGGAACAAACTGCTCGAGGACGGTGCGTGTTTCGCCCATCAGAGAGGGGCCCTCCTCGACCTGGGCGACGAGAGTGGTGATGACCAGCAGGGCAGGGAAAAACATGAGCATGCCGGAGTAGGCCGCGGCCTTGGCCACATTGATAACGTCATGGGCATAGGCATGGAAAAGTGCTTCCCGTATCTTGGCAAAATAGTCCGACATATGCGACAAGGCAAGAGTAGTGCATTTGGGAAGAACAGGGAATAGGGAGTAGGGAGTAGGGAATAGAAAGTCGGGGAGCGAGGGAGCGAGTCGACTCTGGCGGCGTGGACGCCGCCAGTACAGCTGGTCTGGAGACCGGCGCTTCATTTTGGAGCCGCAGCGGATTCCAGCTAACCCTGCTTGTCTCTATCGGTCCGTGCAGGAATAGCAGGGATCGATGGAGGCTTGGATCAGCGGCGTATCGGCGAGGCGCGCGCCACGCACCATCCAGCGCACTGCTGGCATGTTGGCGTAGGTGGGCGTGCGTACGTGAACGCGGGCCGGATTGCGCGAGCCCTCTTTCCAGCTCACCGAATAGATGACCTCGCCGCGCGGCGCTTCCACGCGGCTGGTGGCCGTGCCAGTGACGAAGTTGAACTTGTCGCCGCCCACAGCAATTTCGCCGGGAGGCATATCGGTGAGGGCCTGGCGCAGGATGCGGCAGCTCTCCATAATTTCGAGGGCGCGCACGAAGAGGCGCGCGCGCACGTCGCCGGCCTTCTCTACCGGGACCTCGAACTTCATCTCCGCGTAAGCCGCGTAGGGCGCATCGCGGCGCAGGTCCTGATTGATGCCCGAGGCGCGGGCCGTGGGTCCGACCACCGCGCAGGAGACGGCCTTCTCGGGCGTGAGGATGCCGATGCCCGCGCAACGCGAACGCGCCGTGGAACTGGTGGTGAAGATGGGAATCACGGTGCGCATCATTTCGCGCTCGAGTTCGTCGATGAGCGGAAGAAGCGATGACGGATCTTCGACGTCGCGATTGACGCCGCCCACGCGGTTCATGGAATAGTTCACGCGGTTGCCGGAGATGGCCTGGAGCACGTCCATGACTTTCTCGCGCAGGGCAAAGCAGGTCATGAACATGGTTTTGAAGCCCATGAGCTTGGCAGCGATGCCCGCCCACAGCACGTGCGAGTGCAGGCGCTCGAGTTCCGACATCACGACGCGAATGTACTGAGCGCGCGGCGGGGCTTCGAGGCCGGCGAGTTTTTCCATGGCCTGGCACAGCGTGAGCGTGTGAATGAACGAGCAAATGCCGCACACCCTCTCCATGAGAGCGATGACCTGGTAATAGTTGCGCGTTTCGGCCAGGTGCTCGATGCCGCGGAAGTTGAAACCGATATTCAACTCGGCATCCTGCACGGTTTCGCCTTCGCAGATCATGTCGAGCTTGTAGGGTTCTTCAAGGCCGGGGTGATAGGGCCCCATGGGGATTTTGTAGCTCATTTTGCGACCTCCTTCGGTCCTGGCGCGGCGGCGGCCGGCTTGGGCGGCGCATTTGGGTCTTCGCGCAGATTCACGCCTGTCTTGTCGCCCTTGCGCAGTAGTAGCGGCTCATAGGCGCGGCCCGTGAAATCGATGGAATACTCCTCGTGAATTTCGCGCTCGATCCAGTCCGCGGCTTCGCACAGGTCGAAGATACTTTCCATTGCATTGCCGGCAATTACGAAGGGAAGGCCGAGCAAGCGGCCGTGGAGGTCCCAATGGTATTCGAGGCGGAAGCCTTCGGTGCCGGGCAATTGGTAGGCGGTGATGGTGATGAAACGCGCGTGCATCTCGTTCATTACTTTTGCGACATGGCGGACGCTGACAGTGCCGGGGTTCAGCCACCACGTGCCGCGGTTCTCCACCCAGGGTTCCGCAATTCCGAGCTCTTGACGAAGGGTTTCGAGAGATTTCATTGAGCGCCTCCTGGGGCGGGGTTCGGCGTGGGTGCTGCGACTGGTGCGGCGACCGGCTTCGAAGCGGGCGGACGTCGCGCCACGGTGTAGGACGTTTTCAACTCGCCCTGTGTCGTGTAAACCGGCGGCGTGTCCTGCTGTTGCGAGAGGGCGTGCTCGGTGTGGCCTTCTTTGAGCGCGTGTTCCGTGCAGCCTTCCACGCAACGGCCGCAGAAGGTGCACTGGCCCGGGTTGTAGCTCCACGTGAACTCGCCCTTGCCGGCCTTGAACTCGATGGCGCGCGAGGTGCAGCGCATGCGGCAAACGGCGCAGCCGGTGCAGAGCGCGGGATCGAACTGGACGAGGCCGCGAAAACGCGCCGTGACTTTGGGCCGCGCGGGGAAAAGCAGGGTTTGATAGCCGCGCCGCAGATTCTTCCACAACATAGTGAGAATGTTCATAACCAGAACCTCACGAAGAGCGCGGACGAGATGGCGAGCACCGCGAAGATGAGCGTGCATTGCCAGTAGAAGCGCACGCTGGAATCGATGGCGAGACGTGCCGTGGCTGCGGCAAGCACCGAGAGCAGCAGAACGACGGCCACTGAGAGCACGACAAAAATGAAGCCGGCGAGCAGCGAAGTTCCCCAGGCGAGCGCGATGTGCGGGGCGATGAGCGTGGCCACGAGGCCGGTGGCGGCAACCCACTCCAGACCATGCGCGAGTTCCCACATGGCCAGCTCGGGGCCGGCGTACTCGGTCATCGGACCGGAGTAGATCTCCTGCTCCGCATTGGGCAGCGAGAAGGGGTTAATGTGCAGCTTGGCCGGCAGACAGATCAGAATTGCGACGATGCCTAGCACAGTGAGGAAGGTCGGGTGCATCGCGGCCAGCGCTTCGAGTCTGAACGTGCGTTGCGACGCGGCGATGGACACGATGGCCAACAGGAAGACGATATTGTAGGAGACGCTCAGCGCAGCTTCACGCGCGGAGCCGATTTCTCCGAAGATCGACCGCGACGAGAAGCCCGCGGCGATGATGCAGATGGACGGCAATTCCAGCAGTGCGAGCAGCAGGATCAGGTCGCCTTCGAATCCGCCTGACGCGGGCAGCACGGGCAGCAATCCTACCGCTCCCGCTGCGGAGCCAACCGCGATGAGCGGCCAGGCGCGCATGATGAATCCGGCAATGCCGGGGCGCGGCGGAGTGCTTTTGCCGAGCAGCTTGACGAAGTCCCAGAAAGGCTGCATGAAGGGTGGGCCGACGCGTTCCTGCATGAGGGCGACGGCTTTGCGTTCGACCCAAAGGAAGAACCAGGCGGCGGGCACGGCGAAGAGCAAGCCGGGAAAGATGAGCAGGCGGGCGAGGGCAGTGAGCATCGGGTTCATGGCTGCACCTCTTCCGCGGCGGTCCCGGCGATCACTATCGCTGGCTTTGGTGCGTCGCTTCCGCGTTCGGCCAGAAGCACAGCGGCCTTGACCACGCCGGCGATGATGGCGTCGGGGCGCGGAGGGCAGCCGGGAACGTAGACGTCGACGGGGAGGTGCTTGTCGAGCGGGCCGTCGAGCGTGCGGCTATCAATAAACACGTTTGTGGTGGCCGGGCAGGAGCCGATGGCGACGACGGCTTTGGGTCCGCAGACCTGGTCGTAGACGGTCTTCACGGCGTTGACGGCTTTGTTGGTGACCGGGCCGGTGACGACGAGAATATCCGCGTGGCGGGGGCTGCCTTGCAGCAGAACGCCCAACTGCTCGGCGTCGTAGCGCGGCGAGAGTGCGGCGATAATTTCAATGTCGCAGCCGTTGCAACTGCCCGAGTTCATATGGAAGAGCCAGGGGCTTTTGCGGCGCGCGGTGCACATTAGACGCTTCCAGAGGTTCATGGCCGCACCCCCATCAAGATTTGCAATCCATGGGGCCAGATTCCGGCGATGAGCAGGACGGCCACCAGCACGACAATTACGGCCTTAATCAGGAACGGTTCGCGCGCGGCGGATTGCGGCGGCGGATCTGGTGGAGGTCCCCACCAGTTGCGCGTGAGCGCGAGCGTGTAGGCGATCAGCGCGAGGATCGACGAGACGATGAAGATGGTGAGAGGGCAAAAGCCGACGTCGTATGCGGCGGAATAGAGCCGCCAGCGGCCGATGAAGCCGAGTGTGGGCGGAATGCCGAGCATGGCCAACATGCCGAAGAGGAATCCGAAGGCGCTTACTGGGTAACGCGCGGCCAGAGCTACGGGCTCGACTGCGAGCGCGCCATCGGCCTCGGGCGCGGCGAGACAAATGAACAAGAGCGCTTTGGCCAGGGCGTGCGAGGAAGCGGCGATGATGGCGCCGTTTTGTCCGAGCGTGCTGGCTGAGGCTGCGCCCAGCAGCAGAAAGCCCACGTCCTCGACCGTGGACAAAACCAGCAGCCGCTTGAGACTGCGTTGCGTGATCATGAGCAACGCGGCCAGGAGTGAGGTGAGGGTTGCGGCGTAGAAGAAGAGCGGCTGCGGCGTGAGCAGCGCTGGAATCGCCTGCACCCCGAGCAGGAATTCGCCGAATGCAGCCATATCGACGACGGCGATGATGATGCCGAGGACAAGAGCGGGCACTTCGTCGGCCAGCGCGAGCAGCCAGAAGAAGAGCGGCACGGCGGCGAGCTTGACGGCGACGCCAGTGAGCAGAAACGCGCGCGCGGCTTCAAGCGCTCCGCGGTCGGCGAGCAGATCGCTTGCGATCATCGAACCGGCCGAGAGCAGCACCACGGCGAGGTAAGCGAATTTGGCTGCTCGCGAGCGCGCCGTTTGCCAAACCAGAACCACCGTGAGCAAAGCCGCGAGTTCAAGTGCGCCCAAGCGCACCTGCGCCACCGGGATGAGCAGCCCGATGCTGGTGAGGCCGCCGGCTAAAAGGAGGAACGGTGCAACTTTCCAATTGGAGCGACCGGAAAGCGAGGCCAGCAACAGTGCCAAGGCGGCTAGACCGACGGCGAACACCAGCAACAGCGGGATCTGTTCGAGCGGCATCACTGCTGGGATGTGGTTTGGAACCACTCCGGGCACGATCCAATGCACCAACGCGAAGATGGCGGCGGCAAAAACCACTAGAAGAAGCGTGGCGCGACGCTCCATCCATGCGAAGACCTGGCCAAGTACTCGTGAGGCCGCCTGCAAGCCACGCCAAATCGCCAAATACACCTGATCGACATTCGACCAGCGGAAGAAGGAATGCCAGTGCTGCTGAAAAATCTCAGAAAAGTCGCCGGCGGTGAGACGTCCCTGATCGCTGAGGGGCTCGCCGCCGGTGAAGATTCCGCCACCCGCGCCAGCCATCGCTGGGCCCGCGGATGCAGGACGCACGGCGTAGGCGACCAGATAAATTGCGCCGCCGACGACAAGCGAAACCAGCGCCAGCACGAGGCCGCCGGTTGAAGAGAAGCTGCCGGCATCGGCGGAGAGGCCGAGCCACGTGACGTGCACGCCTGTGCCCATGCCCAGCGCCATGAGAATGGGATTGAGGAAGTAGTTGACGGCCAACTGCGGCGCGACTCCGAGAACAACACTTCCCGCGGCGAGGAAGCCCATACCCCAAATCATCGTCGGCGGAGACTCGTGCGCATCTTTGGTGTTCTCGGTAGTGGGCCCGAGGAAGACCGCGCTGGTGGCCTTGACGCCAAGGAAGACTGTGCCCAGGCTCGCGGCCCATGCCACCATGGCGGGCACGGCCCATCCGGCTTGCAGCGCCGCGGCGTAGAGCATCCACTTGCTGGCGAAGCCGCTCATTAGCGGAATGCCCATCATGCTGCCCACGCCGATCAGCCAGGAGAGCGTAGTCTGCGGCATTTTTCCGGCGAGTCCGCCCAGCTTGTTCATGTCGCGGGTTCCGGAGGCGTGCTGCACGGAGCCGGCGGTCAAAAACAGTCCGCCCTTGAAGAAGCCGTGATTCAGGCAGTGCAGCAGGCCGGCGGTGATGGCGAGCGGCGTGCCGATGCCGATACCCATCATCATGTAACCGATCTGGCTCACGGTGGAGAACGCCAACATACGTTTAAGATCGGTTTGCACCATCGCGTACATCACGCCCACGGCCATGGTTACAGTGCCGATCCACATCAGGCTCTGGCCCCACGCCGCGGGCCACGCGCCAAAGCTGTGCATGCGCGCGGCCAGGTACACGCCAGACGTGACATAACAAGCCGAGTGCAGCAGCGCACTCACCGGAGTGGGCGCGGCCATGGCTTCGGGAATCCAGGTGTGCAGCGGGACCTGCACGCTTTTTGCGACCAGCGCGACGAGCATCAGCGCGAAGAGGCCGCCGGTGAAGTTGCGCGCCACCGCGGGATCGGTCCACAGGGCGGTGCCGGCGCGGTGGTAGAGCACGATAATCCCGGCCAGCAGGCCGTAGCCCGCGATGTGGGTCATCAGCAGCACCTTGCGCGCGCCGTTGACGGCCTCGCGGTTGGTATACCAGAAGCCGACCAGGCCGAACGAGCACAGGCCGACCAATTCCCAGCAGAGATAAAAGATGAACAGGTTGGCGCTAAACACCAGCGAGATGAAGCCGCCGATGAAGATCAGCATGAGGGCGTAAAAGCGCGTGGCGGATTTGTCGTGCGCCATGTACCCGATGGAATAAAGCAGCACCAGTCCGCCGATGACGGCGCCCATGAAGGCAAAGAGAACACTGAGCGCGTCGACGTGGAGGACGAGGGCGAGGGGCCCGTCCCAGGGCAGCAGATGCAGATCGATGGACTGCCCGCTGCGGACCGCGGGAGCCATGCCGATGACGGCAAAAATGGCGGGCATGCAGGTGAGGAAGGCAAGAATGCCTTTCGCCCGGGCGGAGCAGAGCCGGCCAACCAGAATCTGCAACGCGGCGCCCAGTAATAGCGAACATGGAGCAATCAAAATCAGGGTCGATAGATGGGTCGCTGCATCCATGCTTTCATGTTGAGGGCGCGGCCGTTAGGGGCGATGTGACCCAGCACACCATGCAGTTGAGGCGCAGCAAAAGGTGGTTCGAAATACCGCATTGCGGTATGTTGGACCGACCCCGGTGCCACCTCAGAGTGGTCTCGATCACCCTTTGCCTGCCGTTGTGCGCGGCTTCAGTGTTGCGACTCACCCGGACGCTCAGGAATGCCGGGATCGTCGAGAATTTGCACGGCTGTTGCCGGTCCCAGGTCCATCCAATCCTGGAGCACCCAGACCACCTTTTTGTCTGGGGTGACTTCGACTAGTTGCGGGCCTTCTGCCTTGCTGCCTCGCGAACAAATAATGGTGTTGCCGTTGGCCAGGCGCGTGGCCGACTGAGCGTTGGAGTATCGGTAGGGTTCAGGGAGGTCGCTCGGCTTCATGCTCCAAACTGTCTCACCCTTTCGGTTCACCTCGCGCGTCTCCACATCGAGCTCGTCGGTGATCAGAGTGTTGCCATTCTTTAGGCGGATGGCGGCCCAGGGGCTCTTGATGTCGTAGCTCCACACCTCGTTGAAGTCCTTGTCGTATTCCACAACTTTGTTCATTGCCAGGAAAGAGGCCAGATAGGTTCCCTGTGCCGTGTAGCGCACGCGACGGAACTGCCCGTGCACGCGACCTGTCGCACTGATGGCGGGCAACGCATGATTCACCTCGACCGCGTTGGTTTTGATGTTCACCACCATCAGCCTGGGCGGCAGGCCGTTTTGGATAAACAGAACCTTGTCCAGACCGATGGGCTGGCAGGTGTGGATCTCCGTTCCTGCCGGCGCATCATAGCGCCACAGCATCTTCTTATCGGGCGAAATTTCGGCCACGTATTGCATGCGGCTGAAGAGAATGTTGCCGTTCGAAAGCATCCACACGTCGTCGTATTCCCAGCCGGGGCCGGTGGAATAGGTCCATACGATTTTGCCGTGATTGATGAGCAGGATCTTGTTGTAGCCCTCGCCGATGTAAAGCATGGCGTGCTGCTTGAGGCCTTTGCCCGGCAGGCCGGGCGGGATGGGCTTGAGCGATTCCGGATTGCGTGGAGGCACGGCCGTCTCAGCCGGCCCCATCTCCGGCACATCGGGCGCGGTGAATCGCGGCAAGACCTTCGCGAGCGGTCGAGAGGCATGCGGCCATGCCGCGCGAAGACAGGGCTGCATTGCTACAAAAACCAGAGCGGCACATGCCGCCGTTGCGCCTGCGCGCAGCAGAGATTTGCGCAGTGATTTGTCAAAGGCCATGGATTTACTCCCTTCAGAGCTGGGCTAGGTAAATTCCGCGAAAGTATACGCGAGCCGCCCCGATGTTTGCGTGGCGAGGGAGCGATCCGGTACCGCTCCGTCGCCCCGTGCGATGTCCTACAATTCGGCAGAGGGTTAATCCGCCATGAACGCTTCTTTGAGATTTCATTGCCGAATTTTTGCGCTCCTGATTCTGTCGCTCGGAGCATTATTCGTTGCCTCTGCTGCTTCCGCGCAACGTGGCAGCGAAGTGGGCCGGGGCCTTGCGTTGCTGCCGGCCCAGTCGCGCGCCGTGGTGGAACGGCTGATGAGCCTGTCGCAGTTGCCTGCCGGCACGTGGAAGATGCACGAGGGCGATCTGCCGCACGGCGAAGCTGTGACCCTCGACGAGAGCGGATGGCAGGATGCGGCCACGGGCGCGCATTACTCCACCAACGCCGTGTGGTTTCGGCAGACGATTCAATTGCCGGCGACGCTCAACGGCTACGATCTGACCGGCGCGCGCATCTGGTTCCAGTTCACGGCCGATGCCAACGGATCCGTTCCAGAGATTCTTTACTTCAACGGGCGCCGCGTGGCTCTGGGCGAGGACCTGGAGCCGGAGGTGCTGTTCGATGATGCGCGGCCCGGCGACAAGGTGGTGGTCGCGGTTAAGCTGCTCCAGACGATCGACGTGAAACAGTTCCGCGGCGCTACCCTGCGCGTGGATTTCCCGGAGAGCCGGCCTAATCCGCAGAGCCTGGCGGACGAGTTTCTTTCGGCGGCGCTGCTGCTGCCGTCGCTTGCGCCGGGCGACAGCGCAAAGAACGGCATTTTGAATAACGCCATCGCGGCTGTGGATTTGACGGCGCTGGATGCGCACGATCAAGCCAAGTTCGATGCCAGCCTGAAGTCGGCGCAGAGCCAGCTTGAGGCGTTGCGGCCGTTGCTGCAGCAGGCCACGCTTCTGCTCGACGGCAACGCGCACATTGACGCGGCGTGGTTGTGGCCTTGGACCGAAACCGTGGACGTGGTGCACCGCACCTTTGGCACGGCGTTGCAACTGATGAACGAGTATCCCGGCTACACCTACACGCAATCGGCTGCGGCCTACAACGAGTGGATGGCGCAGAAATATCCGGCCCTGAACAGCGAGATCAAGCAGCGCATCAAAGAAGGCCGCTGGGAGATTGTGGGCGGCATGTGGGTTGAGCCGGACCTGAATATGCCGGACGGCGAGTCGCTGGTGCGGCAGATTCTGGTGGGCAAGCGCTGGTACAAACAGGCGTACGGCGTGGACGTGAGGATCGGCTGGAATCCCGATTCGTTTGGATACACGTGGCAGTTGCCGCAGATCTACAAGAAGAGCGGCATCGACTACTTCGTCACGCAAAAAATGACGTGGAACGACACCAACAAGCTGCCGTTCAAGCTGTTCTGGTGGGAGTCGCCGGACGGATCGAAGGTGCTGGCTTATTTTCCGCACGACTACGTGAATCTGAACCTGAGTCCGGTGCGATTGAGCGAGGATCTTGCGACGGCGCGCACGCAGTCGCCGGGCATGACGGAAATGATGGACCTTTACGGCGTGGGCGATCACGGCGGAGGGCCTACGCGGGCGATGCTGGACGAGGGATTTCGCTGGGCCGCGCCTTCCGCTGCCGCAATTGCCGCGAATGGCGGCGAGCCGGTGACGGCAAAGTATCAGTTCGGCACTGCGCAGAGCTTTTTCTCGGCGATCGAGAAGCAGATTGCTCCGGAAAGCAAGGTGTGGAACTATCAGTCGATTGCCAAGGGCTACGAGCCGCCGGCGGCCGTGGCGGGGAAGGTTGCGATTCCGACGTGGGATACGGAGATGTATCTCGAGTACCATCGCGGCGTTTACACCACGCAAGCCATGCTCAAGAAAAACATGCGCGACAGCGAGGAAGAGGTGCTGAACGCGGAGAAGTTTTCTTCGCTGGCGTGGTTGTTTGGCGCGAAGTATCCGGCGGACGAGTTGAACGAGGATTGGAAGAAGGTGCTGTTCAACCAGTTCCACGATCTGGCGGCGGGGTCGGGGATCGGCGTCATTTATAAGGATGCGCAGAAGGATTATGACTGGGTGCGGATGTCGACGGGGGAGATTTCGAGAGGGGCGCTGAACGAGGTGGCCGAGAGAATTAACTCGTCTGCCGGGGTGAAGAGCAAAGAAGGCCAGCCGCTCGTGGTATTTAATCCGCTTGGATGGGCGAGGTCTGGATCGGTAGTGGTCAGCATTCCTGGCTATCCGGATGGATTTACATTGGACGATCCGAGCAATGGATTCCATGCCATCAGCTTCCGCCTGCTTCATTTAGCCGAGTTCAACCATAAGACTGGGAGGTATGGCGACGACAGGTATTTGATTCCTGTTTCAGATGTACCTGCACTCGGCTACAAAATACTGCGCGTTACGCCGGGCTGCAACGAGAAAATCTGCCACGAGTTGGAAGACATAACCATCCTCAATGAAGACGATTTGAAGCCGAACAACCACTCAATGTGGCTCGACAACGACAAGATTCACCTAAAGGTCGATGACACCACTGGATGCATCACCAGCCTCGTCGACAAGCAGTCGAATTCTGAATTGATCGCCCCTGAGGCATGCGGCAATCAACTCCAGTTCTTTAAGGACCTGCCGAAAGATTACGACGCATGGAACATCGATCCAGGGACACTTGACGAGACCCCCTCGGTCGTTGAAAAAGCTGATTCGATTGATTACTTTCAGGGCCCCAACTTTGAGCGGTCGATAAAGATTACGCGGCATTGGCAGAACTCGAAGTTCGTGCAGACGATTCGTTTGCAGGGCGATCAGATCGATATCGAGAACGACATCGACTGGCACGAAAAGCACGTTCTGCTCAAAGCGGCGTTTCCGGTGGCCGTGAAGAGCGATTTTGCTACCTACGAAATTCCTTACGGCGCGATCGAGCGGCCGACCACGCGCAACAATAGCTGGGAGAAGGCGCAGTTTGAGGTGCCGGCAATGCGCTGGGCCGATCTCTCGGGCGCGGGCGCGGGTGGAAAAGTCTACGGCCTAAGCGTGCTCAACCAGGACAAGTTCGGCTACGACGCCGCAGGCAACGTGCTGCGGCTGACGCTGCTGCGCTCGCCTACGTGGCCCGATCCCGATGCGGATCAGGGGCATCATCATTTTCACTACGCGCTCTATCCTCATGCGGGCACGTGGAAGGACGCGCTCACCGTGCGCCACGGCTGGGAGTACAACTATCCGCTCCAGGCCGTTGTGACTACGGCCCACACGGGATCGCTGCCGGCGGAGCATTCGTTTGCTTCGGTCTCGCCCGAGAATGTCGTTCTCACCGCCGTCAAGAAGGCTGAAGACGCGAATGGATTGATCTTCCGGGTGTACGAGTGGGCGGGGAAGGAGACTACGGCGGAGTTCCATGTGCCGCCGGGCGGAACGGGAGCGACGGTCACGAATCTGATGGAGCGGCCCGAGGGCGATCCGCTCAAGGTGGAGGGCGATGTGGTGAAGGTGCCCGTTCATCCGTATGAGATTCTTACGATTCTCGTGAGTTATCCGGACGGCGGGCCGAAGCTGTAGACCGGCGCTGCACTTTTCCGGAACCTTTTCGGCCCGGCTGGCGTATAACGTGGCGAGAGGGGTATTGCCATGAACAGAAACCCGATTGCGCACGCGGCTGGCCTGCTCGCCTGCCTGGCTCTTGCGGCCGGAGTGTCCGGATGCAGAGTCCACGTGGATAAGGGCGCCAACGGCGAGGACAAAGACGTTCAGGTTGACACCCCGTTCGGCGGAATTCACGTCAACAGCGACCAAACCACGGCGGCCGATCTTGGCCTTCCCGCCTATCCTGGCGCGCAGATTGTCACCGACAAGGACAACGACAAGTCTGCCGACATCCATATGGGGTTTGGCGAGTGGGAGCTGCGCGTGATGGTGGTGAACTACTCCAGCTCCGACAGCCAGGATAAGGTTGAGGCGTTTTACAAGAAGGCGCTGGGCCGCTATGGCGACGTGCTTACGTGCCAGGGCGACGAGCCGGTGGGCAAGCCAACTGCGACAGCGGGGGGGCTCACCTGTAAAGAAGACAAGCACGCCAACGTGCAGGTGAACGATCACGGCCAGAGCTTTGGCTACCACTCAGACAAGAACGGCCTGGAGTTGAAGGCCGGCTCCGAGCGGCACCAGCACATCGTGGGCTTTGAAGACTCCTCGGCCGGCCAGACGCGTTTTGCCCTGGTTGCGGTCGATCTGCCGTCGGGATCTTCGGACAAAACCGGCAAGAGCAATTAGCGCCGCGCCCCAGCTTTTAGGTGCATTCCGCGCGTGGGAGACTCGATCAT
>Ga0302275_10002275_pt1 | contig 20276 bp, 15 predicted proteins | sample III_Bog_N2_2_FD_200229 | JGI IMG/M metagenome (GOLD analysis project Ga0302275, IMG submission 200229) | Peat permafrost microbial communities from Stordalen Mire near Abisko, Sweden - III_Bog_N2_2 | ecosystem: Environmental > Terrestrial > Soil > Wetlands > Peat | place: Sweden: Abisko... | reverse complement strand
TTGCAGATAGACGGTATAGGCGAGGCGAGTGGTCATGATGCCCTCTGCCTCGGGAAAGGCTTCGGTCAGGGACGAGCCGACGACGACTGCGCCGTAGTGGCCGTCGGCGGGCAGCGAAATGTGCGCGACGGTGGGATCGTTGACGGGCTCGATGGCGGTGTTGGAGACGGTGCCTGGAGCTGGCTGCACGGGGCCACGGTGCGCGGGGGCCGCTGGGCTGGCGGAGGGGTTGGTTGCACTGGCGGCGCTGGCCGCGTCGCCGGGTTTCTGGTCGGATGGCTTTTGGCTGTCGCCTTTGGCGTTGGCCTGGCTCCGATCGGAGGGATTTTTGCCGGCGCCGCTGTTGCTATTCCGGGCCTCGGGATTCGCGCCTTCGGCGGCTGAACCGTTGGCGGCGTGGCCGGAGTGGAGCGAATCGGTGACGGGCGAGACGGCGGTCTGGTTTGCGGGGGGCAGGATGGCCTTGCCGCTATTCAACTTGAGGTTGGAGATGGAGATGACGGCGGCCGGGGTGGGCTGCGCTTCGGAGACCGCGGAGGTTTCCGGGACCTGCTGCTCCTTGGCGGGGCGGAGGACGACGAGGGGCGCGCTGGAGGTGGGCGGAAGGGTGAGTTTGTCGGTTGCGCCCGGCGCGGAGGATATCTGGATGTCGGCCAGGTCTGGCTCGTGGTTGGGGGGGCTGAGGCTTGGCTTGGCGTTTGCGGCGGTTGGTTCCTGGGCGGGGGGCGGGACGACTTCGCGTACCGGCGCGGGCTCCGGGCTCCAGAGAACGACGAGGGGGAGGGGCGTCTCCTGCTTGAGCAGGACGCGGGGCGGGGTGTTGGGGTTGATCAGGGTCTGGGGCGCGGGAGCGCTCTGCGCCTGGACATGGGCGAGCGCGGCGGAGGACGCGGGAGCGTCGGATTGCGCGGAGTGGTCCGCGGGTTGGGGGGAGGGGGCGGCGGGGGCGTTGAACTGGGGGAACGGCGGCGGGGGAACGGGCGGGGCGTTGAGGTTGACGATGCGGACCGGTTCGTGATCGAGGGCGATGCCTTCGAGGATTCTGGGCCGCGGATGGAAAAGGTAGATGGCCGAACTGAAGACCGCGCCGTGAATGAGGAGCGAAACGGCGAATGAGGACGGCCCGCGATTTACGGTCGGTGCTTCTCCGAAGAGGGTGATGATGGGGGCTCGATTCATCTTTCCCTTGACTCCCTGGTCTGGATGCTGGAGATTTGTTTGGCGCGGGTGGATGCGATTCGCGGGCAACCGTTGGGTCAACCGTTGAACTGATTGTATGCGCGGCGGAGGCGGGAGCGGGGCGGCTAAATCACCGAGATGGACCGATCAAGTTACCGGCGATTTCTGTTTTGGTGGGGGCGGCGGCAGTGCCGGCAAGGTGGAAGAGGCGGCGCGATGGAAAAGGAGAAGCGGATTGGCTAACATTTCGGGGCAACCGATGCGTACTTTGGTACCACTTTCGGTTAGCCGTTCGGGACTACCTTTGGGGGATAGAGGAGATTACCGTATCGTGTTTAGATAGATGCAGAAATCGGGATTGAACCGTTGCGGAGTACGGGTTCAGATTGTTGTGATGATCTGGATCAATTGTTGCTAGAATCAGGTCAGATTTCGACCTGAGTAGTGGAGGGCAGCCTAAGACGGGCGCCTCGGATGGGTTTGATGATTCCACGAAAACTACTTCTATTGCTCCTCATCGCGTTTGTTGTCGCGGCCGGATGCAGTTTGCTGGTGTACCGGCTGGTGGGCAAAAAGCTGGTGGATAACCAGCCGAAGACGACACGCGTGGTTACGGCGGTGGCGGATTTCAAGATCGGGACCGTGCTGCGGGCTCAGGATCTGACGACCAACGAGCTGGGCGGGACGATTCCCAAGGGCGCGATTCTGAAGCCCGAGGACGCGATCGGGCGCGGTGTAGTCTCCAACATCTATCAGGGCGAGCCGATTGTGGAGAGCCGGCTGGCGCCGCCGGGATCCGGTGGCGGCCTGGCGGCCACGATCAAGCAGGGCATGCGCGCCATGGCAATCAAAGTGGATGACGTGGTGGGCGTGGCGGGATTTGTGACGCCGGGGATGCGGGTGGATGTGCTGGTCTCCGGGAATCCGCCGGACAACGGGAACGAACGGATCCGGGATCTGGGCACGCAGGTGCGTACGCTGCTGCAGAATATCGAGGTTCTTTCCGCTGGACAGGATATCCAGAAAGATGCCGAAGGCAAACCGGTTTCGGTGCAAGTGGTGAACCTGCTGGTGAGCCCGGAGGACGCGGAACTGCTGACTTTGGCTGCCGCGCAAACGAAGATACAGCTGGTGCTGCGCAATCCGCTGGATACAGTGGCGACCAAGCCGCCGGGGAGCGCGATGGCGCAACTCTTCGGGACGCCTGTGCTGCCCAAGCCGGTGGCTGTAGCCGCGCCCAAGAAGCCAGCCGAGGCGAAGCCCGCTACGTTTTCGGTTGAAGTGATTAACGGTAACAAGCACAGCGAGGCGACATTTTCCTCAAGCGGGAGCAAACAGTGAAAGCCAAAGCCGCCGTCCTTCCAACCTGCATCCTTGCTTGGTTGTTTGCACCCAGCATGGGATTAACTGAACTCCAGGCCCAGGCTCCCAAGGCCGCTCCCAAGGCCGCTTCCACCGTACAGACGGCGGGGACGACTGAGGTCTCCAACGGCAGCAGCCAGGACGTGGCCAACGATCTGTATGTTTCGGTGGGGAAATCGGTGCTGCTCGATCTGGAGCGCCCCATCAACCGGATCTCGATTGGATCGGCGGAGATCGGCGAAGTGAGCGCGGTGAGCCGGACCGAGGCGCTGGTGATCGGCAAGGCGCCGGGTGAAACCAGCCTGATTCTCTGGCAAGTGGGCGGAGGACGTCAGTTTTATAACGTGATTGTGCGCCCGAACCATGTGCTGACGACCGATCGACTGTCGGGGCTGCGTCATCAACTGGAACTGGAACTGCCAGGCCAGAAGATCAATGTAACGACGGACGACTCGAATATCTTTCTCCGCGGGACGGTGAAGGACCTGAACAGCTCGAATCGCGCGTTTCAGATCGCTTCGACTCTGGGCAAGGTGATGAACCTGCTGTATGTGGACGTGCCGCCGGCGCCGACGCAGATTTTGCTGAAGGTGCGTTTTGCGAGCGTCGACCGGACGCTGACCAAGAATCTGTGCTGGAACCTGTTCAGCACCGGGGCGACGAATACGGTGGGTTCGGTTGGGACAGCGGCCTGCTCGACGCCAACCGTGACTCTGCCGACCGGGACTTCGGCGGCGACGGCGGCGGTCAGCGATGCCCTTCAGCTCTTTGTCTTCCGCCAGGATTTGAATCTGGGAGCGACGATTCAGGCGCTCGAAAGCAAGCAGCTTTTGCAAGTGCTGGCTGAGCCCAACGTGATGTCGCAGGACGGCAAGGAAGCGAGCTTTCTGGCCGGTGGCGAATTTCCTTATCCAGTGCTGCAAGGCGGTTCGAGCGGCGGATCGGCCGGGATCACGATCGCATACAAGGAGTTTGGCGTCCGGTTGAACTTTATTCCGACGATTACGCCGCGTGGGACGATCCGGCTGCAGGTTGCGCCGGAGGTGAGTTCACTGGACTTTGCCGACGGCCTGACGATCTCCGGGTTCAACATACCGGCGATCTCGCTGCGCCGGGTGCGGACCGAGGTGGAGCTGGCCAATGAGCAGAGCTTTGTGCTGGGCGGCCTGCTGGACAATACGGAGACGGAGACCTTCTCCAAGATTCCTTATCTGGGCAGCATTCCGATTCTGGGCAAGCTGTTTCAATCCATCACCAGGACCAAGCAGAATACGGAACTGATTGTGATTGTGACGCCGGAGATTATCGGGCCGATTCAGGCGGGCAGCGCGTTGCCGTCGCTGAAGTACCCGGCGGATTTCCTACCCAGCAACTCGGGGATTCCGATGACCAATCCGGGCGCGGCGGCGACAGGATTGCAGCCGCCAGCTCCGGCCTCGGCTTCGATTCCGGTTGAGAAGTTGATCGATAGCCTGCAGCCGGAGAAGCCGCTGGTGATCGAGAGCGGATCGACCTCGACGGGAAGCTATGGGCAGAATACGGCGGGAAGTGGTCCCGAAACCGGCGCGGCAGCGACTGGGGCGGCGACGGCGGGAACAGCAAGACCGCAATAGCCCTATCGCTCCACGATTCGTATGCACAGGCCCCGCCCAGCGATGGAAATCGCCGGTCGGGGCTGGTGAGTCTCCGTTCAGCTTTGTTTCTTCGTTGCGAGGCAACCGGAATTTGAGGTTCGAATCAAGTCATGAAGCTCGCACGCTGGATCACGGATAGCCTGGCAAGGCTTCGACGTCCGGCGGCTGTGGCCTGGGTGACGGCGTTCAATCTGACGCGCGAAACGACGGTTGCCGAGCGGGTGGAGGTGGCCGACCACGGGGCGCGACGCCGGAAGGGCCTGCTGGGGCGCACGGGTTTGCCCGCGGACGAAGGCTTGTGGATTGTTCCCTGCGAATCGGTGCACACGTTTGGCATGAAGTTTGCGATCGATCTGGTTTATCTGGACCGGAACAAGTGTGTGCGCAAGGTGAGTCACAGCGTTCCCGCGTGGCGAGTCTCCGGGTGCCTCTCGGCGCATTCTGTGCTGGAGCTGGCGGCGGGTACGGTGGCCAGAAGCCAAACCAGTCCCGGGGACAGGCTGGAATTCCGTCCCATCGCGGCCCGTGGTTAAGCTGCCGGAGAGGTTGACGAAGATCGGGCCTTCGGCCCGGTTTCATCTCTTGATGCTGTGCGCGGCGCTTTTCTCCGGAGGCGTTTTTGCGGTTGCCTGCCTGAGCGGATCGATGCGGGTGGCTGGCCTTCCTGTGGATGCGGCGGGGATTGTCCTGATCGGCTGCATGCTCGCCCCGCTGCCCTCGTACTGGCACCAAAAGGGAGAATTCGACAAGCGGGATGCGGCACTGACCATCCCCTGGGCATTTCTGCTGTCGTTTCTGCTGCCGCTGCCGTTTCTGGTGGTGGCGCGGTTCGGTTTCCCCTTGCAGGATCCTTTGCTGGCGCGGTTGGATCATCTGGTTGGATTCAGCACCCCGGCGGTGATGGAGTGGGCGAGCCATCTGCGATTTGGCGCGGTGTTTGACTATGCCTATATGTTGCTTCAGCCGTTTATGGCGCTGGCGATCCTGGTCCCGGCCCTGGCGGGGAAGAAGGAGGCCAAGGAGTTTCTGCTGGCAAACATGGTGGCGCTGACCATCGCCGGGGGCTTGTTCATGCTGCTGCCGGCGGTTGGGCCGTGGTATCCCCACCAGTTTGCGCCGAACGCCCTGCAGCAGGAGTGTCAAAACGGCCTGTTACGACTGCGCCAGCCGGGCGTTTTCGTTTATTCGTTCGCCGTCCAGGAGGCCGGCATCGTCTGTTTTCCCTCCTGCCACGTGATCTGGTCGGTGCTGGCGGCGGCGGCTCTGTGGGGCTTCCGATGGCTGCGCGTGCCGGTGGCGCTTTTGTGCGGCATGATTATCCTCTCGACGATGACGACCGGGTGGCACTATCTGGTGGATGTGCTTGCCGGCCTGGTAGTGTCGGCGTTTTCCCTTGCCGCGGCGCGGCGGCTTGCCGGCTGATCCAAAGTCTCATTCCGCGAGGGAACGCTGCTCCCGCGTTTTTATGGCCGAGACTGTGGCATTTGAGGCAGCTTCGGACGATCGAATGCTACGCGCGAGCTTCAGAAGCCGAGACGGCGGGCCGAGTAACCCGGTCAGGGTGTAAACCGGGGCGGAGCGCAGACGCGAAACTGTACACAGGAGAGCACATGACACGAAAGTGTGAGAGCTGTAAAGTATTGATTCTAAATGCAATCAGTCTGTCAAGGTTTGGCATCCGACGTGCTAGTAATTGGGCAGGTTCGGCAAACCGCCCAACCTACAATCCATGCGGGGAGAGACAAATGAAGAATCGGATTCTGTTGGTTACCATCAAGCTCCAGAACCTTCTGGCAAGTGAAGAAGGTCAGGACCTTATCGAATACGCCCTTGTGGTTGCACTTGTGGCCTTCGGCGCGACTGCTGCCATGGGCACGCTGGCCACCAAGATCAGCAACACGTTCACCCAGATCGGCACTTCGCTGAGCACCACCATCACCTAGGCACAACCGGGAAAGGGAGGGCTCTACAATCCCTCCATCTGTCTTTCCCTGCAAGACGACGCCGTGTGAAGCATCGCTATGCTTCGCGCGGCGTCGTTTTTTACGGGCATTACCGTCTGGGAAGCCAGTCAGGTCCACGAAGCGGGACTGGCGATGACCTTGCGGCAGCCTGGGGAGCCGGCTGCGATGGCGCGGACGCACGGGGCGACGGCGCTGTGGGCTTGATTGGAGTTCAGTTCGCTGGAGAAGACAGCGCTGGACGGCGGCTCGGAATCGCGCGTCGATCGTGAACTGGCTCGAGGGAACAAAGGATGGTGCGGGAACTTCTTCCGTTTGCGCTGGAGTCCTCTGAATCTCCGGTCCAGCCAGGAGATTCAATCTATGGTCGACTCCGCAGAGCAGATGCGAGGCCACCATCGACCGCTTAAACGCATCCAACCCAAGAAAAAGTAACTTTTAATTAAGTTGTATACGTAGCGCATCTATCGGCGGACGGGATGTAAACAGGCGAGTACACCGTGGCCGGGCGATGAACAGTATCGTGTTGATTATAAAGGGAATTGGGCGATATCTGGTTTGGCACGCAACTTGCTATATCAAGGGCAAGTTCGGCAAATAGCTGAAACCAAAAAATCTACGCGGGGAGATACACATGAAGAACCGGATTCTGATGGCTTCCATCAAGCTGCAAACCCTTCTGGCAAGTGAAGAAGGCCAGGACCTTATCGAGTACGCCCTTGTCGTTGCTCTCGTGGCCTTCGGCGCAACTGCCGCTATGGGCACGCTTGCGACCAAGATCAGCAACACGTTCACCCAGATCGGCACTTCGCTGAGCACCACCATCACCTAGGCGTCACGGCAGTACCGAGGGGGCCTCAGGTCCCCAGGATTCTTTCCCATTGTTTTTTTGGGAAGCGTGGGGCACTCGTGTGCTCCACGCTGTTTTCTTCCAGGTCACTGACTTCCCCTCCCATTCATCCGCATCAAGCGAGGGCCATTGAAAACGAAACTTCTTTCGCTTTACATTCAACTCAACCTGCTCCTGCGAAGCGAGGAAGCTCAGGATCTCATCGAGTATGCGCTTCTGGTTGCACTGGTGGCGTTTGGCGCAACCGCATCGATGAAAACACTTGCGACGAAAGTAGGCGCGGCGTTCGGCGAAATCGGTACAACGCTGAGCACCACGATCACATAACCGTATTCGAAGCACGATTGGTTCAAGGTTTCGATCAAGCACCTTTCCTGCGACGAGGGGGAGGCGTGGAGGGGAATCCCGATCCATGCCGGACTCTAACTGTACACGGCTTCCCCATACCTCAAGACCGATAGCGAGACCCAATGAAGACACGACTTTCCCGTTTTCTCCACGAGCTGAGCTTTCTCCTGCGAAACGAGGAAGCCCAAGACCTGATCGAGTATGCGCTGGTGGTGGCGCTTGTCGCTTTTGGGGCGACCGCAGCCATGGGCACATTGGCCGGCAAGATCACCAATGCGTATACGCAAATTACCACAACACTGACGACGACGATCACCTAGGGAATGTCGTATGCGTGTCAGGCTTCGAATCGATACGAGGAGCCTGGTGGCTGGCGGTTCAGGGCGAGTCAGGGCGCGTGAGCCCCGACCAAACCAAAGGACGTGGCGGCTGCCCAGCGGCTGCCTGAAGTCCGAGCCTGTTGTTAACGAGTTTCCCCAGCTGCATCCGCAGGCGTTCCCGCAATTCTCCCGTGGTATTCTTCTGTACACATTCACAGGCAGCCGCACAGGCGGGCACCGGGAAGTTTTCGGCATATGATCCTGTCTCCAGCGCAGACTCACGCACCTTCCCTTCCGTTCCTTGAGGGTGGCCTGACTCTGCTGGCGGTCGCGATCCCATTTGCCGGGGCTCGGCTGGGTTCAGGGTTCTTCCTCCGAATCGAATGCCTCTTCAGCCGCCTCGCGCATCGGCGCGGGCTGGCTGTGCTGGTCGTGGGGTTGACGGAGTTCTTGCTGCGCCTGGCGATTTTGCCGATTTTGCCGATTCCCAAGCCCTTCGTTCCGGATGACTTCAGTTTCCTGCTGGCCGCGGATACGTTTGCCTCGGGGCGGCTGACCAATCTCACGCCCGCGATGTGGCAACACTTCGAGAGCATCCACATCACCCTGCAGCCGACGTATATGACGATGTACTTTCCCGCGCAAGGGCTGATGCTGGCGCTGAGCCAGGTGCTTGTGGGGAATCCGTGGTTCGGGACGCTGCTGGCCGCGGCGCTGATGTGCGCGGCCCTTTGCTGGATGCTGCAGGCGTGGTTGCCGGCCGACTGGGCGCTGCTGGGCGGCTTGATCGCGGTGATGCGTCTGGGGCTATTTACCTACTGGATCAATACCTTTCACGCAGGCGGATCGCTGGCTGCGCTGGGCGGGGCGCTGGTGCTGGGGGCCTTTCCGCGGTTGATCCGGCATTTCAGACGGCGGGATGCATTCTTGCTGGCGATCGGGATTGCGCTGCTGATTCTGAGCCGGCCGTACGAGGGGGTACTGCTCTGCGTTCCGGTGCTGGTGGTACTGGTGCGCGGGCTTTTCTTTGGGAAAAAGCGCCGCGCGCCCGCGCTGGTGCTGCGCCGGGCCGCGCTGCCACTGACGCTGGTGGTGCTGGCAGGCGGGTGGATGGCGTATTACGACTATCGCGCCTTTGGGTCGCCCTTGACTTTGCCCTACACGGTGAACCGTAATACATACGCGATGGCGCCGTATTACGTGTGGCAAAAGCCACGGCCGGAGCCGGTGTATCGTCATGCGGAGATGCGCGCTTTTTACCACTATGAGCTGGGCGGGAGCGACGCCATCAAGACGCCGGCGGGGCTGGCATTTCAGACAACGATCGATCTGATCCGCGGGATTCTGTTCTTTGCGGGAGTGGCGCTGCTGCCGCCGCTGGTCTTTACGAAATGGCTTTTTCGCGACCGGCGCATCCGGTTTTTGCTGATTGGTGTGCTGATTCTGGCGGCGGGGATGGCCATCGAGACGTTTCTGCTGCCGCACTATCTTGCGCCGTTTACGGCGGCGTTTTATGCGCTGGGACTACAGGCGATGCGGCATCTGCGCGTCTGGCAGGCCGGGGGGGTGCGCTACGGCATGACGATGGTGCGGCTGCTGGTGACGGTGTGCGTTCTGCTCTGTGGGGTGCGCCTGACGACGGGGCCGTTGCATATCGAGATTCCGGAGTGGCCGGCTTCGCATTGGAATGGGACCTGGTTCGGGCCGGAGCCGTGGGGGCAGACGAGGGCGGATGTCGTCTCTGGACTGGAAAAGCTGCCGGGGGGCCAGTTGGCGATCGTCCGCTACTCGGCCGATCACTATCCGATCGACGAGTGGGTGTATAACGAGGCGGATATCGACCGATCGAAGTTGATATGGGCGCAGGAGATGAGCCCGGCGGAGAATGCGGAGTTGATGCGCTACTACAAGGACAGGAAGGTGTGGCTGGTGCAGCCGGACCGGAATCCAGTGACGGTGGAGCCGTATCCGCTGGAGTTGGCCGGGCGCGCGCAGAAGGCCGGTACGCCGTGAGCCGCGGTCATGTTTTGGGGCTGCCGGGAACATGCGCGGCGGAACTGCCGAGATCCAAGCCGCGGAAGACGCACGCGCATGAACTTGAGGACGCCGGATGATCGTTGCCGCGGATCAGGGTCTGAGCTATGGGAGCATCGAGTGGGCGCTGACGGTGCTCGCGCTGGTGGCGCCTTTTGCGGGGGCGCGGCTGGGCGGGTTTATCTTCGTTCCGGTGGAGCGCGCATTTATTGCGCTGGCGCGCCGGAGGGGTCTGGCGGTGCTGGCGGTTGGCCTGACGGAGTTGGTGCTGCGGCTGGCGATGCTGCCGGTCGCGCCGGTTCCGAAGCCGTTTGTCCCGGACGATTTCAGCTTCCTGCTGGCGGCCGACACGTTTGCGCATGGGCGGCTGACGAATCCGACGCCGACCCTCTGGCAACACTTCGAAAGTCTGCAGATCGACATGACGCCGACCTATGGGTCGATGTACTTTCCCGCGCAAGGATTGGCGCTGGCGGCGGGGAAAGTGCTGTTTGGGACGCCCTGGGCGGGATTGCTGATCGTTTCCGCGCTGGCCTGCGCGGCGCTTTGCTGGATGCTGCAGGCCTGGCTGCCGCCGGGGTGGGCGCTGCTGGGCGGCTTGATGATGGTGATGCGACTGGGCCTGTTCAGCTATTGGATCAACACCTATACCGGGGCGGGGATGATTGGGGCGCTGGGTGGCGCGCTGGTGCTGGGGGCGTTTCCGCGGCTGATGCGGTACACGCGGCACCGCGACGCGCTGCTGCTGGGGGCGGGGATCGTGATTCTGGCGCTGACCCGGCCTTACGAGGGTTTTCTGCTTTGCATGCCGGTGCTGGCCGTACTGTTGCGGTGGATCTGGCGGGGCAAGAACCGGCCCGCCACAGGTGTGCTGCTGCGCACGGCGGCGCTGCCGCTGGCGATGGTGATTGCGGCCGGGGCGTGGATGGCGTATTACGACAAGCAGGCCTTTGGGTCGCCCACGACGCTGCCGTATACGGTGAACCGGCAGACATACGCGATGGCCCCTTATTATGTTTGGCAGAATCTGCGACCCGAGCCCCACTACCGCTTCCGCGAGATGCGGGAGTTTTATTACCAGGACGAAGTGAAGGCGGTCTGGGAGATCAAGAAGCCGATGGGGCTGCTTTTCGTCTCATTCAAAAAGACGCTGGGGTGCATCTACTTCTTTTCGGCGGTTGTGCTGATGCCGCCGCTGGTGATGACGCGGCGGGTTCTGAAAGACCGCCGGGTGCGGTTCCTGGTGCTTGCGCTGCTGATCTTCGCGGCCGGCCTTTCGATTGAAATTTTTATGATTCCCCACTATCTTGCGCCGTTTACGGCGGTCATCTACGGGCTTGGTCTGCAGGCGCTGCGCCACCTGCGGGCGTGGAAGCTGGGAGGACGGCGCTTTGGCGTGGGGATGGCGCGGCTGCTGGTGACCTCGTGCGTGGTGCTTTGCGGAGTTCGGGTGATGGCCGGGCCGCTCCAGATTCATGTCCAGCAGTGGCCGGTGGGCTTCTGGGCGGGGAACTGGTTTGGCCCCGATCCGGATTTTGGCCGGCCCCGGGCGGAGATGGAGGCGGCGCTGGAGAGGCTGCCGGGCAAGCAACTGGTTCTGGTTCGATATGAGCCGACGCACGAACCAATGTCGGAATGGGTCTACAACGGGGCGGATCTGGAGGCTGCTAAAGTGGTATGGGCGCGGGAGATGGATTCGGCGGATAATAAGATGTTGTTCGACCATTACCGGGGCCGGCGGGTGTGGCTGGTGGAACCGGACGCGAATCCGCCGAAGATCGAGCCCTATCCGGGGCTCGAAGGGCTGGCGCAGCGCCGAGGCGAGTTCCCGGCGAACTCGGACAAGGGCATGGGCAGGTAGGCGTGAGCACGCGTCTGGCAGTCGCAAGGCGAGGAGTCAACCGATGATCAATGGCAAACGCGTCGCGGTAGTGATGCCGGCGTACAACGCGGAGAAGACGCTGGAGAAGACGGTACGGGAGTTTACCGACATCGTCGATATCAAGATACTGGTGGATGACAACAGCAAGGACGGAACGGCGGAGCTTTCCAAGAGTCTGGGCGTACTGACCTTTGTCCATGACGCGAATTATGGTTACGGGCGCAACCAGCAGACCTGCTACCGCGAAGCGCTGGCGGCAGGAGCAGACATTGTGGTGATGGTGCATCCAGACTACCAGTACACGCCGCTGCTGGTTCCGGCGATGGCGGGGATGATCGCAAGCGGGGTCTATGACATGGTGCTTGCGTCGCGCATTCTGGGCGGAGGCGCGCTGAAGGGCGGGATGCCACTTTATAAATACATCTTCAACCGGATGCTGACTGGATTTCAAAACCTGTTTCTGGGAGTGAAGCTTTCCGAGTACCACACCGGCTTTCGCGCTTTCTCACGCGAAGTGCTGGAGACGCTGCCGCTCCTGGAAAACTCGGACGATTTTGTCTTCGACAACCAGATGATTGCGCAGGCGGTGTTTTTCGGTTTCAACATCGGGGAGATTTCCTGCCCGACGAAGTATTTCAAGGAAGCGTCGTCGATCAACTTCCGGCGCAGCGTGACGTATGGGCTGGGAGTGCTGAAGACGACGATGGACTTCTTCCTGCACAAGAAGGGCATTCGCAAGCGATCGATCTTTGGGACATCGGGCCGGCGGGTTACGGGGAAGTATTACTCGGGAAGCGATAGCCGCATCGATACAGCTGCAAAGGCCCCAGCAGGCCAGACGCGAAACTAGCACGCAGGCAAAGACATTGAGGAGTGTTCAGGAGTCACCTGAATCTGAAACCTGCTTCGAGGTCCCAGGAGGCCGTGGATAGGTTCTTTGCCTGAACACTTGAATTGTTATCCGGAAGAAAGGTAGAGAGATGCCCAATGAGCCACTAGCCCATCAGGTTGGTGAGCTTCTGTTGGGAGTCGCTATGGACGGTGAAATGCCTGCTTTGAGAGCACCTGAAGTGGAGAACGAGAGAAGGACCCATTCCGGGGCGGAAGCGGCTGGACTGCCGATCGAGCTGTCGGTGGTGATTCCATGTCTGAACGAGGGGCAGACGATTGGGAAGCGCGTGCGGCAGGCTTTGGATGTGCTGCATGGGGCCGGGGTGGCGGGCGAAGTGATTGTCGCCGACAATGGTTCGACGGACGGATCGGCGGTGATTGCCGAAGCGGAAGGCGCGCGGGTAGCGCGGGTGGCGGAGAAGGGATATGGCGCTGCGATCATGGGCGGAATTGCGGTGGCGCGGGGCGAGTACGTGTTGATGGCTGACGCGGATGAGAGCCACGATCTGACCCACATTCCGCGGTTCCTGGCAGAGCTGCGGACAGGTCAGGATTTTGTCATCGGCAACCGGTTCCGCGGCGGGATCGCGGAGGGAGCGATGCCGTTTCTGCATCGATACCTCGGGAATCCGATGCTGACGGGGTTGGGCAAGCTGTTTTTCAAGTCGAAGTGTGGGGATTTTCACTGCGGGATGCGGGGGTTCACGGGGGAAAGCTACCGGCGAATGGATGTGCGGTCGACGGGGATGGAGTTCGCCAGCGAGATGGTGGTGAAGGCGACCCTGCTGGGGATGAAGATTAGCGAAATACCGACAACCCAGTTGCCGGATGGACGAGGACGCCCGCCGCACCTGCGGACATGGCAGGATGGATGGCGGCATCTGCGGTTCTTGCTGATGTATAGCCCGCGCTGGCTGTTTCTTTATCCTGGCACTCTCTTGATCTTGCTGGGACTGGCCGGATGCGTCTGGCTTCTGCCGGGGCCTCAGTTTATCCATGGCATTGGGTTTGACGTGCATACCCTCCTTTATGCCTTCGTTTTCGTGCTTATGGGCTTTCAGCTTGTGGCCTTTGCCGTCTTCACCAAAATATTCGCCATCTCGGAGGGTTTGCTGCCCGAGGATCTTCGTCTCAATCGCGCCTTTCGCCACATTACGCTGGAAACGGGTCTGCTTGGAGGTTGTCTCTTGATCGCTCTGGGGCTTGCTGGCTCAATCTTCGCCGTTTCCGATTGTGTTAAGGGAAGTTGCGGCGCCCTGGAAAGTGCACATTTGCTGCGGATCGTCATGCCGTCTGTCTTTTCGCTGACCCTGGGTGTGCAGATCGTTTGCGGCAGTTTTTTCCTGAGCATTCTCGGTCTCAGGCGCAAATAACGAGGTTCAGCCCGGATGCTGCGTGGATGCAGCGCGGGCTATTTCAAGAGGAATGGCTGTGGGGCGCACATAAGAGGAGATCATGGATGGAGGAATTGAGCATTTCTTCCGAGGATCAGATAGAGAAATCTCAGGAAAAAGACGCGCTTCCTGGATTTCCCCTGTTTGCACAGAGACGTGTAATTTACGCGATTTACGTTATGGCACTTGCAGCATCGATTTCTATTTGGTTCATCGCCGCGCGCGCCCCCCTGTGGATCGATGAGACGGGGACATATTGGCAAATCTGTGCAGGTTTCTCTGAAATATGGCGTCGTCACCTTTTGACCCTTTCGTCTCCGGAGTATGCTTCCATTCTTTGGCTTTCAACCAAAATGATTGGGACCAGCGAGGCCGCTCTTAGAATCCCGTCGACCCTCGCCATGCTTGGCGCAGTCTACGTGCTTTATCTCGCCGGACGTGAGCTTTTTGATCGCGATATTGCCATCATCGGCGCAGTGGTTTTTTCTTTGAATCCTGTAATTGCTTTCGAGGCCATCGACGCGCGGCCGTACGCATTCGGAGTGCTGGTCACAAATATCGCCATTCTTATCCTGCTCCGCTTTCGCAACAACGATTCAAACTGGCTGGGGGCGCTTTTTGGAATCGCGGCGGCAAGCATTGTCTTGTTTCAAAGTCTGTTCATCGTCATTCTGCCAGCTTTGCTTGTTTGCTTTTTCGTCATTAAGAAATGTGACCGCAGGACCCTATGGCGACAGTTCGGCGTTGCGATCATCGCGTTCACGCTGGCGTTCCTGCCAGCGGTTTCTATCATGCTTTACCTGGTCAGGACCAGCAAGACACATGTTGTGGAACCAGCGCCGACACCGCTGGATTTGTTCACCTTCCTTGCGCCACGGTGGCTCTCTATCGGGGTCTGCTTCACCTGTTTTCTGGCCTTTCTCGGGCGTGCCGCAAAACTGCGACTCGGCTTGCTGAGGAGGTTTGAACCATCGCATCTCTTGATTTGCGCATCATTGGCACTCATTCCGACCCTGCTTCTGTATGGCATGAGTGTGGGAACATCTGTTCATCCATTTCTCCCGCCCCGCCACTGCCTGGAAGCGATTCCCGGAATAGCGCTTTGCTGGGCATTCGCTCTCAGCCGCTTTCGTTCCCGCATTCTGCGATTGTTCTTTTGCGTGAGCTTGGCAGGGGTTACGGCATACACGGAGTTCAGTTCGCCGTTTGCAAGGCTTCACAATCCGTCATGGAGAGATGCTTTGGAATTTGCCGAACGAGATGCGAGCGCCGATCATGCGCCCGTGATGATCTGTAGTGAGTTCCCTGAGTCTGACTTCGTCGCGATGCCGCTGGATTCGCCGAGAAGCAGCAAACTTTTCTCCCCGCTCTCTTACTACAAACTCACCGTGCCGATCATTCCCATGCCCAGGGGACTCAATGGCGAAGCAATTCGGGTCGGTTCATCGTTCTTAAAGGAAGCCGCAGAGAAGCACGAACGTTTTCTGGCCCTCGCAAGAGGATCTTCGGAGCAAACTCTCGGCTGGCTTACACAGAGTGCGGCTTCAACGCACTCTGTCCACCGACTAGGCGAACTTGACGGAGTTGTAGTGCTGGAGTTCGTGCCCCGCACCGGTCCGATGCGCTGATGCGATGTATCAGAGGGTAATAGAAAGACCAACACGAGCCTGAACATGGACTCAGCGGTAAAGTCTCCGCGGTAGAAGGCTGCGAACATCGGGGGTACTCAGCGCCGTACCGCCACCACTCTGAATGCATCGTAAAGATTGATCGGTATCCCGAAATGATTGCCACTCAATCGCGGGGGCCTACGAATCCCCAGAATTCGACCTAGTTGATAAAGGATCAGTCCGAGCGGCACGGTCTTCCATGGTTTGCCGCACTCGATAACATCGAAGCCCACTCGCGCGAGCATTACCGACAAGGTGCGTGGCGAAAAGAAAAAGGTGTGTTGTGGCGGCGTCATCAGACGCCAGTTCCTTCCCATGAGGCGGCTCAGGGCCGACTCCCAATCGCCTGTCGTGAGCATCAGCTTACCGCCTGGCTTCATCGCTTTGCGCACAAGCTCCATCATTTTGTCCGGTTCCATTAGATGCTCGACTACGTCGAGCATCACAACGGCGTCGAACGGCGCGCTACGGCCAACGTATTCCGCTGTAAGTGTTCCATGCTCGACTTCGAAACCACGCGTACGACAGAAGTGCACGGCGCTCTCACTCATTTCGATCCCCTGCACTTCGAAATACGCGTTCGCTTCGGCCAGAAAGAAACCGTACGCACATCCGAGTTCGAGCAATCTGCCACTGCTGCAGCCAGTTTGACGGAGATATTGAACGGCGGCCCGGAATTCGCCGCGTAGAACACTCTCACTTCCGACGTAATCCGAATACCCGTCTGCCTGTCCACCCTGAAAATATGCTTCAGTGTAAATGCCGCCCGCCGAAAAATTCTCAGGCAATTGAGTCATCCCGACGCCACATGAGACACAACGCAGGATTGGAAAGGCGTCGCGAATGAAGACCACAATACAGTCTCGGCGAATCCCGCATACCGGGCAGTAAATGACTGATGGCACCCAAGCAGATTACCATACCCCTTCGAATCGGCCGGCCAAAGTAATTCACCGGACCGGGCTACGCCGATGCGTGAGCCGCATTGAGAGAGATAGACTCGCCGATGAGTACACAATCGATGGTGGGGATGGCGGCTGACAGTGGCATACTCCAGAAGGATCGCGAACGAAGAATCGCTTGCGGAGGCCGTGCAGTTCGGGTGAATCGGCGGGCGGGATAGCAGAGGCGGAGCGCTTCCGGCATGTATGAGCCCAAAAGACTTCTCCATTGGAATCGGCGAAATCCGGAACGCAAAACGGGCGGGCAAAGAAAACTCTGCCCGCTTCAGGTTGGAAGGCAAGATAACCGCGGCAATCAAGCGATGGCGCTGTCGGAGGAGTCCGCGTCCTGCTCGGGAACGGTTTCGATCGAATCCGGGTCGCCGAGGCGGATGAGACGGTGGAGATAGGCGCGGGAGATGCTCAGGCTGCGGGCCGCGAGAGTCTTGTTGCCGTGGTTCTCCTTGACCGCGTCGACTGCGAGCTTGACCTTGTAATCGCGCAGCAGCAGGTCGAATGTGCCGGTGGAGTGGAAGTCGTTGATGCTGACGACGCCCTGCTCGTGGATAGCGCGCGGCAGGTCGTCGGCGCGGACCAGATCGGTGTGGGCCATGATGATGGCTCGCTGTACGACGTTTTCCAATTCGCGCACGTTGCCCGGCCAGGCGTACTGTTGCAGCAGGTTCATCGCCTGGGGATGGAAGCCGGACATGGGCTTCTCGTACTGCTCGGAGTAGGAGCGCAGGAAGTGACTGGCGATGGCCGGAATGTCTTCGGCGTGATCCTGGAGCGGGGGGGCGTCGATGCGGATGACGTTGATGCGGTAGTACAAATCCTGACGGAACTTGCCTTGCAGGACCATCTGGCCGAGGTCGCGGTGGGTGGCGAAAACAAGGCGCGCCCGCAAGGGGATGAGCTTGCTGCTGCCCAGGCGGCAGAACTCGCGCTGCTGGAGAACGCGGAGCAGCTTGACCTGGACGTTGAGGCTGAGTTCGCCGATTTCATCCAGGAAGAGCGTGCCGTCGCGTGCCTGTTCGAGGAACCCTTCGCGCGAGCCGACGGTGCCGGTGTATGCGCCTTTTTCGTGGCCGAAGAGCTCGGATTCGATGAGGGTCTCGGGGATTGCGCCGCAGGAGACGGCGACGAAGGGCTTGTCTGCGCGGTTGCCGAGGTTGTGGATGGCGCTCGCGATCAGCTCCTTGCCGGTGCCGCTTTCTCCGGTGACGAGGACCGAGGCGTTGAGGCCGGTGACTCTGCGGATCAGATCGTAGACCTGCTGCATGGCGGGGCTGCCGCCGATCATGCGGTCGCAGCGGCTGGCTTCCTCGATTTGCTGCTGCGCGGTTTCAAGCTTGCGCCTCATCGAGGAGTTTTCGTAGGTACGCAGGAGAAGGGCTTTGAGATCGCGGATGGCGGGGGGCTTGCGGCAGTATCCGTGAGCGCCGAGGCGGACCAGTTCGGTGGCGACGGCGCGCTGCCCGTCGTCGGCCATGATAACGGCCGGAATTTCCGAGACGACAAGACGGCGCGCGCTGGCGATGCGGTCTTTCAGCGACCCGTGATTGGAATCGAGATCGAGGATGGCGATGTCGCAGTCTCCGCTTGCGAGCGCTGAACGGAGCGATTCCTCACTTGATTTCAGGACGATCTGAAATTCTTTTCCCAAGGCAGATGAGATGAGGGGCTGCAGCTTGGTGTCTTCCGAGAATAGTCCAATACGGATCATCGTGATCTGATCTCCTCCCGCCTGCCGCCGCGTATCCATCGTTTCCGGTGCCCAGACTGGCGATTGCTGGAAAACACCCGGAAGGAACAGGCGGGGTTCAGTTCAGGAAGGCCCGTTTTTCCTTATGGATGCGTACAACTGTTTACAGTGTCATTTCTCCCGGCAGAGGGGTCAAGCACCCATCGGGGGCACCACCCTACACACTTTGTGTAGCAATGACGCGTATTTTCGCGGGCCATCGCCGTGGAAAACAGTGTGCGGCACTGCTCTGGAGGAGGTGTAACGATCCCGGTGCAAGTGTATACAACTATATAATCGGCGGCGCCCGATAGGAACAAAGGATTTGCGCCGGATCGGCGACCTTTTAGTAACCAAAGGTAACCATTGCAGGGGATGGACGGGTTTGCCGGGGGCGCACGAGGTCTTTTTTCGCTTGACGGGGTAGTGCGGCGGAGCCTGGTCCGATCGGTTCCCGCACTTTTTGAATTCTCTCAGCGCATTTCCTCCCAAATCGGCCCTTCGCCTGCTCCCCTCCGGTTCACATCGGCCTCAAACTCCAAACAGCAGATCGAAACTGGGTACGATGGTCGGCGGTTTGAGCCGGCGCATGATCGCTGGCCCGAGTCGGCGAAGGGATTGGGCCCATGAGCTGAGAACGGACGCGCGGGCGTGGAATCCGTTTCAGGGAGCCATTATGAATCTGGCGATGGAGCGAGGCGGCGGCAGGAGCGTGATTCGATTGGCGGGCGAGGTCAACATCGGCTGCGCCGCTGAGCTGAAGGCGCTGCTGGTGGAGGTGCTTTCATCCGGAGAGGAGATTCTTATCGAATTCGAAAGGGCCGGCGCGGTCGATGTCAGCATTCTGCAACTGATTCTCGCGGCCCAGCGTGAGGCGACCCAAACCGGGGTGAGGCTGGCTTTGAGCGCGGCGCTGGCGGAGCCGGTCGCGCGGGCTGTGGAAGAGGCGGGGATTGCGCCTTTCTGGATCTTCGACAGGGGAGCGGATGCGCTGGCTGTCGAGGCGGTCTTTGCGAATGGAGCAGAGCGGCGGCCATGATGAGCAATGTGGAGACGTTCAAACAGGCGTTTCGGGAAGAGGCGCGTGAGATTCTTGTGGAGCTGGAGGCGACCCTGCTGGAGCTGGCTGTCGACCGGGACCAGCCCGAACTGGTGGGAGCGGCCTTTCGCGGCCTGCACACGATCAAGGGCTCCGGCGCCATGTTCGGATTCGACGAACTGGCGGGGTTTACGCACAATCTGGAGAACGCCTTCGATGAGGTGCGGAACGGGCGCCTCGCGGTGACGGCGGAGCTGGTCGATTTGTCGCTCGCCGCGCTTGACCAGATCAAGGGATTTCTTGAGGAAGAGCCTGGCGGGGATGCAGGGGCGGAGGCGCGGGAGCGGATCCTGGCCGGACTGCGTGAACTGGGCGGGGTGGATAGCCGGAGCCGGGCGGGAGAGTCCGCTCCGGCCGACGCCGAGCCGGGTGGAGAGGCTGGCGTCAAGTCGGGCGTCAAGTCGGGCGTTGAGCCGGGTGGAGAGGCAGAAGGCGAAGAAGCCGTGTGGCGGATCGCTTTCGCGCCCGGGCCGGATTTGATGCGCGACGGCACCAACCCCATTCTGCTCTTGAACGAGCTGCGCGGGTTGGGGGAGATGGCGCTCACTGCCTCCGTGGCGGCGGTGCCTCCGCTGCGGGAGCTCGACCCGGAGCGGTGCTATATCAGTTGGGAGGCCGAGTTGAGGAGCGGCCGCGGCGAGGATGCGATTCGCGATGTCTTCATCTTTGTGGAGGATCAGTGCGAGTTGCTGATCGAGCGTCTGGGGGGAGCAAAGAAGCTCGTCTCCGATCTGGAATCCGGTGGACCGGGGGCAGATCCTGTGGCCGGGGCCGTCCATGCGGCGCGGGCGCTGGAAGAGCCGCGGGCGGCAAGCGGCGGCAGGCGCGCCTACGACAGGCCCGACACGGCGTCGAGCCTTCGGGTGCCGGCGGCGAAGCTGGACCAGTTTGTGGATCTGGTGGGGGAGTTGGTGACGGTGCAGGCGCGGCTGGGCGAGCTGGCGACGCGGCACGGCGATCCGGAGAT
>Ga0302275_10002270_pt1 | contig 20299 bp, 5 predicted proteins | sample III_Bog_N2_2_FD_200229 | JGI IMG/M metagenome (GOLD analysis project Ga0302275, IMG submission 200229) | Peat permafrost microbial communities from Stordalen Mire near Abisko, Sweden - III_Bog_N2_2 | ecosystem: Environmental > Terrestrial > Soil > Wetlands > Peat | place: Sweden: Abisko... | reverse complement strand
CATTCGCCCCCGGCCGAAATCAAAATCTCTTGTACAGGCTTTTTTGCGTTTTCCACAAAAATCGGCCGGGGGTTGCAGGTGGAAAAGGGGGTACGAAATGCAGCTATGTACTTGAAAATAAGGGAAGTGGAGATTGTGTGGTGGGCGAGGCGGTATTCGAAACCACAACCCCCGGCTTACAGGGCCGGTGCACAATCCTAGCGCGCACCCTGTGGACCTCCCAAGCATGCTGGCGGGCAATGGCGGGCAAGGAGCCCTGGGATCAATGGCATTCACAGCATTCTTGGCATTGTGTTTTCTGTAACTTGCAGAAAGCAAATGGGCGAAGAAAGAACGAATCCCACTCTCTCCGCCAGCACCACCATTCTGGCTATCTAAGTCGAAACGTAAATTATTACAAACAAATAAGATACATTGAATACCCCAAATGCCCCCGTAACCTGAGTGCCGTGCTATCGCCCTGATTACCCTCAAAATCTATAGCACGGGGAAAGTCTATCGCAAGGTTTTTTGATCTTGAAGGGTCGCTTGAATCAGCGGGTGGCGGCAATCCGTATGCGGGTCTGGTACGCCTGAATGTCTGCCTGCTCAAACCTAATGTGACGTCCGTTGTTCGAGTAGGTAATTTCTCCCGCTTTCACCATCTCGTATACGTGCTTCGGCGTGCGGCGCAGAGCCTCTGCTACCCCTTTGACCTTGACTTTGCGCCGCGGGGCCGCGACTCCTCACGACCACACGGCGGGTCGGACAGCAGACTCTCAGGCTGGTCCAGAGGGGCTCCAAAACATGCGCAATCAAACCGTTCATTTTCAACAGCTGATTTTGCGCGATCTAGGTCGTCCGCAACGTACACCTTTTGAAACGCCGGATTGGACAGGTCCAGTCGTGTCAATTCCTGTGGGTTAAGTTACAGAGTTACCCCCTGCTTACTGCCCGGTGCCGGTCAGCGCGATGCTCTGCGGCGAGCCCGATGCATTGTCAGTGATTGTGATTGCCGCCGTCTGCGCTCCCTTGGCGGCTGGTGCAAAATGCCCATGGATCGTGCAACTCGCTCCAACGGCCAAGCTAGTCGCGCAACTGTTCGCGAACACAAACGAAGAAGTATCCGCACCTGTCACAGAGATGCTGGTAATCGTCAGCGCCGCGGTGCCGGTGTTGGTCATGGACACATATTGCGACGCGCTTGTGTTTCCCACGCTCACCGTGCCGAAAGAAAGGCTCGTGGCCGATAGAGTTACCGGAGCTGCAGGCGCAACGCCTGTGCCGGTCAACGCGATGGTTTGCGGGGACGTGGTCGCACTGTCGATGATGGTGATGGCTGCGGTGATGGCCCCGGCAGCGGTCGGCGCGAAGTGACCGTGGATGGTGCAGTTGGCGCCTACTGCCAGGCTCGTTCCACATGTGTTCGCAATCGCAAACTGCGACGCGCCAGTGCCGGTCAGCGCGATACTGGTGATGGAAAGTGCGGCGGTGCCGGTGTTGGTCATCGTCACGCTCTGTGATCCGCTGGCTATGTTCTCCGTGACCGATCCGTAGGCCAGGCTCTTGGGCGAAAAGGTCACCGGCTCCGGAATCCCGGTGCCGTTGAGAGCAATAGTTTGCGGGGACGTAGCGGCGTTGTCAGTGATGATGACGCTGGCCGTGATCGCGGCCAGCGCAGTGGGTTGGAAGTGCCCGTGAATGGTGCAGGTGGCGCCGACGGCGAGGCTGGTGCCGCAACTGTTCGCAATCACAAACTGCGACGCGTTGGCGCCGGTGACCGCAATGCTGGTGATGGTCACGACGGCCGTGCCGGTGTTGGTGACGATCACGGTTTGCGAGGCACTCCAGGTGCCGGTGATGGTTGACCCGAAGGCGAGGCTGTAGGCCGATAAAGTGACGGGGCCTTTGAGCCCCGTGCCGCTCAGTTTGATGGTCTGTGGAGAGCCCGCGGCGCTGTCAGTGATGGTGATCGCGGCCATCATTGCGCCGGTAGCTGTGGGCGCAAAGTGCCCGTGGATGGTGCAGTTCGCCCCCACAGCCAGGCTCGCACCGCAGGTGCTGGCAAAGACGAACTGAGAAGCATTGGCGCCGGTGACTGAGATGCTTGTGATGGTCAGCGCAGTTGTTCCGGTGTTGGTCATGGTTACCGATTGTGAGCCGCTTGATTGGCCCTCGAAGGTGGAAGCAAATGTAAGAGCAGTGGCCGAGAGAGTCACTGGCGGTTCAACGCCAGTCCCACTCAGCGCGATGGTTTGCGGAGAATTGCCGGCATTGTCAACCATGGTGACGGCTGCGCTGAGCGGCCCTGGGGCGGTGGGGGCAAAGTGCCCGTGAATGCTGCAATTGGCCCCTGCAGCCAGGCTTGTGCCGCAGCTATTTGCAAACACAAATGAGGAGGCGTTCGCACCAGTCACGCTGATGCTGGTGATCAAGAGCGCTGTGTCTCCGGTGTTGGTGAGCGTTATAGATTGCGATGCACTGGCCATGCCTATCGTCGTTGAGCCGTACGCAACGCTGGTGGTCGATAGCGAGGCAACTGAGGCGGGATTTACCGTGATGCCCACGCTTGCGGTTGCAGAGGTGTAGTTGGTCGGGTTCGCCGGAGAAAAGGTCACACTGAGCGTTTGCGGACCGAGCGGCAAGAGGGTCCCAGCCGGTGGAGAGTAAGTGAAGGTCCCCGCCGCATTCGCCGTTGCGGTAAGCTGCGTTGCCGAAAGCGACGTGAAATAGGGGATCGCCGCCGGAGTTGGCCAGTTGATCGCGGGGGTGGCTGGATTCACCGTCAGGTTCACCGTCGCCGTTACCGTGGTGTAGTCGGTTGAATCAGCCGGTTCGAAGCTCACTGAGAGAACCTGAATGCCCCCAGCGAGTACAGTTCCGAGGCTTGGCGTGTAGCTGAAGGTGCCCTGGACGGAGGCCGTCGCGCTCAGTTGCGCCGACGAAAGGGCTGTCCCGTAGGTGATTGCCGCAGGCGTGCCCCAGGTGATGGTTGGCGTGGGCTTGGGGTTTGCGGTGCCGGTCACATTGACGGTCTGGGGTGAGTTCGAGGCCGAGTCACTGAGCACAATCTGGGCTGCGACGCTGCCTGAGATCTGCGGGTTGAAATTGGCTGAGATGACGCAGGAACTCCCTGGCGGCACGCTCGCGGCGTTGGAGCAAAGCCCGGATGCGGCCGTATTCGCAGGGAAACTCGACGGATAATTGGGGTCGGCTGCGCCCGAGGAACTGGTGAAGGTGAGCGGTTGGTTGCCCACATTGGTTACCGTGGCCGTCTGCGGTCCATCGGCTGTATCGATGTTTCCAACCAGGGTGGTGGTGGGAAAGTTGAACGAGGGCGGGTCAATCAGATCGATCTCAGCAAGCTGGCTTTGGTAGTAGAGCGGCACATAGAGGTTTCCGCTGGGGGTGAGGATGAAGCCCTGCGGAGAGGCGGAAAACGAGACCAGCGTCGCTGGAGACGCATAGCCGCCGCCCGGTTGCAGCAGCAGGCGCTGGATGGTCTCGCTTGTCGCGTCAAGGAAATAGAGGTTTCCTGTTCCATCGAGGGCAACATCGTCGTGATCTACCGTGCCGTTGTCGTTCAGCGTGAGGTAGAGATTGTTGGGTCCCTGGAAGCTGCCGCCGCTGAAGGGAATCTCGATGATCTGGTTGAGTCCCCAGTCCACCATGAAGACGTTCCCGTTCCCATCGACCGCTACGCTGGAGGGCTGGCTATTGGCGTAGTAGTCGCTCCAAATCACGTTTGCGCCGCCAAACCCTGAAGGGGTCATCGGGAACTGGACAACCTGCTGATTGTATGTGTCGGCCACATAAAGGTTGCCGGCCCCATCGACAGCCAATCCAAGCGGATCTCCCCATGAATAGCCCAGGGAGAGCCCTACAGGAGCGCCATACGCGGTCCCGTTCCAGGGCAACTCTGCAACAACGTCCTGGTGCAGGTCGGCGTAAAACACGTTGCCTGCTCCATCCACCGCGACGGCCGGTACATTGACGCCTGAGACGAGTGTGATAGGCGTGCCGAATCCAGCGCCGACGGCGGGAACTTTTATTATCTGGCCGTTGGTAGCGAGATACAGATTGCCAGCTCCATCGGTGGCGCCAGCGGTATAGTTGGCCGTCAAGCCGGGCACTGGCTTCGATGCACCCTGGTTCCAGTCAATCTGTGCGCCCTGACCCACGGCGGAGACAAAAGCGGTCCCCAGCAGATTCCCTGAAGCGTCCAGCAGGTCCACCGCGCCGGCCCGGAGCCCCGGGATTTTGGGAGCGAGGTTGACGCCGACGGTGCAGGTCTGCCCGGCTGTGTACGCCGCCCCGACAGCGCAAGTTCCACCGGCGCCCAGCGTGAAGTCCAGGCCAGGGGTGCCGCTGGTGAGAACGGCGATCGAGCCGAGCGTCCCTGATTTGGCCAGGGAAACAACTACCCAGGAGTTCAGCCCTGTCTGGCCAACCACGGGAGACAAAATGGCTTCGATTGTGGTGGCGGGCGTGAGCGCCCCTGAACTCGCCGTGTAGGTGTAGCTTCCAGCAGTGGGCAGGGCAGCGCCCGAAAGATCAAATGTGGCGATACCACCGGAGGCCTGCGCGGAGTAGCTTGCCAGGTAGCCTGCCGGCCCGGTCACAGTCAGGGTAATTGTGTCTGCCCCTGTTGTGTTGATTGTCCCCCCAGCTACTTCTTCCACAACGGTAATGCCGCCGCCGGCATCGCCTCCCGCAAAAACGTTGGCAGGCGGCGGGGTTGCAAACGCCAGTTGGGTGATCGGGGCAGTTGACGCGCACTCGCCCGTCAGCAGGACAGACTCGGAATAATTGCCCGTTGAATTTGTAAGAATCACTTGCCCTTCGTTGGTCCCGTTCTCGAATGGCGCGAAATTCATCGCAAGGTTGCAGGACCCGCCTTGTGCAAGGGTCGCGCCGATGGCGCAAAGCCCATTGGCCGTGGAGTTCTCAGGGAAGTTCGCCGGGTAGCTGGGATTGCTTCCGGTGATGGCCGGTGCAAACGTCCAAGGCTGGTTGCCCTGGTTGGTCACTGTCACGAGCTTCGGACCATCGGCTGTGTCGGTCGAGTTTACGGCTGTTGGTGTGGGGAAGTTGAGCGTCAGCCCGCTGCCACGGTTGATGGCGACCAGCTTTCCGGGCCCTCCCGCAACGATGAGGTTGCCTGCCGGAGTGACCGCAATGCCAGTGGGTCCGCTGTTACCGACTGGTGGAGCAACGCAATTGGTTTCGAGGCACGCCACCTGGGTTTCGGCAGTGTAGCCACCACTCGACTGAAGTAACATCTGTGAAACGTTCCCGAGGTTTAAATCGGTGATTGCAACGTTGCCGAATCCATCGCTCGCAATATCCGATGGATATGCGGATTGATTTACGCCGCGGTTGCGCACAATCGACGATCCGAATCCGGTGGGCGAGAATGGAATCTCCAGGACAAGTTCGTCTCCCTCGTCCGCGACCCAGATATTGTCGAATGGGTCGATGGCGATGCCGTTGGACTCGGTGGAGATGGGAACCTCAAATCCATTATTGAATCCGGCGCCATTCCACCGCAGCAGCAAGATTTCACCTTCGGAAGGATTGGCAATGTAGAGATTGTGTTGAGCATCGATGGCCAGCGAAGTGGGATTTTGGAAAGAGTTCCCTGCCCCAGGCGAGATGCTGACTGGCGTGCCGTACGTTGTGCCATTCCACGGCAGTTCCAGCACAGTCGACGCACCGGTATTGGCGATGAAGACATTGCCTGCGCCATCGACTGCAATACCCTGGGGCGAATTGAGACCGGTGGCGATTGCCTGCGGAGCGCTGTAGCCGCTGCCGCCGGCCGGGATCTTGAAGACCTTATTCACTCCGACATCCGTCACATAAAGGTTGCCCGCGCCATCCGCTGCTACGGCGGAAGGAGTATTCCAACCGCCGGCAGGACCGGCAATTGGAGTTACGACATTCGGGGTAAAGAATAGCTGTGGCCCTGGTACATTGGCGGCCAGGTAGGCGCTGCCGAGAAGATTGCCACTGCCGTTTTGCAGGGTCACGGCCCCGGCGCGAAGGCCAGGCTCGGTCGGCGTCAGATTGACATTTACGGTGCATGTTTCACCGGCTGTATAAGCTGTGCCTGTTGCGCAGGTTCCTCCCTCGCCCAGCGTAAAGTCCAGATTCGGCGCACCTCCGGTGAGAACCGCAATGCCGGCCAAGGTTCCCGAGTTGGCTATCTCAACTGAAACCGACTCCGCGGGGCCGGGCTGGCCAACCGCTAACGCGGAAACGGTTTCGGTGGCCGTCGCGCTCTGTGCCGTCGGGGTGCTGGCGGTATAGGTATAGGTTCCCGGCGTGGTCAGAGGGTAGGGCTCAAGGCTGAAGGTCGCCACCCCGCCCGATGCTGTTGCCGCATAGCTGGCGTTGTAGCCGCCGGGCCCGGTTACTGAAAGAGTGATGGGGTCGGTGGCGGTGGTGGCGATGGTTCCTACCACCGTATCTTCGTCCACAGTCACCGTATTGCCGGCGTTGCCACCTGCCCATAGAGACACAAGCGGGGCCGTGCCAAACGCAAGTTGCGCGGCTGTTGGATTGGAAGATCCAATGCCGGTAAGCGGAACAGTTTGAGGAGAATCCAGAGCGTTATCCGTAATCGCAATGCTTCCCTGGTTGATGCCGAGCTGTTGGGGCAGGAAGTTGACTGAGAGAGTGCAGGTTCCGCCTTGCGCTAAAGCCGATGCGCCGCACAGCCCCGTGGCGGCAGTATTTGCGGGAAATGCAATTGGGTAGCTGGGATTGGATCCGCTGGATGGGGGACTGAAGGCGATGGGCTCGTTGCCAACGTTTTCCACGAGGATGGATTGCGGACCGTCGGTTGAGTCAATCACTTCAGCCAGTGTGGGCGTGGGGAAGTTCAGGGTAACAGCTTGAGCTTGATTGATGTCAACGATCTGGGTCCCGCCCCCGGGAGCGACAAAGATGGCGTCGTTGGCTCCCACGCTCAAGCCAAACGGTGAGTTGATGCTGGAACTGAGAATCGTGGGGCTGGCGAAACCGCCGCCCGGCTGCAAGAGCATCTGTGCGACCGTCCCGCCGAGCGAATCGGAAGAGTAGAGGTTGCCCACAGGATCAAATGCCACGCCCCACAGAGAAGCCGTATTTAGGACAGTGGTGACAGGCGAATAGAAACCAGTAGCCGCGGGAAACTCGACAATCGTGTTTATTCCATTGTCAGTGGCATAAACATCGCCCGATGCATCCACGGCGACGGTCGCAAGGTAGTACCATGGATAGTCGGGCAGCGGAGTTGGCGTTCCAAAGCTGGTTCCGTCCCACGGCAGTTCAACAACCTCGGCGTTGTCGGTGTCGGCGACAAACAGATCCCCCTGCTTGTCTACCGCGACTGAATTGGGACCGACCCAGTTGAATTGCGGGCCGAGAAGAATGGGAGATCCGAAGGCGCTGCCTGTCCAGGGCAGCTCGACCACTTCGCTGAAGAGCCAGTCGGTATAGAACAAATTACCGGCCCCATCGATCGCGACCCCGGTCGGCATCCCCAGCCCCTGGGCCAGTGGAACGGGTGTGCCATACGAGCCTTTGCTATACGGTATTTGAAGGATCTCCCCGTCATTGTCGGCGGCTACGTAGAGGTTTCCCGCACCATCGGATGCAACTGCGGCAATGCCGTCCTCCCAACTGCCTGCGATATTCGAAGCCACGGACGGAAGGAAGGCGACTTGCTGCCCCTGAGCCACACCGGAAAGATAGAAAGTGCCCATGGGCTGCTGGTTGGTGCTCAGCAACAAGACGGCGCCCGCGCGCAGGCCTGGCGCCGCCGCGGTCAAGGTGACGTTGAGCGTGCAGGACTGCCCCTCTATAAACAACTCCCCGCTGGCGCAGGTTCCGCCGCTGGCCTGTGCGAAGTCGAGGCCGGTTTGGCCGCCAGTCAGCACTTCGATTTGTCCAATTGTTCCGGTTTGGGCGATCGGCACCACGACCAGCACCGCTGGACTCTTCTGCCCCACTGTCGGCGGCGTTACGGTCTGGGTAAGCGTGGCCGGCGTCAGGTACCCTGAGGTGGCTGTGTAGGTATAAGTTCCCGGCCCTTGCGGAGCAGTCGGAAGCTTGAACGTGGCAATGCCATTTACGGCCTTGGCGGTGTAGATGGCGCTGTAGCCGCCCGTTCCCGCGATCTTCAGCGTAATGGTATCCGCGCCGTCCGGCACCAACATGGCCGCAGCGGACTCCTCTTCGACGGTGAGATTCAAACCGGCGGTGCTGCCCGTCCAGTTGTTCGCCGGCAAAGACGGTCCGAAAGCCAGTTGCGTGATCGGCGGAGCAGGCACAGTGGTCATCGCGAAAAAGTACTCGGCCTGATTGGTTTGACCGCCTTGCGAAACGATCGACAACGTCGCGTCCCACACTGCCGCCACGCTTGTGGGCACCAGGACCAGGGCAAAGGTGCAACTGGCGCCGGGGGCCAGACTGGGCGGGCAATTGTTGTTGGAAATGCTGAAATGCGGGGCGTTCGTGCCCAGAATGGATACGCTCAAGTTTGTGAGCGCGCCTGAGTTGAAAAGCGTGGCAGAGCCCATGTTGAAAAGGGTGAAAGTTTGGGAAGCCGAAGTCCCGACGTAGTAAGTGCCCAGGTTGCTGAAGGGGACGAATGTGGGTTCAAGCACCAACAATCCGCCAGTGAAGGTGGTCTGCGTCGCCGCGCCGTTCAAAGGGTTCAGGATCACCCCACCTGTAGCAGGGATTGTGTTATTGCCGCCTACATTCACCGTGGCCGTGGGCGTGGATCCGGCGGAAATCATGGCGGCAGTTACTGCGGTCGCATCGATCTCAGGACCTACCCCCTGGCTCCCGTCGTTGCCCAGCGCTTGATCGCCCGCCATGGTCACGTTCGAAAGCCAGACGCTGCCGTTGGCGTTGAAAATCGCGCCGCCATTGCCCAGGTTAGGAACCAGGTCCGTTGTGGCCAGGTTTACCGCCTCGCTGGCGCCGCCCTGAGCCTTGTTCTCGTTGAAGTAGACCGTATCTAGATAGACCGTGCCTAACTGGTTGAAGATCGCGCCACCGAAACCCTGTCCTCCTGTCCCTGGCTGATTGTTATAGAGGATGCCACCGTTGCCGCCGCCAAAAACACTGGTCGCAGCAATATTCCCGGAGCTGCCGCCGCCGCCCCCGCCGTAGCCTCCTTGGCCACCCTCACTTTGCGTAACCAGGCTCACGCCGGTGCTGGCATTCCCCCCGCCCATTGCGCCGCCGCCACCACCACCAACACCGCCGCCGCCACCACCGCCAAGCTGCGAACCCTCACCGCCGCCGCCGAAGGCTCCGCCAGCTCCCCACGTGCCCGGTGCCGGGCTGGACGGGTAGGTGTAGGTCAGCATCCACCCACCCTGTCCACCGCCAAAACCTCCTGCGCCGCCATCGTATCGATGGTTTGTTGAATCGTAGGCGCCTGTTGTTTCCACACCAACCTCTGCCGATGAATAGCCGCCGCCACCACTGCCTGAGGCCACCTGGCATCTGCCGTTCCCCAGGCTCCAGCATCCGGCTGAGTTACCGCCCGCGCCGCCGTACTGGCTGCTTCCGCCGTAGAGGCCGTTGCCGCCCTCGGTTCCCAGAAAGTTGCCGCCTGCGCCGGAGTTGCTGGTGGCCGAGCTCTGCATGCCGCCACCGCCGCCGGACGCGTATTCATAGTCTCCTGAGGTTGTGCAGTAGTAAGCTCCGCCGTCGCCCGTGTCGCCACCGTAGCCATCGCCTCCCAGGCCGCCGCCTCCGCCCGCAAATGCAACGCACCCTGCATCGAGCGTACCCCCGCCCGCTCCGCCTATGGCCTGGTTTTGAATCAGCTTCACGTTGATCAGCAGCAGCTGCCCCTGGTTGTAAATGGCGCCTCCCATGCCTGCGCCGCCGCCTCCGGTCCCTACGGTGGCTGCGCCAGTGCCTCCGTTGCCGCCCTGGCGCCTTGAATTTCAGCCCCGTTTCCCTCGATGGTGATGTTGCTCGCGATGGCCGGGAAAGCGTTCGGCCCATACCACCAGTCGGAGGGCGCGGTTGCGGTGTAAACGCTGGCCTGCGTCAGCTCAATCGTTCCCCCGCCCAAGGCGTTCAGCGTCTGAATCGCCGCGATCAGTCCGTCAACATCGCCTGCATTCACGTCGATCGTCTGCCCTGCCTGGGCGACGGCTGAGGCCGGCACCAGGATCGAAAACAGGCTCGCAGCGAGGGCGAAAAAGCAGATTCCCCACGGCTTGCTGGCGACTACGGAATGTCGGATGGCTTTTGATGTCAGCATCGTAAGCTTTCTTTGGCTGGCTGGTTGTTGGTTTTCCTTTTCTTCTTCCTCCCTTACGCGGAAGGAGACAGATTCCGCGCAAGAGGCAGAGGACCGACGGTTTGACACCGCTACCACGGCTGGTCGCCCTGGTTAGCTGACCTGGGATCTTTGGGCGGAGGAGGGGGCGCCTCGGGGTCGTAGCCTGGCTGTGCCACAACGGCAGGGTTTTTCTGATTGCTGCTCTCAAATGCAGAACTCAGGCCAGGGACTATCTGTTGGAAGACAAGATAGTGGGGCAGCGTCTGATGCTCCAGGCCGACGTAAGTCCATAGCCCTCCCTGGATGACGAGAGTCACGCCCAGTTTCAACCCAAATTTGGTGAGCGCTGACAGTCCAGGCCCAGCACCCTTGGGTATCAGGGCGCCAGCCGCGCTTGTCAGCCGTCCCGTGATCGCACCGGTGACGGCCGATTCGCCCGTGCCTTCCACGCAGCCCAGAAGCAGCCCGTCCGTCCCGCCCCCCTGAAGCTCGTGCACCACCACCGATTGCGGTGAGCCAAAGGCCATGGACTTGACCATGTCGGTCGCGACCGAGCGTGCCGTCTGGACCCAACTGCTTCCGTCCGCTCCCAGGTCTAATCCCCCGTCCGCCGCGGATGCTTCAAGCGCTCCATCGATGATTGCCCCGGCGCCGGCGCCAACTGCGGCGCCGATCAATGCTCCGGTCAAGGCAATCTGCCAAAAATCGGAGCTCGTCGGGCTGTAGCCCAAACCGGTTGCGATCAATGCGCCCGCCCCAAACCCAATGCAGGATGCGGCAACGGCCAGGAGTGCCAGCCCGGCTCCTCCCGAGACCGCGGCAAGAATGAGAATGCCTCCAATCGCCAACCCGGCAAGAAAATACTTCCAGGGGAAGTGGCCTGTTGGGTCGGTATAGCGGATTGGATTGCCGATGGCGAAGCAATAGCGGTTCAGTTCCATCGGATTCGTTGGTCTGCGAATCTCGGTGTCGGCGCTCATGAACCGGGCCAGCACCGGGTTGTAAAAACGTGCGCCAAAGTAAGTGAGAGCCCCGGCCCCATCCAGGCGCTTGCCGTCAAAAGTGAAGGGCAAGGTGGATGTCGATACCGTGCCGGTGTTGGTGTACATCTCACCATACGGCTTGTACTGCCGCTCGGTCACAACATTTCCAGAGTCGTTGGTGACCACGTTGACGCTGCCAAGGTGATTCACATGGTAGTAGTAGCGCGTTTCCGGAGTCAGGTTCGAAGTGATCCGGGTAATCATTGTCAGGGTCCTCATCGCTCCGGCGGCCGGGGTTGGCGGAGGGTCTGGCGAGGCCAGAGCGCTGGCATCCAATGTTCCCGATAACAGCATCGAGAGAATCATCAACAGGCTTACCAGGCTTCCAAATGGTTTGGTGATCTTTGGCGCGCAAAGGCGAATGCGCAACCTTCGTCCCGAATGCGAAACGCGCACACAGCCGCCCAACAACATCACGATGAGAGAGATTCCCAGCGAACCCGCCAGGAAAAGTCTTTGATTTGCGGCCGGCGGCGCTGCCACCAGAAAGTGCAGCGGAACGCTGATGCTGTGCCGGGCGATTTTCGGCGCTTTGGCTTGCTGTCCCAACTGGGTCACGATAGTGGCCAGCAGCAGGTTGCCTGCATACACATGGCGGCTTGCAGTCGAGGCCCCCTCTTCATAGATCCCGTCAATGAAAACCCGAGTCTCAGCACTGGTCTGCTGCACCACCCGGTCGCCCCAGAAATCGTAGACGTTGGTCTCCACCACCGAGCCGCCTGTGGTCTCGGTAGTGAGCCGGTTTTCTGCATCGTAGCTATATTGCGTTGGGCCGGAACTGGTTCCCGCGCTGTTGACGTTGCCACGCGCGTCATAACCGATGGAGTAGGTCGATCCACCCCCGCCGGCGCACGTCGTCACTCCAGGCGTGGTCGGGATCATGCAATCGGCGCGCTCCGGAGAGGCCGAGTCCATGATGAAGGTTGCCGAGCCCTTGGTCAGCAAATTGCCGAGTGCGTCGTATGAGTAGGTCTCGGTTCCGTACCCCGCACCGGTAGCCGAGGTCAGCCGGTTCATCGAGTCGTAAATGAAGCTTTGCGTGTCGGTGTTGACCGCGTCCTGAATATTGGTGATGTTCGAATCGCTGTCGTAGGTGTAGGCGAGGTTCTGCACCGAGCTTCCGCCCAAAGTGCCCGTCTTGATAGTTGACAGCCGGTCGATCGCGTCGTAGGAATAGCTGCTGGAAACGCCGTTGCCGAATGCGAGACTGGTCAGCCTGCTCGACGGACTATAAGAGAGCTTGGTGGCGATTGCCCTGCCCGTGCCGTCCGTTACTCCGGACACACGGCCCAGCCCATCGTAGGCGAAGATCACTTTGAATCCGTCCGGATAAATCTCCGAAACCACGTGATCCGATGAATCGTACAGATAGCCGGTTAGATAGGTCTTCTGGTTGGCGTTCACATAGCGGGTTCGCGCCAGCACGCGCCCCCGCGCATCGTAGTTGAATGTCAATGTTCCCGCGGAATCGACAACAGAAACCATGCGGCCCACTGCATTCACGTTCCCCGCAGTTCCGTAACTGATGGTGTGAGTAATGCCTCCGGGATAGACCCGCGAAAGCAGGTTGCCAACCTTGTCGTAGTTATACTGGATCGTTCCGCCATCCGGGCCAGTCACAGCGGTCAGATGGTCCTGGTTGTCGTACTGATAAGTGAAGTTGCCGGTATTCGGATCGGTGATGCCAGTCTTGCGGCCAAGCATGTCGTACGCAATCCTGGACGTTGATCCATCCGCACGGATGACCTGCGTCATCTGCCCCAGAACGTCATAGACATACTGGGTAGTGGCTGTGCCCGTTGGCGTGGGAAGCGCCTTCGAGAGTACTTGCCCCTGGGGATTGAACGTGGTGGTTGTCACCAGTCCCCTTCTGTCCGTCTCCGTCGTTTGCAACAACTGATAGCTGCGTGTGGTAGTTCCCCCGTCCGCATCCACTATCTCCACGATCCTGTGCATTGGGTCGAAGGTCAGGGTCGAATACAGAGGCGTTTGGCCGTCAAGATATGGCTTGGAAAATTTGTAAGGGAAGCCCATGTTGTCATAACTGGCTGTCGTCACCACACGCTGGCCGTTGTTGGTGCGAATGGTCTCATAGACTTGCCCGTAGCCGTCATAGAGCGTGGTCATGACCATTGCGTTGCCGTTCGAAGTGGACTCGCGCTGGGTGACCGAAAGCCCCGTTGGGAACGACGGAGAGGGCAGTGTGTAGGTATAACTGACGGTTCCACCGGCTAGGCCGCTGTCTCCCGGCCTGATCACCTTCGCCAACCGCCCGAAAGCGTCGTATTGGTACGAGGTCAAGTTGCCGCTTGCATCGATGTCAGTGAGCACGGCGTCAAACCGCGGGTCCATGGTGCTATGGATTGAATTGCTTGCCGGGTCGGTTGCCACCAGGCGCTGGGTCGCGGTCTGCGTGTCATACGTGAACGAGGTTACATTGCCGTTTCGATCCGTGACGCTCAGTACGTTGCCGTACTGGTCATACGAGGTACTCCGCGTGACCGACTGGGCGTTGGAACCGCTGCTGACAATGTCCTGCTGCATAGTCAGTTTCCCGGTGGAAATCTGGCCCTGGGAAAGACCATCGTAGAAATAGTTTGTGTTATTGACCATGTTCTGGGCAGAAGTCCCCGAACCTGAATAGGTGGTGGTTGAAGCTGGCATTGACCAGAAGCCGGTGGCGTCGTCGATAACCCAGCTGTAGACGGTTGTTGAGTCCTCTCCGGTTACGCTCGTATTCGGGTTGTGATAGAACTGCACCAGGTTCAGGTGCGCGTCATAGCTCATGGTGGTGACGGCGCTGTAGGCGAACGGGAATCCATCAGCCATACTCCCGTCCTGGAACGTTTCATTCTTCGCACTCAAATAGCCCTGGGTAGGGGTGTTTGCCGTCCAGGAATTTATCTTGAAATAGTGTTCATATCCCGAGGAGTCGGTAACATACTCGGAATCCTCCTGGCCCACGAACAGCGGCCTTTGATCCCAGGCGGTGGCCTTGATATTTCCGTTCGGTTGGTTCTCACTGGTGGCGGCAAAACCCAGGAACTCCCGGTTCTGGTAGAGCCCGCCCTCGTAAGTGTAGGAGTAATTCTCCACCTGCCGGGTGCTCTGATCGGCACGGGCCTCTGACCGGCTTAACTTGCTCACCACGTACATTGGTATGGCGAAGTCGTTCGGCGCACGCGTATACCCGACCGTCGCCTGCTCACCCAATGGGCCTTCCCACGACGTGAGCATGCCGTCAGACAGCATCAACCCGTTGGGCTGGCCTGAAGAGTTCAGTGTGCTGCACTCATCAAGGGAACACCATCCGCCCAGATATGCGAAACTCGCCAATCCGGAGCTATTGATCGGGATAAGATCGATGATCCCGTCTCCGTTGATGTCAGCCATCACCGCGGTCTGCGCGTAGTTGTTGGTGCCGATGGTTCCCTGGAAATTGGCATCCACCGACATCTGGCCTTCCATCACCACGTCTTCTTCAAATCCGCTTCCGGTGTTGCGGAATGCTTTCGGAGTCTGACCCTGCGTGGCGTAGATCAGATCGACGAGACCGTCGTGGCTAAAATCGTAAGTCAACAAGCCGGTCGGCGAGCCCTGACTTCCCACCGAATTGATGCCGAGTTTCTGAAGAGATACGGTGTAGTTGGTGTCCTCGGTCCAGCCGTTTCCTGTCGCAAGGTAAGCGGCATGCGTACCAGTTCCGAGATAGACCGCATCGGCCATTCCATCGCCGTTGATGTCGATGAAATTCCAACCCGTCGGCCACGCGTTGCTGATGGAGAATGCGTTGTGTTGCCTGACCAGCAGAGCCAACTGGTGTGACAGCGCCGCACTCTTCACCCAGCCCGACCCGGTGTTGAGATAAACCACGGCAATGCAAACATTGCCGGCGCCGGTGTTTTGGTACATTGACCAGACGATATCCGGCAGTCCGTCGCCGTTGACATCCACAAACGTCACCCCGCCGGGAGTGCCGTTCACCTGGTTCCCGTTGATGTCGTTCCCCTGGTAGTAGAGCCAGAAGTTGGTATTGGTCGATTTCGGAACCGCGCCGGTGCAGTTAGCAAGCCCATCCTGTGCGTCGTAGCTGGTTTCAATCGTGGGCATTGTCCAACTGGTTGCCTGGGCCCAGCCCACAGGAGCGTTGGTGGCGGAATTGTATGTGTTCAGATAGACAGCTTGGGTTCCGGTCGCCTGATCGGCAATGATCACATCGGCCCGCCCGTCGCCGTTGATATCCATGAATTGGATTCCGTTGGATTGCGTCTGCGGGTTGCCGTTGGAGTCTGTGTAAGTGGAAATGGTGGTGCTGACGGGGAGAGTGTGAAGCGCATTTGTCCAGGGCTCGCTCTCCGGTTGCCGTTGGAAGAAATTCCCATTACAGTCACCCAGCCATATCACATTCCCCAGGTCCACCAGGTCCGCGCACCCATCGCCGTCGATATCCAGCAGTCGCGTCCCTGCATCGTCGCCGCTGTACACCGTGAAAGCGACGCTCTGGTCGAAGTTGGCTGGCCCCTGGATGGAATTCCAGCCCTCGGCGTGGTTGGAATAGCCCATCTTGCGCAAGGCAATTGCAGATGTATTATCGTCGCCGATCAGCTGAACCTCGGTAAGAACCGACTCGCCGATCGCGGTCAAACTGTACGTCATCCCATACGCGCGAGCGATCTGAAAGCTAGGAACCAGCACATCGGCTTCGATCCGCGCCAAGCGGAGCCGGTGAATCTCGCTCACGCCATGCGCCCAGGTGGTTTGAACATCCGGGCGCTGCTGGTATGAGAATGTCAGCTGGTTTGCACCCGGGCTGCTGCCAAAGCCGGTGTACGTGATAGTTTGCGGATAAAATGCGCCCTCGTCGTTCAGGTAGGTATAGCTGATGCGGTTGCCAAGAGGATCCTCGACCGAATCCAGCAGCCAGAGTGTGCCGGCGATGCTCGATGCCGATGTCGATCCGAATGTGTAGAGATTTCCCTGGCCATCTTCCATCGTCCATGATCCGCCGGCTGTCTTATGGAAGACCCGGTAGACCAACTCGGTGGTCGAGTGGTAGTTGCCGCTGCCATCGTTGTGCAGCTCGCCGCCAATCCCCGCAATCGAAAAATTGAACGTGTCGGAGGCGAACGCCTGCGGCAGCCCATAACGCGAATCCAACGACACATAGCCGATGTCCAGACCCCACCCCATTCCGAGCAGTCCGTTGCCCTTGCTGGAACTGTAAGTCAGTTGAAGATGCGGCTCGACGCCGTGCCGGCCGGGCGGAACGACAATCGGTACGCTGTCTGTGAGCACGCCGTAGGCCTGGTTCACCTTCAGGCTGCGCGCCTCGCCGAGCACCAGGTTCAAAGGAGCTTTGCTGCCCGACGGAGTGCTGGCCGGATCGAACTGCTGGCCGGGAGAGAATGAGGTCAAGGCAAACGCCGTAACAACCGCAAGGGTTATCTGGAAGGGTGAGGAAGAAGCGAGCTTTTGCATCGAACTAACTCCGTTAAGGCGCGACTGCGGCCGTTGAACTCACGTTGGTTGAGTGCAAAATCGGTGTGGAAATCGAATCTGTTGTGTAGTTGGTATTTGCATGGGGAAAGCGCCAGGCTCTGAGACTCCCAATTTGACCCGTGCCGACTGACGCACGGCGTTGGCAGCAGTCCACTTGGGGAAGTCGCCTGCAGCATCCAGTTCTTTGGGGACACTCTAGACAAATCATTTGAAAAAAGCCATAGACCTCGTCTAAATTCGATCTAAATTCCGTCTAACTGCTCATATCCCTGATTCTGGTAAACTTATCCAGATCCTTCCCCGGGAATCTCCCCAGCATCTGAAATAAGAAGTCGTGAAATGAACGGCAAAGTCTTAGAGTTCGGACCGTTCCGGCTGGATCCAGCCCTCAAGGAACTGCGCAAACGCGGTGTGCGGGTCCCTGTTCCCGCGTCGCAGATTCGCCTGCTTCTTCTTCTTGTCGACCACCGCAGCGATCTGATCACCCGCGAGGAAATTGCGGCTTGTCTGTGGAAAGACTCGAGCACGGTGGATGAAGTTAGCGGCATCAACACCGCCGTAAACCGCCTGCGAAGCCATCTTGGGGACGACCCTGTTGCTCCCAAATACATTGAGACCGTGGTCGGGTTGGGGTACAGGTTCGTGGCCGCAGTTTCTGAGAGCGAACGGCTGGAAGTTCTGGGATCGGCGGAGCATTCCTCCGCCCAACCGACTCCGCAGGGCGACTTCTTCAGGCGGGAAAATACCGCTTCGTTGACGCCGCAGGTCGCAGCGGACTCGAATGGGAAATCGGCTGGCCGGAGTTCGTACTCCGCGTCGATTCCGTTGCCTGATTCCCTTGAAGTCTCCAAAACGCAGGAATGGCAGCTCTTGCGCCGCCATTGGAAATGGATCGTCGCCGGCCTGCTGGCGGTTGCGGCACCCATCGCCTATCTCCTTTCCCGTTCAGAACGGAATGCCCCAACTGTGACCCCGGAGCTTGAGCTGACGCAGGTAACTCGAACCGGTGATGTGCAATTTGCCGACATTTCTTCAGACGGAAAGTTCATTGCCTTCGTGCGCGAATCCGGGGGCCAGAAAGCCATCTGGCTGAAACAACTGGCATCGGGCCGTTTGCTGGAATTGGCTGAGCTTGGCAGCGATGATTGTCCGGGAGTGGCTTTTTCTCCCGATGCGGCAATTGTTCTTTTTGCCCGCAAAAAGCCGAATGAAGCGAGTGGCGATCTTTTCAGCGTGCCGTTCCTGGGGGGATCGGCCGTCAAACTGCTCAGCGGCATCTCCGGCGCGCCGGCCATTTCACCGGATGGGCGCACCATTGCCTTCGTGCGCAGCACCCTCGCCACGCATGGGGAAGACAGCGTCGTGACTGCGGCGGTGGATGGTTCGGGCGAACGCGTTCTTGCCACGTACAAGGCGCCGGGAATTCACTTCAATCGAATTACATGGACAGCAGACGGCAAGAGCCTCGTCTATCCGTTGCAGTCAAGGCTCATGAGCATTGCGGCCGCCGACGGCGCAGCGCAGCCTTTGCCCATGGAAGAATGGCGGACCGTCGACGATCTCTGGGACTTGCCTCCGGGCCGGGAGTTGATCATCGCCGGAGAACTTCCCAGCACGCGGCACGCGCAGATCTTCGCAGCGTCGATGGATGGAGGTAATATTCAGCCCGTTTCGCACGATCTTTCCAACTACACAGAGGTCCGTACCACTTCGGACGGAAAGGCATTGCTCGCCGTTCAGGACAAGATTCTGAGCAGCATTCAGGTTCTTCCGCCCGGAGACAAAACGGAGCCGCGCGTTCTGAGTTCAGAAAATGAAAATCAGGACGGCGTTTTTGGACTAGCCTGGACGCCGGACGGGCGAATTGTGTACACGTCGGAAAGCGGCCATAGCCGTGACTTGATCGAAATCAATCCGGATGGTTCCAATGCCAGGCGGTTTGCCACCACCGGTGGACACGAAATGCTTTCGCACCCGGCCATCTCTCAGCGAGGTGACTTCATGGTGGAGGTCCGCTGGTTCGGAGAAGACCGGGCCAATCTGTGGCGCATCGACCTGAATGACGGCAAAGAAACGCGTCTCACTCAGGGGTTGCAGGACTTCCCGCCCTCGATCACGCCAGATGGCAATTGGGTGATTTATTCCAGCACGCAGGACGACAAGTCCGTACTGATGAAAGTGCCAGGCCAGGGCGGCAAAGCAACCCAATTGACAGATTTCAACGCCGAAAATCCGTCTGTATCGGCAGACGGAAAATGGATTGCCTGTTCCTACACCCCAGGGCCCGGTCAAGCAGCGCTTCTGGCGATTGTTCCGATCTCTGGCGGCAAGCCAGTCCGAGTGTTCCCGCTACCCGGCACATCGATTTCTCCACCCCTGGTGTGGACGCCTGACGGCCGCGCGATATCGTTTATCAACGAAATAAATGGTGTGGGAAATGTCTGGCAGCAGCCAGTCGCCGGCGGGCCATCCACCCCCATGACTCACTTCACAGATGGCCGCATCTTCAATTTCCAATGGGCGCCGGACGGCCGGCTCCTGCTATCCCGTGGCACGGAAATCAACGATGCGGTGCTGTTTCGCAATTTCCGCGAATCCCGCCGATAGCATGGTATTTGCCGCCTGAATGCATATTCGGGGGTGAATTTGCTACAGGGGATTGGTCCTCGTTTGATTTCGGGCCAGTGAAGCAGAGCGTGTCTTTGAGCAGTTTCGAATCATTTCCATAAGTGCCCCAAAACCGGAACTCGCATGCTTCGGGAACTGCGGCCGGCAGGGGCCGCGGCGCGTTCGCCGGCGCCAAGATAGCAATCGAAAGTCGCAGCATCTATTCAATCCACCGTCCCTTCCAGAAAGACTCTTTCGTTCCTCCAGCAACAGAAGATCTGGCCGGGAACAAACTGTACGCTCCTGCGAGCATGTGCATCATGAACAACCATGCTCGGGAGACCCTCATTCATTTCTTCCTGCAATGAGAACTTCCCCGCTTCCCCAGAACAATGATGAACATGGAATCATCCCCAGTCACCATCCCCCTCATTCTTAGGCGGCAACCTGAGGAGTATCCCGAGGCGCCTTGGGAAGAGTCTGTCTGAGGAGGTGCGGCGATGCGACAGGGCAGGAGTTCTACGCTGGCAGGCAAACGCATTTTGAACATCGATCCAACCACTGAATGTGCCTTCCGGTAGGCCTGCAACCCGATTCCCCATACCCCATCCAAAAAAAAAGCAAGCCCCTCCCCCAACTTACCTTGACTAACCTGCTTAAATCCAACAACTTCCACCCATACCATACTTGCAGGCAATTCACCCCTTTTGGCGCACAATCCTTGTAGGGGTGTTTCTCATGCCAAAATCGTCCAGCAGAACGCAACCCGCCCCCTCGCCAATTCCATCGCCCCGCCTTTGCCCCTGTTCTCTGATTCCTGATCCCTGTTTTCCGGCCTTCACCCCCCCCAAAAACGCTGAGACCCCACCCC
>Ga0302275_10002266_pt1 | contig 20332 bp, 16 predicted proteins | sample III_Bog_N2_2_FD_200229 | JGI IMG/M metagenome (GOLD analysis project Ga0302275, IMG submission 200229) | Peat permafrost microbial communities from Stordalen Mire near Abisko, Sweden - III_Bog_N2_2 | ecosystem: Environmental > Terrestrial > Soil > Wetlands > Peat | place: Sweden: Abisko... | reverse complement strand
GCGCTCGTAGCCCACTTCACCAGACCAGCGTCGCCCGCCAATGAGACGACCATTGACAACACCGAAACCCACAGCACACGCACGATCGATGGCGGGGAACCAGAAACTGATGAATCAACACGAAATCGGTCCAATGCTCGGTCTGTCCACGAGAACAACGTCATGAGGCGTGACCACTACCCGCGTGCGAGAGCTGCGAAGAGCGCCCTCGAGCATCCATTTCGTCGAGGAAATCGCCGACCACCTCCAGATAGCGCTCGCGCTCTTCGATAAAGGGCATATGGCTAGACGAATCGAAGATCTCCCAGCGGGCCCCGCGAATCGCGTCGTAGAACGGTTGTACCGTTCGCGGCGTCGCTTCGTCGTAGCGGCCCGAGAGCAAGAGAGTCGGTACGGCGATCTCGTGCGCTCGCTGCTCAATCGTCCAGTTCCGAAGTGTCCCCACGCAAAAGAACTCATTGGGGCCGTTCATGAGGTTATAGACCGTGGCGTCACGCTTCACGTAGTCCATGGTGCGAACCAATTCGGGTGGGTTGGGTATAGAGCGACACACGTGTCGGTCGTAGTAAACCTGCGTCGCGGCGAGGTACGCGGGGTCACTCAGGGTGCCCTGGGCCTCGTGGTGATCGAGGACGCTCGCTACGGCGGGTTCCATCCTCGAGCGCAGTACTCGCGCCTCGCTCAGCCATAAGGGCATTGAGGCCGGAGAATTACTCAGAATCAGCGACCGCAGTCCCTGCGGGCGACGCACGGCGTGTTCGGCCGCGAGCATGCCTCCCCACGACTGGCCGAGCAGGTGGTAGTCGCCACGTACGTCCAAGGCGTCCAAGAGATTCTCGAGTTCACTGAGGAAGAGCCCAACGCTCCAGAACGCCGCGTCCCTGGTCGGCAACAGCGTGGACCGGCCGCCGCCCAACTGGTCGTAGTGGATGACCGCCCTTCCGCCCTCGCAGAGTCCGACGAGATTCTCCAAGTAATCGTGTGAACAGCCCGGTCCGCCGTGCAGCACCACGAGCGGAGCGAGGCCCGAGGAAAGGTCGCCCGTGACCCGGTACCAAGTGCAATAGTCACCGAAGGCGAGGAAACCCTCCGTCGAGGACGCGATGACCATCGCACGAGTCTAGGAGTGACGCGACATCGCGCCTTGAGCATTTCTCACCTCTTCTTGAGCGATCTTGCAAGAAGCCTCCAGGTGAAGGGTCATGATGATACCCACATCCGTGCTTGTCGTCACCCACGACGAGAAGATCACCAAGAAGTCCGAGCGACGATTTGGGATTGCAGACGGATTCTTGGAAGGGTCCACCTAGCGGCAAGTCCAACGCGGTCGTGGAGTAACCTCAGTTCGGCTATGGCTCTCTCGATCGGCATCGTTGGACTTCCGAACGTTGGAAAGTCAACACTCTTTAACGCATTGACCAATAACAACGTCCTCGCCGCCAACTATCCCTTCGCCACCATCGAACCTAACGTGGGCGTCGTGGCGGTTCCCGACGACCGCCTCGAGAAGCTGGCCAAGGTGTTCGGGTCAGAGCGAATACTGCCCGCGTCGGTCACCTTCGTCGACATCGCCGGTATCGTGCGCGGGGCCTCTGAGGGCGAAGGACTTGGCAACCAGTTCCTCGCGGCGATTCGCGAATCAAACGCCATCTGCGAGGTCGTTCGAGTTTTTCACGACGATGACGTCATTCACGTCGAAGGCGTCATCGACCCTGTAAGCGACGTCGCCACCATAGAGACCGAGTTGATCCTCGCGGACCTTCAGACCGTGGACAAGACCATCGCGCGACTCGAACGCGAGGCCAAGCGAGGCGGCGAGGCGGCCATCAAGCTCGCCGAGGTGAAGAAGGTCCACGCCGCGCTCAATGAGGGCACGGTTATCTCCAAGGTGGCAAAGGGACTCGACCACGAGGCACTCAGTGACCTGCACCTCTTGACCGACAAGCCATTCATTTACGTCTTTAACGTCGACGAGGCGACGCTGGGCGACCAGGAGCGACGAAGCGAGCTCGAGGCGTCGGTCGCGCCCGCTCCGTGCGTGATCCTCTGCGCCAAGGTCGAGGCCGAGCTCGCCGGCTTGGACCCGGCCGAGGCGTTGGAACTGCTTCAGTCCTTTGGCCAGGAAGAGTCGGGTCTGTCACAACTTTCTCGGGTGGGTTTCGCGACCCTGGGCCTGCAGACCTTTCTAACCGCTGGTCCCAAGGAGACGAGGGCTTGGACGATCCGCCGTGGCGAAACGGCGCCGGAGGCGGCGGGCGAGATCCACACCGACTTCCAAAAGCACTTCATCAAGGCTGAAGTCGTCGCCTTCGACGACCTGATGGCGGCGGGTTCCATGGTCGCGGTCCGTGCCGCGGGAAAAGCCCGTATCGAGGGCAAGGACTACGTCATGCGCGACGGCGACGTGGTGGAGTTCCGCGTCAACGCCTGACGCTACGATGCATCTAGGCGGACGCGACAGAGGTCGACGCCTGAAGGCAACCACGAACATCAAGGAGCATCATGACCTCTGCAACTTTCGACTTCAAAGTCGCTGACCTGTCCCTCGCCGACTTCGGTCGAGCGGAGATTACCCTGGCCGAACACGAGATGCCAGGACTCATGGCGATGCGGTCCGAATTCGGTGCCGCCAAACCCCTCAAGGGTGCGCGAATCGCGGGATCGTTGCACATGACCATCCAGACCGCCGTTTTGATCGAGACCCTCGTCGAACTGGGTGCGGACGTGCGTTGGGTGAGTTGCAACATCTTCTCGACCCAAGACCACGCCGCCGCCGCGGTCGTCGTCGGATCTCACGGCACGAAGGACCGACCCGCCGGTGTACCGGTATTCGCCTGGAAGGGCGAGTCGCTCGAAGAGTACTGGTGGTGCACCGAACAACTCCTTCGCTGGCCCGGCTTCGACGGACCCACGATGATCCTCGACGACGGCGGTGACGCGACGCTGCTCGTGCACAAGGGGCTCGAGTTCGAGCGTGCGGGTTTCGTGCCCGCGCCCGAGAGTGCGGATTCCGAGGAGTATCGCGTGATCCTCGCCCTCTTGAACAAGATCGTCACCAGCGGTGAGAAGATCTTCGAGCCAATGGCGCGCGGCATCATCGGAGTCTCCGAAGAGACGACGACCGGCGTGCACCGTCTCTACGAGATGGAGCGCGATGGTGTCCTGCTCTTTCCCGCCATCAACGTCAACGACGCCGTCACCAAGTCCAAGTTCGACAACAAGTACGGCTGTCGACACTCACTCATCGATGGGATCAACCGCGCCACCGACACACTGATTGGCGGCAAGGTCGCGGTCGTGTGTGGTTACGGCGACGTCGGTAAGGGATCGGCCGAATCGCTGCGCGGCCAGGGCGCGCGAGTCATCATCACCGAGATCGACCCGATCTGCGCGCTCCAAGCGGCGATGGACGGATTCCAGGTCACCACACTCGAAGAGGCGTTGCCCTACGCCGACATCGTCATCACCGCGACAGGAAACAAAGACATCGTCACGGTGGCTCACATGCAGATGATGAAACATCAGGCCATCCTGGGCAACATCGGCCACTTCGACAATGAGATCGACATCGCTGGCTTGACGTTGCTGCCGGGCGTGAAGCGTGAGAACATCAAGCCGCAAGTGGACAAGTGGATCCTGCCCAACGGACGCGCCATCATCGTTTTGTCCGAGGGCCGACTGCTCAATTTGGGTAACGCGACCGGACACCCGAGCTTCGTGATGAGCAATTCGTTCACCAATCAGACAATGGCCCAAATGGAGCTCTTCGCCAACAACGCGGGCTACGAGAATAAGGTCTACGTCTTGCCCAAGCACCTCGACGAGAAAGTGGCGCGCCTGCACCTCAGCGCCCTGGGCGTGCGACTCACGCAATTGTCCAAGGAACAGGCGAGCTACATCGGCGTGTCGGTCGACGGTCCCTACAAGCCCGATTCGTACCGGTACTAAAGACCGAACGCTCCCCGACGACGGAGTCGCGTATTTGCCATGATGAGATGACGCCCGCGGGCAGCGGCGAAAGGATCATCATGGTCAACGATTCACGCGCGACGGTGCTCGACGCGATCGGTTCCACCCCGCTCATTGAGGTGGACGGACTCTGGCTGAAGCTCGAGTTCCTCAATCCTTCCGGGTCCATCAAGGCACGCATGGCCCGTTACATCATTGAACGCGCGGAGCGAGAGGGACTGCTACACCCCGGCGACACGATCGTCGAAGCGTCGAGTGGCAACACGGGCAACGCCATGAGCATGGTCGCTGCGGTCAAGGGCTACAAGATGATCGTTGTCATGCCCGTGGGCTTGAGTCCCGAGCGCGCGGCCATCTCGAGCGCCTTCGGCGCCGAACTCGTGAACGTCGGTAACTTCCACGTGAACGAGGCCCTCACCTTGGCCAGCGAACTCGGGAAGCGTCCCGGTCACTTCGCCCCGCACCAATTCGAATCCGAGTGGAACGTCGAAGAGAACCGCACGTGGCTCGGTCCCGAGATTCTCGCCCAACTACCCGAAGGTCGTATCCCCGACGCCTTCGTCATGGGCGTGGGCACCGGCGGCACACTCATCGGCGTCGGCCAAGCCTTTCGCGCACGCAACCCTGACGTGCTCATCGTGGGTCTCGAGCCGAGCGAGTCGTGCACCATCCAGTGCGGCGACACCGGACTGCACAAGATCGAAGGCATCGCCGACGGCTTCGTGCCGGCGATCTACCAGCGCAATCGCGAAATGGTCAGTCGAGTCGTGGCGGTGCACAGCGATGACGCGATCGCCGAGATGCGCTATCTGGCGAGCCACCACGGGCTGCTGGTCGGGCCGAGTTCGGGCGCCAACATCGTCGCCGCGCGACGATTGGTCCGCGAAGATCCTTCGCTAGCGACCGTCGTGACAATCTGCTGTGACGAGGGAGAAAAATATCTGAGCGAGTACTTCATCCCGGGGGTGCACGCAGTCGACGCGGCCACCCTCGCCTCGTCGATCAAGGAGGACTGAGTCCTTCGCTCGATCAGAGCGGCGTGACGTACGCCCCGTGGATACCACCGTCGACGAGGAACGTCGACGCGGTCATGAACGAGGAGTCGTCGCTCGCGAGAAACAACACCGCACTGGCGATCTCCTCGGGTTCGGCGAACCGGCCCATCGGCACGTGCACCAGACGCCGCGCCGCACGCTCGGGATCCTTCGCGAAGAGTTCCTGCAGCAACGGCGTGTTCACGGGGCCCGGACACAAAGCGTTGACGCGTATGCCCTCCCTCGCGAACTGCACTCCGAGCTCGCGACTCATCGACAGCACGCCGCCCTTAGAGGCGGTATAGGAGATCTGCGAGGTCGCCGAACCCAACACGGCGACGAAGGAAGCCGTGTTGATGATCGATCCACCACCGCGCTCTTGCAGGTACGGGATCCCGTAACGACAGCACAGGTAGACCGACGTCAGGTTCACTTCCTGCACCCGTCGCCACGCGTCCAGATCGGTCGTGAGGATCGAGTCGTCATCCGCGGGCGAGATGCCGGCGTTGTTGAACAACACGTCGATCCCGCCGTAGACCTCAGCCGTCTTCTGATAAAGAGCCTTCACGCTGGGCTCGCTCGCGACGTCAACTTGTACGAACGTGCCACCGATCTCGCTCGCGAGTTGCGTGCCTTCGGGCTCGGCGAGGTCGGCGACGACGACCTTGGCGCCCTCCTTGGCGAAACGCAGCGCGGTGGCGCGTCCGATGCCGCTCGCCGCGCCGGTGATGACCGCTACCTTGTTGTCCAGACGACCCATCATTCCTCCGTTGATAGAAATACGTTCTTCTCTTCACTGAAACCCAAAAGCGCGTCGGGTCCGAGCTCGCGTCCGATGCCCGACTGCTTGTATCCACCAAACGGTGTCGAGTAGCGAACCGAAGAATTCGAATTCACCGACAACGCCCCGGTCTCGACCCCGCGCGCGACTCGCAGCGCCTTTCCGATATCGCGCGTCCAGATCGAACCCGACAGTCCGTAGGGCCCGTCGTTCGCGATCTCGAGCGCCTCACTCTCATCGCGAAAGCGCACCACCGAGACGACCGGTCCGAAGATCTCCTCGTTAAAGGCGCGACTCGCGCGATCGGGGGTTTCGAGAACCGTCGGCGCGAACCAGAAGCCGCGGCCTTGCGGCGCACTGCCGCGAAAGGCGACGTTCTCCTCTTCGACGTAGGCAGCCACACTCGCGCGATGCGCGCCGGTGATGAGCGGACCCATCTCGCTCTCCTCGTTCGAGGGGTCGAGAACCTTGACGCCCTTGACGGCCACCTCGAACAGTTCCATGAAGCGTTCGTAAGCGTTCTCTTCGACCAGGATCCGCGAACGCGCACAACAGTCCTGGCCCGCGTTGTCAAAGACGGCGTAGGGCGCCATGGCCGCCGCCTTCTCGAGGTTGGCGTCGGCGAAAATGATGTTCGCGCTCTTGCCCCCCAGTTCGAGGGTGACGCGTTTGACCTGTTCGGCGCAGCCCGCCATGATCTTTCGCCCCGCCTCGTTCGAACCCGTGAAGCACACCTTGCGCACCGCCTCGTGGGTCACGAAGCGGTAACCAACCGAAGCGCCGTCGCCGACGAGTACCTGAAAGACGTACTCGGGGATTCCCGCCTCGAGGGCCAGTTCAGCCAAGCGCGTCGCGGTGAGCGGGGTGAGCGTGGCGGGTTTTAGGACGACGGTGTTGCCTGCGGCGAGCGCGGGACCGAGACCCCATCCCGCGATGGGCATGGGAAAGTTCCAGGGCACGATGATCCCGACGACCCCCAGCGGCTCGTAAAAGGTGACGTCGACGCCTCCCGCGACCGGAATCTGACGACCCGAGTGTCGTTCCGGCGCACCCGCGTAGTAGGCCAACACGTCACGGACGTTGCCCGCTTCCCAGCGCGCGTTGCCAATGGTGTGCCCCGAGTTGGCGACCTCGAGTTGCGCTAACTCTTCGATGTGCGCGTCCACCACCTCAGAGAATCGTCGCAAGAGTCGAGCCCGGTCCGCGGGATTGACCGCCCTCCACGACGGCGCCACTTTCGCCGATCGCGCGATCGCCTGGTCGGTGTGCTCGACGTCGAGCATCTCCACGGTGCGGATCGGCTCTTCGGTTGACGGGTTGATAATCGAAAGCGTGCTCATAGTCGTTCGAATCCTCGGTAGCGTTCCCAGTCGGTGACGACGGCACCAAAAGTATCAACTTCCACGCGCGCCGCGCGCACGTAGTGGTCGACCACCTCGTCACCGAAGGCGTCGCGCGCCACCACACTCTTGTCGAAGAGCGTCATCGCCTCGGCGAGTGACGTCGGCACGCGTAGCGCGTCCGCGACGTAAGCGTTACCTCCGAACGGCGCTGGAAGCTCCAAGGACTCCTCGATGCCGCGCAGTCCCGACGCCACCAACGCCGCGACCGCGAGATACGGGTTGACGTCACCGCCCGGAATTCGGCACTCGACACGAATTGACGGTCCGTGACCGACCACGCGAAACGCGCACGTACGATTATCTACACCCCAGAGCAGCGCCGTGGGGGCGAAAGAACCTTCGACGAAGCGCTTATAGCTATTGACGTTGGGAGCGAGAAAGAGCGACATCTCGCGCGAGTACGCCAATTGGCCCGCGAGGAACTGCTGGAAGACCGGCGAGAAACCGTGCGGGCCGTCGCCGGAAAAAACGGCCTGGTCGAGCTCATCGCGAAGCGAGAGATGGATGTGGCACGAATTGCCCTCGCGCGCGTCGTACTTGGCCATGAACGTGAGGCTGTAGCCGTCCTGGGCGGCGATCTCCTTGGCCCCGAGTTTGTAGAGTCCGTGTTCGTCGCACTTGTCGATGAGCGTGCTGTAAAAGAAGGCGATCTCGTGTTGGCCGTAGTTGCACTCGCCCTTCACCGATTCGACCGACATCCCCGCCCCGGTCATGGCGCGACGGATGCGCCCAAGCAAGGGCTCGATGCGCGACGTTCCCTGGAGCGAGTAATCGACGTTATAGAGATTGACCGGCGTCAGGTTCCGGTACCCCGACTCCCACGCCTCTTCGTAGGTGTCCTCAAAGACGATGAACTCGAGTTCGGTGCCCGTTAGACCGCTCCATCCACGCTCGGCGAGTCGCGACACCTGCTGTTGGAGGACTTGACGAGGCGAGGGTGCGACAGGTTCGCCGTGCACGGTCTCGACGTCGGCGAAGACGATCGCGGTCTTCTCGTGCCATGGGACCATCCGCACTGTCGTGAAATCGGGTCGAAACGCGATGTCCCCGTAGCCGCGATCCCAGGACGTGAGGGCAAAACCGTCCACCGTCGACATGTCCACGTCCGAAGCGAGAAGGTAGCTACACCCCTCGACGACGCTGTCGCCTATCACGTCGACGAAAAAGTCCGCGTCGAGCCGTTTTCCCTGCAGGCGACCCTGCATGTCAGTGATCGCGAGAATCACGGTGTCTATCGAATGCCCCGCAATTCGAGCGAGGAGTTCTTCACGTGTTAGGCGACCTGTGTTCCGCGGCATTGCCCCGACTCCTTGCATTGGATTGCAGCCGATAGTAACCGGGCGCGATGAATTCGACCAAACCGCCCCGTCGACTCGCTCCCCGTCCGAGCAGTTCACAGTTTTCGACCTTGCGAAACGTCCCCACCTGAGCGACTTCTTAGCCGTCAACGGCGTTGCGTTGGCGTACTGAACCCGCCGTGAACCTCCAGACCACGAGACTGATTTCTAACGCACCAACGTGGGTAATCAAGTCCGCCGAGCACTCGCGAAGCCAAAAGAAGAATTGTGAACAGCTGGTGAAGTGTCTTGCGCAACAGGTCAGCGCACTCTATGCTCGCACGAATCACTGAAACGCCATCACCTTGGGGGTACCAATGGCCAATGTAAGCAAATCGAACTCGACATCCGAAGTGAGCGACGTCGAACGATTACACCAACTGGGATACGCTCAGGAACTCAAGCGAGGCATGGGTTCGTTCTCGAACTTCGCAGTGTCGTTCTCGATCATTTCGATCTTGACCGGTGGCATCACGACGTACTACCTCGGAATGGACGCGGGAGGCCCGATCGTCATCACCACCGGCTGGTTCATCGTCGGTGCCTTGACGCTCTGTGTGGGTCTCGGAATGGCCGAGATCTGCTCGGCGTATCCCACCGCTGGTGGTCTCTACTACTGGTCTGCTCGACTCGCGAAGAGGAACAAGCCAGCCTGGTCCTGGGCGACCGGATGGTTCAATCTCGTGGGACAAGTAGCGGTGACCGCGTCCATTGACTACGGCTTGGCGACCTTCGTTGGGTTCTTCATCAGCCTCTACAACTCCGGCTTCGTGTCGAACGTGCGTTGGACACTGTTCTTCTACGCGCTCATCCTCTTGGCGCACGGAATCCTCAACACGTTTCGCGTGCAGCTCGTGAGCACCCTCGCCAACATCAGCGCGTGGTGGCACTTGATCGGAACGGCGATCATCGTGCTGGCTTTGTTGTTCATTCCGAGCCACCACCAGAGCCTCAGTTTCCTCTTCCACCACGACAACCTGACCGGATGGACCGGACCATTCGCGGGCGTCTACGCATTCGCGATCGGCCTGTTGCTCGCTCAATACACCTTGACGGGCTACGACGCTTCGGCGCACATGACCGAAGAGACCAACGGCGCCTCAACGGGTGGACCCAAAGCACTGGTTCGAGCCATCTACATCTCGATCATCGCGGGCTTCATCCTCAACCTGGCGATGACCCTCGCGATCCAGGGCGGCACCAAGAGTTACGACGCCCTCGCCGCGAATGGCACACCCGCGGGCGGCGTTCTGTTCGTCGACGCGATTTCCGGGGCCGGAGGAAAGCTGCTGGTCCTGATCTCGATGATCGCCATGTTCTTCTGTGGACTCGCGTCGGTGACGGCAAACTCGAGAATGATCTACGCGTTCTCGCGTGACGGAGCAGTACCCGGACACCGTCTCTGGCACCGGCTCAACGCTAAGACCCGTACCCCGGTGAACGCGGTGTGGTTCGCGGTGATCGGGGCGTTCATCTTGGGCATCCCGTCGCTCTACCAGGTGGGAAGTGCGTCGGTGGCCTTCTTCGCCATCGTCTCTATTGGCACCGTGGGCCTCTACGTGGCCTACGTGATTCCAGTCTTCCTGCGTTTGCGATTGGGCAGTGACTTCGAACCGGGTCCGTGGACCCTGGGCAAGTGGAGCAAGCCCATCGGCATCATCGCCGTGATTTGGGTCGTCATCATCACGATCCTGTTCTTCGCGCCGGACTTCTATCCATGGACCACGGCCGCCGACATCAACTGGTCTGGACCGGTCTTCATCGGGGTGATGGCAGTCGTCTTCATCTGGTACGGCGTCTCGGCGCGCAAGTGGTTCACTGGTCCAAGAATGCAGGGTGACGAAGCCACACTCGAAGAGATTGAAAAGGAATACGCGTCGGGCATCGTTCCCGAGGACGCTCCCGAGGATCATTAGATAGTTGCGAAATGCCCCTCAGTGTGACGCTGGGGGGCATTTCGTATTTATCTAGAAGAAACGATGTTCAGCGATATCCCGCGAAGATGTCCTCGACGACGCCGTCCAATTTCATCGGGTTCGTGATTCGCACGAACCACTCGCGACCCATCACGGCCTTGAACTGCTCGCGGTCCATCTTCAACCAGAAGGCGTCCGCCATTTGCGAATGGTGTGCAGCGAGGGCGTCATACTTGGCGTCGGTGACGTCGCTGACGTCAATCGAAGCGCCGATCAACTCGTCGGGGGTACCCATGTCGATCTCACCTTGTTCCGAGGATTCCTCCGGCTCGACGATTCCCTTGGCGGCGTTCGTCTCGCGCCGTTCACGATCCTCTTGCTCCCAGCGCTCGCGAAAGCGGGCCATCACGGTATTGGGTATCGCGTTGTAATACAACGTGGGCTCGTAGTCGATCATCGTGAGCGCCGCGAGCGTGACGCGGTTGGCCTGAATGTGATCAGGGTGACCGTAGAAGCCGATCTCGTTGTAGGTGACGATGACCTGGGGGCGTTCCTCTTCGATGATCTGGGCCAGCCGCGCCGCCGCCACCTCGATGGGCACCTGCCAGAAACACTCGACGTCGTCGTTCTGGGGCCAACCCATCATGCCCGAGTCCCGGTAACCGAGTCGCACCAATCGGTCGATCCCGAGCACCTCAACGGCCCGTTCGAGCTCCTTCGCGCGTATCGCGGCGACCGCGTCGCCGTCGTGGTGATCCGCGTTGGGCTTGGCCCCGTCGAGGGCGTCACCGCACTCGCCGTTCGTGCACGTGACGAGCACGGTTCGCACGCCCTCGTTCGCGAGGAGCCGGTAAAGTCCGCCCGTCGAGCTCGCTTCGTCGTCGGGGTGCGCGTGCACCGCGAGAAAGGTCAACTGCTCCATCTACATTCCTCCAAAGAGATCAGTGCGATCGCCCTCAACCGACGAGCGACTCCAGGCCCGCTGGTAGTACTCGGTGCCAAAGAGCAGTGTAAAGAGCTCGACGGACATCGCCACCAAGTCGCCGTTGTCAATCTGGGACGCGTGCATGGCAATGGCCCCTTGCTTCTGGGCGGCGTACTCGGTCACGTCCATGACACAGGCTACGAGTTCGTCGGGGGTGTCGGGCGTGGCCTCGATGATCCAGGCCGGAAGATAGACACCCTGAGCCTTCGCGTCGCGCGTGAACTTCTCGAGCACGCCCCGGGGAAGCACCGGGTAGTAGAGGCGTTGAGTAATCGAACTCAACTGCACTGCGCGGGTGGTGACGCGGTTGGCCTGCACGTGATCAGGGTGGCCGTAGAAGCCGTTCTCGTCGTAGGTGACCACCACGTGGGCTCCTACTTCATCGAACAACGCGGCGAGCGTGCGCGCGCCGGCCTCGACGTCGACCTTCATGAACGCGTTGGGATTCTCGTTCTGGGCCCAACCAGTCATCCCGGAGTCTTCGTAGCCGAGGTTCACGACGCGCGTGAAGCCCGCGAGTCGCGCGGCGCGCAGGAGCTCGCCCGCCCTCGTGGCGACCGTTGCCTCACCGTCGTGATCCAGTTCGTACCCGGGCCGAGCGTGCTGGTCGAAACCGAGACGCCCGTTGGTACAGGTCACGAGCACGACCTGGTAACCGAGCGCGCCGTAGTGCGCAGAAATTCCCGCAGTGAAGAGCGCCTCGTCGTCGGGGTGCGCGTGCACGCAGACGAGAGTACGGGTTTGCTTCATTGCCAGAGACTACGGGTAGTGGGTCAGTTTGAGTGGGGCACCGCGACTTGAAGTGTCACAGGCCATGTCTAGTTTCAAGGAATGTCCGAGAAGCCGTTCCGGCGTTGTCGCACCTTTAAGTATCGACTTCACCCCACCAAGCACCAGGAGCAGGCCCTCACCCGCTTGCTGTCCTTCCAGCGCGAGCTCTACAACGCCGCGCTCGAAGAGCGAATCGGCGTCTGGAAGTGGGAGAAGCGCTCGGTGACCTTCTTCGACCAGTGTCAGACCTTGAGCACGTTAAAGGACGTCCGTCCCGAGGTGTTGGAAGCAGGCGTCACCCTCTGTCGAGGGACGCTCCAGCGCGTCGATCGTGCCTACGCCGCCTTCTTTCGTCGGGTGCGACGCGGCGAGACACCAGGGTTCCCGAGGCTCAAGGGTGCCGCTCGCTTCGACTCGCTCGAATGGGGTGATCGTTCCGGCTGGAAGCTGACCGAGGAACACCGACTGCGACTGCTGGGCGTGAGGGTGGTGACGATGAACTACCACCGACCTCTCGCGGGAACCCCCAAGGCCATCACGGTCAAGCGCGAAGGACGAAAGTGGTGGGTGAGCATTCGCTGCGTCGACGTGCCCGCCCAGCCACTGGCCCCGACAGGCCGGGCAGTCGGACTTGACCTCGGAATCGTCAACCTGTTGGCGACCAGCGAAGGCCAGCTCGTTGATCCTGAACGGTTCGCCAAGCGAGGGCGTGAACGACTCGCTCTCGCCCAACGCAGTCTCGCCACCAAACAGCGTGGGTCGAATCGTCGGGCTCGTCACGTCGAAGAGGTCGCCCGACTACACCGCAAGGTTCGTAATCAGCGTTCGAACGCTCATCACCAACTCAGTCGACGACTCGTGAACGAATCCGACCTGATCGTGGTGGAGGACCTCAGAATCAAGAACATGGTCCGGTCTCCGAAGCCGAAACCTGATCCTTCAGATCCCAGTTCGTTCCTGCCCAACGGAGCGGCCGCCAAGGCGGGTCTTAATCATTCGATCTCCGACGCGGGGTGGGGGTTATTGCTGTCAAGGATTGCCTACAAGGCGGAAGAAGCCGGTAGAACAGTCGTGACGGTGGACCCTCGCTACACGAGTCAGCGCTGCGTGGTCTGTAATCACGTGGCGCCCTCGAACCGGGTCAGCCAAGCGGTGTTTCGATGTCAACGTTGTGGTCACGAGGACCACGCTGACGTCAATGCCGCGTGCAATATCCTTTGGGCGGGTAGAGCCCAGCTGGCGGTAGCCAGCGTTGGGTGAAACTGACCCACTACCCGACTACGAGACGATGAGTTGGGCGATTCGCACAATAAGGAGCACGCCGGCGACCACGAGGTACGACGCCACCATCCGCAGGAGGATCTTGCGTGAGAGAGAAAGCCGCAGAGGCGCAAGCAGCGTAAGGCGGGGGGTTCGCCAGTCACGCTTGTCGGAGTCATAGACCTCGGGTTCGCTCGAACGTCGAAGCCCGATCGGTAGTCCTACGAGCAGGCACACGAACGCCACGGCTCCCAGGACACCGAGAAGTGCGGTCACGTTGATCGACGTGAAGAGGGTCGACACCATCATCGTGATTGAGAGCACGACGAGGATCGTCACCACAATCGTGGCGACGACGTTGAGGAGACGACCGTTCACCCAGGGGCCCAAGACTTGACGGTCATTGCAGAGCAGGAGTACGAAGATCGTCGTGCTCGGCAGCATCAGGCCGCACATCGCCTGGACCGCCAACGTGATGATCCCCAGAGGAGCCCCCGGAATGAGTGTGACGACGCCCGCGACCACCAAGAGACCGGCGAAGGCGCCAAAGAAGCCCTTCGCGTCGCGGAGTCGAGAGTTCAGCGACTGGCGCGAACCAGCCAGGTCACTCAAGGCGTACGAACTGGCCAACGTGACCGCCGCCGCGCCAATGACCGAGGCGTTCAACAAGAAGATTGCGAAGATGGTGCCCGATCCGCCGCCCACGTAGCGTCCCAGACCCCTCGCGACGCCCAGAGCGTTGGTGTAACTGGCGGTGCCTCCGTGTCCGGCGAGGCCCGCCGCGCACGCCGCGATGAGCGCCGCGGCGGCGACGACGACGATGATTGAGCCAATGATGGTGTCGACCCTCTCGTAGTTCAGCCACCTCGGGGTGATTTTCTTGTCGACGATGTTGGACTGCTGAAAGTAGAGCTGCCAGGGCGCGACAGTGGTTCCGATGATTGAGATGATGAGCAACACGGCGGCTGACGAGGTTCCGCCGCGTATGCCTGGTATCACGAGGTGCGTGGCGACACTCGAGAAATGCGGCTTGGTGATCAGCACCAAGGGAACGATGAAGAAGTTGATGATGACAAAAATCATCATGAAACGTTCCCAGCGCTGAAACGAACCCGACGCGGTCACGCCAAAGAGCATGACGGCCGCTACTGGTATTGAAATGAAGGGCGAAACGCCGAAGTACTTCATCGAGAGTGAGACACCGATGAACTCAGTCACGATGATCAAGAAGTTCAAAACGAGAATCGAGCCGATCGAGACGTTGCCCCAACGACGACCAAAACGCTCTCGGATGAGGCGCCCGTGACCAACGCCGGTCACCGCGCCGAGCCGGGCGACCATCTCTTGGACGATGATCAACACGGGAATGAGCAGAGGCAGAGTCCAGAGCAGGGTGTAGCCGAAGTTCTGGCCCGCTTGCGCGTAGGTGGACACCCCGCCGGCGTCGTTGTCGCCCACCATGACGATGAGACCCGGACCAATGATCGCGAGCAGGGTCAGGAGGCGTGCGCGGGCGCCGCGACGGGTCCCCGTGTCGTGTTCTTTGATGGTTCCAAAAGCGCCGGATATCCGGTGCTCAATGGTCTTCTCGCTTGGCACGTTCCACCTCCTTTCGTCTCTCTGTGGTCGTTCGGCGAAACAACCACGCGGGGACTGAAGGCGGGCTCAGCCAGTCTTGAGTGTCAAACGAGGTTGTGTTGGTACATGAGTGGCCTCGCGGCCGGTACTAGGGGGTTTCAGACTGACCCCCTTTGAACGTGACCCTGGACACGGCGGCGCGTCACTACTCCTCCACCGCACTCATGCCAAACTCGCGGCGCCAGCCCTGGGGCAGGAGTTCCTCGAGTAGGTCGTCGACCGTGATGACGCCGATCATCGATTCGTGCTCGTCGTCGAGCACCGGCAACACCGTCAGATTGAAGTCGCTCATCTTGCGAGCGATCCGGTGCAGGTCCCAGTGGGGATGCACGTGAGCGATTTGGGTCTGGGAAACGCTGAGGGCGAGTTCACTGCCCCTCGCGCGAACCAGGGGCGCGATGGACGCGGCGCCAATGGGTTGCCCTTTGTCGTCGAGGACGAACACGACGTGCAGCGACTCGGCGGGGACCTTAGAGGTGCGGATGGCTTCGAGGGCGTCGTCCACGGTCGCGGTGGCGGGTACGTAAACGAAGTCGGGGTTCATCAGTCCGCCGGCACTCTCGGCGTTGTAGGAGAGCAACTGACGTACCTTGGTCTGCTGGTCAGAGGGAAGGTTCTCGAGAATGGGAAGACGGCGGTCTTGTTCGACCTCGTTGATCAGGTCGGCCGCGTTGTCGGGCTCCATGCGAGACAAGAGTCTCGCGGCCTCGGTGTCACTGCGCGCCTCGAGGAACTCCAACTGGTGCTCGGTGTCAAGTTCTTCGAAGACGTCGGCTTCGAGTTCGCGGTCCAGACCCACCGCCTCGATGATCTCCTCGCCTTCCTCGTGACTCGCTTGTTCCACGAGGTCCGCGATTTGGGCCGGGTGCAACTTGGCGAGCTTTCGATACGGAATGCGCAGACGAGCCGAGGGCACGTGGGCAACGAACGGCTCGATCGAGGCGAAGTCGACGATCGCCTCGGCCTTCACGCGCTGGCCGATCTTTTGGCCGAGCACCCGACGCAGGAAGGGACGGCGACCCGGGTCCACCCCGACCACCTCCCACTTCGCGTCGATCTCGGCAATCTCGATCTCGTTTGCGATGATCAGTCGACCACGCACGAGGTTGATCAGGTGTCGCGCGAGCAAATCTTCGGCGAGCAGCAGTTCACCGGGACGTCGCTCGAATCGGCGTAGGTCCACTCGCCTCCCCTCGAAGGTCATGCGGCCTTCGGCGAGACCACCGATCTTTCGAATCGGCACGAAGAGATTGCGGCCCTCTATCTTGATCACCGCACCGACGATGGGCGGATGCGCGTCGTCGCCGAGGCGCGCGACCAGGTCCTGGACGCGTCCAATCCGGTCACCGTCCGAATCGAAGATCGGACGGTGCAGGAACGTAGAGAGATGAAGAATGTCAGCCATAACGAGCCTTTAGGCCCCTTAAGGCTACCCCGTGTCGCCGTGGAGCCACCAGTGACGACAAGTGAAATCCCGGCGAACGAACGTCGAACGACTCAGTTCTCAGGCTGAGGAGACCCCGAAGTCCTTCAACACGTCCGCGACGAAGGTGACGTCGTCATCGCTCACCCCGGCGTGGGTGACCAAGCGCACCCGTCGCGGCGCGACGGTTCCAGCGAGCACGCCCTTCTCGGCGAGATCGGCCACGACCTTTCGGGCCTGAGGATGTTCAAAGGCGACGATGTTCGTTCGACACGACGTCGGGTCGTAACCCGACTCGGGAAACGCCACGGCCACCATCTCAGCCATTGCCCGCGCCCTGGCGTGATCCTCGCCGAGCCGTTCGACCATCGTTTCTAGTGCCACGAGTCCCGCCGCCGCGAGAAAGCCAGCCTGACGCATGGTGCCACCGAGACGCTTCCGTTCGATCAGCGCAGCCGCCATGAGATCCTCGGGTCCGGCGAGCATTGAACCCACCGGCGCACAGAGACCCTTGGAGAGACAGGCCATGACCATGGTCGCCGAATCGCAGTACTCGGCCGCGGTGGTGCCCGTCGCCACGACGGCGTTGAACAGTCGCGCGCCGTCGAGGTAGAGAGCCAGTCCCGTGAGCGAGCGTCGCAACGACCGCACGTCCTCGAGTTCCCAGGGAATGCCTCCTGAGACCATGTGTGTGTTCTCGATCGCCACCATGGCGACGTGGGGCTGATGATCCTGTTCGGCGTCAATGATGTCCGTAACGTCGCTCGTGCGAAGAACACCCGCGCGGTCGTCGACCAGAGCGAACTGGACCGCGGAGTTCCTGGCAGAAGCGCCCATCTCGAAACTCACCACGTGCTGGTCGCGGCCCGCGATGATGACGTCGCCGGGCCTGGTGAGCACGCGCACCGCGATCTGGTTCGCCATGACGCCCGAAGGTACGAAGATCGCCTTGGGCTTGGCGACCATGGCGGCGAATCGCTGCTCGAGTTCGTTGACCGAGGGATCCTCGTCGTAACCCACGTCACCGACCTTCGCGCTCGCCATGGCTTCGCGCATCGCGGGTGTGGGCTGGGTCACCGTGTCACTTCGCAGGTCGACCAGTCGCGTCATAAGGAGAGGCTACCGTCGGTCACTTAGTATGTCGGAATGAGCGAGATCCTTGGCAGTCGATTTCCAATGCAGCCGAACGTTAATGATCTGCTCGACATCGAAACGGTGCTCGCCACGCCCGAGAAAGTGGTCATGCGCGTGAAGGTCGACCACAAGGTCCACCAACCTTTCGGTATCCTGCACGGCGGGGTCTCGGCGCTGCTCGCCGAGGGCGCCGCGTCAATCGGGGGCGCCGTGAGCGTCGGACCGGACCAGATCGTGGTCGGCGCCGAGCTCAACTGCTCGCACCTGCGCTCGATGTCGAGCGGCACCCTCACCGCCACCGCGACCCCGATCCGCAAGGGTCGTACGGTGCACGTGTGGGGCATTGAGCTCACCGATGACCAGGACCGCCTGATCTGCGTGGCTCGCTGTTCTTTACAGGTCCTCAAAGCGCCCCAGACGCCTAACGCCTAGACTTTTCCTAGGACTTGCCAGCGAAGGGGCTGACCATGGGTGTTCGTTTCAAGGGGTGGGGCATCGCCGTGCCCGACCGTATTGTCACCAATGACGAGCTCTCCAAGACCCTCGACACCACCGACGAATGGATCACCGAGCGCACGGGTATCCGTGAGCGCCGCATCGGTGGCTCGGCGAAGTCCCTCGGCGTGGTCGCCGGGAAGCGCGCCATGGACGACGCCTTCGTGGAGCCCTCCGACATCGACTTCCTGGTGCTCGCAACCACGACGCCCGACCGTATCGCCCCCGCCACCGCGCCCATGATCGCCGCTGAGTTGGGTCTGACGTGTCCCGCGATGGACGTGAACGCCGCCTGCAGCGGGTTCATGTACGCCATTCGCACCGCGTACGGCCTGCTCGAGACCGGCAACAAGCGAGTCCTGGTGATCGGCGCCGAACACCTGTCGCGCTGGGTCGATTGGACCGACCGCAACATGGCCGTACTTCTCGCCGACGGCGCCGGCGCGACCGTGCTCGAATACGACGCGAACGACAACGACCTGCTGTCCTTCTGCCTCGGCGCGGACGGTTCGGCCGCCGACCTGCTCGCCTGCGAGCACGGGGGATTCTTCACCATGGACGGCAAGGAGATCTTTCGACGGGCCGTGCGCGTCGTGGTGGACTCCGCAGAGAAGGCGCTCGCCTCGGCGGGCATCAGCGCCGACGACCTCGCTCTGGTCATCCCCCACCAAGCCAACATTCGCATCATCCAGGCGGCCACCCAACGACTCGGCATCGAGATGGATCGTGCGGTGGTCGTACTCGACCGTTACGGCAACACCTCGAGCGCGTCGATACCACTCGCCTTTGACGACGCGCGCCAGAACGGCCGGATCAAGCCGGGTGAGTACGCCCTCATGACCGGCTTCGGCGCCGGACTGACCTGGGCGTCGGCGATCGTGCGGTGGTCGTAGTGCCCAAGCCGTCGCTCGTCATCCTCGCCGCGGGTCGCGCCCGACGCTACGGCGGCCTGAAACAACTCGCGCCCATTGGCGTGCACGGCGAAGCACTGATCGACCTCATCGCCTCTGACGCTTTCGCCGCGGGCTTTGAACGCATCGTCATCGTCGTAAACCCCGACACCGGTCCCCAAATCGAAGAACACGTGCGCCGCTTCTGGCCCCTGGACCGGATGATCACCTTCGCCGTGCAAGAAAAAGCTTTGGGCACGGTGCCCGCTTTACTCGCCGCCGAGAAGTTCCTCGATCCCGCCACTCCCTTTGGCATCTCGAACGCTGACGACCTCTACGGTCGCGACGCGCTGGCCCAGTTGGGCGCCCACCTCGCGATCAAGTCAACGTGCTGTCTGATTGGTTTTCAGCTCGACCGGGCCCTCGTGGGTGACCTGCCAGTGTCGCGTGGCGTCTGTCACGTCGTGAACGGGCACCTCACCGACATCTGGGAACGTCACCAGGTCCACTCGTCCGAGGACGGCTACGTCGCCGACGACGGCGAATCGCCCGTGTTCCTCGCCCCCGAGACCACCGTCTCGATGAATCTCTGGGGATTCCAACCCGCCATGTGGCCTCTGCTGCACCAAGAGATGCAAGCCCACGACTTCGAGCTCGAGCCCGAATCACAGCTGCCCGTGATGGTTGGCAAGATCCTGCACCACGTACCGTTGCGTTTTGACGTTATCGCGACCGAATCACGTTGCGTGGGCGTAACCCACGCCGACGACCTCGCCTTGGTCCAGGCCGACGTTCGACTCCAGGTGAGCCTCGGGGAACGCCCCGAACACGCCTTCCGCTAAACGTGCCCGTGCTCAGCGTGCTCCGTGGGCGCCGTAACAACACAGTTCGCACTGTCGCGACCAATTCGGTCGTGCGCAATCGAATTGTGAACCGAGTCACTGGCGATAAATCGCGAGTCCCATGGCGCGGTACCCGATGAGCGAGGAGTCCACTGGAGCAACCCCGGGCATCATGGGAACTGCTCGTCTCGAATCCTTCAGCGACGGCGTCATCGCGGTGATCATCACGATCATGGCGTTCGAATTGAAGACGCCCGCATCAGCGAACATTCACGCGCTTAGCCACGAATTGCCCTTACTGCTCGTCTACGTCCTCAGTTTCACGTTTGTTGCCATCTACTGGGTCAACCACCATCATTTGTTGGGTGTCACCAAACGAATTGACGCGGCGGTGATGTGGACGAATATGCACCTGCTGTTCTGGTTGTCAATGATCCCCTTCGTGACCGCGTGG
>Ga0302275_10002263_pt1 | contig 20346 bp, 20 predicted proteins | sample III_Bog_N2_2_FD_200229 | JGI IMG/M metagenome (GOLD analysis project Ga0302275, IMG submission 200229) | Peat permafrost microbial communities from Stordalen Mire near Abisko, Sweden - III_Bog_N2_2 | ecosystem: Environmental > Terrestrial > Soil > Wetlands > Peat | place: Sweden: Abisko... | reverse complement strand
CGGGAGTTGTTAATTTCTTGGCTCGATTTGCTTTTGTTTCCAAATCCCAAGTCACAGGGGAAAGAGGTAAAACAATCAGCGGTATCGCATGCCGATGATGCACCACAGAGATCTCCGGGATAACAGGCAAATCACAGTGTCCGGATTGTAATTCGGGAGCGGCGATTTTTAGCTCCCGCTGATGGAGGGGTAACTTGCTTGCACGGTATGCTTGTGAACATTTGCCGATACGACGAAATATCAGAAAAGCCCCAATCATGACGCCCCTTCGTTTGAGGGCATTTTTTCCAAAGGCAGAACAACTACGCCCTCCTGTTTCTACCTTATAGGCACATCTAAATCGTTTGTAAGGAGAGAGGTATCGCTGATAACCATCGATCATCAGGATAATCAGTCTCTTCATGATTATTGCGATGGCTCTTCCTTAGGCTCCCCTAACTCCGCCACGAATTCACCGGGCATCTGTTTTTCCGCCTTGGCTCCAAGGTCGCGCAGGCGAATCGCGGTTCCAAGGATATTCCCCTTCTGATCCTTCAACCGGGCGATGGACTCATCGTGGGCTTCCGAGGCCTGAATCAGGCGTTGCTTGACGACCAGGAGTCCTTTTGCAAATTCGACCAGTTTGTCGTGAAGCACGCCTCCGAGTCGGGCGATCTCAAGGACATTCCGGGTCTGTTTCTCAACTTTCCAGACATTGCTGACCGTGCGTAGTGCCGCGAGCAGGGTGCTCGGTGTGACGAGGATGACACGATGCGCGAAGGCAAATTCGTAGAGCTTGGGATCGGCGGAGAGGGCGGCTCCGAAGGCCGGCTCGATGGGCAGGAACATCATGACCACCTCAGGAGTCCTGCCCTCGAAGAGATCGGGATACCCTTTTTCAGAAAGCGTCTTGATGTGCTGGCGAACGGCCGCGGCATGATCGACAAGCGCACTCCGACGATCACTCTCTTCCGTGGCGTTGCAGGAGCGCTCGTAATCAACGAGGGAGACCTTCGAATCCACGACGATGAAGCGGCCCTCAGGCAGGTGAATGACGGCGTCGGGACGGAGACGATTTTCGGTGGAAACTTGAAGCTCGAATTCACGACCACGTTCCAACCCCGAAAGTTCCAGCGTGCGTTCGAGGATCAACTCTCCCCAGGCCCCGCGACGTTGCGACTCTCCCTTCAGAGCCGAGGCAAGATTGCGGGCATCCTCGGAGAGGCGGACGTTCAGCTGGGCAAGGCTCTGCAAATGCTGCTGAAGGCCCGAACTGGTTTTGGTCTGCGACTCATGCACCTCCTCCACACGTTTGCGGAAGCTCTCAAGCTGCTGCTGTAGCGGGGAGAGAAGGCCGCCGATTTTCTCGCTGCTTGACTGGGAAAAGGATTTGCTCCGTTCCTCCAGAATCTCAGTCGCCAGGTTGCGAAATTGGGAAAGCAGGGTTTCCGAAAGTTGTGACTGCAATTCCCGTGCCTGGGTCGCTTCCTCTGAGAATCGCTGCGCCTCGGTTCGAGCCGCCTGGGTCTCGGCACCAGCCCTCAGGGCTTCAGAGCGGGCCTGTTCCGTAGCGACTTGTGCGGCTGAAATCTCCAACTGGGACCGAGAGCCTTTCGACAACCATCCTACAACCGCTCCAAGAACGAGTCCGATCAGAAGTCCGAGAAGAAGCAGGAGGATGGGGCTCATTCATGAAGACTAAACGGAAGCGATCAGACATCAGAAGTCAGATCTGATTTCCCTTTCCGTTTCTTTCTACTCAGATTTCAAGTTTCGTGTCTCAGGTTTTGCTCCCTTCCGACCTCTGATCTCTGGCCTGTGACCCCGACCTCTGTGACAACCGTCTATTCCAAGCTTGGTGCATGCCAGCCGCCCGAGGGCAAAAGCACATCATTGACAGCCTCGGGGCCCCAGGTGCCTTTCTTGTACGGGTGAACGGGAACTGCATTGTCGATGATCTTTTCGACGATGCGCCATCCCTCCTCGATCACGTCCTGGCGGGCAAAAAGCGCCTGATCGCCCTGAATGGCGTCGCCGATGAGACGCTCGTAGGGAGACATTTCGTCGGGCTGCTGATCGACAACCTTGAGTTCGATCGGTTCCCCAACCATCCGTTCCCCGTCGATTTTGACCTGCATGCTGATGCCGATCTCAATGCGGGGCGAAAACAGAAAACGGACAAAGTTGTGCCCCGGAGCCTGTTCATTCGGGAAGACAACCTGCGGAGGGCGGCGGAACTGGACGCGCACTTCGGTGGCGGAGAGCGGAAGATGCTTTCCTGCCCGGATGTAGATCGGGACTCCCTGCCAGCGCCAGTTGTCGATAAAGACGCGTACCGCGGCGAATGTCTCGGTGCGGCTTTTGGGGGCAACACCCGGCTCCTGAAGATAGCCCTCGAACTGGCCCCGCACGATGTCGTTCGTCGTGATGGTGCGGATGGAACGGAATAGCTTCACCTGCTCGTCGCGCACCCGCTCTTTATCAGGCCAGTAGGGGGGCTCCATGCAGAGGAAGCCGACAACCTGCATCAGATGGTTCTCAATGACATCGCGCAGACAGCCGGTCTTGTCATAGAAGGCCCCTCGGCCATCCACACCGAAGGACTCGGCCATCGTGATCTGGATATGGCTGATGTAGTTGCGGTTCCAGATCGGTTCCAGAAAGGCATTGGCAAAACGGGTATAGAGGACATTCTGCGTCGCTTCTTTCCCAAGATAATGATCAATGCGGAAGACCTGCCGCTCATCCAGCACCTCGTGGAGAATCCGATTAAGCGCCTCGGCGGATGCGAGGTCATGGCCGAACGGTTTCTCCACCACGACACGGGCGTCCGTCAGGCAGTCGGCAGCTTTGAGCCCCTTGGTCACGGTTCCGAAAAGAACGGGCGGAATCGCCAGGTAATGAATCGGCCTCCGGGAGTCCCCGAGGGCCTTCTTCAGGCTCTCAAAGGTGGCGGGATCACCATAGTCCCCATCAACATACTGGAACCCATCCGAGAATTGCTTGAAGGCCGCTTCGTCAATCCCGCGGCCATAGGTGATGATCCCGTCGCGCGCGCGCTCAATCACCTGCTCGCGGGTCATGTCGCTTTTGGCGACACCGATTACCGGCCCCTCCAGCACACCACGCCGGTAGAGCGCCTGGATCGTGTCGAACAATTTCTTGTGGGCAAGATCTCCGGTGGCTCCGAAGAGCACCAGGGCGTCGCTTTTGGGAATGCTCATGGGAATGAATGGAAAGTGATTAATGGGAGCCGGAAGGCTTCTCGTGATGGCCGCCAAATTCGTAACGCATCGCCGAACAGACCTTGTCGGCAAAGAGGGCCATATTGCGGCTTGAAAACCGCTCATAAAGAGCCGATGTCAGCACGGGAGCGGGCACGCCCTCATCGATGGCAGCCTCGATTGTCCAGCGCCCCTCGCCGGAGTCGCTGACTCGTCCCCCGAAGGAATCGAGCCCGGGATCGCGGGCCAGGGCATCTGCGGTCAGATCAAGCAGCCAGCTTGCGACGACACTGCCGCGCCTCCAGACTTCGGCAATCTCGGGAAGATCGAGGTCGTATTGATAATTCTCGGGTTCGCGGAGCGGCGTCGTTTCCGCGTCGATCTCGCGCTTTACCTTGCCGACATTGGCATTTTTAAGAATGTTCAGTCCCTCGGCATAGGAGGCCATCATGCCGTACTCAATCCCGTTATGCACCATCTTGACGAAGTGTCCCGATCCCGAGGGCCCGCAGTGCAGATAACCCTCCTCCGCCGTGCCGTCCTTCTTTGTGCGACCCGGAGTCGGCTCGGCATTTCCCTTGCCGGGAGCAAGAGCTTTCAAAATCGGATCGAGGAAGGCAACCGCATCGTCGGGCCCGCCGATCATCTCGCAGTAGCCGCGTTCGAGCCCCCAGACGCCGCCGGAGGTGCCGACGTCGACATAGTTGATTCCGCTGGCGGACAGTTCCTTCGCACGGCGGATGTCATCCTTGTAGTAGGAATTGCCGCCATCGATCAGAATGTCCCCCTTGCCGAGCAGCGGCGCAAAAGTCTCGATACTGTCATCGACATAAGCCGCCGGGATCATCATCCAGATGGCTTTCGGCTCGGTGAGTTTACCGACAAGATCCTTGGGATCGGCGGCGGGAATGGCCCCCTGGGAGGCGAGGGATTGAATGGCAGCCGCGCTGTGATCCCAGACAACGACTTCGTGACCAGCCTTGATGAGGCGAAGAGCCATATTGGCTCCCATTCGACCGAGCCCGACCATTGCGATGCGCATGATGATGTCTCCTAGGTTGATTGATTAAGGAAGCCCTGAATAAATCCCGCGAAGTCTGCTGTCGAGCATTTGCTTTCTTTTGATACAAGGAACCGCTGATTTAAGCCCATGATGACTGCTGCAGGACAAAAATTTGATTTTCAAGGCGTGAAGCGCACCGGCGTCATTGCCGCCATGGATTCGGAACTTCGGGATCTTGCCTCCTCCCTCGATCACGAACGGACGGAAACAATCGCGGGAAGGGAGATCCATTACGGCTGGCTGGAAGCCCGTCCCGTTGCCCTGGTGCTGTGCGGCTGCGGCAAGGTGAATGCCTCATTGTCTGCCACCCTGCTGGCGGTTCATGCGCGTGTGGCCCGCATTCTTGTCACCGGAGTCTCCGGAGGGCTTGCCCAAGGACTCAAGGTTGGAGACATCGTCATCGGGGATTCCTTCATCCAGCACGACATGGATGCACGGCCCCTTTTTCCACAGCATGAAATTCCTTTCGAGGGATTTTCGCTGATCGAGGCGGAGCCGGAGCTTCGGGGTTTGCTGGCCGTTGCCGCAAGGGAGATGCTGGCGGCAAAATGCCCTCCAGGTCTTGAATACTCACAGGTCTTTGAAGGTCTGCTCATCAGCGGTGATCAGTTTCTCTCCAGCGATGAGGATCGATCCAGGGTGCTGGAAGCCCTGCCAAGATCCTTCGCCGTGGATATGGAATCCGCCGCCATCGCCCAGGTCTGCCGTGCCGCGGGCCTCCCCCTTGGAGTCATGCGGGTCATTTCCGACTCAGCCGATGGAAGTGCGCACATCGATTTCGCTCATTTCGTGGAACACTCCGCCTCAAAAGCCTGTGCGGAGACGGTGCGCTTCGCCCTGCGCGCCTTTGGCGCTGCGGCGAAGTAGGTTTTAGGTCAGAGGCAGAAACCCGCTTCTGCGGTATCGCCTAAACCCCTAAAGCCCTAAACCCCTAAAGCCTAACTGCCTCAAACGAAGTGCGTGCGCTTCCTAAAAAGTCACCCCGATCTGTGCGCCCAGCACCAGTGCATTGGGAATGGTGCCGGTGCCTCCGGGATTGATGACCCACTGGGCATCGGGCTGGACATAGGCAAACTTGGTCAGGTTGATCCGGTAGCCGAGTTCATAGACAAGCTCATAGGTTGCATATCCGCCAAGGGAAGTCTGGTTTGCCTGGGCGTAGTTGGAGCTGAAGTTGCCATAAATGACACCGAAGAGCGTGATGTCCCGGGGTCGCCAGGGGATCATTCCCGTGTAGACCAACCCGCCGTTATATTGGAAGGGTACTTTGGCTGTGTTCTGCTGGGGACAGAGCATGAATGCTGACCAGGCGGTGAGTCCCGTGTCCTGGAAGGGACTCATGCGGTAGAGCATCTGGTCGAAATGCCAGTAGAGTCCGTAAGCACCCGTCTGTCCCTGCGTGCTGCCAAACTGAGGATAAGTCCATGTCGAGTAGTAGCCTCCCATCCAATAGTGACCTGGTAAACCGTGAGGGATGGGTGGGACGGGGGCCCCGGCTGCAGGAACACTATTTTTCCCATCGGCGGCAGCAACGGTTTTGCCATCAGAGGCAGGTGAGGAAGAGACTAAAGGTTTGAAAAATTCGTGCGACCAACCGAATTGACCGATCATCATCGCGCCGTCGTTGGGATTGATGTTCCAGTTGAAGCCGTGCATGTAGGGGAGAGAGGCCTGCGGGGTGACCTGATAGACACCGAACATCGCCTCGGTCTCGGAGGTGGTTTTGGCGCGAAGGCGTGCGCCCCAGACGGCCCAGGGATAGGTGGAAAAACTGCCATTGACAGGCAATGACTGGGGATTGCCGTCGATCCCGTTGTTCATGTAGAGCCAGTAAAGCGGAGAGGAGGCAAAGTCGTCACCTGCGGACATTCGGCCGAATTTGAAGCTGATCTTGTCCTGGAGGAAGTGCTGGTCGTAAGCGAGGCCGTAGAAGATCGCCGTGGAGCCGCCATAGACCTGCTGGACGGTAAACTGGTTCCCAATGCTCTGAGCCGACAGGTTGTTGCCGTCACGATTGAGCATGATGAGGCCGAGGGTGCCCCCTTGGTATCCGAACAACTGCTCACTGTGAAATTCCAAATCGAGGGTGAAGTTATCGCAGTAGGTGAAGCCGCCGGGGCTCTTGCCTCCGGTGACATTGCCGGCGATGTCGCTGAGGTAGTTCAGCGAGATGTCGAGGCCGTTTGTGGCAAGCCGGTCCCGGAGGCCCCACCAGTTCATCGTGGCGTAGTCGGACTGGATCCAGTTGTTTGTGTTATCCTCGTCGGTTTCATAAGGATGCCAGAACCGCTGCATATCAAAATTCAAACCGGGAATTTGGGTCGGAATGTCGAACCCCACTTCCGTGGAGGGGGTGACATAAGGAATCGCCGGAACCCGCACTCTGATTGCAGGTGGGGCAGGAGCAGCATTGGTTGCGTTCGTGGAGGTTGCGTTTGCGGGTAGCGCGGCGGCAAGGAGGAGCGGGAGGATCATGTTAGGGGGGATTTCAAAAGAAGAACCCCTGCGCATGGTCTCTGGCAATCCCCTTTTTAGCAGTTTTTCCCCGCATCCGGAGGAGAATGCTCCGCGCGTGTCATGGATCCCTTTGCTACTGCTTACTCTTCCGCCCCGCCTGAAGCCACGACATCGTGAATCAGCTTGGCAAACTCGGCTAGGCCCGTGCCGGGAACAATGACCGTGTTCCGGCGCCCTTGGGATTCCTCCGTAATGCGAAGGAATTGGCCCCGGTCATTCTCCTTTAATTCGATGCGAAAATACTTCCTCTCCACTTCCAGCTCACGGCTTTCCAACACCTGATCCCGGGAATATTGGCGGTAGGCATTCGAATACGAGGAGTTGTTGTCGTGAGAATCGTCGTGCATAAGGGTGAAACTTTTAGAATTCCATTGAGGGAAAATCAAACCGTTTGTGAGCGCCCATCAAGGCTCTTAGAGAAATCCGCGCAGGAGGGCCATTGCCGTCACATCCTCGGCAAGATCCTTTCCCTTCGGAGTCTCCAGGATCTTTGGGATCGTTGCCAGAACCGGCGCCTGCATGATCCAGCGGAAGGTCTCCAGGCCAATCTTTCCCTGCCCAAGATTATCGTGGCGATCGACCCTCGATCCGAGGCCGGATTTGGATTCATTGAGATGTAGGACACGCAGATGCTTCAGACCGATCACGCGGTCAAATTCCGCAAAGGTTTTCTCCGCACCCTTCGCTGTGGCAAGATCATAGCCTGAAGCAAATGCATGGGCCGTATCGAAGCAGACTTCGAGCCGGGAGGGATCGGCGACGCGCTTCAGAATCTCCGCAATCTCCTCAAACTTCGCGCCAAGAGACGCGCCCTGCCCGGCGGTAATTTCGAGCGCGATCCGGACGCGCAGCGCGGAATGCTCCTCATGCAACCGGTTCAGATTCCGCACGACGCAGCCGAGCCCCGCCTCGATTCCCGTTCCAAGATGGGAGCCGGGATGAAGCACAAGGGAACGGATTCCAAGCTGCTCGCACCGCAGCAATTCATCGGAAAGGGAGCGGAGCGATTTTTCGTGATTCTCGGTTCCCTCGACACCGAGATTGATCAGGTATCCGGCATGGGCAACGATGGAGCCGAGTCGTTCACGGAGCGGGTGATGCGTGAAGGCAAGGACTTCGGACTCAGACAGCGGCTTGGCAAACCACTGCATATTGTTCTTCACAAAAATCTGGATGGCCGTGCATCCGATCCCGACACCGCGGTCAATGGCACTCGCCGCGCCCCCGATAGTCGGCACATGAGAGCCGAGCAGAGGAAGGAGATCGGATTGTTTCTTCCGGGTTGATGACATGCTAGGATGCTAGCCAAGCGAGCCCTTTTGGTGCAACCTCTTGAGCCCGCACATTCAGTCAGCCATGTTCTCCAAACTCTCCGATCAGCTTCAGCAAACTTTCAAGAATCTCCGCGGACACGGGCGCCTCTCGGAATCGAACATCACCGAGGCCCTGCGGGAGGTGCGGCTGGCGTTGCTGGATGCCGATGTCCATTTTGCGGTTGCCAAGGACTTCATCGCGAAGGTCAAGGAGCGGGCGATGGGCGAAGAGGTGCTCAAAAGCGTCACCCCCGGGCAGCAGATCGTTAAAATCTTCCATGACGAGCTGACGGCACTTCTCGGCGGGGACAATGCCCCGCTCCAGTTCGCCAAGCCGACCCGCATCCTGATCGTCGGTCTCAACGGTGCGGGAAAGACCACCTCGTCGGCCAAGCTGGCGCGGTTGCTCAAGAACCCCGGTCTCTTCAGCACGATGAAAGGGGAAACCGCACGCACGCCGCTTCTGATCGCACTGGATCTGGTGCGTCCCGCCGCCATTGACCAGCTGGCAACCCTTGGCGGACAGATTGAAGTCCCCGTCTTTCGTCCCGAGCCTCAGGAAAAAGATGTGCTGGCCGCCGCCCGCCGGGCCATGGTCTGGTGCGAGACGCAGGGCGGAAATGTCGAGATTTACGACACGGCGGGCCGTCAGGAAATCGATGATTCGCTGGTCGAGGAGTTGGTGCGACTGAAAGAGCTGATACGCCCGCAGGAGATCCTGCTCGTCTGTGATGCCGCCACGGGTCAGCAGGCGGTGAGTGTCGCGGAGAAATTCCACGCGGCCCTCGGACTCACCGGCTTGATCCTGACCAAGCTCGATGGCGATGCCCGCGGCGGTGCCGCCCTTTCCCTGAGATCAGTGACGGGCAGGCCGATCAAATTCGCCGGCGTGGGAGAAAAAGTGGATCAGTTCGAGCCCTTCCACCCGGAGAGGCTGGCGGGACGCATTCTTGGAATGGGCGATATCGTCAGCCTTGTGGAAAAGGCCGCGGAGAGTGTCGAGATCGAGGAAATGACCCGTCTGGAGGCGCGGATGAAGAACGCTTCCTTTGACCTGGAGGATTTCCTGGCCCAGCTTCGGATGATCAAACGGATGGGGCCCCTGGAAAATCTGCTTGGCATGATCCCCGGAGCCGCTAACCTACCCAGTCCCGCAGTAAACGGAAAAGAACTGCAGCGAGTCGAGGCGATCATTCTCTCCATGACGCCCGGCGAACGGAAGCGTCCCGAGATCCTGAACGCCCGTCGCCGTCAACGCATCGCTCGCGGCAGTGGAAATTCCGTCACTGAGGTCAACAATCTCCTGCTCCGATTCGGCCAGATGAAAAAACTGGCCAGGAACACGGGAAAACTGAAAAAAATGATGTCCCAAATGTCCCGTTCCGCTTCCGGCGGTTCGCGGGGCCTTGAACTGAATAACTCCTTAACGAACCGACTCCCATGGCAGTAGCAATCCGACTCCGACGCGAAGGCGCCCGCAACCATCCTTTCTACCGCATTGCGGTGGCCGACCAGCGCAGCCCGCGTGATGGAAAATTCATCGAGCTCATCGGTCATTACGACCCGAAGCAGGCCGGTGACAATTACAAGATCAACCTGACCCGCGCCGAGTATTGGCTAAGCGTTGGCGCCCGGCCTTCCCAGACCGTGCAGAGCTTCATTACGAAGGCCCGCAAAGCCTCCGCCGAGGCTCCGGCCGCCTGATTCGGTTATGGACGAGTTTCTGCGCTATCTGGTGCAGCAACTCGTCGAGTATCCCGGGGAGGCGGTCCTGACCCATCGGGAAGAACGCGGGAAGCGGCTCTTCCTCCTGTCCCTTCACAAAAGCGACATGGGTCGTCTGATTGGCAAGGGAGGAAGCACCATCAAGGCAATCCGCGAACTGCTGAATGCGGCGGCGGAGAAGCAGGGGTTGAAAGTCGGTCTCGAGATTGTGGAGTAGGGTTTTGCAGCCGAAGAAAGTGGAAATTCCTCCAGCGACGATATTTTTTATCAAAAGCTAATTCTCCTGAGACTTCCTCACGGCATCGGTGAGGACGGAGACACCTGATTGAGTCAGCGCACGACGCCACGGGAGAGTCCCTTCGATTTCAATTTCCAGCGAGAAAGAGAGGAATGTCCGGATCAGGACAATCAATCCGAGGATCAGGACATTATTCAGGGTCGGATCGACTGCCACCGTACGGATAAGATCTCCGGCCACGAGCACTTCCAACCCCGCCAAAATCCCACCGCCCAGCGTCCGGCGCAGCACCATGTAGGCAAGGGAGCCATCACCCGAACGTTTCCAGGTTCGTAGCGCTAGGAATGCTGCAAAGAACAGCCCCGCCACCAGAATCGCCACCCCGATCCCGTCGGCGATATGAACAATCAGTCCGAGGACTCGGGAGTAAGTGTCCGTGGCTTCCATGGGATCGAGTATGAGCGTAAGCGGCTGCGAGACTGAAGCTTTTTAGACTGAAGGATGAGAGAGGGATGAGAGCTGAAACTTGAAACCTGAGGGGGGAGAGGCGGGGGCAAGCCCGGGTTCAATGGAGAGCAAGGCGAGAAGTCGTCAGTCAAGAGGCGACGGTAATTTGATGTCAGCGTCAGGCGGTCAAGCGGCAGCCGTAGTAAACCTACGGCCAGCACAGACCAACGCCACGATGGCGCAAAGGACCTAGTCCTCATTCTAGTTCGAAGTTAATGTTGACCGTGTAGCCGCGCGTTGTCCCCATCCCTTCCGGGATCGGTGCGATTTTGATGACCTTGGCGGCGGCATCCAGGACGGACTGATCCATCACCGGATTGCCACTGGGATGGGCGAGGGAGAAGTCGCTGATGGTGCCGTCCCTCTGGATGGTGATCTTGAGGGTGGTGGTGAATTCACTGCGATGCTCCGGCGGGATCTGGGCGGTCGGCTGTTCCCACTGGCTGAAAAATCGGTCGTGAATCAGGGTCTGGTAAGCATCGATGGTGGACTGGTCGGCCCCGTTGCCTCCCGCCCCACCCGAACCGGTGCCCCCCCCCTGCGTGGCAAGGAAATCAGCTTTGGCGGAATCATCGCCATGCCCCTCATCATGAGATTTTTTCTTGGTGGATTCCTTGGTGCTGGAGGGTTTCGCATGATGATCCGTGTGATGCTTTGTGCCGGCCGATGCATCGGCAGATTTGTGAGGATGGGCATCCTGGTCGCTGTCGACATCATCGGATTTTTCGACGGGAGTTGCCCTCGGAGAAGCCTTGGGCGTCGGGTGATGTTTCGGCTTGGGCTGATCCTCATCACTGTCGTCCGTATCGGCCTCCTCGTGGTGTTTGTGCTTGGGCGATGCCTTTGGGGTGGGTTTGGGTGAGGAATGATGCTTTGGCCTGGGCGTTTCGTCAGCATCAGGCGTGGGCGTAGTATTAGGAGTAGTTTGCGGAGTCGCCTCGGGGGTCGGTGTTTCCTCCGGAGTGGGAGTAGGTTTCGGCGTTGGCCGCGGAGTGGGCTTGGGGGTCGGCTTTGGAGAAGGTTTTTTTTTCGGTTTATGGGGGGATGCTTTCGGCGTGGGTTTTGGCTTCGGTGTCGGAGTAGCTGTTGGGGTTGGTTTGGGCGTCGCGGATGGGGTGATTTCCGGAGTAGGTGAAGGAGTCGGCGTGGGCGTTGCTGTAGGTAGAGGGGTGGGAGTCGGAACGGGAGTGGGGGTGTTGAGCGGAATCTCCGAGGGAGCACTTGGCAGGGGAGGCGGCGATGGGGTTTTGACGCTCGGTTCCGGCGTGGAGTTGGTTTCCGGGGGAGTGGGCTGTTCCCGAGGCGGCGGAGTCGTGGATGATTCCTCATGCGGAGTCGCATTTTGCTGAGGGGGAGGCGTATCTTGATGGGATGTGGGCTGAACAGGAACAGCTGGTTTTGTTGTCGATTCCTGGGCGTCGGAAAAGGAGCCGGTATCCATCCAGGTGAGTTGACCGGAGGGTTTCTGAATCGGTCGGTTGAAGAACCAGAGAAGGCCGCCGATCACCAGAATATGGATGATGGCAACGACGATGAATGCCCTGCGGAAGCGGGGTTCGGAACCTCTCATACCAATCACAGGAGGAAATGGTACTTTAGCGGCGAAGGAGTTTTGAGGTGTGGGAAGGAGGAAGACCGATGGCTATCTCTGATAACCAGAGGGATGACAACGCTGCCACGCGCCAAAAAAACCAGCCGGATAGTGTCATTTCTGTTGGTGATTGGTATCATGGGAAAATTACTGAACGGGAGGAGTGCCCGCGCCGCCAGCCTCGGAACGGGTCATGACGCCGACCTTGGTGATCCCAGCCTGGTGAAGCAGATCCATGACGCGGACAAAATTCTGAATGGGAAGATCACGGTCGGGCCGCAGGACGACGGCAATGTCGTTTTGCGTTTTTTTCAACTCGACGAGCCGGCTGGAAAGCTCGCTTTCGCTCACCACCTGATCATTGAGTTTGAGGGCGTCGTTGCGGTTGATGGAGACGGTCTGTACCTGAGTGGGATCGACCGCATTCCTTGCGGTGGAACTGCCCGGAACGATGAGATCCATGCTGTTCTCCATGAGAGGCGTGGTAATCATGAAGATGATCAGCAGGACAAAGGCGAGATCGAGCAGGGGTGTCACATTCAGCTCGCTGAGCGTGTGAAGCGCGGTTCTGTCTGAAAATCTGCGCATGACGGTTTGTGGTCAGTCTCCGGAACCATGGCCCCCATGGCTGACATAGCGGTGTTCGATCTGACTCGCGAGCTCGGCGGCAAAATTGTCGCAGGAGACAATCATGCTCCGGACGCTGGTCACGAGAAAATTGTAGCCGAACATGGCGGGAATGGCGACCAGCAGTCCGGTGACGGTGGTGATGAGGGCACCGGAGACACCGGGGGCCATCGCGGCGAGATTCGCGCTTCCCGAGGCGGCGATGCCGCCGAAGGCATCCATGACCCCCCAGACGGTGCCGAGGAGTCCGATGAAGGGAGCCCCGCTGACCGCCGTGGAAAGGATGATCATCTGCGACTCAAGCCGCAGGGCAGATTCGCCGACGGCCCGTTCCATGACCGCCTGAATCGACCGCATCTGCGCGGAAGTGATCCGGTCGGCGTATTTCAGCCGGGCTTGGAAGGTCTCGTCCACCTCGGTGGAACCGAGTACCTGGAAGCAAAGCTCTTCGCAGCCAGCCTGATAGATTTCGTAGAGCGGGGAACCGTCAAATTCCAGGCCGGTTTCAAAAATATTCAACGGCTCCCGGTTGCGGCGGAACAGGGTCATGAAGCGATCCGACTGATTCCTGGCAAAGTTGAGAACCCGGATCTTGGTGACCATGACCGACCAGCTGAAGATCGATCCGACAAAAAGCGTGAGGAGCACGGCCTTTCCCTCGGGAGTCGATTCGAGAAAGGCATAAACAATTCCGCTTCCGATCAGCATGGACATTGCGGGAAGCATCACGATTCACGCCCCGTTGCGGCAAGGTAAAACTAGGGCCTGCGAGTGTTATCGTACCCTATGAGCCGCGTGAGTTTGCGGATGACTTCGGTATGACCGGGGAAAAGCGCTTCCAGTGTGTCTCTCTCCGGCATTTCAAAATCCGCAAAATCGAATCCGGGAGCCACCGTGCATCCGGCAAGGGTGTAGCCAGCTTCCTCCCTGCTCAAAGGGCGAGCCGCCTGCCACACGCCTGCCGGCACGACACATTGGGGAAGCTGGTCGGATTCAAGATCCGGCCCGAGAATCCTCCTGCTCAGATCACCGGCCGGAGTGATGGTGGTGAGTTCCAGAGGCGCCCCGCCGTAGTGATGCCAGACCTCGTCCGAGGCCACGCGGTGCAGTGCCGAGAAAGTGCCGTGAGGAAGCAAAAAATAAATGGCCGTGCTGCTTGCCCGCACGCGCCCGTCAGGAAGGGTGATCTGAACAGGGGAACGAAATGTCTCGGCAAAGAAGCCCCCCTCGGGGTGCGGAAGCAGACCCAATGCGGCAATGATCTTGGCTGCGGGTTGATCCATGAAGCATTGAACATTTCGGGGGAAGAAGCTGTTTCTCAAGTCAAAACAGCGGTTCCCTAAGGGAGGTTGGCTTTGCCATGATGCCAGCGGCCCGTTATTAAGGAGTGATGTCCCGTCCCGTGGTTCCGAAATTTCTTTCAGCTCTGTCCATTCTTTTAGTTGTGACGGCCCTGAATCTCTGCCCCGCTTCGTTGCTGGCTCAGGATCTGGCGACTTCTGCTCCTCAGGCGGCGACCAACCAGCCCGCGAATGCTCCCCTCTCCGGCCCCGCTCCTTCTGAAAATCGTTACGACATCCTTTCCAAGATGATCACCCCTCTCGCGGTTGTGCTGCTGGGTGGCAATCAGACAACGGATAGGGCGCTCACGCTCAAGGCCACGGTTGGCCAGGTGGCCGGACGGCTACCTCAGGCACTTCAGGGGGCCTCCTTCACGCTGAAAATCGAATACCCCGGACGCGTGCTTCTCCAGGCTCCGGTTCTTGGTGAAACCGTCACGGTCTGTCGCAACGGGAACACGGTTTGGGCGACTCCCGGATCGAAGATTCAATTTCTGCTCGGCCAGTTTCAGCACAAGCCCCAGCCCCGGAATGCCGGCGGCGCCCCGCTGGAGCTGCCTTTCACGGCACAGCAGGCGGTGCTGCTGCCCGCCCTCTTTCAGCTGGAGAATATTTCGGAAATTGCGGAAGTCGGCGGGGCTTCCTGCCGTGTCATTTCGGGTGGATTGATGCCCGAGATCGGCAAGGCAACAAAGGCCGAGGATTTTTCCGCCAAACTCTGGATCTGTTCGGACTACACTCCCAAGCGCATCGACATCCGGCGGAGTGATTTTGCGATGTCTTTTCAGATTGATGAGCTGAGCTATGCGCCCGGATTCCCGGCTTCGACATGGCGGGCTCCGAAAGGAGAGACCGATATTTACCGCTGCGATGCCGCGCATCTGGAGGAGATTCTCTACGTCGTCATGAATTCACTTCAGATGACCGCCGCGGACAAGCCCTGGCAGAACGAGGCTCCGGCACCAACTGCTCCAAGCAGCCCCGGGCCAGGTTCACCATTTGGAGCGGTGCAGTAAAGCTGAAAGGCTGTAGCGGTTTAGACTGAAGGCTAGAAGCCCGAACCAGACCCAAGTGCAAAAGTTCAAAGGTAAAAAAGTCCCCACCTTCAGGCATTCCGATATTCCCACATTACCACCTTTTATTTTTCCACTCGTTAGCCTTCAGCATCTCCTGCCTTTCGGCTTCTGACCTAAAAGTCTCCCAGTCTTCAGTCTAAAAACCAATTTTTATGCCTCTTCTTCAACTCCGTCAGATCACTCTCCGCTACACGGACAAACCCCTGCTTGATCAGGTGGATCTCCAGGTGGATCCCGGCGAGCGGGTCTGTCTGGTCGGACGCAACGGCTCGGGAAAAACGAGCCTCATGCGGGTCATCGCGGGAGAGGAACAGGCCAGGGAGGGAGAGATTATCAAGCCGCCGGGGGTCATCCTGACACGCCTGCCCCAGGAGGTTCCCGACGGCATCAGCGGCTCCGTGCTCGATGTGGTGCGTCAGGGGCTTCGCATTGATGGCACGGAGGAGGAATGGGAGGCGGATGTCCGCCTGGAGGATCTCATGGAGGAGATGAAGCTTCCGGAGGAGAAGGAGTTTTCCAGCCTCTCCGGGGGCATGAAACGCCGTGTTCTTCTGGCGCGCGCCCTCGTCGGCCAGCCTGATGTTCTTCTACTTGACGAGCCGACGAATCATCTCGATCTCGAGTCGATTCTCTGGCTGGAAGATTTTTTACTGAAGGTCAGGCCCACTCTATTCTTTGTCACCCATGATCGTGCCTTTCTCCGCAAGCTCTCAACCCGCATTCTCGAACTCGATCGCGGTCACCTGACGAGCTGGGCCTGTGACTTTGAGACCTACCTGGAGCGCAAGGCCGCCAGCCTGGAGGCCGAGGAAAAGCAATGGGCGGCCTTTGACAAGAAGCTCGCGCAGGAGGAGGTCTGGCTTCGTCAGGGGGTGAAGGCCCGGCGCACCCGCAACGAGGGGCGCGTGCATGCGCTCAAGGCGATGCGTGCGGAGCGAACCAAAAGGAGGGAGCGCACGGGAGCGGCGAAGATCGGGATTCAGGAAGGAAGCACTTCCGGACAGAAGGTTATCGAAGCGGAAAACCTTTCCTTCGCTTACGGTGCGGGCGGTGAGCATCCCATCGTGCGGGATTTTACCGCGACAATCTGGCGTGGTGACAAGATCGGAATCATCGGTCCCAACGGGACGGGCAAGACCACACTCCTCAAACTGCTGTTAGGGCAGCTCGATCCGACTGCTGGTGGCGTGAAACATGGCACCAAACTCCAGATCGTCTATCTTGATCAGTTGCGGGGCCAGATCGACGACAACAAATCCCTGGGATACAATGTCGCCGGAGAGGCCGAAACCGTCACCTTCCAGGGACGCCCGCGCCACATTCACAGCTACCTGAAGGACTTCCTCTTTGATTCCGACCGCATCAGGATGCCAGCGAAAATGCTCTCCGGGGGTGAGCGCAACCGCCTCCTCCTCGCCCGCCTCTTCCTCCAACCGGCGAATGTCCTGGTTCTCGACGAGCCGACCAATGATCTCGATGCCGAGACGCTGGAACTCCTGGAGGAAATCCTGGTCGGCTACGAAGGCACCCTCCTTCTGGTATCCCATGACCGCGCCTTTCTCGACAATGTGGTCACGGGCACGCTGGTCTTCGAAGGCGACGGGATCGTCACAGAATACACCGGGGGCTACGAGGACTGGGTGCGCCAGCGCGATGCGGTGAAGCCGGCGGTTCAGAAAATAGCCGCCACAGTGCCCGCGTTTCAGCCGCCAAAGCCGGCAAAGATCGAAAAGGGGCGCAAATTCCTGAATCGCGAACAGAAGGAACTGGATGAGCTTCCCGCACTCATCGAGGCCTTGGAGGCGAGACAGTCAACCCTCTCGGAGCGTCTTGCGGACCCGGTACTCTATCAAAAGAAAAACGGAGAATTTCAGCTCCTCGAAAAGGAACTGAACGAGATCCATCATACTATCGAGACCTCGCTTGCCCGCTGGGAGGAACTCGAAAAACTGCGGGGTGAGCTTCTCGCCTGAGTCGATGCGAATAACGGCTTTTCCATTGACACGCAGACCCTGTCGGCGAAGTCTCATTGGGCTCATGTTGCCCCGCATTCCGCTAATTTTTGTACGAGGGGTTTGAGTCAAGTCGCCGTGAGCATTCACCCCACCGCTATCGTGAGTCCCAAGGCCATCCTTGGAGATCGTGTGACCATCGGCCCCTACGCCCTTGTGGGGGATGAGGTGGTGATCGGGAATGATTGTACCATCCAGGCTCATGCTATTCTGACGGACCGGGTGACGCTCGGAGACCGGAATCTGGTGGGCTACGGGGCCGTCATCGGCTCCGCGCCGCAGGACTTCGGCCATTCCCTTGAAACAAAGAGCGAAGTGATCATCGGCAACGGCAACGTCTTTCGGGAATATGTCACCATTCACCGGGGTACGGTCGAGGGATCGGCCACCAGAGTCGGCGATGGCAACCTTCTCATGGCAGGCGTTCATCTTGGTCACAATGTCTCGCTCGGCAACCGCGCCGTCATAGCCAATAACTGTCTTCTGGCGGGTTATGTTGAGGTGGGCGACGATGTGGTGCTCGGCGGCGGTGCGGTTTTTCACCAGTTTCTGCGTGTCGGGGAAATGTGCATGATCCGGGGTGGTACTGCCTGGAGCAAAGACATCCCGCCATTCACCGTCGGCCAGATCATCAATGTGGTCTGCGGAATCAATGCCGTCGGGATGAGGCGCAAGGGAATCGACAGCAAGGAGAGGGCTGATGTCAAACGCGCTTACAACCTGCTCTACCGCAGCGGGCTGAATGTGGAGCAGGCCATTGAACAGGGCACCGCGATTGACTGGTCCGCTGCAGCGTCCCGGTTCATGAAGTTTGTCAGCCACCGCACGAAGCGCGGATTGTGCAGTGCACGAGGGGGGGATTTGGGAGCGGATTAAGTAGAGACTGCCCCAGAAGTCCCCCGGGTTTCAGCTTTCCGGTTTCAACCCTTCGATTTCATCGTGCTGTCCCGCCAGGTGCGCGGCAATGATATCCTCCAGCTCTCCGAGGGAGGCCACCGAGGAAAGGAGGGCTCTCAATGGCCGCGCTCCTGGCATGCCCCGGGTGTAGGCCATCAGCCGGGAACGCATTCCCTGCATCGCGATGCGTTCATCACCGCGACTTGCCACCTCCTCGGTGCAATGCCGACGAACTAGTTTCCAGCGATCCTCCAGGCTGGGGGGAATGAAGGATTTTCCGCCGAGAGCGGCAGATACCTCGGTAAAGATCCACGGGTTTGCCATGGCCGCCCGCCCGATCATCAGACCTGCGACGCCGGTTTCCCGGCGCAGAAGGGCCGTCGGGCCGTCGACGATGTCGCCGTTCCCGATCACGGGAATCGAAACCGATGCCGCCACCGAGGCGATCACCTCCCAGTTTGCAGTCCCGGAGTAGCCCTGAGATCGTGTCCTTCCATGCACGGCCACACGACGAATCCCGCTTCCTTCCAAAATCCGGGCTGTCTCGACCGCATTGACCGACTGATCGTCCCAGCCGATGCGGATCTTGGCAGTCACCGGAAGTGGGGCACAGGCAGTCACCACTGCGGAAGCCACCCGTTCAAGCCGGGGGCAGTCCCGCAGGAGAGAGGAGCCGCCATGACGGCAGACCACTTTGTTTGCAGGGCAACCGAAGTTGATGTCGATGAAATCCGGTTGCACCCAGTCGATGACCTGCTTGGCCGCTTCGGCCAGTCGATCCGGATCGCCCCCGAAAAGCTGCACCCCCATGGGGCGCTCGGCCTCCGTGAACTCGACATACCCCCGGGTGCGTGCGTTCCGGTGCATGATGCCGTCAGCCGAGACAAACTCGGTCGTGAGAATATCGGCCCCCTTTTCCCGGCAGATGGTGCGAAAAATGGAGTTTGTCACACCCGCCATCGGAGCCAGAAAGAGGGGGAAAGATCCCCCGTTCGTGGCCTTCACGGACATGGATTCAAGCTGTCGCGATCTGAGGGACTGATGCCTCGGAGACTGGTGGCGCGGAAGAAATCCCTGTCAGGCCGGAGAGCAATGCCGAGACCTCTTCCTGGACCGAAGCCAGATCGGAAAGGGACAGCTGCGGATCGGTGATGAGAAAAGTTTCTCCCGTGGAGGCGTGTTCGTAGACGAGGGTTCCTTTCTCGGAAGAAGGCTGCGGACGGAGGATGCGCTTGCGTTCCAGCATCACGGCAAGGAGGTAGCGCGTGTTGCGATGAGCCGGGTCGTGACTCTCCATGAGCTGTCGCAGCATTCCCTCAGCATCATCACGGCGGAGGGTTTCCGGGGCAGGCGGTGGTGGCAGTTCGAACTTGGAACGCCAGGAGGAAAAGACCGGCTCAGATGCCGGATCGGCGGCACGCGCGCTCCAAGATTCCTCGCTGAGATCGAGGCGGCGGAATCCACCGGCATCGCGGAACAGAGCGGTGTAAAAGATCTCTCCCTCGGCAAAGGGGAGCCCCGAGACATCGCACGCTTCGGATCGTGATTTGATATTCCATTCTTGCTGCATGGGACAAATCTATCGGTCTCTCAGAATCCGGGCAACCGGAACTTGGGAAGTTCCCGGCCCGAAGCCTTGATCCAGAAGAGATAGAGGCCGATGACCAGAAATACCAGATTAGGCCCCCAGCCTGCGATCCACGCAGGGATGCGATCCCCGGTGCCCAGGGCCAGAAACAGACTGCTTGAAAAGAGGAGCCCCGCAAAGAGCAGGATCGCCGTGCCGACACCTCCCATGATGCCCTGCCGTCCGGTGACGATTCCCAATGGTCCGGCCAGAAAGATCACAACCAGACAGACCCAGGGAAGGGCCTGGCGGTAATACCAGTGGGTGAGAAAGGGGGCCAGACGCGTCCTGGGAAACTCCGCGTTGTAGCGGAGATAGTCGGAGAGTTCGGGAAGGGAAAGAAACTCGGCATTCATGAGGGAGCTGGCGATTTTCCAGGGAGTCTCGTGCCACCCCCTGATCTCCATGCGGGGCAGGGACTGCGTGGTCACAAGGTTTCCCCCCTCATCGACGGTGACATGCCTGGCATCATCAAGAACCCAGGTGCCCGACATCGGAAGAAAATAGCCGTCCTTGCCATACCATGTGTCCGTCACGACTCCGGATTCATTCTGCTGGATGATCTCGACCCGCGTCGCACGCATGGAAACCGGGTCAAGCCAGGTGAGAA
>Ga0302275_10002258_pt1 | contig 20366 bp, 21 predicted proteins | sample III_Bog_N2_2_FD_200229 | JGI IMG/M metagenome (GOLD analysis project Ga0302275, IMG submission 200229) | Peat permafrost microbial communities from Stordalen Mire near Abisko, Sweden - III_Bog_N2_2 | ecosystem: Environmental > Terrestrial > Soil > Wetlands > Peat | place: Sweden: Abisko... | reverse complement strand
CGCGCAACTCTTCCATCAGGTCGAGCGCGAGACTAGGACGGCCAGGCCGGTCGGTATGGAGAAATCCAACTGCGGGATCGAGGCCGACGCTCTCAAGCGCAGACTCTACATCGTGGCGCAGCAGCGCATAGATGAAGGACAGAAGAGCGTTGACGCGGTCGCGGGGCGGGCGCCTGGTGCGGCCCGAGAAGCGGAAGGCTTGCTTGTCACCGACGATCATTAAGTCGAAGACAGAGAAGTAGAGTTGACCGGCCATGCCCTCGTGGCCACGCGCTTCGTCGATCGAGGCGGCCTTCATGGATTCTGTTCCTTCGAATGTCAACTTATCTGCCACGGCTCTGAGCGCATCCTGATCGGTGGGACTGGAGGATTCGCGCGCGGCGCGAAGCAGTACGATGCGGCTGTTGGCAATCTTGGCCGTCACGATGGAACGAACGATGGGCAGCGCGATCTGTTCTTTATCCGCGGCGCGGTATTGTTCCCGGCGCAGAAGAACATTGCCAGAGACCGGTCCCTGGACACGCGCCAGAAACCGGCCCTGCTCGGTGAGGTACGAGATGCCAACGCCGTGTTCGCAACAGAGAGCGAGTACGGGTGGCGAGCATGAGACACGGCCCCAGCAAACCAACCCCTCGATGGTGTGGACGGGCAGACGCAGGCGGGTTTCGTCATCGATTTTAATCGCAATGGTTTCGCCCTCGCGGTGGAGATAGGCTCCCTGCGTGGTGACGTGCAACGTGTTGAGCAGTTTTCGCATAGTGAATTAAGCGTGCAGTTGAAGGGCTTGGCGCTGGAGCCGGTTCCACCGGGTTTGAATGGTCGCTTGGGCTGTGGCATGGGGCAGGCAGATGTTGAGCAGCGAGCAGTTCTGGCAGTAGTTCCCGGGCCTGGCAGGTGGAGTTTCACGGGACTTGTAGAGGCGGTGCATCTCGGCTGCCAGCGTTTCGGTCCGTGCGCGGAGCTGGGGCGCGAATTCGACTTCAAGCCGGCGGCGCGGCTCGCCATAAAAGATGGCGCCACGCGGGACCGGTTGGCCTAGCATTTCTTCAAGACAGAGTGCTTGCGCGCAGAGCTGCACCAGGTCGCAATCGTCCGGTTTGCGCCTGCCGCGTTTGTATTCGACGGGATAAGGCTGCGGGCGAAACTCGACGACATCGGCACGGCCGGTGAGGGCCAGACGGTGGCTGGCGAGCGGAAGGCCGCGTACGGTGCGAAGATCGTGCCGCCGCGATTGTCCGGGAAGGTCGGCTTTCTCATGGAGAAGCCTACCTTCCGAGGTGAGGCGATTCTCTGCCCATGCCTGCTCAAGGTGGATCAAAGCCCACTGGCGCGGACAGAAGGCAAGATGCTGCAGTCCGCTCAGCGGCAGAGCGTTTTCGGAGTCTTGATCAATGGAGAGATCAGAAGCCGTCGATTTCTTCTGGAGCGAGTCCATGGAGATTCTCCAAGGTATAGTTTCCGTCCGGGCTGACCTTGAGCGTTCTGTGAACCCGTGCGGAGGAGTATTGGCCGGCTTTGCTCGAGTGCTTCCACCAGAAGACCTTGAGAACGCGCATGGAGCCCTCGGGGCGCGCCGAGGATGCGTCGTTTTCAAAGAGTCGCGGGAGTTGGACCTTGATCGCCTCGGCATCGGCATCGCTGAAGCCAGTGCGTTCGGCCAGTTGCGGGTTCATGCTGCCGAAGAAGACGTAGACGGCGTCGTCGACGCGGTGCTTCATCCCCATGGTGTCAGAACCGCGCTTGGTGCCGTCGCCTTCGCCGGAGACACTCTTCGTAATCTGCGTGCTAGTGACATCGACCGGCGCAACGCTGAAGGCGGATTGCACCGTGACGGGGCCGCGAATGGGGATGGAGACGCCGGTATCGCCGGCGCTGTCGTCTTCCGAATCCGCCTTTTTCTTCTTCGAAGATTTCATGGCGAACAACTGGCCAAAAGCGCGGACGTCGAGCCATTTCTCGCTGGCCTTCTTTGCGGTCTCCAGACCTCCGAAGTCCTTGCCCAGGCCCTTGACCGCGCGGTCTTGCAGGCTTGTGGCATCGTCGTTCTTGCGGTCGTCCGACTGAACGAAGATCGCGGCGCCGCTTTCCTGCAGGCGGTCACGGAGCTTGCGCTTGAGGCAAACGTCAGAAATCTCACCAAGGCCGTTGTAGTCGGTGCGAGGGCGATTGCCGTTGAGCGGATCGCCATTCGGGTTGGCGTGTTTCACTCGCAGAATGACGGCGAAATCAATTTTGCTGGACAGGCTGTTCACTGGTTGTCTCCTTCTTCGGGTGTGGCTTCAGGGTCGGCGTCGTTAGAGTTTTCCTTGCGCGGTTTCAGGGCTTCGCGCTGGCTGTGAAAGCCGAGCAAAAACTCGCCGGAGAGCGGGCGATTGTCCAGAAAGGTGCTCTCTCCGCCGCTGGATTCAAACAAAGTGTAGACAGCGTCGATGAGGCTCTGCCGGCGCTGCAGAGCAGCAGCGCGGCTTGAACGCAATTGCGCGATGTACGGCGTCAACTGGAGTTCGATCGTGCGCCATGTGGTGTAGGGGTGATCGGCAAAACGCTGCATGAGGCGCGCGGCAGTGGTGTCGCGTTGCACCTTCGCAACGTTCAGAGCAAGGCCTTCAACGCTGTCGGCAAGCGCCAGCAGACGGCCATAGAGATAATCGCGCGAGGTGCGCGACTCGTCGAGACTCATAGTGTAGTTCTCCTTCGGGTGCGACCCGCGATAAAGCGAACAGGCGATACCAAGATTGCGTTCGAACTTCCAAAAGCCCTGCTTTTCGTTTCTTCGAATCGAGGATTTCACGGCGCTAGAAACCGCGGATAGCACAAGGTCGCGTGGTAGTGGGCATTCATCGACAATGCATGGCAACAGCCGCTCGATAGCGGCTTTGCGAAGCTTTTCACCGTTTTTGCCTTCGACTTGCTGGTCGTAACAGGCGTCCACGATGTCGCGCGGTGCGGGAGCGCCGATGAAGTGGAGGTCCTTGCCCATGTTCTGCGGCCACGCCAGCGAAGTATGCCAGCGTTCGAGGCGGGTAAGAAACTCCGCCTCTTTGAGTTCGCGGTAAAAGAGAATTGCCATGCGTCCCGGCGTGGCGGAATCGAGGCCCATGACGACGATGTCGGCTGCGTCATCGAGCTTCTGCTTATAGCCGCCAATGGCTTTCTTCAGACGCAGCGCAAAATGTTGTCCGGCGTCGCCTTCATAGGCGCCCTCCTGCGCTTCCTCGGCGTTCTCTCCCGCATCGCGGAAGAACTGCCAGCTATCCACCAGGACGGGAGGGGCATCTGCCGATTTTACGGACCAGGCAACCAGAGTCCAGTCTTTTCCAATTCGTGTTCCTTGACGCTGAATAAGCCAGCGCAACGTGTTATGCGCCTTTTGTGACTGCACGTAGCCTACAGTCGCGGCCTGGCCAGCATCTGTGAACCGGCCACGATATGTAAATCCGTTCTTGTCATTTGAACTCAGCAGTTTTGAGTTATCAGATGAATAACGAATACGCTTTGGGTGCTTCTGAGCGCATCGATCCATTTCCCCAGACTCCATACATAGGGCCACAGGTCGATTCTTGGAGCACTCGAACTCGGTCCACAAGGCACCCAAATTCGGATCTGACCATGTCGCGCTCTGCCGGTCTCCGATCACACTCCAGCGCACCCAAAGTTTCAACGGGTCCAATTTCTTTTTCCCTACAGTTACCTTTTCAAGTTCTTCGTCTTTGGGGATCAAGATGCGCTCTCGAATGAGATCATTGAGAATCGAGCCGTTCTGAATATAGGTGCAAACTGCCCGCAGCCGCGGGTTTGAAAAACCGGAATCCACCCAACCATTCAATTCGGCCAAATAGCGGTCGAACTTCGAGGACTTTCCGCCGTATTTGCTGATACCCTTTGCACAATACTCGAGTTGTTCCGTAAGCGGATTAGCATCGGGGTCTTTGCCGGCCCTACCTTCGGAATCTTCCGTGACGAACAACGGTGTATCTCTAAGTTCTGATACTGCAGCGTGAAAAAATGTCCCATCCGGATGCAATTCGACATGCAATTGCGTCGTTTGTGGAACAGTGCTAACAGGCAAGAGCTTAAGAAAATCATCACGGTCTTGCCCAAAGCAGGCATCGTAGGTCTCTACAAGTTTCTGAATCCAGCTCACGATGCCGCCTCCTGATCGAACACTCCGGTGGTCGCGGCCAGTTCTGCGGCTTCCGCCTCAACAGAGTGCACACGGTCGGCGCCAAAAGCGCGAGGATCCATGGCGCGGATATCCTTCTTCACAATCTGGCTGGCATCATCCGGACGAGGAAATGTCAAGACGCCGTTTACGAGCTTTGGCCGCCAGAAATTTGCTCCGAGCCGATCGGCGCCGGTTTCGTCGGGGTAGTCGAAGCTATGGAAGGTCAGGCCGTAATCGAGCGAGCCATCGTTGTCGTAATCTCCCCGGCCTTCTCCAAAGGCACAGGTCGCGACATAGCCCTGGCAGTCCCGCGTACCCAGGAAGATATCCTGGCGGCCGCCACGTTCGAGGCTGCGCTTGGCAATCGCGTAGTGCTTGCCGTCGACGCGATCGCCAGCAAGCGCCGTGTGATGAGCATTCCACTCGAAGTGCGCGCGGACATGGTACTCGACGCCGGGTCCGTCGGTAATATCGACAGGATTTTCGGAGCGGGCGTCACCGGTCAGGTAAGTGTAGATGGCCAGCGTGTTGCCGCCGGAGATGTAATCGAGCGGCTTCATGCCTCGCGTTTGCGTGCGAATACGGCGCAGAATGCGAACCTTATCGACATACCAGATAAAGGTCGGTTTCCAGTAGATTGACTTACAAATTCCCTTCAGTGCTTCGTAAGTCGGCAGATGATAGGAAGATTTCTCGCCGCCTACGCGCGTGAGCGGATCGGTAAAGAGCGCGTAACGGCCCCAGACACAAAACTCAAGACAATTCTTTGGCGTGGCAAACGTTTCAGGCAATGAGATCCTCCAATGGCCCGGCTTGCTCCCGTAGCCCGACTGCAGAATCGTAAAACTCGGAACGGAGGCAGTATACTCCTGAGCCCTTCTGCACCTCATAAACCGCGTTGTTATTCAATAGTTTCGTGAATTGCGAGGCATAGACCGAGAGCGTGAATCGCTGCGCTTTGCGGAGTAGCTGCCACTCCGATTGAAGATCAGAGGATGAGGCAAGTTGATTAACGATCTCCCGGCCTTCTACGTTGTAGGGAACGACGATTCCCTGCGTGTTCGCGATCAGCGCAAAGGCATTGTTCGCGGTCTGGAAGCTCTGGAGCAGCAAGCCGCGGTGTAACGTTTGACTCGACCTTGCCGCATCACTTCTAGCCTGCCCGTTCGCACCGAGCAGTTCTAGCAAGGAGGTGTGTCGGCCAATCCCCTCCGGACCAATACTGTATGACATTTCATCTCTGCGGCGGTAGAAAGTGCGGTTGTAATACTCTGTCATCTGCTGTGGATCATCAAGCGGAAACAGTTTTCCTGGATTGGCTCGACGCCACTGGCCTAATAATTCCCGAGCGACAGTGCGCCCCTGGCGAATCTCATCGAGTTGTGTCGGCGGCTCGGGCAACTCGACGATATGCACCCTGCCCGCATTAGAACGCGATCCATGCCTGTTACAGCGGCCAGCCGCCTGCGCGATTGAATCGAGCCCCGCAAGATCGCGAATCACACATGCAAAATCAATATCGACGCCTGCCTCGATCAACTGCGTGCTGATACAAATAACCGGCCGGGCCCCGATCGCATAGGGTAATTGTGCGCACAACTCCTCAAGCTTCTTGACGCGATGCGCAGGGCACATGCCTGTACTGAGATGCACAACCATTGCATTCGCACCTGCCTGTTCACGGAGGTTCTTCAAGAGCTCGCGCGCGTCCCTCTTTGTGTTCACAATCGCCAGGCAGCTTCCATATTTTTGTGCTTCTGTCAGGGCCAATTCCGCGACCTGGGCAATCTGCCAGCCTTCCGGCCTATCCGTATGATCGAAGACCTCATACCGTTTCAGTTTCTCGAAAAGTTGCCGAGGATTAGGCACAAGCCCTGGCGGATCGCCCAATCGTGCCGCACCCTTTGCCCTGCAAACTGTCTCAAGCAGTGGTTGCGTGGCTGTACATAATACAACCGTTGATCCACAGTTGGATGCAAGCAGGTTGATCGCGTTGTTGAACAGATGCACCATCTTGATGGGCAAGGTCTGTACTTCGTCAAAGACAATGACAGCGCGGGCCATGGCATGAAGCCTTCGCACGGCACGCGTTCCCGAGCCGAAGAGCGATTCAAGGACCTGAACACTCGTCGTGAAAACAACCGGAGCGTCCCAGTTCTCCACCAGCACTCGCCTTCGCCACAGGTCTGGCCGGCCCACCTCGTCATTCGGATCATCCTGAACGTTTGAGTGATGTTCGAGAACAACACTTGCGTAAGGAATGCCCTCGGGCTCAAGAATGGAGCGGGCAACCGCGGCATTCTGGTCCACTATCGATATGTAAGGACTGACAAAGATGATTCGGTCGAGCGTGTGGCGTCGCGCATGTTCGAGAGCAAATCGGAGCGCAGAAAGCGTTTTGCCGCCTCCCGTGGGAACCGTCAGCGTATAAATCCCGCCTAATCGATCCGCAGCCCGAAAGCATTCATCGGAAACCTGACGCCGGATGCCGTTCACGGCCCCATCTGTATTCATCTGTGAAAGGGTTCGATCAAGGCGGTCAAGTAAGTTCTCCCAAGTCTCATACGCCTGATCCTGGCGGTGGACGGCTGCCGCAGGTTTTTCAAAATTCGCCGTATCCGTTCGGTCCCCGTCGATCAGGCAACTGAAGAGCAGGCGCAGCAGAAGACCAACCTGTACGTCTTTGTCTCCTTCTCCTTTGTCGAGCGAAGCCGCAAGGCTGGCAATTCTATCGCGGACCTCCGTAACAAGGTCCGGGTCATGCATCAATGCCTCAGCGCGACATTTCACCGAAGGATCGAGGCCTGCCCATGCCTCCAGCAATCGGGAGTTCTTGTCCGGCTTATCAAGTCTTTCAGTAAGCTTGTCATCGCCATCTGGAGCGAGGCAATCAATCAGGCCCGAGTGATGGGATGCGATGCAGATAGCTAAGAAGTTCGCAACAATGCGCGGAAGACTATCTTCCCGCTTTGCGCCGGGAATGTTTGCCAAAAGACACTGCGCGCCCGCGGTCGAATGATCGATTTTCCCGCGCAGGTCGTCGCGCGCCTCGCCATCGCTGGCGAAGCTGAGCAAGTAATCCTGAAATTCTTTCGTGGCCTTGCCCAGGTCGTGCAGCAGGCCGATTAACTCGCCAGCTTTTTCTAGCCCTAGCTTTTTCGCCGCCTCCGAGCAGCGCCCTGCTACTCCGCTCAAATGCCCGGAGAGTAATTGGTTTCCTGTCTTGCCCAGATGGGCGAGGTGGAGGCCATAGTCCCCAGCATCCCGGACTCCATTCATTTACTTCTCTCCCGTCGATACACGATATACGTAAATGGGCATAGAAAGAAAGGGAGAGGAAGTGGTCCTCCTGTTCCGAACAGTTTTTGTCATTCCTTAAGTGGAAAACAGGTTCCCGGGGTTCAGGCAGCCATTGATTCCGGCGCGCGGGTCTATGCGTCAGAACTCAGACGTAAGCATGCTCGTGAGGATGTTGCAAGGGAAGTGCGGGAGACTATCCGCTCATCTGGATGGAAATGCCAAGCGGAAGCTGTGACCAAAGTACTTCGCAGAAAAGATACTCAGAAGCACTTTTCCGTTAGAACCCAGTCCAGCAGCTGCGTTCTCATCAAATATCCCGAGCACGCGCAGGTAGCGGCCAAACGAACTCGAACTCCGGTGCCTTGTCTGGCGCATGATCGGCTGGGGACACACCTTATTGAGCGAGGCCTGCGTGACATGGCCCGACCTCAGGCTGTGACCAGCGAAGGCCTTGAGCCCCGCACGCCGCGTAGCCTGTTCAATGAGTCCGGCCGCGGAATCGGGGGCAAGAGTCTCCGCTCGCACCCGGCCATTTTGGCGAACCGCGCGAAAGACCGGGCCCTCTGTGATCTCCGCCTCGGCTAGCCACCGCTCCAGTGCGCACCGTCTAGGTCTCCGGGGCCGCTCCATATGGAATGCCAACGCGGTGGCCTGCCATCCAAGAACCGCTTTGAGTTCGCTCCACGAGCACGCATCCGAAATGACCTCAGTGTTGGTTATGGCCTGCGTGCACGGAGCCGGCATCAGCCAACCCGGACCGTCTAATCGAAGGTTTCCTGAGGTCGAGCCTCACCAGATGTGCGCAGATTGTGCCGAAACATTCGTGGCCGCACTGACGGAAAATGGCCAGTCTGATCGATTTCCTCCAGCTGTCCCCTTTTTAACCTTGAAGAGATCCCTCCTATCCCATGGCCTCGTCTCGATCCAGGCCGCGACCCTCGCTCGTCTTCCTTTGGATCGGACGACCGTTCTCCCTCCAACCTTCTCATCCCCTCATTCATCTGGAGTTCTCCCCATGCAAACCCCAACGCTCTCATTGGCCGTGCGGTCCCCGGGCCTCGAAGACCTGATCGAAAAGGCGCATTCCTACATTCAAGCTGCCAAAGCCCCCGCCACCCTGCGCGCCTATCGGACCGACTTCGAGGATTTCACCCGGTTCTGCAAGGGGCACAACCTGTCCTACCTGCCGGCGACTCCCACAACCGTCGCTCTCTAAATCGCAGACCGCGCTAGCTCCCTTCTCTCGGCCACCATTACCCGCCGGCTGACCTCGATCACCAAGGCCCATCAGGCGGCAGGATTTGAAGCCTCGTCCGCCTCGAGTCATCACTTCGTTGTGAGCGAGACCCTCAAGGGCATTCGCCGCTCGATCGGCACCGCCCGGGAAGGCAAGGCCCCACTCCTGACCAGCGACATCCGCCGGATCGTTGCCTGCTGCCCCAAAACCCTCGGGGGCCTACGCGACCAGGCGCTGATACTGGTGGGCTTTGCCGGCGACATTCGCCGCTCCGAGCTTGCCGCGATCGACTACGCCAACCTCACCTTCACCCAAGACGGCCTCATCATCGACCTGCGCCGCTCGAAGACCGACCAGGAGGCAGCCGGACGCAAAGTCGGTATTCCCTTTGGGAAGGAGGCGTCCACCTGCCCGGTTCGCGCACTGCGCCAGTGGCTCGCCGAATCGGGCATCACGGCCGGACCGGTCTTTCGCGGGGGCAACCGTTTTGGCAAGGTCTCGCGCCGCGGCCTCCACAAGGACTGCGTCGGCTGGATACTCAAAGTGGCCGCACGCCGCACCGGTCTGAAGCCCGAGCCGGTGGGCGGCCATAGCTAGCGCGCCGGAGGCGTCACTCAGGCCGCGATGAATGGAGTCAGCGAGCGCGACATCATGCGCCAGACCGGACACAAGTCGGCCGAAATGCTCGCCCGCTACATCCGCATCGGGGAGATCTTCACCCGCAACGCGGCCGCCGGACTGGGCATCTGACCCCTGAAAACTGACAACTGAGAACTGGCATCTGGCCCCTGAGAAAAAGGGCTTCTCAGACGTTTCCAGCCGCTGAAACGGGCGATCCCGTTTCCTCCACATCCCAATACACAATTACACCCAAGCCAATCAGGAGACCGCCATGAGACTCCGCCGGAATCAATTGTGCCCACTTCACTGCTCTCTCTCCTGCTGCGGCAGAGAGACAATCCAAAAAGAGAAACGCCTGCGCCCGATGGGAATTCGGCGCATTTCAGACCCGCATCATCCCCGGGGATACCGGGAACTTCGGTCCAACGGCGAAATGCGGAAGCTCCTCGACTGGAAGATCGCCGAGCAGAATGGACTCTGCGCCCTCTGCAAGGAGAGGTTCACCGAGTACGGCGACGTGGTGCCCAACCACATCCATCCCCGTGGCATGGGAGGAGCGTGGCGGGACGATCACCCGGAAAACATTCAAGCTGTCCACTGGTGGTGCAACGGGGAAAAGGGATCGAGCAGAGGGTAACGCCGGGGCAGTGCGTTATCGCCGCAGACAGCGGCCTTCGAAATCTCTGAGCTTTGATCACTGCTCTGCAATGAAGGATCGAGCGGATTCCGAGGAATCCGTTAGGGGCTCCAGCAGGTGTGGGCCATTCCCTTGCAGTTTGGCCACTCGCCAGGCTTTCATTTCTTCTGCCGGATATGCTCGAACCAGATCAATCGGCAGATGCGAGGGTTCCGCCGGAGCCAGCCATCGCTCATAGTCTTTCGGTTTGATGATGAGCGGACAACGGTTGTGGAATGGCTCCAAGACTTCATTCGGATCCGTCGTAATGATGCTGAAGCTTTCGACAATAATCTCGTTGTCGTTTTCGTTTAGGCCCTTCCATCTGTCATAGATCCCTCAGAAGGCGAATAGGCCATCATCCACAAGCGAAACTGCCCATGGCTTGCTGAGCTTCCTCTTTTCCTCCTCCTTAGTCAGTGCCTCCCATTCAAAGAAAAAGTTAGCTGGGATGAGGCAACGACGGTGTTTCCATGGCTCTCGCCAGGCACCGCTGCTCTCAAGCTTGTCGGAGCGCGCATTGATGGAACTAAAATTCGCCTTTGGCGTCTTCGACCAGTAAGCAGTAAGGGACGAGGCCCCAGTTCGTAAGTGCGAGAACGCGTTCGCCCGCGTTACGGTCGAGCCGCACGATCGGCTGAATGCTTTCCGGGGAAATGTTGTAAGAGGGCGCTAGGCGGGTACTGTTGATCTCGTAATATTCGTCGTTGAACACGTCGGTGTTGTGGGTATGGAACCACTCTGCGATCCGCTGCTTGTCCGCTCTCCGGCCGTATCGTCCGCACATGAACCGAGGCTACCACCGAACTGTCGGCCCACTCGATCCAAAATCATCCGCGCCAGGTTCACGCTGTCCGAGACCACGGCTGTGAGACGGGGAGAAGGACGGCTTATATCGGCATCCCGCGCCAAGCGAACGGCCGCTATGACCACAAAACAAGTTTTCAGTTGCTCATCCGAAACCATGACTCGAAATCTCCGAGCCAATGCTCACTAAGGAAAAATATCCAAGAACCCTAAAAGAAAAAGCTAAAAGAGAACCCAGATTTTCAGAAGTTTCCTATAAGCAACCTGGACCAGGAATGCGTCGGATTTCTTCCAAACAATCCCTAGTCTCCGCCCAGCGCACATTTGCGCCGAAAAGGAGACTCTCCCATGTCCAAATATGCTGGTCGCAAACTGGCATTCGCCATGTTTCTCGTCCTACTGGCCGTCCCTGCTGATCGGGCATTCGCTTCAGGTACGAGTTCAACTTCCGCATCTTCTTCAAGCTCCACGACTACCCCAACCCCAACGCCTGCTGGAATCACCGGAACTGATCCGGAGCCAACCAGTCCGAACATCGTGAGTTTGATTCTTACGCTGATCAACCTGGCGTAAAATCCAAAGCATGATGCCCATTGACGGCCGTCCGAACGGAGCGATTTAGATGCAATTGACTGGTCTCGATCTTCTGTTCTGGGCGGCTGGCCTTGGGGCGCATCTCATTCTCCTCTCGGTTCTCTTTATCCGCCGACGCTTCCAGGTTTTCCCAATCTTCACTGCCTTTATCTTTGCGAATGTCGGAAGAACGGTGACGCTGTGTTTCGTGCGGCTTCTGGGCTCCAAGGCTGGTTACTTCTACACGTTCTGGTCGTTCGGCATACTTGATACCGTGCTGCAGCTGGCGGTCGTCTACGAGATGTATTCGCTGACTTTCCGCCCTCTTGGCGTTTGGGCACGTGATTTGCGAGGAGCCTTCATCGGATTGGTGAGTGGCAGCATCGCGATTGCCGCGGGACTCACCTGGCTGGCAGCGCCGCAAGCTCGGTTGTGGATGCAGATCGTTATCATCAAGGGCACGTTCTTCTCTTCGGCCTGCATGAGCGAGCTTTTCGTTGGGATGATCGTTCTCGCGGTGAAGGCTGGCCTTCCGTGGAAGACTCACGTCGCGCGAATTTCGCAGGGGCTCGGCGTTTACTCCATCATCGATGTGTTGATCGAGGCCGGACATAGTTACTTAGGCCTCGTGCGCGACAGCCAAGCTTACACTACACTCTCCCAGGTTCGAATGACCGCATATCTTTTCTGCTTGGCCTACTGGGTAGTGATGCTCTGGAGAAACGCACCGGACTCCCGGAGACTACCCGATAATATGCGTGGACAATTGGTCCAATTGCAGAATATGGTGGACTCCGATCTTGAGATGATTCGCGCGAGGGAAAGATAGTGAGTACCCGGACCGTCTATTTCATTGTCGCTGTCGCAATCTTTGTTTTGGCCCTCATTGCGATCGCGATTTACTACTATCGCCGCTCTCAGAAGTCCTCCCAGAAAAACTGGGAGCGCCTCCTGAAGCGGTTGACCGCTGTGGACCGCAGTTCGATCGCGGAAGTCGCGCTCGATATCATCGATGAATCGGGGCGTCGCAGGAAGGATGAGGCAAGCGCGGTTCTCGAATCGGAACAGATATGGAAGATGGTCGGCGGCCTGAAGGGCCTTGAGGTGCTCGAGGCCAACTGCGCGGTCCTTGTCGATTTGGCGTTTTACGTTCAACAGTGGTATCCGGAAGCGCTGGTCGTTGCCGAACAGTTGCGTCTCAGCGCTCGAGATATCGAATGGCATGTCGGAAGACTGAAAAGCGCCCAGCAGACGGGGAAGCTGGAGAGCGCATTCACGATGTATGCCCAGCCCGCTGTTGCGACGTATTATCTGATGACGCGCAGGGTTCTCGCCCTTTATGAAGAGAGAAACCTTGCCATGCTTGCCGATCTCCGGAACGCCCTCTGAAGGAGGTGTCCGAGCTCTGCTGGGCGACTAGCAGCATCTTGTCTGGCCCGTGCCGGGAATGATCGCACATGCTAACGCAGTCAATTCGGTCCCGCCAGACGCTGGAGGATCACAGATACTGTTCCGTAGACATCAACCTCTTTCGGATATCTCCAACGTTCGGGGGTGACATAGGAAAGAGGATACGGGTCAGAAGTCAGCCATTCTCTCTTCTTATCGAGTTCACACCATGTGCAGACGAATCCGGCGTGCGTTAAGAGGAAATAGATCGGACGGTCAAAATCGTTTGTCCATTCCCTGCGATGTGCAATCGCCCGGCGTTGCCTATCGACAAGAACGATTGCGCCCGGCCGAATCATGGGATCCATTGTCTTGTCCCGCCGCCCGACGATGCCGCGCCGGTACTGGCTCGGAATATGATCCTCACCTGGAAGAAGCATTGTCTCCTCTGGAATCGGCCCCGTGGCCACGCTGTCCGGAAGCCAACGCCTCGCATGCTCTTCGAGTGGTCCCCTCGTCAACAGGAGCGTCGTATTGGGTCCGGAGACTTCATCAAAGTCAGGTGGATTGTTGGTTCCGTGAGGGCAGAAGGCAAGCAACTCATCGGCTGAAATGCCGTAGACGGCTCCAAGCACGATCAGTTTCTCGCCGGACAATCGGCGGCCTCCGTGTTCAACACGGACCAGCCAACTCGCGGAGATTGCGTAAGACGGCTCGCCCCATTGCTGTGCAAGACGTTCGCTACGCTCCTCGACTTCTCGCAACGTGAGTCCCCACTTCTCTCTCATTGCCCTGAGTTTGGCGCCAATATTTTCCATCAAGAGAGCCTCCCTAGAGTGATCATTTTCTGCACGACTCGCCGAGCATGTGGTCTAGTTTTGCGATGACTTTGCGTTGCTATAAGTTTCGCAAATCGTTGGCTGCGATCAAAGGCAATGCGCTGGTCGATCTTAGATTGAACGCTCTTCGCGTCCATTTTGCCTCACGAGTCTCGATGCGAACATGCACCTTTAGGGTTAGATCTTTCGATTGATGGAGCACACTTTCAGCTTGATCGATGCAGAGGATTGGTGAGTCTCCCATGCCGCGGCGGTTCTCGAAGAGTTCGCAAGCAGAGTCTGTCGCTGCATTATCGTGTCGATCGCCTCCGACGCCGCGCCCGCTCAAAGGCTCAAATAATTGAACGGTTCATGCCAGACCGGGTAGTCGAGAAACTGGTGCTCTTGGCGCTCCATCCATTCAAAGACGCCGATTCCGACGACCGTGAGCACGACCATCAACACTCCACCGCAGACCAGAGCCGCCACCATCTCCGAGGCTGAGGCCGGATTCGATCTCAGGCTGGCACCACAATTCTCGCAACGATCATTCCGAATAGGCATTGGTGCCTCCTTGAGATCCAATATCTCGGTCAAGGTTGAGACGAAATTCATCCTCATCTTTGTCTTCTTCGTCGTCCTCTGCTTCTTCATCCGGCATTTCATTGGTCTGTGATGCGGCAAATGCGGCTCTCTCGCGTTTGTCACGACGGACATCGAGAAGCTGCTCTCCGATCGTGTGTTTCGGAGCATGCAAGTACTGCAAGTAGGCTTCAAACATGGACTGACTGCGCAGCCCACGCTTCAATAAGTCAGCCAGATGGTGCTTATAGACGTTTGCAAGAGCCTCCGCAGTGATCGAGTAGGAGGGCCTTCTCCCCTCGGTAGTGACGGTAGCTTCGAGCCATCCCTGTTTGATCCAGAAATGTACTTCCGCCTTTCCGATGTGCAGCGCCGCCGCAAGGCTCTCAACGGAAAACAGGTCGCAACGGATTTCCCGCACATAGAGGCGGTTCCTCTGCAACATGGTCCGGACCGACTTAGGTGTGCGATTGAGTTTTTTCGCGATCTCCTCAACAGACCGCTTCACGAGTTCTTCGCGCACCCAGTCGATATCCTCGTCGGTCCAGCGGCGATGGTCCACTCTCGCTTTGAGCCCATGCTGAATCACGAAGCGCCAGCACGCCTCTCGCGAGCGCCCGGTGTGGCGCTGGAGGCGGACCACTAGCTGCTCAAGCTTGTTTCCGGAGAGGACCTTGGCCTGAGCAGCAAGAGCCAAGGCCTCCGTACTCCAGCGCTGAGAGCGCTCGGAGGAAGAGGAAAGATTTGCCATACATACCTCGCACTGGGATCTCTTGCAGGACGCATCGGTTCATTCATGACCGATCCGATCCAAAGTTTCTTCCCTGTCCAAGGCAAAGGATGAGGAATGTGTGTCTATCGCCTATCTTGCATAAGGCATCCCCGAAAGAATAGTACGAAAACAAGCTCCAGTGGGCTGTCACGATCAAGACTCATGTCTGGCGGCGCAAGCCACGGGTATGAATGCTTCTTTCGAGACATCGAGAGCAGCCCCGAAATCGCTTGAAACGAGTTTGTCATCGGTTGAATTTCAAACGCAAGAAAAATAGGTTCGCAGGATGCGACATTTTTCTTAGAGCTGAATGCAATGTCTCGTGAGCATTGAATAAGGTCCCCTTCGACGCAGCGTCGCTACGACAGGGAGCGCTCCACCGAGTGTCGGACCAGTCCGGTGCTCCCCGGTGCTCGACAACGCTCCGCGCGAGGCCGATGAGCAGTGCCCTCGGTCTGTGTGGTGCGCTGATTCTTCCCTGTCTCACGCACTGAAAATCTGCGGTACCCAATTCCTGCTCATCCCCTATGCGTTGAAGCCAAAGAGGAGAACTCCGATGAGATTACATCGTAATCAGCTCTGCCCTATTCACCGATCTTTATCCTGCTGCGGGCGGGAGGCGATCCCAAAAGTGAAAAGCCCCAGGCAACTCGGCATTCGGCGAGTCGAGGATGCACAGCACCCGAGGGGATACCGCGAACTCCGCTCGAACGCGGAAATGCGGAAGCTGCTCGACAGAAAGATAACCACCCAGAACAGCAAATGCGCTCTTTGTGGTGCCGAGTTCACCGACTACGGCGACATCGTTCCAGATCATATAAGTCCGCGAGGCATGGGAGGCGCCTGGCGAGACGATCACCCGGATAATATTCAGGCTGTTCATTGGTGGTGCAATGGCGAGAAGGGATCTACGAGGATCTGAGCCGACAAAAATCAACGCGATTGATTCAACGGCCTCATGCAGTTCCAAAGACGCATCCGGAACATGAGGGCAGCGAAGCGGCTCCGGGCCTCGCGAAATGGGAGAAAGAAATGTAAGAGATGGCGAGATATTTATCTCTTGCGGCTTTGGTCCTTTGAAAGTTTCTCAGCGAACGTCCAGAATTGACCAATCGACATATTGAAATAGGCGCTCACCGCCGCCATCACATCGCAACTGACGTTGGCCTTTCCGCGCTCAATCCTACCGAAGTAGTAGGTGCTATATCCGAGCGATTCTGCCAGCGATGTTTGCGAAAGACTTTTTGCCATCCGCAGATCAGTCACAGCCCGCCCAAAAATCTCGTTTGGGGTCTTTGACCTTCGCTTTAGATCCGCTCCGAGAGGCTTTGCCACAAGCCAATCGTGGCCGACAACGTATAGATTGTAATAGCAACTATAGTTGCTATTACGTCCTGAGTACTCAACATGAGGCAACCAAATCACTCTTTGGAGGTGGCATCTGAGCTCCTCGAGTCCGCCAGTTCTTCAGCGAATAACCAGAATCTGCTGAGGGGCAGCATGTTGAAGTAGCCCACGATGGCGTGCATCACGTCGAAGGACAGGTTCTCCTTGCCTTGCTCAATGTTCCTAAGATAAAACGCCTCACAACCCACGGCGGCCGCCACAGTGGCCTGAGATTTGCGTTGCTTCGTTCGCAGATGCGTTATCGCGGAGCCAAAGATTTCTCTTGGCGTATCGGATTTCCGCGCGATGTCCGCTCCAATAGGCTTGGCCACATCGTCATCGTGGCCGACAGATCGTCCTTGAAATAGCAACTATAGTTTTGTATACTCAAAATACGCAACTATAGTTGTGGTTAAGAACGTCCGTGACTATTGATTTGCGACGGAGCCTAGAAGGGCACCATTCGGCAATTAGTCATCAGAGACTTCCCCCGGCTCACCCATTCGTAAGATCAATTCCATTAAAGGGGCCGCATGAGTTCCGAAGCCGCCTATTTTCCGGATTCTCTGGCGACCACTCCGGAAGCGCTCGGACTAGGCCATTCTGCGCCTGAGGTTCCCTCGGAACTCCTCAATCAAGACCAATCCTCACTTGACTCCATGGGACGGCCTGCAGCCTCTGTCATCGAGATCTCTGAAATTTCGGACGAATTGCTTCTGGAACAAGTCCGTGATGGAGCCAAAGACGCTCTCGCCCACCTCTTCCGCCGCCACGCCCGGTCGATTCGCAATGTCGCCTATCGCGTCCTGAGGAACGAAGCCGAAGCCGACGATCTGGTCCAGGAAGTCTTCCTCTTCATCTTCCGCAAAGTTGCCTTGTTCGATGTCACGGGCGGAGCAGCTCGTTCCTGGATCTTCCAGGTTGCCTACCACCGTGCCTTCGACCGCCGCCGGTACCTCACCACCCGCCATTTCTATTCAACCAAGGAACTGGACGACACGGCCTTCCGCCTGGCCGATCACAGGGAAGAGCCTCTGTTTCACGAGTTGTCCCTCGAAGGCATCTTCGGCAAGGACTTGACGGCAAAGTTCAATGCCCGACTCACCGCCGAGCAGCGGGAGACGATCCAGCTTTTCTTCTTCGAGGGATATGCTCTTCGAGAAATCGCTGAACTCACGGGGCGATCAATCGTCAACGTTAGAAACCACTACTATCGCGGACTGGAACGGCTGCGGAAATACGTACTGCCCAAAAAGATGCGATCAAGGTGAGTGAAATAGTACACAATGGCACTAGCTCGGGAGTTTGGACGTTGACTCAGGACCCACATGAGGAGTTTCAGGAACTCTGCGCGCTTTCAACAACAGGCGAGTTGACGGCAGAAGAATGGGCGCGGCTGAGCAAGCACCTGGCTGGCTGCGACGCCTGTAGAGAGGCCCGGCGGCAATATGAGCGCGTAGTTGCTACGGCGATCCCGGCATTGGCTGCAGAGTCCGGAGCGGACGAAGCCATCGAGAGCGCGCCCGGCTCCTGGTCGATCGAAGACGCAGAAAACACTCTGATGGAGTCGCTTCGCGGCGAGCCGGCCCCGTCGCGCGGCCGTACAATTTCTCCCTCTCACTCTCCCCGATGGCGTCAATTGCGCCGTTATGCTGTGGCGGCCGTGGTTCTGGCAGCGTGTGGCGTTGTCGGCTATCGAATCGGCATCCACCAGGGGCGTCGAACGGATGCGTCCGTAGCGCCGGCAGCCTCGGCCGAGCCGAATACTCCCTCGCACTATGACCGATCCCCTGCCCCATCTCTTCCATCCGAGGAAAAGGAACCTGCTCCAGCGGATGACCAGGCTGCGGCATCGCGACGCCAGGCTCTTCAGTCCCAACAGGAGTTGAGCAAACTGAAGGAGAAGCTTGGACAAGTCGAAGAGGAACTGGCGGATCGCAACGCGAACCTTGATCGGAGCGTCGAGGATCGCTTCGAGTTAAGCCGACAGCTGGCTCAGGCGCAGGCCAATGCGCAGAGCCTGGAGGCAAGACTCAGCGTCATCGGCAATCAGTCCTCGCAGGACACTCTGCAGTCGCTCGCACTCAAAGCGCAGGTCAACGATCTAAAAACCGAGTTAGAGGATAAAGACAGGGCGATCGCCGGGGAACGGGAGTTGCTCGACCGCGACCGCGACGTCCGGAATCTGATTGGCGCCCGCAACCTCTATATAGCCGAAATCTACGACGTCGCTCAGACGGGCGATACACAGAAGCCTTTCGGACGCGTCTTTTATACCAAAGACAAATCGCTCATTTTTTATGGGTACGATCTGGATCAGCAACCCGGGATCAAGAAGGCTGGCGCTTTCCAGGCGTGGGGAGGCCGCGGCGCCGACCGGCAGCACGCCGTCAGCCTGGGTCTGCTTTATAAGGATGACGCGAACCAGAAACGCTGGGTTCTGAAGTTCAACGACGCAAAGACTATCTCCCAAATAGACGCGGTCTTTGTTACCGTCGAGCCCGAAGGCGGCAGCGCGAAGCCAAGCGGCAAGCCGCTGCTGTTCACATATCTCCGCCTCGACCCAAATCACCCATAAGACTGCGACTAACCCTACTCCCTTGCTGGAGGTGTCATGAATTCAATACTTGTTGTAGACGATGAGACGGTCAGCTGTGCCGAGTTCGCACGGACTCTTGAGGGCTTTGGATTCAATGTCAAAGTTGCCGCAGATGTTGAATCCGGTCTTTCCTTTGCGGAAGCGACGGAATACGATGCGATCCTCGTGGAATTCAACCTGCGATCCGGGCGCCGCTTACATCCGAGGACCGGGAACGGCCTGAGATTGGTCCGCCAGCTTAGGGCTTTGGGCGTTGTTGCTCCGGTTGTGATGTTCACGGCGATGGAGGGGGAATTCTATGAGGCGGCTTCCTTCAACGCTGGTGCTGATGATTTCATCCTGAAGACAACGTCAATTCCGATCCTGGTTTCGCGTCTCCGCGCCCACATTCGCAGACACCAACAGAGTTTGGTTGGGAAGACGGTCCTGGAAAAAGTCTCAGTGTGATCATCTGTGACCTGCTCCAAAGAGGATTGAGTTTCCCCCCAACTGACTAGACTCGAATTCGATCGCAGCTTGGTTCGAACTGTGCATCGGAATGTTGGCACCGGTTGACGTTTCAGCGAGATTTACACTACGCGCTCGCCGGTTGCGTGGGGCGGACGGTCCAAGTGCCGAGAAGAACCAGCGGGATCGCGATTGCATAAATCAGGACCACTGAGAGCCAGATGGCCCCAGGCCATTGCTTCTGGACAACAAAATAGAAGGTCGAGAAAGCAGGGGGCCCCACGATGGATGCCAGGCTTACAGCCGATGCCATCACGCCCTGGAACTGGCCCTGCTGGGCTGAGTCAACCTGCCGGGTCGAGAGTGCCTGCAGCGACGGTGTGCCGATGCCGGTAAGCGCGAAGATGGGCATGATGGCGAAAACGACCCAGCCCTGGGTGGCGAAGGCCAAGACGACAAGGGCGATCGAGGAGCAGGCGACTCCGACAAGAACCGACCAACGTTCGCCAAGCAGTTTGGTCGCTGGACCTGGCAAAAGTATCTGAACCACTGTTTGACAGACGCCGAACGTACCGAGCGAGAGGCCGATCCAGAGGCCGTTCCAGTGAAACGTATCGAAGCCCCACAGCGCCCAGCAAGTGCCATAAGCCTCTCCGGCGGCGCTAAAGATGAAAAATACGAGGACTATGGGCAAGACCCGTTTCATCGAGAAGACCCAGCCGAGCGGTCGAAGCGGATTGAGCGCCGCCAGATCGATCTTCTCTTGGGTCGGCGTGTGCGACTCCGGCAGGATGAACAACGCAAGGAGGAGATTGCATGCGTTCAGCACAGCCGCGGCAATGAAGGGAAGACGCACCCAGTAGTCGCCCAACAGCACGCCGAGAACAGGGCCAATGATAAAGCCAATGGCAAACATCGCGTTGAATAATCCAAAGCGACGGGCGCGCGTATCCTCGGGTGAAATATCGGTAATGTAGGCCATTGCCACGGCGAC
>Ga0302275_10002257_pt1 | contig 20373 bp, 12 predicted proteins | sample III_Bog_N2_2_FD_200229 | JGI IMG/M metagenome (GOLD analysis project Ga0302275, IMG submission 200229) | Peat permafrost microbial communities from Stordalen Mire near Abisko, Sweden - III_Bog_N2_2 | ecosystem: Environmental > Terrestrial > Soil > Wetlands > Peat | place: Sweden: Abisko... | reverse complement strand
GTTCTGGACCTCAACGAATTGATCGGCAATATGATCGAGATGTTAGAGCGGATGGTTGGCGAAGACGTGAAGGTATTGTTCCGGCCTAGGACACCGATTAGCGGCATCCGAGCCGACCCCGGCCAGATCGAACAGATCTTGATGAACATGGCTGTTAATGCGCGAGACGCAATGCCAAACGGAGGCAAGATCGTCATCGAAACCGGAGTAGCCGAACTGGACGAGAGTTTCGTTTCCCGGCATCCCGGCTCCAAAACCGGTGAATATCTCGTTCTGGCTTTCAGTGACACCGGTTGCGGGATGGACGAAAGTACAAAGTCTAAGATCTTCGACCCTTTTTTTACAACGAAAGGGGTGGGGCGAGGGACGGGTCTCGGACTTTCGACCGTCTATGGCATCGTAAATCAGAGCGGAGGCTGCATCTTCGTGTACAGCGAACCCGGTGAAGGAACAACTTTCAAGATTTATCTTCCGACAGTCGTCGATCTCGCCGAACCCTTGGCGACGCCAAATGCAGAAGTGAGGTTTCCACAGGGATCGGAAACAATCCTGATCGTGGAAGATGATGAACCGCTGCAGGAACTGATTGTGACAGTGCTGCAGGACGCTGGCTACCAAGTCATGAAAGCGGAGAATGTCGAGAAAGCGCTGGCCATACTGCAGGCTCCGGAACCGCGGATTGATCTGCTGCTCACCGATGTGGTATTGCCTGGGAAAAGTGGAATTGACCTGGTAGCGATGGCGGCGGGGGCCCGCCCCAATTTACGATCGCTGTTCATGTCGGGGTATGCGCCCGAATTGGTTGCACTACGGGGTGGGCCGACAAGGGACGCGGCGTTTCTGGAGAAACCGTTCACCAGGAGTTCGTTGCTCATGAAAGTCAGCGCAACGCTGCACGATGCTGCGGCTAAAGCGCATTCTTGAACTCCCCGAAGGTAGCCAGCCTATCGTCGGGATCGATGGGAATTTCTTGCCAAGTCAGTTCTGCTTGAAGATTGAGGTTGCTTATTCTGCGCCAGCGGCCTTGGTAAGAACTTGAGACGCCGTGGTATCCCGTTGCTGTTCTTTGATTGACTCCCATAGCCCAATCATTTGCTGGCGGAGCGTAGCTAGAAGTTCAGGAGCAGTTTCCAGCCTTCCAGCCCTTCCAAACTCCTCAAGTTGTAACGCGAGACGCGACGCTTCCGGAGTTGTAAAATATCCCAATTCCCCTTTGAGACAGTGAGCCGCCTGCTCGATTTCACCGCCGTCGTGATTGACGACGGCTAGTTCCATGCGAGCGATCAGGTGCGGCGATTCCGCAAGGAAGACCTGAATTACTTCATTTAACAAACTCTCATCCCCGCCCATTCGATCGAGCAAGGCCGCACGATTCCAGAGAGGCGTACTCGACGCTGGCGACGGGGACGCCGGGTCGAAGAACGACGCGATCGTAGTCTCGACTTCTGTAATGCTGATTGGCTTTGAGATATAGCCATCCATTCCAGCGGCTAAACAACGTTCGCGGTCGCCTTTCATGGCATGGGCAGTCATAGCAATGATGGGAATTCGACGACCCGGGACGGGCTCGTCCTGGCGAATGATGGCCGCGGCGCTGAAGCCGTCGAGTTCGGGCATCTGTACATCCATAAGAATTAGATCGAACGGGTCTTCCTTCAGCCGATCGATCGCCTCGCGGCCATTGGAGGAAAGCACTGGCACGTGGCCTAATTTTTCGAGCATGCGTACGATCACTGTTTGATTGACGGCATTGTCCTCGGCAACCAGGATGCGCAGGGATTGTCCCGAAGTCCTGGTCGCTGGTTGAACCACCGGGGAAGCCGGCTTGGACGTGTGATTTCGATCCATAGCGGTGACAAGTGCCTGCAAGAGTTCTGACTTGGAGATTGGCTTTGTAAGATACGCGGCAATGCCCAGATTGCGGCTACGCCGCCCATCTCCCTGCTGTCCCACGGAAGTGAGCATTAGAAGAATCGTCCCCGCGAGCGAGGGATTACTCTGAATCTCGCGAGCCAACTGGAATCCGTCAATGTCGGGCATTTGAACATCGAGAATCGCGACTGGGATCGGAGAGCCAGAATCAGCGAACTGGCCTAGAACCTGAAGCGCCTCGGCTGCGCTCTCAACGCCCTGGGGCAACATTCCCAGGGACTTAGTCATTTCGATCAGCAAATGTCGGTTTGTTCGATTGTCGTCGACAATTAAGATCGGCACTTGTTGAAGAACCGAACGGGATGGCTGACTGACTTGCGCCGTGGCAGTGTTGCTGGAAGAGAGCAGTATGGTGAAGTGAAAAGTGCTGCCCTCACCCGGAGTGCTCTCGACGGCGAGTTGGCCTCCCATGAGTTGCACTAAGCGACGTGAAATCGTCAACCCCAGTCCGGTTCCCCCGAACGTGCGAGTGATGGTACCGTCGGCTTGTGAGAAGTCTTCAAAGATTCGTTGTTGCTGCTCGATCGGAATTCCTATGCCCGTGTCGGCGACGCTAAATTCCAGATCGAGAGAGCCCGCGCGTTGCGCCTGAAGTTTCACCTTCAATGAAACTTCGCCCTTCTCGGTAAATTTGATCGCGTTCCCGATGAGGTTCACAAGAATCTGCCGCAAACGTCCGGCATCGCCAGCGACGTTCTCGGGGACGTCCGGTTCGATCTCGCAGACCAGTTCCAAGTGCTTGGTGTTGGCGCGGAGAGCCATCATCTTGATGGTGTCGGTCACATAAGAGTGCAAGTTGAAGTCGACGCTATCGAGTTCCATTTTGCCGGATTCGATTTTCGAAAAGTCGAGAATGTCGTTGATCACGCCGAGTAAAGATTCCCCGGAGAACTTCGCCATGAGGAGAAGTTCGCGCTGCTCGGCATTCAACTCCGAATCGAGCAACAGCTCTGTTGTGCCAAGAACGCCATTGAGTGGAGTCCGAATCTCATGGCTCATGTTGGCCAGAAACGTACTCTTGGCCCGGCTCGCCTCTTCTGCTGCTTCCCGGGCTTTTTCAGATTCCACGTCGGCTCGCTTCCTCTCGGTAATGTCCAGCAGGAAGCCTTGCATCAACAGTTCATTGGTGGCTTGATCCTGAACGATGATGGCCTCGTCGCGGACCCAGACGGAACTTCCATCGCGGGCCATGACTCGATACTCCACTTGTAACTTGTCGCCTTGGGCTCGTGGCTCAAGTTCCATCGCGAAGACTCTCTCCCGGTCATCGGGATGAACCTGAGTGAGCCACATGCCAGAACCGACGGTCCATTCCTCTGGAGTAAAGCCAAGCACCTGAGAAACACGCGGACTGACGTACCTCCACCGGCCGCGTGGGCCGAGTTCCGAAATGTACGTTATGCCAGGAACGCGTTCCGCCAGGAAGCGATATTTCGCTTCGCTTTGGGCAAGCTCTTCCTGCGCCGTCCGAGTCGCAGTGACATCGACTAACGCGCCTTCGATCACTGGGGCAGGGAAGTCAGAAGACTGTACCAGTGTGGCGTTTTCTTGGACCCATACCGGTCGGCCGTCGGTCCGGCGGAGGGGGACGATCTGATTTGTGACAGCACCCTGTTGCTGGATCAAGCGGAAGAATTCCTCTTGATCCGCAGCAGAAAAATAAAGATTTGCCGTGGATTGCGTAAGCGCTTCTTCGCGAGAAGTGAAACCTAAAATCTTGCAGCAGGCCTCGTTTATTTCGAGGATGTGTCCATCCAACGTACTGCGGTAAACCCCCGCGGGAGTGCGCTCGAACAGCTGACGATAGCGGCGATCGCTCGATTCGAGGGACAGAATGTAGCGGGAAAACCTCCGGTCCACAGCGGAACTGATGATGGCGGCGAACAGAACAAATAGTGTTACGACCGCAACTCCAGCCGCGCCCAACACGGAGGGACTGATCTGGTGAGCACTCGGGTGAACCATTGGGTTTGCCGAATACCTCACGGCCGCCATACCGGTGTAGTGCATTCCCGCGATGGCGATGCCCATAACAACGGCGCCTAAAGCTTTGCGGAAAGTAGGCGCGTCCTGACGGTGAAAGCGGCGAAAAATGCTGAGGGCGATCCAGGAGACGCAAACCGCAAACGCCATGGAAAGCGCAACTACCCTTGTGTCATACGTGCAAGTGGCCTGCATTTGCATCGAAGCCATGCCGACATAGTGCATCGATCCAATTCCCGAACCCATGCCCACGGCGATCAACGTCTGATAGAGCCAAGAATCGAGTTTGCGGCTAACCGCGAACAAAACGATTCCCGAGGCGAGAATCGCCAGAACCAGCGACCAGAGAACCAAGGGCCAGTCGTAGCGAACTTCAACGGGGAGGTGGAGCGCCAGCATTCCCACGTAATGCGTGCTCCAAATTCCAAGGCCGAGGCAGGTCGCGCCTCCGAACAGCCAAGCCAGACGGAGCCGCCCCCCGACCTCGCGGGTTCGGCTCGCCAGATCAAAGGCCGTGTAAGACGCGCAGACTGAGATCGCCAGCGACAGAGCAACCAATTGAAAGTTGTAGCTGCTGATCATGAGTGCGCGGAGCTGCCCAGACTCTGTGCCAAAATGTCGGTCCAAGGACAAGCGTCTGCTTCCACCCGCTGCACGGCCACGCGATATTTTCCCGTTACTTCCCGATCGCAGGTCCAAACCACGCGAAAGCGGGCCTCGTTTTCTTTGAATCGGAGGCCGATGAGATCACAGGACCGCAACTTGTGGTCGACATCCACCAGAAGAGCGCCGCGCCCGCTGATGTTGATCACCCTGGCCTGCTGAGAGAACATGCAACCGTCCGCATTCGAGCCCCATATATACACGTGCAGCACTTGATGAACTCGCGGCTCCTCACGTTTTTCGGGTAGAGGGGCTGGTCCGGGAAGTGGGTCGCGAGTGTCTGTGCTGGGAGCGAGCCCTTGCTTTCGTCCCGTTGGACCACAGTTGCATCCAGCAGACGTTTTACATCGCAAGTTTTGAACCCCGTGCCGATGGTCAGGAATTCGCTCGATTCTGGGAGGCGCAGCCATGCCGCGGCAGCCCGTAGGTCATCCTGTAGCATTTCGAGAACCTTCATGAGAGATTTGGCCGAAAGGCATGAAATCGAAGGTTGCTTAAGTTTTCCGGCTGACCTTCAGATACTGAACAGCTTAGTTTTTCGGTAGACGGTTGCAGGCTTTCCGCAACGATGTCCGGTATCGAGACAGCGATTCTACCTTCGTGGGGATGGTTGATCGCGCGTATCGTGTCATGCCGTCTGCCTTCTTAGGACGACGATGTCCATGTTGTAGACACCTGTCTCGAATACGTACATGACAGATGAAGTATGCGCGTCGAGGTTAACGTTGAACGCCGCGCCATCTCGCACATCAAGTTGGTGTGCGAAATGCAATACCGATTAACGATCTTAACTCCTCTTTCATCCAGAAACTTTCAAAACGATAGAGTGGAGGATCCATCGGAGAGTGTTCATGTCCCCTGCCAAGGCTGCGGTCAGCCGCAATGCTCTCATGGAGAGCATTGAGTATCATCTGCACTACACAGTTGGAAAATCGAAAGCCAAGGCCACCCGGCAGGACATCCTTCACGCCCTGGCCCATGCTGTCCGGGGCCGTTTGATTGATGGCTTGGTCGAAACGCAAAAACGCTTCCAGCGCTGTGGCGCGAAACGCCTGGTGTACCTCTCCGCAGAGTTCTTGATTGGGCAATCTCTCCGCAACAATCTCTTCAATCTCGGGCTGACGAAGGAAGCTGAGCGGGCAGTAACCGGCTTCGGTTTCAACTTAAGCGAGATTGCCGACTCGGAGAACGATGCGCCCCTTGGCAATGGTGGGCTCGGCCGATTGGCTGCGTGTTTCATCGAATCGCTTGCGACGCTCGGAATGCCGGCGTACGGGTTCGGAATTAACTATCAGTTTGGCCTCTTCAAACAAGAAATTGAAAATGGATATCAGAAAGAAAAACCGGACCAGTGGCTTAGTCACAACTCCCCCTGGTTAATTGAACGGGCGAGTGAAACTTGCACGATACCCCTGTACGGCCGTATCGAACACGGTCACGACAAAGATGGCCACTACAACCCCATGTGGGTCGACTGGCAAGTCATCGTCGGCGTTCCCTATGACATTCCTGTCGCCGGTCTGAGCGGACGAACAGTGAACTATCTCCGCCTCTATTCGGCTCGCGCGTCGGATGAGTTCGACATGAAGATATTCAACGAGGGTGACTACGTTCGAGCAGTCGAAAGCAAGATCTCGATGGAAACCGTCTCCAAGGTTTTGTATCCCTCAGACGCAGCGGCTGCCGGGAAGGAACTGCGGCTCATCCAGGAATATTTCATGGTCGCCTGCGCCTTGCGCGACACGGTACGGCAGTATCAGTTAGACCGGCCGAATGCCAGTATGGAGGCTCTCCATAACTACGTTGCATTTCAAATGAACGACACGCATCCTGCGCTGGTTGTCGCGGAACTGATGCGAATTCTGGTGGATGAATACGCCATGCAGTGGGATCGCGCATGGACGGTAACGCAAGCCTGCTGCGGCTACACCAATCATACTTTGTTGCCGGAAGCGCTGGAAAAGTGGCCCGTAAGTCTGTTGGAGCGGGTGCTGCCCCGCCATCTGCAGATTATCTACGAGATCAATCAGCGCTTTCTCGCGGAAGTGGAGAAGAAATTTCCCGGCGATGGGGCGCGAGCGGGCCGGATGTCGTTAATCAGTGAAGGTGGGCAGCGTGAAGTCCGCATGGCGAATCTGGCGATCGTCGGCAGCCACAGCGTGAATGGCGTCGCGGCCATGCATTCGGAGCTCGTCAAGGCCAGGCTGGTCCCCGACTTTTACCAGTTATGGCCGGAACGATTTAACAACAAAACCAACGGCGTGACTCACCGCAGATGGCTGGCAAGTTGTAATCCAGGGCTCGCAGAACTCATCGACCGGTCGATAGGGAAGAACTGGGTCAAGCAGTTCAATGAGATTAAAGGTTTGGAGGTGTATGCGAAAGAGGCGCCATTTCAACAGGAATTTCTCGCGGTGAAGCGCCGCAATAAAGAAGAACTCGCCCGCCTCATTTACCAGAACGAACGGGTAATGGTAGATCCCGCGTCTATGTTTGATGTGCAGGTCAAACGAATCCACGAATACAAGCGGCAACTCTTGAATGCTATGCACGTAATGCATTCCTATCTCGCGCTGGTGGATGAAGGAATCCATCCCATCGTGCCCCGAACCCATATCTTCGCCGGCAAAGCCGCGCCGGGGTACTGGATGGCGAAGCTCATCATCAAGCTGATCAACAATATCGCCAAGGTCGTGAACGACGACCCGCGTGCGGACGGCCGGATGAAAGTCGTTTTCATGCGGGATTACCGCGTAAGTCTGGCAGAGAAAATCATTCCAGCGGCGGATCTCAGCGAGCAGTTGTCGACGGCGGGCATGGAAGCTTCTGGCACCGGAAACATGAAATTCGCGATGAATGGCGCCGTGACGATTGGGACTTTAGATGGCGCCAACGTCGAGATCATGGAAGAAGTTGGCGCGGACAATATTTATATATTTGGCTTGAAGACAGAAGAGATTGAAGATCGTCGCGGAGCATACAATCCGCGGGATTGCTATCACTCGAGCGCGCGCATTCGTCGCGTACTGGATGCGCTGCGGGAGAATCGTTTCAGTCTTGACGAGCCCGGCCTCTTTCAGCCGATTGTGTCCGCCCTGCTCGATCAAGGTGACTACTACTTCCATCTGGCAGATTTCGACTCGTACGTCGATGCGCAGGAGCGCGCCAGCGGCGATTTCGAGAATCCTTCTGCGTGGGCCAAAAAGGCGATCCTGAACGTGGCCAGAAGCGGGAAATTTACCAGCGATCGCACGGTTGCGGAATATGCTCGCGATATATGGGGGATCAAGTCCGTTGCAGACTAAGATCCTCATCCCGTCTGGGGCCGTGGTTGGGGAGGCTAGCGAGGAAAACAACTTTCTCGACATCATCAGCCCCGCTTTCGAGTTTGCACGCGGCAACGCGCTGCCCTTGGGAGCGACAATCCAGCGCGGAGGCATTAACTTCTCCGTATTCTCCGAACGCGCTGCCGGAGTGACGCTCGTACTCTACCGGGTTGGAGTTCAGGATCCGGTCGTTGAGTTTCCTCTCGACCCGCGGGTGAATCGCAGCGGAAACATATGGCACGCCTTTGTCGGAGGGATCGATCCTGGAATCCAGTATGGATACAGGATGCGTGGAAGTCCTTCGACGGCCGACCCTATCAATCATTTCGATCCGGGTGTGGTTCTGCTCGATCCTTATGCGCGAGGATGTGTTCGAGCTCCCCAGCCGGCTTCAGACTCTTCGCCTCCACAGTTTCTTCGACGGTCGGTGATTGTCGACACGCAATTTGATTGGGACCATGACCAGCCTCTGGACCATCCCTGGGCTGATTCCATTCTTTACGAACTGCACGTGCGCGCGTTTACGAAACACGCAAATTCAGGGGTGAATTCGCCGGGAACATTTGCCGGCCTGTCCCAGAAAATACCGTACCTGAAAGATCTGGGAGTCACCGCTGTCGAGTTGATGCCAGTCACGGAATTCGACGAACTGGATAATCCGCGAACCGATCCGACTACGCAGCGCCGGCTGGTGAATTTTTGGGGTTACCATCCACTATCTTTTTTTGCTCCGCATTTGCCCTACGGGTCAGATCAATCCCCAGAAGGCACGCTACGCGAGATGAAAGAGATGGTTGCCGCCTTTCACTCGTCTGAGATCGAAGTGATCCTGGATGTGGTCTTCAACCACACCGGCGAAGGGGGAACTGATCACGCGACCTCCAGCTTTCGCGGTATGGATAACTCGGTGTACTACCTGGTCGATCCGGCTACCGGGGAGTACATGGATTATTCGGGCTGTGGCAATACGCTGAACTGCAACCACCCCGTCGTGCGCGACTTCGTGTTGGACTGCCTTCGCTATTGGGTCACGGAACTGCATATCGACGGATTTCGATTTGATCTGGCGTCAATTCTCGGGCGTGGCAAAAATGGAGAAGTTCTGGCCAATCCACCCTTAATCGAACGAATCGCGGCCGATCCCATTCTGGCGAGAACGAAGCTGATCGCAGAGGCGTGGGACGCACGCGGGCTGTATCAGGTAGGAAGTTTTCCTGAGGGAAAGCGTTGGGCGGAGTGGAACGGGCGATTTCGAGACGATGTTCGAAAGTTTCTGATTGGTGAGCCGGGAGTGGTTCCGGCTCTGGCGACACGCTTGACGGGTAGCGCTGATCTGTACCAGTCTGGCGGACGTGCTCCTTATCACAGCATCAACTTCGTGACCTGCCATGATGGGTTCACGCTGGCGGACTTGGTCTCCTATAACCAAAAGCACAACGAGGCAAATGGAGAGGGAAATCGCGACGGCGCTTCCGATAACAATAGTTGGAACTGTGGGCACGAGGGGCCGACGGAGCAGGACGAGATCACGACCCTGCGAATCCGGCAGATAAAGAACGCTGCCACACTGCTGCTGCTTTCCCATGGCGTCCCGATGTTGCTGGCCGGAGATGAGATGGGCCGTACACAGGGCGGCAACAACAACTTGTATTGCCATGACACCGAAGTGAGCTGGATTGACTGGGCACTGGTCCACAAGAACGAGTCACTTCTACTTTTTTTCCGGCGCTTAATCGCTTTTCGAAAATCTCACCGCGCTCTTCGCCGGAACAGTTTTGTTGGTGATGGCAACAGTTCCTCGATCGAGATGGTATGGCATGGGACTCGTCTGTTTCATCCTGACTGGTGCCCAGACTCGCGGTCTCTGGCGCTGCACCTCTCCGAATCGGAAGATGGCATCGCGCAAGATCACATCTACCTGATCAGTAATGCTTACTGGGAGTCGCTCAGCTTCGAACTACCGCGGATCGGCGATTGGCATTGGGCGCGCGTCATCGATACCTCAGCTGCCACGCCCCACGACATGGTTGCCGCCGGAGACGAAAGCCGTCTTGAATCCCAGGATCGCTACACGGTTCAGCCACGAAGCACGGTGGTGCTGCTGGGAAAAATGGCAGATGCGCCGAGGCGCTCGTAATGGCGACGATCCCCAACCCGGCAGCAATACGCCACCAACCGGGTACGAAAGCAAATACGCGCATATTGGTGGCGGAAGACGATCCCATGCAGCGCATCGTCTTAGTCGAATTGCTGAAAAGGCACGGATACCAACCGGCTTGGGCACCGGACGGCGCTGCCGCGTGGGAAGCACTCAGCACCAACGACTACAACATCGTCTTCGCAGACTGGATGATGCCCAAGCTTAACGGTCTGGAGTTGATTCGCAAGATTCGCACTCACATCTCCGGTCGATACATCTACGTCATTTTGTGCACCAGCAGAAGTTCTCGCGCCGACTTGATCGAGGGATTAAAGAGCGGGGCGGATGATTACATTGAGAAGCCCATTCATGAAGATGAGCTTCTGGTGCGGCTGGCTGCCGGCGAACGTGTCATTAGTCTGGAACGGCGTCTGGAAGAAGATAACCAGAAACTGATGAAGTCCAATCGTTCTCTCACCCAGGCCTACCAGATAATTCGCGAAGATCTGGAAGCGGCGGCACGGATGCAAAAGAGCCTATTGCCCTTGCCCTCGACCCTCCACGGTATTCATTGCAATTCTTTGTTTCTTCCTGCCAGCGGAGTAGCCGGAGACATTTTTAATTTCTTTGGCCTCAGTAAGACCGCCGTCGGTTTTTATCTTCTGGATGTTTCCGGGCACGGCATACCCGCGGCTATGCTTTCCGTCACTCTCAGCAAGATGCTGACTCCCAGGCCGGCGCAGAGCAGTCCGCTCGTCCTATCTTCTTTTGGCGGTACTGCTTATACCATCCGCCCGCCGAACGAAGCCGTCGCCGAGTTGAACCGAAGATTTCAAGACCAGGGCGACATGTATTTCACCATGATCTACGGCGTACTGGATCAAGACTCTCACAGCTTGCGACTCGCCCAGGCGGGACATCCCTCCCCCATTCTCTTGCGCGAGGGCAAGTCGCCGGAAGCTCTCGGTACCGGCGGTTTCCCTGTGGGCGTTCTGCCAGAAGTCAGCTATGACTTGCTGGAGTATCAGATGGAAATCGGGGATCGTCTCTTCCTTTGTTCTGACGGGATTCTGGAATGTGCGAACCGGTCAGGCGAGCAGTTTGGACAAACCCGATTGATGAATTTTCTGGATGAGCATCGACGGTCATCGTTGGACCAGCAGTTGAAGGCGTTGGAGTCAGCCATGCATCAGTGGGGAGGATCCGAGGATTTCGCGGACGACGTGTCGTTGCTCGCGCTTGAGTTGGGTTCGCCGTTGGCAAGTTAGGAATTACCAGAAAGCAGGCGAGGTCAACTTATGAAAGCAATGATTCTGGCAGCGGGAAAGGGTACGAGGGTGCGGCCCATCACCAATGTCCTGCCGAAACCCATGATTCCCCTGGTACGCAAACCTGTGATGGAATTCCTGGTCGAGCATCTGAGGGGGCACGGCGTGAAGGAGCTTGTCGTGAACACCAGTCACCTGGCTCCCATGATCGAACACTACTTTCGGGATGGAGAGCGCTTCGGAGTTCAAATGGCTTACTCCTTCGAGGGTAATCTGGTCAAAGGGCAGGTTGAGGGAAAAGCGATTGGATCGGCCGGCGGTATGAAGAAGATCCAAGACTTCTCGGGATTTTTTGACGAGACGTTTGTTGTCCTGTGCGGAGATGCCTTAGTCGATGTCGATTTTGCCGAAGTATTGCGCTTCCATCGCAGCCGAAAGTCGATTGCCACGCTCGTTTTGCGGGATGTTCCTGCCGAAGACGTCTCCAAGTACGGCGTTGTGCTGACTGATTCGACAGGCCGCATCACGCGCTTTCAGGAGAAGCCGAACCGTGAAGATGCCGTCTCTACCACCATCAATACTGGTATCTATCTCTTCGAACCGGAAATCTTTCGCTACATCCCGTCTGGAGTCGAGTTCGACATTGGCGGACAACTTCTGCCGGAATTGGTCCGAGCGGGACAGAATATTTTCGGTCTCGCTTTGCCCTTCACCTGGGTCGATATCGGTTCTGTTCCTGACTATTGGGAGGCGACGCAGCTGTTACTGCGCGGGAAAGTTACGGGTTTCACCATGCCAGGCCGTGAGCTTCGTCCCGGTGTCCATTGCGGAATCAATGTCCAGATCGATTGGGATCGCGTGAACATCGTGGGCCCCGTTTACATCGGCAGCAGCACTTCGATCGGGAATGGCGCCACGATTATCGGACCCTCCGTAATCGGCTCGGGATGCGTGGTGCAGCCGGGCGCAACGGTCAAGGAATGTATTCTCGCCGACTACACGCGGGTCACGTCGGCGGCTTGCCTGGAACAAAAACTCATCTTTGGCAACAAGTGCATCGATCCCTCGGGCAGCTCTCTGGATATCGCTGAAGCCCAGATTGGCTGGCTGGTGGAGGATGCTCGCAAAACCGAGGACTTGTCTGAGACCGAAATGCAGCTTGTGGACGAAGTAAGGGCACTCACCGCCAGCTGAAAATCAAGACGTCGGCCTGTTGCAGTTTCCATTTCACCAGTTTCATCGCGAACTAGAAAACGAAAGAGGAGCATTATGCAAATCGGAGAAAGAAAAGTTGGGGACAAGATCATTCTCGAAGTACTCGAGTCGCATTTCGGCGCTGACAAAGCCTTGGCTTTCAAGAATGCGCTGGGACGCCATCTCGAAGGTGGCCCAGTCTCTTTAGTGCTGGATCTGGCCAAAGTCGACTTCATTGATAGCAGCGGCTTGGGCGCACTTCTTTCGGTCCTGAAGCGGATGCCGAAAGGCAGCGAGCTGGTGATTTGCGGGACGAAGGAACCAGTGTCCAGCATGTTTAAGCTGACTCGAATGGATCGCGTGTTCACGATTTGCAAAACGGTGGACGATGCGGTGAGCACCCTTTCCCACTAACGAACGCCAAGGACTCAATTGCCAGAGATAAGCCTCACGATCGCGAGCCGGTTGGATGCTGTTCCCTTGCTGGGCCAGTTGGTGGGCTTTATCTGCTCATCGGCGGGTCTGACTCCGGTCGAAGAAAACGAAGTCCAGGTGTGTGTGGTGGAGGCGGTCAACAACTCCATAAAGCATGCCTACAAAGAAGATCCGCGCCATAAGGTTGAGGTGGACATCAATTGGCTCCGCACCGAGCTCATATTCGATGTTTGGGATTCGGGCGTTTCTGCGGATCCTAAATGGATGCACAGCGATCATTTCGCCGCGCTTGATATGGATCCGGATCGCTTACAAGACATCGCTGAAAGCGGTCGGGGCTTGGCGATCATTCAGCAGGTTATGGATTCCTCCGAATATACCCCCGGACCTGACCGCAACCGTTTCCGGCTTATCAAGCGGTTAAGCGGCGTTTGACTTAGGTCTCGGAAGAGATCCGCGACTAAAAGGCTCTTTCGGATGGCGTCCGATTGCATTAGGCCGCCTGGCCATCGTGCGGTGCGCCCCGCAGGACGGGCGCAGATCCGAACAGCCGCGATCACCAATCAGCGGATCGCGATTATATTGTTAGCGACAAAACCGGTCTCACCCGCAACCATCATACGCATCGCGATACGTTCCGACTTGTAGTGATGCGTCCGATGAAGCAAGTAGACTGTGCCAACTGCCGCACCAAAACCAAGAGCCGAACCGGCAGCCTCTCCAGCAGAACCACGCGTCACAAACGGCCGCATGACGGGATTCGTCTCCCGTAGCCCCTGGCTCAAGCCGCGCTGGGTCGTGATGGCATCAGCGGCCACGAGCCCTGCTAGAAGACTTGCGCCGACCTTGTTCTCCAGTGTCCAGAAAGTATGCTGCTGCCTGGGTTCATCGGGAAGAGCGAACTTGGTGATCGCCAGATTCTGAGCCTGCATTGCCGCGGTGAGCAGAAGAACTATGAGGAGGGGCTTCATTTTGGCTCCGTTTTCTTGGGTTTTGGTAGTCTCAGAATAGGTCGGATGGACACGCTGGTACATGGCCCAATGTCGTAGGTGACATGGCCGGTTGGTAAGAGTTACCCTGTCCGTTCGGTCAGGGTACAGTTGGGCTCAAAGCGGTTACCTCGCACCTTCCACCACCCGCATCCATTTGAATTCGCGGCTCTTGTGCGACTGATCGAAATCCGGAGTTTGCCGGAACGCCTGTGCCCCGCCCGTTAGTAACGGTTACCAGCGTTTCCCTAGCCCCGTGAACCCAGGCGTTTTTCGAGTCGGCTTTTCTCGCCTTTCCACCCCATCTTCCCTGGCGGACCGCTTCATCACATTCTTGGTGTGAGCGCCCGCACTGACGACCTGGGCTCGCTTCCGAGAAACTTGTTTGTCGAGTGGTCTGCCTGCGAACCCCTGACTCTTGTTTCACTCCTATTCCTGCGACGTCAGGGGCATTCGTCGAGCTAAATAGAAAGTGGTGCCGAGAACCTATCTGATGAAGCCGATTCGAACATTTAAGGTTCGTCCCTCCCTGCCTCCGCTCCTCGAGCCCTTACTGGGGATAGCCCTTAACCTGCGCTGGAGCTGGGACCACGCGGCCATCCAGTTGTTCCGCAGGCTCGACGAGGATCTCTGGGAAACGTCTGGTCATAACCCGGTGCTTCTCTTGGGAATGGTGGATCAATTGGCGCTCGCAACGGCCGCGTCCGATGATTCGTTCCTCGCGCACATGCGAGGAGTCGACGAAACGCTGAAGCGCTACGTCTCCGGAGAAGGGAACTGGTACGGCCGCGAACACGAAAAAGATGAGCTGCTGGTCGCTTACTTTTCCGCTGAATTTGGAATCACGGAATGCTTGTCAATCTTCGCCGGAGGTCTGGGCGTGCTGGCCGGCGATCACTTGAAGGCGGCGAGCGATCTGGGCCTGCCGTTAATTGGCGTGGGGCTGCTCTATCAACAGGGATATTTTCGGCAATACCTGAACATCGCCGGATGGCAGCAGGAAGCCTACGAAGAAAACGATTTCTACACCCTCCCGATCAAACTTGTGCCCAACATCAAGATTCAGACGGATATGCCCCATGGCCCGGTGGCCGCGCAAGTGTGGTCTGTCAATGTGGGACGGCTCAAGCTGTTCTTATTGGATACCAACATTGCCGACAACACTCCAGAAGACCGCAAGATCACCTATCAGCTTTATGGCGGCGATCTGGAGATGCGGCTTAAGCAGGAAATCCTCCTGGGTATCTGCGGCTGTCGCGCTCTCGAAGCGATGGGTGTGAAGCCGACGGTTTACCACATGAATGAAGGGCACTCCGCCTTTCTAGGGTTGGAACGAGTCGTTCGTCTGATGGAGACAGAACGTCTGTCGTTTCAAGAAGCAAGAACCCTGGCGTCCGCCAGTCTTATATTTACCACCCACACCCCGGTGGCCGCCGGACACGACTACTTTCCTCCGGGGATGATGGACCGGTACTTTCGGCATTACGCCGAGCGCATGGGAATTTCGCCGCAACAGTTCCTCGGTCTGGGGCGCCAGAACCCGGCAAACAATAGCGAAGATTTTTGCATGACAATTCTTGCGCTTCGTCTGGCCTGCTTCAGTAACGGTGTTAGCAGGCTGCATGGGGAAGTGTCGCGGCGCATGTGGAATCAAATCTGGGATGGGGTTCCAGAGGCCGAAGTGCCGATCGGGCACGTGACCAACGGCGTCCATTTTCGCAGCTGGGTTTCGTTCGAGATGAACCAGCTTTACGACCGCTATCTCGGACCGAAGTGGCGTCAAGAACCCGCGGATGCGAAGTTATGGGAGCGTGTCGAATCAATTCCCGCTGGTGAGTTGTGGAGAACGCACGAGAGGCGGCGCGAAAGACTGGTTGCCTACACCCGTCAGAAACTCCGCGCCCAGCTTTTGAGTCGTGGAGCTTCGCAATCGGCGATCAACGAAGCCGACGAAGTGCTCAGTCCCGATCATCTCACGATTGGATTTGCGCGCCGGTTTGCTTCGTACAAACGTGCAAATCTGTTGATTCGTAATCCCGAACGTCTGTCCCGGATTTTGAACGACTCGGCTTGTCCAGTGCAGATTATCTACGCGGGAAAAGCTCATCCCCATGACGACACAGGGAAACAGTTGATCCAGGGGATCGTCGAATTGGCGCGGCGTCCGGAATTTCGTCGGAAGATCGTTTTCCTGGAGAACTATGACCTCTCCTCGGCGCGCTACATGCTGCAGGGGTGTGATGTTTGGCTGAACACTCCGCTCCGGCCTCAAGAGGCGAGTGGCACCAGCGGAATGAAGGCTCTGGCGAACGGAGCCCTTAATCTGAGTACGCTGGATGGGTGGTGGGATGAAGCATGGGACATTGGACTGCAGCGCGGTGCGGAAATCGGCTGGGCCATTGGCCGGGGCGAAAGCTATAGCGACCCGTCACGTCAGGACGATGTCGAAGCCGAGGCGATGTATGACCTGTTAGAGGGCGAGATCATTCCGGCATTTTATGAACGACGCACGGACGGGATACCCCGGAAGTGGATCGATCGTATGAAGTCATCCATCAAGATGTTGTGTCCAGAGTTCAATATGCATCGCATGGTCAAGCAATATACGAACGAATATTATCTGGTGGCCCACAATCGTTTTCGCGAATTGAATGCAGAAAATGGCGGCAAGGGAATCCAACTGGCAGGCTGGCTCACTAAAGTCGAGGAGGCGTGGCCGCGACTTCGGATTGAGTCGGTCGACGAGAGTGTCCCGGAAATCGAGCTGGGAACTCGACTGGAAGTATCGGCTCGAGTATTTCTCGACACCCTGACCCCCGAAGACGTCACCGTCGAGAGCGTGATGGGCCGGTTGCGTGCAAACGGAGAAATCGTAGATTACGTCACCAACCCGATGCAATCGTCCCAGCAGGATTCGAATGGCAGATACGTCTTCGGCTGCGTCGTTCAACCCACAGTTCGAAGCGGTGTATATGGCTATGCCATCCGCGTCCTGCCGAAAAATATATACCTTTTAAACCGGTTTCTCCCTGGCCTCATTCTCTGGGCAGGAGACTCTGCTCCGGGGCACGCCCATCGGCTTGCCACCTACGGGGGGCGTTAGCGCTCGAAGCGGCTGTGCATGACGGGCGAGTGACCTAAGCCGCCGCGAGGTAAATATAGCGGAGCACGAAGAGGGCGGTAAGGATCCAGATGAGGATCGTAATCTCGCGAAATTTCCCGATCGCGACCTTAACAACAGTGTAGGAAATCAAACCGAGGCTGAGGCCGCTGGCGATGCTGAAGGTGAGCGGAGTCGCAAGCATGGTAATGAATGAAGGGACCGCCTCGCTGAAGTCGCTCCAGTCAATGCGCGAAATGGATTGCGTCATGAGGACGCCGACGAGTATCAGCGCGGGCGCCGTAGCGTAGGCGGGAATCGCGGTTGCCAATGGCGCGCAGAACGTTGCCAGCATGAACAGTACGGCGACCGCTACGTTACTGAGACCGGTGCGGGCTCCCGCTGCGACGCCGGCGACGCTCTCGATGTAGCTGGTAACCGTCGACGTGCCGGTCAATGATCCGAATAGAGTGCCGATCGCGTCGGCGACCAGAGCCCGGCCAACGCGCGGAATCTTGCCATCCTTAACGAAACCACCTTGCTCGCAAACGCCGACCAAGGTTCCGACATTATCGAAAAGATCGACGAACAAGAAGGCAAACATTATTTCGAGGAAGCCGAGATGGATCGCGCCGCGGAAGTCCAACTTTAGAAATGTCGAAGACGGGTGGGGTAGGGAAAGAATTGCCGATGGCCAGTGGGTCAGCCCGCGGAGCATCCCCACGAGAGTCGTTCCCAGGATGCCGATCAGTATGCCGCCATTGATCTTGCGAACCATCAGCACCATGGTCAGCACCAGGCCGAAACACGCGGTCTGCACCTCCTTGTCGGAGAACTGGCCGAGCCCGACGAAAGTGGCGGCATTGGCAACGACGATCTTGGCGTTGCGCAGTCCGACGAAGGCGATGAACATTCCGATGCCCGTTGCGGTGGAGTGTTTCAAACAGTCGGGCATGCCATTGACGATTTGTTCGCGGACGCGAGTTACGGTGAGCAGCAGAAACACCGAGCCGGAAAGAAAAACCACCGCCAACGCAGTCTGCCATGGAACGTGCATGTTGAGGCAAACTGCATAGGTGAAGTAGGCGTTCAGCGACATTCCCGGCGCGAGGGCGATGGGATAGTTTGCATAGAGGCCCATCACCAGAGTGGCCACCGCCGCGGAGATACAGGTGGCAAAAAGGACGCCTTCGGGCGGCATCCCCGCTTGGGCCAGGATCTGCGGATTCACAACGATGATGTAGGCCATGGTCACGAATGTCGTGAGGCCGCCTAACATCTCCTGTCGGATGGTAGTTTGATTCTCCGCGAGTTTGAAGTAACGCTCGAGCAATAGTTTTCCTTAATGTGTGTAGATTGTCGATTCTAAGCACGTCTCGCACGCCTCGAATGATGAGCGCCGCTTGACTCTGTAAACCCACGCCGCAAACCGCAAAGCTGGAATATTCAGTAGCGGATCTTTCCCGGATGTTGCTCCCACTCCCGGAACGCTGTGAGCGCCTCATCCCGCATCATTTGAACCATGGGAATCTCGCGCTCGGCATGCGGCTGCGTGATTTCTGCATAGATCGCGGAATCGTCAAAGCCGATTTTGGCGGCGTCTGCCGCCAGATTGCCAAAAAAAACTCTGTCGATGCGGGCCCAGTAAATGGCGCCAAGGCACATGGGACACGGTTCGCAGGACGTGTACAGTACACAGCCGCGCAGTTCAAAGCATCGAAGCTTCTGGCACGCGTCGCGGATGGCTACAACTTCCGCGTGAGCAGTGGGATCGTTGCTGGCGGTAACTTGATTCGCAGCCTCAGCGAGAACTCTGCCCTCTTTTACGATGACGGTTCCAAAAGGGCCACCTCGTCCAGAACGGACGTTTTCGAGCGACAGCTGTATGGCGCGAGCCATGAAAGCGTGGTCCATGTGGCTTCGTTCTGTCATCGCGGTATCGTCATGAGTGTGTCGATCTGGCCACCCACGAATCTGCGCGCAAATCGGTCGACATGGACTCTTTCGCTGCCGATGTTTAAGGCAGTCAGTATATGCGGAGCCATGCCATACGCAAAATATTTCTGGGAGCTCATTTCTTTTTAGTGTCAGCGCCACAAAAGTTGAAAAAGACCAGAGGGCAGGATAGGCTCTGGCATGGACAGCCAGGCTTTTGTTTCTCGGCGCATCGTGACCCCTGATGGAATCCGTGAGGGAGCGATCCTGGTGCGCGATGGGAAGATAACCGCAGTCGTTGCTGTCCACGAAGTTCCAAGTTCTGTCGAGGTTCTCGACTTCGGCGACGCTGCCATTCTTCCTGGACTCGTCGATTCTCACGTACACATCAATGACCCTGGGCGAGCCGACTGGGAGGGCTTCGAAACCGCGACTCGGGCTGCGTCGGCGGGAGGCTATACGACGCTGGTTGATATGCCCCTGAATTGTTTGCCCGCAACCACTACAGTCGCTGCACTTAAAGCCAAGCGACAGTCCGCGGAGGGCCGATGTTGGGTGGATTGGCTGCCCTGGGGTGGTGTGGTTCGTGACAACCAGGCGGATATCGAGGCGCTGGCAGAGGCGGGTGCCCCAGGCTTTAAGTGCTTTCTGGTTCATCCCGGAATCGATGGTTTCACCATGGTCGACGAGGCGGAACTGCGACGCTCGTTGCCGCACGTCGCGCGAACGGGCCTGCCCTTGCTGGTACACGCCGAGTTGCAGAGTCCAATCGACGAAGCCACGCAAAATCTGCGCGACGCGGATTGGAGTCAGTACTCGACCTATCTGCAATCGCGTCCCCAAGAAGCGGAACTTGCGGCCATCCAGTTACTACTTGCACTCTGTCGCGAATTCAAGTTTCGCCTGCACATTGTTCATCTGTCGGCAAGTTCGGCGTTGGCAGAATTATTGGCGGCTCGAGCGGAAGGCCTTCCAGTCTCCGTTGAGACTTGCCCACATTACTTACATCTCTCTGCGGAGGAGATCGCTGACGGAGCAACGTTGGCAAAATGTGCTCCCCCAATTCGCTCGCGCGAGAATCGCGAGAAATTGTGGCAGGGATTGAGAGATGGAATTATAGACCTCGTCGCTACCGATCATTCCCCCTGTCCGCCAGAGATGAAGCGGCTTGAGGAACGGAACTTTCGGACGGCGTGGGGAGGGATTGCAAGTCTCTCCGTCGCACTGCCCATTATGTGGACGGAAATGAGTCGCCGGAATTTTGCTCTGAACGACCTAACACGGTGGATGGCGGAAAAACCTGCGCAGTTGGCTGGCATTCGCTCACGCAAAGGCCGCATCGAACCGGGTCTAGATGCCGATTTGGTCATCTTTGAACCGGACGCGGAGTTCGATGTTCGGGAAGATC
>Ga0302275_10002254_pt1 | contig 20391 bp, 20 predicted proteins | sample III_Bog_N2_2_FD_200229 | JGI IMG/M metagenome (GOLD analysis project Ga0302275, IMG submission 200229) | Peat permafrost microbial communities from Stordalen Mire near Abisko, Sweden - III_Bog_N2_2 | ecosystem: Environmental > Terrestrial > Soil > Wetlands > Peat | place: Sweden: Abisko... | reverse complement strand
TGCGCCACCACCAACCGGGTTTTGTGTCAGGATTTGGCCGGTCATGCCGTTTCGGCATCCCCAATGAGAAAGTGGCTTCCACTCGCGGCCCGTTGTTGATAAAACAGACCCGTGCAAGATCTCATCGCCAAAGCCAACACGCTGCTGGAAGCCCTGCCATACATCCAGAAGTTCAGCGGGGAAACCTTCGTGGTCAAATACGGCGGCAGCTTCATGGATTCGCCCGATGACAGCGTGCGCCACGGCGTGGCGCGGGACATCGTTTTTCTGGAAGCCGTGGAAATCAACCCCGTCGTGGTGCATGGCGGCGGCAAGGCCATCACCCGCGCCATGGAAAAAGCCGGCCTGAAGGCCAGTTTCATCCAGGGCCAGCGGGTCACGGACGAGGCCACGGTCAAAATCGTGGATGACGTGCTGTCGCGCGAAATCAACCCCGAAGTGGTCCGCACCATCAACGCCCTTGGCGGCAAGGCCGTGAGCTTTTCCGGGCCGGACATCTTCAAATGCAAACGGCTGTATCTGGACGACCAGGATAATCCGGGCGGAAAAATTGACATCGGCTTCGTGGGCGAAGTGATTGAAGTCAACGTCGCCCCGCTCAAGGAAAGCATCTGGTGCGGGTTCACCCCCGTGATCAGCCCGACAGCGCGCGGCGAGGATGGGAAGATCTACAACTGCAACGCCGACGTGGCCGCCGCCATGTGCGCCATCGCATTGCAAGCCAAGCGGCTGGTGTTCATGTCCGACGTGCCCGGCCTCATGCGTGATCCCAAGGACCCCGCCACCGTCATCGCCCATCTGCAGACGGGCGAGGTGCCCGGACTCAAGGCCGCCGGCATCGTGGACAAGGGGATGATCCCCAAGGTGGACAGCGCGGTGGCCGCCATCAAATCCGGGGTCGAAAAAGTCTCTTTTGTGGACGGCCGGGTGCCGCATTCGGTCTTGCTGGAGATTTTCACCGACAAGGGCGTGGGCACGGAAGTGGTTTTGTAAAACGGCCGGATGTAATTCGCATCGTTTGGTTGCCGCTGCCGCGCGGGTGGCCGGACGCGCCTTGCGCCATCCCCTTTTGGCCTTTTCCGGGCAATGGCGGCAATTTGCCCTGCTCCCCAGTGCGCTTGCCCCCCCATCCGGCTTGCCATTCCAGGGAGTCAAAATACAACATGTAATACAACCTAACCTTCTTTTGCTATTGCAGTAGCAAAATTTGTTCTAAAGAATATTGACATATTTTGGCCTTAGATGAGAGAATGGGGTGAGTGAGTTAAAGTTAAGCGATCGAAATGGACACTCAAAACATGCAAACGACCACGGCAACCCTGAATCCGGCCGCCCGCTTCGAGAAAAGCTGGACGGCGGTATGGGCCGATTTGATCAAGGCGCGGCTGACGCTGCTGGTGTTGCTGACCACGGGCGTGGGCTATTACTTGGGCGCGCAGGGGGCGTTGCGTGGCTGGCTCCTGTTCCAAACCTTGCTGGGCACCGGGCTGGTGGCTTCCGGCGCGGCCGCCTTGAACCAGTGGCTGGAGCGCGAGCATGACGCCAAAATGCGCCGCACGTCCAGCCGTCCGCTGCCTTCCGGCCGTTTGCAACCGGCCACGGTCGCGATTTTTGGCGGGGTTTGCACGGTGGCGGGCCTGATCTATCTGGCCGTGGCCGTGAACCTGCTCACCAGCGTATTGGGCGCCGTCACCTCCGTCAGCTACCTGTTCATTTACACGCCGCTCAAGCGCGTGAGCTGGGTGAACACCCTGGTGGGGGCCATCCCCGGCGCCCTGCCGCCGGTCATGGGGTGGACTGCCGCGCGCAACGAGTTGACGGGGGAGGGGTGGGCGCTGTTTGCCATTCTGGCGTTCTGGCAGATCCCCCATTTCATGGCCATTGCCTGGTTGTATCGCGAGGAATATGCGCGTGCAGGTTTCGTGATGCTGCCCAACGTGGATGCGGATGGCAGCCGCACGGGTTGGCACGCCGTGGGTAATACCGTGGCGTTGCTCCTCGCCGGTTTGTGTCCGTTTCTGCTCCATTTAAACGGGCCGTATTATCTGGCCGCCGCCTTGATTCTGGGCGCGGGCTACCTGGTGTGCGCGGTGCGCTTCGCGCGGCAATTGACCACCCGGCGCGCGCGTTTGCTGTTTCTGGCGTCCATCATTTACCTGCCATTGCTGCTCGTGGCGTTGGTTGCCGACAAACTTTGATTATGCAAGCATCCGTTCAAGAATTTCCGCCCTATCGTGCGTCGGAAGCCCCGGCCGCCGGTGACCATGTTAGTGACCATGGCCACGGCCATGAGCCGCACGCCCATGCGGAGCCCGGGTTTTTGAGCCAATACATTTTTTCCACGGATCACAAAGTCATTGGCGTGCAGTATGGTTTCATGTCGCTGAGCTTCATGCTCTTTGGGTTTTTCCTGATGCTCCTGATGCGGTGGCAGATCGCGCATCCGGGCGTGCCGGTGCCGGTGTTCGGACCGCTGCTCGAAAAAATCCTGGGCGCGCCGGCTGCGGGTGGCGCGATTTCAGCGGAACTCTATAATTCGTTCGGCGCAATGCACGGCACGATCATGGTGTTCTTGGGCGTGGTGCCGCTGGCCTTCGCGGCCTTTGGCAATTACGTGGTGCCGCTGATGATCGGCGCGCCGGACATGACGTTTCCGCGCCTGAACATGGCCAGCTTCCATGCGTTCTTTCTCGGCGGCGTGATCATGCTGGTGAGTTTTTTTATTCCAGGCGGCGCGGCGCAGGCGGGGTGGACTTCCTATTCGCCGCTGGCCACCACGATTCCCACCAACGGCCAGGCGTTCTGGCTCATCGGCATGGTGCTGCTCATCACCTCCTCGCTGCTCGGCGCGGTGAATTTCATCGCCACCATCGTCCAATTGCGCGCGCCCGGCATGACCTGGATGCGGCTGCCATTTTTTGTGTGGGCGCAGTTTGTGACTGCGTTCATTTTGCTCCTGGCCTTTCCGCCCCTGGAGGCCGCCGGCGTGTTGCAATTGATGGATAACCTGGCGCACACCAGCTTTTTCCTGCCCACGGGCCTGGCGGTGGGCGGGCAACTCGCCGATCGCAGCGGCGGCGGCAGTCCGCTGTTATGGCAGCACTTGTTCTGGTTCCTCGGCCATCCGGAAGTATATGTCTTGATCCTGCCGGCGATGGGCATCGTGGGCGAAGTGATTGCCAACAACACGCGCAAGCCGCTCTGGGGCTACAAATCGCTGGTGTACTCGGTGCTGGTGGTCGGTTTTCTCTCCTTCATCGTCTGGGCGCATCACATGTACCTGACCGGCATGGGCCAGAAAATCGCCGCGTTTTTTCAGACCACCACAATGATCATCTCCGTGCCGTCGGTCATCATCTTGACGTGCATGTTCCTGTCGCTCTGGGGCGGTTCCATCCGCATCAACACGCCCATGCTCTTTGCGCTGGGCTTTCTGCCGATGTTCGGGATCGGCGGTTTGACCGGCCTGCCGCTCGGGCTGGCGGCGGCGGATTTGTATCTGCACGACACGTATTATGTCATTGCCCACTTCCACTATGTGGTGGCCCCGGGCACGATTTTTGCGCTGTTTGCGGGCGTGTATTTTTGGTTTCCAAAAATCACGGGGCGCAAGCTGAATGAGTTCTGGGGGCACGCGCATTTCTGGTGTTCGTTTGTGTTCATGAATCTCGTGTTCATGCCGATGTTTGCGCAGGGCATCAAGGGCATGTTGCGCCGCATGAGCGATGGCGCCGTCAATTATTCCGCGGCGCGGGTGCCGGGGACGACCGATACCTTGCCGGGCAACATCATGGAGCTCAACACCTGGATTTTGTGGGCGGCCATCGCCCTGGGCATCGCCCAGATTCCCTTCATCATCAACCTGTTTCACAGCATCCGCCACGGCGAGAAAGTGGACAGCAATCCCTGGCAGGCCACCACGCTGGACTGGCAGACGCCCACGCCGCCGCCGCATGGCAATTTCGCGCACGAGCCCGAGGTGAATCACGGGCCTTACGAATACAGCGCGCCCGGCCACGCCACGGATTTCACGCCGCAAAATGAGCCGGCGGCGAAATGACGAATGACGAATTTCCCATGACGAAAGAATTCCCAATGACGAATGACAAATGGGTGGCACAGGCGGTGGCACAGGCGACCCGCCTGTACCGGTTGGCGACCCGCCAACCGGAACGGGTGAGGCGTTCGGTTTTCAAGCGGGCTCCATTTTTCACCCTATGCCCCGCTCCGCTCGGTAGCCCGGCAGGCCGGGCCAGTGGCCCGTCCCACCCATTCGGCATGGGTGCCTGGGCATTCTTTCGCGCGCAATTTCAGCCGTAATCTATGGACATCCCGTACACAATTGAAAATCGGCCGGATACCGGCGTTTACAATGCCAAGCTCGGCATCTGGCTGTTTCTGGCGTCCGAAATGATGCTCTTCGGCGGGCTGTTTTCCGCTTACGTTTTGTTGCGCGTCGGCGCGGAGCCGGACATGTGGCCGCATGGCTGGCTGGATGTGCGGCTCGGGGCGGTCAACACGCTGCTGCTCGCGCTTTCCGCCATCACCACGCTGCTGGCGTGGGCGGCCTGCAAGGTGCGGGAGTTCGGCAAATTCAAGTTTTTCCACGGCTGCACCATTTTGCTGGCGCTGACCTTTTTGGGCATCAAATCCTATGAATACCATGACAAATGGATTCACTATGAGATCGCGCTCACGGGCGGCAATTATCCCGGAAAAATCGCCGACGGTCATCTCGTGGAAAAGTCCGAAAATTTCGACCTGGCCAAGAAGACCGGCACCGTGACCTTGCACGGACGGTTCGTGGACGACCGCCGGGAGTTGATGGATCTGCGCACCCCGGCGGCGCGGTCCGCGAAGCTGGGCGAGATCACCATCCAGGCGGCCGACATCCAGAAGATGGAGAATTACGGGCCGAAGCATAACACCTTTACGGCGATTTATTTCACGCTGACCGGCCTGCATGCCCTGCACATTCTCGGCGGCACGGCGGTGATCTTTTATTTTTGGGGCCCGGGCAGCCGGATGTGGCGGCGCGAGCCCGAACGTTTCACCAACCGCATTGAGGTCTCCGGCTTGTTCTGGCATTTCGTGGACCTGGTCTGGATTTTTCTGTTTCCCGTGCTTTATTTAACCTGAGGATCTATGAGCGAATCAAACGCACCGTCCCCTCACCCGGCCCCGTCCGCCCATGCGGACGAGCACCCCGTGAATTGGAACCATTACGTCAAGCTTTGTCGCAATGTGTTTGGCGTGGTGCTCCTCACCACGGCGGCAATGATTGCCACCTCCTTCTCGCACCTTGGCGAAGGCTGGACGCTCAAGGTGACGCTCATCCTCGCCATTGCCACCATCAACGCCTTTCTTGTGGCCGGTTATCTCATGCACCTGTTGTCGGAGAAAAAGCTGGTTTACACCGTGCTGATCTTCACGGTCATTTTCGCCATCGGCTTGATGGGTTTGACCGTCTGGGCCACCAACGGATTTCCGCCCGGCACCGCCTCGCATTGAATCATGTCCCTGAAAGCCTTCCATCTGGTTTTTGTAACATTGCTGACCGCGCTGGCTTTTGGCTGCGCAGCCATGGCCTTTCAGGCGGGCAGCCCGTTTTGGGGCCTGACGGGCGTGGTCATCGGCATCGCCGTTCTGGTTTACGGCGGGTATTTCTTGAAGAAACTGAAAAAAATCAGCTATTTGTGAACAGGTCTCGTTCTAGCAGGCCTGAAAGGCCGCAACCCGACAGCCCAGGGCAACGCCCTGGGTATGGTACCCGAATTGCAGTCAAGCGCTGTAAGTGCGCAACAATTCCTGACGACGTATTCTCCCGCCGCCGACTGGATATCCAAACCTGCTCCGCTACCATTGGCACGCACCCAATCAAACCTCATCATGCCCCTTTGCCAATCGGCAATCGGCAATCGGCAATCGGCAATTTCCGTGCATTAATCTGCGCGCTGCTGCTCGCCCCCGCCAAACTGTTTGCCTGCGCGGCCTGCTATGGCGGCGCCATTGATGCCCCGATGGCGGACGGCATGAACTGGGCCATTCTCACGCTCGGCGTGGTGATCACCACGGTGCTGGGCGGGTTTCTGGCTTTCTTGATCCGCGCCATTCGCAAGAGCGAGGCGCTGGAGGCGGCCCGTGCAGGCGCAATCCGCCGCCCTCCATCCTAAACCTCAACCCTGATATTCCCATGATCGAATGGTTTGCCCATAATGTCCTGCTGCTGCCCGAGCTGGCCTCCGCGCATGGCCGGGCTGTGGACGCCCTGATCGTCTATGTCCACTGGCTGATGATCGCCCTGTTCGTCGGCTGGAGCCTCTATTTTGGTTATGTTCTGTGGCGCTTCAATGTCCGGCGGAGTCCCCAGGCCGACTACGAAGGTTCCAAGAGCCATCTGCCCAAATATACCGAGCTGGCCGTGGTCCTGGCCGAGGTCGTGCTGCTGGTGGTGGTGGCCCTCCCGATTTGGGCCAAAAACGTGGAGAATTTTCCCGACGCCAGCAACGCCACCGTGATTCAAATCATGGCCCAGCAATTTGCCTGGAACGCCCGTTACCCCGGACCGGACGGCAAGTTCGGCCGTCAAGACATGAAGTTGATCAGCAACGACAACGTCTTTGGCGTGGACCCGGCCGACCCCGCCGGCAAGGACGACGTGCAGGTGTTGAACGTGATTCATGTGCCGGTCAACAAGCCGGTGCTCATTTACCTGAGCTCGAAGGATGTGATTCATTCCCTCAAGCTGGTGGCCATGCGGCTCACGCAGGATGCGATTCCCGGCCTGCGGATTCCCTGCACCTTTACCCCCACGAAAACCGGCCGCTTCCAGATCGAGTGCGCGCAGCTCTGTGGCAACGGCCACGCCGCCATGGCCGGCGGCTTTGTCGTGGTGGATACGCAGGCCGACTATGACGCCTGGTTGAAATCCAAGCAGGCCGCCCCCGCCCCCGCCAGTTTTGAATAGCAAATGCGGTGGGGTTCCTTTTGCGGTCTCACCGCCCTGCTGGCCCTCGGGTTATCGCCAGTTAACCCATCCACATATCTTGATATCTGTATTCAAGATAAGTCAGCCCATTAAAATATAAGTTGACTATAACTGTATCTTTGTTATGGTCTAAGCGCTTTCTATGCAAACCTGCACGAACATGTCAGCCATGAGCTGGACGCCGGCGGCCGCCCCAGCGGCCCGTCGCCGCTGGCGCACCCAAGGCCATGTGTTCAATCCGGGCTGGTCCGGGTCGTATTGCGGGAATCATCCCGAAGTCAAACTGGACCGTCTGGAGGCAAGCAGGTAAAGAATCGCACTAGGATTTTCCACCACCCTGCTTACCCCATGTAAGCAGGGTTTTTTATTTCCCTGAACCATTGATGAAATCACAACCAAAGGCGAATTGACCATGGGCAGCCACCCAGCGACGTCTCAATGATGTCTGACCGCACCAAACGAATTCCGGCGCCGGAAAGCCACGGCTTTCCACCGGTGGTCCATGCCCGCCGGTCGCCACTGAGCGCGCCAGTTGCCGCGCATACGCTTTTACATATCAAGGGCTTCGCAGGAGGTGTGCCCCAAAACACCGAAACCGCCGCCGTGAAACCGCGGGTTGGGATCGCCTAGATCACCAAGAGGTGTTGGTCATTTATTACCCTGGCCGGAAACTCCTTGCGCACGAATTGCCGCAGCTTTCCGGCCAGTTTGCTTTCGCCGCTGAAACCGGCTTCCAGCCTATGAAACCAGGCATCCCGACGAGTTTGTTTCAGCCGGCAGGTGATTTCTCCGCGCTTTGCGCGAAGTCGACGGGATCCAGCCGCTGCCTTCATGGCTGACTTGATTCACGTTTGGCCATTTGCCCCAATTTGATTTGGCCGCTTGATAACTCCCTCAGCCTATCCCCATCAAACCGCAACCCAAACCATCCCATGACCCTCCACCTAAAACTATTAAGATGGCTGTCGCGAAGATATGCCGTCCGCCAACCGCAGGCCAGCCGGTCACAGATGAAAAAGCGGCAATGGCTGCCCACCCTGCCGGCGCGCCGGAATGACTCCGTGCGTTTCCAGGATGACGACAGCCCGCCCGGCCATCGAATCCACTGGCGCTTGTGAGAATCCATCCAACCTGACTCAACCAAAGATCAATCATGAAACCCCAGCTCATTCATCGGATCGCGCCGCGCCTTCGTCGGCGCAGTTCCAAGCGGGTCATCCGCATCAAACCGGCGGCGAAGTTGCGCTTCGTTTTCCGTCCGGTTCGTTTTGGATTAAAGCCCCAAATCAAAACCTATGAAAGCCCATGAAAGCGACCCCGGCTCACCGGAAGAACCGCACCCGCCAGCACGGCGCAAAACCGCGTCGCGCTGGCACCGAAGCCTTTGCATCTGGCTGGCCAGACGCAAGCCAGCCTTGCTGAAGGCCATGCAGTACTGGTCGCTTTCCCGCCGCTAATCAGCGAACAAGCTAATAAACGGATTAGTGGATAAATAGATTGGTGGGTTCGTGGGTTCGAGTCTGCCTCCCGCAATAATCCATCAATCCATCAATCCATTAATTGTTCCCAAGAACCATGAACCTGAATACTCAGATACTTGGCGCAGCCGCAGAACGCCCGGCCTCCGTGCGCCTGGTGGCCTCCGCCAAATGCTGGATTGAAAGCGAGGGGTGGAAAGTTCGCCAAGTTAATGCCGGCCAGTGAGCCGGCGACTTGGCGAATCCTCCATAAAAAAACCGCGCGACGAACGCTCAAGGGAGATGGGCCTATCCGTGAACGGATTCTTGCTACTAGAGCAAACCGGGCCCCGGGGACAATGATCTCAATTCCCCGGTATGCGGTGAGAGCTGTTCGCCGCGCACCAATAATCTGACACAAATTTACGTCGATGCAACGGAAAATTGCACGCAGTTATTCACCGCTATTCACCGGTTGCGACTGCAGCCGGGCCAGCAGTTCAAGCACCTCGCCAACCGTCAGATCGTGCCCCCATTGTTCGTCGGGAATGGCGATTCGGAAGCGTTCTTCCAGCACCATGGAGATATCTGCGATGTCAAGGGAGTCGGCTCCGAGATCCGCCTGGATGCGCGCACTGGCTATCAATTGTTCTTGGGGAACACTCAATTTCTTCGCCAGGATCTCGAGCACGGCCTGGGTATCGGTATTGGATGGCATGTGTTTCATGTGGGGTCACTGTACCGCATTGACTCCGGCTTGATAGTTGGATTATTTCACGGTACTTTACTGGATAGTCATGTTTGAAAAACTCTTTGCCGAGAGCGGCCTTTCGTTGGACCGCCTGAAATCGCTGCTGGAAGTGGGGGCGGCTGGCAGCATCGTCAAGGCCGCTGGCGGCGATCCGGTGCGGCAGAGCCAATACAGCCGGCAGATCAAGGAACTGGAGGATTTCTTTCGCATCCAACTGATCGAGCGCGAGGGAAAGGGCACCCGGCTCACCCCGAGCGGACGGGAATTGGCCCGCATCTCTCGCTTTTTTCTGCTGGGGCTGTCCAATTTCCAGCGCGGCTGCCTGGCCGAGGAGCAGACGTTCAAGCTGGGCGCGAGCGCCACGTTTATCCGGCGTTTTTTGCTGCCGGTGTTGTTGCCTTCGCAGAAGGTTGGAGCCAGCTACACCACCGAAGTGGTTAATGATACGGCAATCGAACGGCGTTTGCATGACCTGACGCTGGATTTCGGAATCATTAGCCGCGCGGCCATCAGCCGTCCGCTGCAAACCAAGGTGGTGGGCAAGTGGAAGCTGGCCTTGTGGGTGCCGAAAGCCTTGGGCTTCAGAGAAGCGGTCGCCAAGGCGCGGTTTCAGGACCAGACTCTGCCCCTGGTATTGCCCAGAACCGAATTGGCTGGGTTGGTCTTGCAATCTTTGGCGTTGGAAAAATATCCGGCGCATTTGGTCTGCGATAATTTCATGGAAGCCAGGGCGGTGCTGGAGGAACAGGAATTGGGGGCGGTGCTCCCGGACTTTTTGACTCCCGACCAACCGGAAAAATTCGTGTGCATTCCTATTCCCAAATTGGAATCGCCCACCTTTGCTTTTTATCTGGCCTGGAATCCCCGGCTTTTGCGCTTGAATCCGCATGCCACCCGCCGCCGTGATTTACTGGCCGGATTGCTGGCGCGGCGGATGGCGGAATAAACGGCGGCGACACCTGACAGGACAAGCGGCGATGGGCAATCCTTTGAAAAAGAAGCACCCAGGGCAGCGCTATCGCGCACCCAGGGCCCCTCGGCTGAATCATGGAACGCCTTTGGCGTTCTGCCGGAATTATTTCTCGGGCTTGATGTGGCCGCCCAACTGCTCCTTGTAGGACTTCATCTGGTTGATCAAGCCGTTGTAAGACTCATTGTTGGGATCCAGCTTTTTGCAGGTCTCGCCGATCAGGATGGCGTCATCCAGGCAGGCGATGGCCTTTTGCGGGTGGCCGGCGATGGCTTCCGTTTGCGCCATCTGGGTGAGGAAACTCACAAAGCGATAGACCGCTTCCGGGCTGTAGGGACAGAAGGCAAAGGATTGTTTGAGGGCGAATTCGGTCTCGCGAATCAGCGCCTGCTGGGCGGCCGGGGTCTTCTGCCGGTACTCCGCCGGGGCCTGGCTCATGCGCCAGAAATACATGCCAGCCTGGGAGCTGCGCAGTTTGGAAAAGGCCTTCTGCGCATCGTCATCGCGCACAAACGCGCGGTCGCCGGTGTAGCCTTTGTAGTTGTTGTGAATGTAGGTGCGTTCCACAAAGTCGGCGATTTGCTGAACGGTGGTATCGTAGGTGATCCAGTTGCCGCACAGGCGGGTCGAGAACTGGGTCCAGAACTGGTGGTCCAGCTTGAAGACGTCCTCGGACAGCTCGGTCTGGGGTTCGCGATTGATCTTCATGATGATGCCGAACGGGGATTCGTACGGATACATCCAGTCGAGCGGGAAGCTTTCCTCGACGTAAAAAGAATTCGTGGGGTTGTGATCGAAGATGACCTTGCAGAGCAGGCCGTTGATGCCCATGACCTGCGCCTGGCCGGCCGCGCCATTGTTATTCTGCATATAATCCATGTAGCAGGTCCGCAGGTCTTCCGGCGAGGGGATGTAGATTTCCGCCGGCGGATAGACTCCGCGCGCACGCCGGTATTTTTCCACATGCGCGCCCCAGGCGGTGAAGCCGCGATCCAGGGTGCCGTCGAGCAGGTGGCAGACGCCTTCGATGAGGCCGCTGCCGGTGTCGCCGGAGCCCATTTCTGGTCCGTCCAGCACCACCGTGGTGGCCGGAGCCAGATGCAGCACGCCAGTGACGTAACGGAAGAAGCGGCTGAAAAAGGGCGGGTCAATTTGTTGGGAACGATTGTATTGGGCGCGCAGATACTCGAGATAAGTGCCGTCCGCCAGCGCGTTTTGGGTGATGAGATAGCAGTCGCGGCGGTCGAATTTCTGATCCTGTTCCGGCTGGCAGCGATGCGGAATAAAGCTGTCGCAAAAGATCGAGTACGTGGGGCAAAACCGGCCGGGGTCGGTGCCGCCAAAGAGGATGGTGTTGCGGTCCATCTCGGGATAGAGCACTGCGGCGTTGGCCGGATTTTTCAGGAGCGCGGCCCGGAGGTCGTTGTCGTAACTGAGTTTGCCGGTCTTTGGGTCGGTGAAGGGCGGGGTGAACATGTCATGACCAAACCAGAAACCGAACCAGTGGTTGTGCTGTTCGCTCTTGTACCAATGCGACAGCCCCGACCACGTCGGCATGCAGACAAACAGCGCCAGCATGATCAGGACGGGGCCGCGCTGGCGATAAACCAGGAACGCCCCCATCAGGCAGAGGGGGATGATTAGCAGAATCAGGTTGGCATAAATGGGCAGGGCGTATTGATCCTTGTCAAAGGCCATGGCGATATGCTGCGGTAATGTAAACAAGCTGATGGATCCCGCCGGGCCGTAATACAGTTTGCCCGCCGCGTCATTCAAACAGAATATGGCCAGCAGCACGGCAATGGCCCCAACCAGGAAGCCCCATTTACGAATGGTCTGGTAGTGGGTGGCGGTATAGGCCGCCAGCAGGGTCAGGCCATAACCGATCATCATGGCAAACAGCCCGTGTGAGGCGGTGAAGAACACCTTGTTCAAATCCGTGGAGGAGCGGTCTGGAGTCACGTCGATGAGCACCACCAGCAAAACGGACAGGCAGACATAAACCGCCACCAACCCCATGATCCAGGATCGCTCGCGCCGGTGCAGCTTCATGATGAAGGCAAACGGCAGCAAACCAATGAAGATATAGACCCAGCTGAAGGCCTCGCCCAAGCCTTGAACGATATACTTCAATTGGAACAGAAAATTACCAAAGTCAGCCGTGCCGGTGATGCCCTGATATTGACCGCGGCTCAACGCATGAAAGAAGCCTTCGACCGTGCGGGGATACCCCCATTGCATCGGCGGATCCGTCATGCCCGATACCGCCTCGTAAAAATAAACGCTGACGCCCGCTCCCCAGGCCACCCCCATGACCAGCAGGGATTTCCATTCCGACAGCAGTCCCTCCGTTTTAACCACCAGCCAGCCGCCTGCGGCGAGCGAACCGATGCCCACGATGTAAAACAGGTCCTTTTCGATTTCGCTCATGCCTTTCAAGGCTGGCACGGAATTCCTCAACATCAGCCCCACCAGGAAAATGGCGCTGTTGGCCACAAACAAATCGCGGCCCAAACGCGGCGAGGCCAGCGCGATGGCCACCTCAATGCCCATGGCGCTCAGCAGCAGGGTCTGATGGATCGTGGCGCACAAACCATACAGGAACATGGCCAGATACAGATACCGGCGCTGCTGGGGCGCATACATCCAGCGCATCAGGCACGCCATCACCGCAATCAGCCACGGCACCCCAAACAGGGAGATGCGGTTGATGACCACCGATTCGCTCCACATGAACACGTCCAGTCCCAACAGGGTGCCGGCGACAAAGCCGGAAACCGAGCAGATGGCGTTTTCCCACTGGCGCGGCAGGCCTTTGATGGTTTCAATGCCTTCAATCAACATGCTGCTGCCCCGCGAAACCATCAGCGCCAGCAGGCCGCAACCCATGGCGGCGGCGAAGGATTCGCCCACCTCCACGCGCCAGGCAACATTGCCGAAGGGCAGGATGGCCGTCCAAAACCAGGCATAGACCGACCAGAACGGGTAACCTGGGGGATGGGGAATGCCGGCATAAAACGCGCCGGTACACAGTTCGCCGGAATCCTCCAAAGTCTGCTCGGGTGCCAGCGTGAGCAGGTAAACGATCCAGATGACGCCAAAGGTGAGGAGCAGCGTCAGCCAGTCCGTCGGCCGGAACATCGGCGCGACCTTGGCCGTGGTGGGATTGTTGGCGGTCAATGAGCCCGTCGTCCCAAGGACGCCAGGGGAGCCCGCCGGGGCATTCGGTTGATTTGGTTTGGACTTTCCCATGATTCAATCTTTATTCGTCAATTTGCGTTCGCTTGTTGTATCAGTTTCCACCGCAATTTCAACTGATAGACACCGCAATTGTTGAATTTGTATAAACCTCCTTGCCATCACCCCTTTTTCAGCTATGCTATACGGCTCATTTAACGCGTTAACCGAGAGTGACCAATTTTTGACTTGATTTGATTTATGGCTACAGCAAACGATCTCCGCCGCGGCATGGCAATCAATTATAACGGTGACATCACCGTGGTTTTGGACATGCAGCACCGCACGCCGGGCAACCTCCGCGCGTTTGTGCAGGCAACCCTCCGCAGCATCCGCACCGGCAAATCCTCCGACGTCCGCTTCAGCTCGACGGAGAAAATCGAGCCCGTGCCCATGATCAGCAAGAAGATGGAATACAGCTACAAGGATGGCGCGGATTACGTCTTCACCGATCCCGAGAACTATGAGACCGTGACCCTCGCCAAAGAACTGGTGGGGGATGCCATCAGCTATCTGGTGGAAAACGGCACCGTGACCGTCACCTTTGTGGAGGACAAGGCCGTGACGGTGGAAATTCCCTCCAGCGTGGTGCTGACCGTGACCGACGCCCCGGAAGGCATCCGCGGCGACTCCGCCAACAACGTGCAAAAGCCCGTCACCCTGGAAACCGGCATCACGGTGCAAGTGCCGCTCTTTATCAAGACCGGCGAAAAGCTCAAGATTGACACGCGCACCGGCAAATACATGGAGCGCGCCTGAGCGGGCACCGGCTCGTTTCGGGTGGCAGCGGGTTGCCGGCCGTCACATTTTCTGCGGGCGCACGATGTAGTGGGTTGAGGTGCGGATCTCCCGGGAAGGTTCCAGAACGGCGGAATGGAGGAGCAGCCTTTCCAGTTGTTTGGTGGCGTCCTGGCGCACGAGGTCGGCATCGTTGCCGCGGACGAGCAGGTTGGCTTCGGGGCAGTAGAGCCAGAATTGGCCGTTGGTGTAGCCTTCAATCCAGGTGACCACCGCCCCACTGTTGACCAGGTCGTTGACGTATGGCTTTTCGATCATTTGCTTGGCGAGTTCGGTGAACTCGGCCCAAGCGATGGGTTTGACTTTGCATTCGTTGGCGCCCGCCTGCAGCGCCTGTGACGTCATGATTTTATCGAGCGAGGAACTGACCAGGATGATGGGTAGCTGGGTGGTGGAATATTGCGCTCTTATTTCGCTGATCAGCCGGATGCTGGTCCCGTCCGGGAGTGACCAGTCGAGGATGACCAGATCGAAATGTTTTCGGCCCAGTAGTGCGCGGCCTTCGGCCAGGGAAACGGCGTTGGTTATGTCGGCAAGCTTCGCCAGTTTTTGTTTCAGCACCCATTGTGAGGTCGTGCTGTCTTCGACGTAGAGAATTTGCTTTTTGCACTCTGGGTTCATAAGGCGGACGAGTTCAATTCGCTCATCGGTTCCGAGCTCCTCCCACCCGGCCGGGGTTGCCCGAGCATTCACCCGCACTTTTTCAGAGCGGCCGAAAACCCGTTTCGGATTTCGGGCTTCGGATCTCGGTTTTCGGGTTTAATCGCAGCTGGCAAGTGGCTAATTACTTGCCGGTTTCGTCTTTGATGCCCTGGGCCGATTCCACTAATTCCCGGATGCGCCGGGCATCGGCCTTGCGGTGACCGTGACTGGCCAGGGGATCGGTTCCGCCGCTGGATTCCACCAGGATATCCGACCAGAGCAGGCCGGTTTTGATGTGGACGGACGCCACCTTGGAGATGCTGATGCTGATTTCATCCCGGCTGAACCAGGAGCGTTTATGGCGGATGACCGCCTTGTCCGTAACTTCAATCACCGTGGGGAAAAGATGATTTCCACTCGTCCAGCGGCTGGCTTTGAATTTTTCCGGATCCATGGTCACAGCATAGGCTCTCCGCTGGAAATGTCGAACGCGGAGTGGGACCAGGGTTCGCGGAGGCGCAGGACAAAATTCTTCCGGCCGGTCCAAAGCTCGAATGGGGCGACCCAGCTGGCGGAGCGCGTGTCGGAGACCAGCCGCAAACCGCGTTTTATGTTATTTTTCAGCGCCTGCCAGCTTTTTCCGTGAAGGGACGGCGTCATCGAGGGCAGAAGACAATCTATGCGGTGTCCATCATTTTGGATTCGCACTCGGGGCAAATGCCGTGGGTGATCTTGGTCTTGGAATTGGTGGTGATGTATTTCTCGATCTGATCCCAGTAGCCGGAGTCGTTGCGCACTTTCTTGCACCACGCGCAAACGGGCAGCAGGCTTTCCAGGGTTTCGATCTTGCCCGCCAACTGGCGGGTGCGCCGCAAGGTGGCCAGCGCATCGGCACTCACGCCCAGCAGCATGGAGAGCAGGCTGAACGCCACCTCCTGCGCGGGCGCCACTTCGCGGCGCAGCAGGCCGCAAAACATGCCCATGACCTGGCTGGAAATCGCCAGCGAATGCAACACGCCGCGTTCGGGATCGGACTGGTTGCCCAGCAGAAAAAACACCGGGGTGCCCTGGCGCAAGGCGTACGCAAAACGGCCGGCCCGGACTTGGCCATCCACGATGCTCTGCAAAACCACCCCCTCCGCCTCATCGCCCGCCAGGGAAAGTTCAAAGCTGAAATCCTGTGGGTTGACGGTCCAGAAGGCGGTCTGGGAAAACAGGTTCAGCCCGCCCAGATAGCCCCGGCTGACGTTCAGAATGCCTTTGACACTGTCCTGCTCGTGCAGGTCGCGGCGGAAATGCTCCAGCGCGGCGAAGAGCGCGGGCAGTTCGCGCTGGGCTCCGAGCTGGTTCAGTTTCTCCAGGCCGGTCCGCAGAAAATCCGGATAGACGGAGTCAAAGTTTTCGCTCATGGCCGGCCGGGGGGTCGTTTTTCAGAAAGGCCTCTTCGACGGCGAGGATTTGCTCATCCACCGCCTCCACGATTTTGGTCAGCGTCTCCAGCTCCAGGCCCAGCAGGGACCACGCCTTGTCCTCCAGCGGCGGAATGAATTGCTCGCCCGACGACCCGATGCCCATGGCGTTCACGAGATGATCCGCAATATGCACCACGGCCGCCTCCATCCGCGCCACGCTCTGGCCGGGCGTGTGATGAAACGCCACCGCCTGCACCAGCACCGGCGGATAACTCCAGCTTTGCAACAACTCGGAGGCAATCTGCTGATGGTCGTAGCCGAGCACGCGCTTCTCCGCCTCGCGCAACAGCAGGCGCTCGCGCTGATACAGTTCAAACACCGTCTGCGCCCATTCCGCCGCCTGCGAAAGCAGCACCAACCGGCCGACATCATGCAGCAGGCCGGCCACGAAAAATTTGTCCGGCTTGGGCAGGCGCCGCTCCATGGCGAGCAATCGCGCGGTGATGCCCACCGCCAGACTGTGCCGCCAAAAGGAATCCTTGTTCACGAATTTGTCCGGCACGCCTTTAAACTGTTCCAGCACGCTCGACGCCACGATCATGTCCTGGATTTGCTGGATGCCCAGCAGGCTCACCGCCTCCGCCACGGTGCTCAAACGATTGGCAAAGCCGAAAAACGGGCTGTTCGCCAGCCGCAACAGCCGCGCGGTCAGGTCGGGATCCTTTTGAATCGCGTCGCCAATGGTGCTTAAATTGCACTGTGGCGACTGCAACGCCTGCTCAATCTCCTGCAACACTGGCCCATACGAACCCAGACTGCGGGGCACGGCCTGCACCATGGCCTTGATGGAAGGGGGATGGGACGTGATCATGAGGTCATGCGAGTGGTCGCAGGCTGTGCCGGGCCTGGCGCAGCAACATGAGTTTGAAGATCTCCGCCGGCACGGGCCCGAATTCATCCGGCTTCCAAAATCGCGCCCGCAGGTCGGCGGTCATCCGCCCCAGCACTTCTGGCGGCAACTGCGCGAGCGGATCGTGGGCTTGGGCCAGCTTGTCATCGGCTTCCACCTCCACCTCGGTCACGCCCCAAGCCTGGAGAATGTTGATTTGCCGCTCCGTCAGTTCGCAGCCCGACGGGGCGAGGAGCATGCCGTCAATATTCTTGATATCGCGGGCCACGACCATGCCTGGCTGCAAGGCTTCCGATTTGACACGAATCACAGTGTTTCATCGGCGGGAACCGGAGCCCGCTTGAATGCGAATACAGGTGGGGGCGCCTCCGCCACGGGTTTTAGATTTTCAAAGGTGCTACCCACTACTACTTGGTGCGACACTGTCCTGCAATCAGACAAAAGATTTGTTAACGCCACTCCCACCATCCGATTTCGCGCTTCAAAGGTCGGACTGACTCGGACTGACTCGGACTGCGCCGGCTTCTGGACGGCGGATTCCCTCAGCGGGTTCAGCGGATGAGCTGCTTCTCCAGATAATGCACCACCTGGCGCACATTGGAATCCACTTCCATGCGGTCCTTGACCAGCCGGCAGGCATGCAGCACGGTGCCGTGGTCGCGTCCGCCAAATGCCTCGCCAATGGTGTTCAAGGAGCCTTCGGTCATCTGCCGCGACAAATACATGGCAATTTGCCGGGGAAACGCGATGTTCTCGGGCCGCCGCTTGCTGGTCATGTCCGCCAGGCGGATGTCAAAATGCTCGGCCACGCGCTTTTGGATGACCTCAATGCTGATGGTCTGCCGGCCTTCCTCGTGCAGGATTTCGCGGAGCAGGTTTTCCACCACCTCGATGCTCAGCTTCTTGCCGGTCAGGGAGGCATAGGAAGCCACGCGAATCAGCGCGCCTTCCAGGCGGCGGATATTCGTGCGGATGCGGGTGGCCAGGAAATTAATGACGTCTTCCGGCAGATCCACGTTCATGATCTGGGCCTTCTTCTTGAGAATGGCGAGCCGCATTTCAATGTCCGGTGGCTGCAAATCCGTGACCAGGCCCCATTCGAAACGGGAAACCAGACGGTTTTCCAGGCCTTGGATTTCGCTGGCCGGGCGGTCGCAGGTCAAGACGATCTGTTTGTGCGATTCGTGCAGCGCGTTGAACGTATGGAAAAACTCCTCCTGAATGCGCTCCTTGCCCGCCAGAAATTGAATGTCGTCAATCAGCAAGACATCCGTCTGGCGGTATTTTTTGCGGAACCCCGGCAGTTTGTTGTTTTGGATGGCGTCAATGTATTCGTTGGTGAACTTTTCCGACGAAACATAAGCCACCCGGGCGCTGCGCTTGTTGCCGCTCACGTGCTGGCCAATGGCGTGCAGGAGGTGGGTTTTGCCCAGCCCCACCCCGCCATACAAAAACAGCGGATTGTAGGACTTGCCAGGGGCCTCGGCCACGGCCTTGGCCGCCGCAAAGGAGAAATTGTTGTTCGTCCCCACGACAAACGACTCAAAGGTGTTCTTGGGGTTGAAAATGAGGTCCCCATGACCGTTGTTGCGGTCGTTGGCGGGCTCGGCGCGGTGGCGGGGCTGGCCCGGCGCGGAGGCGGTTGGAACGGCCGTCCCATTGGTAGTCCCATTGGCCGGGACCGCGGCGGACGGCGTGGCGTTGGCCGGAGCCAGCGAATGACCGGCGGTGGAAATCCTGAACTTCACTTGCAAGCGACACCCGGCGGCGACGGCGACAGCGTCCTGCAGCAGGCCCAGGTAATTATCCTTGAGCCAGACTTCACAGAACTCGTTGGGAGCCTCCATGGTCAATTGTTGCCCATCCACGAGACATGGGCGCAAGGGTGCAAACCACATGTTAAACGTGTCCCGGCTCAACTTGACGCGGAGATGTTCCTGCGCCGTGTTCCAAATTTTTTCTGCCGAATTGTGCATGTTATATACCGCCAGCTTCCGATCGTTTTTACGTTTTATTCACCCTTCGCCGTCACCAATGTTTTGGGTTTCTTTCGGCCTTCCAGTCAAGCGCGCTTGGCGTGGATATTCAAGACAAAACGTAAACTGTCTGTTGCGGCTTCCAGTTTGACATTCAAACACAAAACAACAACGCACTGATTATCAGGGCTTTACGACTAGCTTGTTCGCTTTTCTGGCCGAATTTCAAATGAATTCAGCCAGCTGGCCCCTCTGAGTTCAATCGGTGAACACGGTTTTATTGGATTGGCCGGAAAGTTACGAGGACAATATATTAACTCTTGTTCCCAAGTTATTCACAACGGCCAAAAGGCCCGAAAAACGGCCCTTCCCGGGCAGGCAAACATGAGCCATCCGCCGGCGACGGGCGCAAAACCTTGGCCGCAATTTTCCGCCGGGAGGTGGCCTCGGTCGCAACCAGCGCCCGCCAAAAAAACACAAATGGCTGGCTGACAATTGGATTCAGGTGTCGTGGGGGGGGGCCTCGCTGGTTTCAGTGGAATATGGTCGCCGAAGAGGCGGAAGCCAGTGGCTTGCGGGGCGCATCCACGTTCGCATCCGTTTCTGGCCACGGCACGCAGGCTGGGAAGCATGCGCTACGACGATTTGCCGGGCTACTAGCCCGGATATTTCATAGTGAAGTCGGCCAAAATCACGCAAACCCAGGTAGCGCAGGCTTCCAAGCCTGCCGTATCGCAGGTTTCCTAACCTGCGTGCTGTGGCCTTTCCAACCCGCGTTCAAACGTATTTGCGCGTGTATATTCATCGGGTTTTCGCATCTGTTTCCAAATCACTATGAAACATCCGGGCTATTTCCAAAATTGCGGGTTTCCGGCCATGCGGGATTCACGCGCGGAGGCGCGCGTGGGCGCGGTTGACGAGGCGTCAACCGCCGCACGCGAGGGCGCGTGCGCTCCCCGAGACCAACCCCGGCAGCGAATGGCCGGATTCCGCCGTTTTTGGTGATGGGAGGCCGGTCGGCAGTCATGGGAGAGCGGTTCGTTCGCGCGCAACGCCGGGAGGTTACCCACGGCCGGCCCGAACGAAATCCGGCAGGATGCCGGATTTTACCGACTGGAAGCCGGTTCCACCCTGGAAACACCCGCTGCCGATTCAGCCTCCAGTCATTGACCGGTTTCGCCGATGACCGCTTGTCCCGGTGTTTTCCACCCAGAACCGGGGTCTTATCGGCGGCGGGCATAAAAATTATT
>Ga0302275_10002246_pt1 | contig 20448 bp, 11 predicted proteins | sample III_Bog_N2_2_FD_200229 | JGI IMG/M metagenome (GOLD analysis project Ga0302275, IMG submission 200229) | Peat permafrost microbial communities from Stordalen Mire near Abisko, Sweden - III_Bog_N2_2 | ecosystem: Environmental > Terrestrial > Soil > Wetlands > Peat | place: Sweden: Abisko... | reverse complement strand
ATGCGGCGCTGAGCTTTTCGTCATTTCTTATATATCTCTTGATTGCTCTGGCATAATTCTCGCCAACTCGCGTCCATTTGAAGTCCCCGGGCAGCGAATCGAGCTTGAGCTCGACCCAAGTGCTTGCCAACAAGCCGAGATCCACCTCCTTGATCTCCGGATCCATCCAGATGGCAATTTCGGCAGCGGCGGTTTCGATCAGCGACCTGAGCTGATCTCGCAGCGGCTCGAGTGTCGCGCCGAACCTAGATGTAGCCTCCAGCTCCTCATTCCACTCCTCCGCAAAAAGCCGGATCGCCTCCTTCGCCGCTTTCTGCCGCGCCGTCGGCGTCAGGCGATGAATCAGCGCCTTCTTACCCGCGCCGGCGGCATCCTTTGCAAAACCCGCCAGCGCCTCCTGAACCTTCTTGGAGGCATAGATCGCCGCAATCATGGCTGTAAATGACATGGCGAAAGTATAGCTTCACCAAGCCCGCCGCTGTTAGAAATCTCAATCTCAATAAACCCAAACTGGGTGCCCCAGGTCTCGATTCTGAGACCTGGGCGTCCGCAGCGCCGCCAGTCCCCATTTGCGTACAATTTCGCCCTCCTCCGGTATAATCGAATCAGCGCAACCAGCACCCGCGAGCCAACCGGCAAGCCGCTTCCGGAAGGGGAAAAGGCGCGCATAAAAGTGCACAAAAGCGCACCTTATGTGCAATGTGACCACCTCCCAACCCAAACCGCATCAACAAGATGGAAGCAATACTTAACGCAAGTAGGCCACCCCCCCTTTTCCGCCCTTTCGCAGCCTCGGCAGGCGCATAAGCGCAAGAAAAATCACCCCAGAAATCCCAGATTCGACGAGCTGAAGTTGGCGATATTCGGAAACACGCTCGGCAGATTCGCCGCGCTCACGCCAAACCACTGCGCCAGCGTCGCTCCATACTGCGCAATTGCCGTCGTCGGAATCAGCGTTCCGCGCTGATTCGCATCGTTCTCGCTGCCCAGCGTCAGCGACGGGAAAGTCCCATAGAACTTCCCTCCCTGCACGCCCGCGCCCATGATGAAGTGGTGATTTCCCCACGCATGGTCGCTTCCATCGGTCCCGCTCGGCGTCAGCGTTCGGCCAAACTCCGACGCCGTAAAGGTGGTCACGCTGTTCTGCAGTCCCAGCTCCACCGTCGCCTGGTAGAAGGCCAGCATCGCCTGACTCAGTTGCTGCAGCAGCGCCTGCTGCGTCTCCAACTGCGACCCATGCGTGTCAAAGCTGCCAAAGTCGCAGAAGAAGATCTGCCGCGTGAGTCCAAGCTGGCTCCGCACCGACATCACATTCGCCACCGTCTGCAACTGCGCCGCCAGCGGATTCCCCGCCGGAAACACCGTCGTCAGCGTCGAGGTCTGCAACAACCCAGTCAGCGTGTTCGCATAGTTATTCCCCCGCGTTAGAATCCCGTTCCCCGCCTGCACCAGTTGCAACCCGTTGTCAAAGCTCAGCAACTGCTGCATCCCAGCCGTCGGCGAAGACGAGTTCGGCACGCCGCTGATCGTCGCCATGCCCGTAACACCAGGCATCCCCGAGATGGGCGGTGGCACCGTCGCCGGAAACGTCTGCTTCCCCGTGCAGAAGAGCCCGCAATCGGCGTGGTTCGTCACCGCAGGAAAGACCGCGCTGGCGTTCTGCGTCTGCATCAGGTCGGCGATCCGCCCGCCCCAGCCGTTCGACGCAATCCCCGTCGGAATCGCGCTCTGCCACTGGCTGCTCTGGTCCGAGTGCGAGAAAAGCGCGCTCGGCACAATCGCCAGGTTGTTGGTGTTGTACAGGTCGCGGTTGATCGGCTGGACCAGGTTGCCGACATTCGCCAGCACCGCCAGCGTCCCCTGCTTGTACAAGCTCTGCACCTCGGGCAGGCTTGGGTGCAGTCCGTAGACATCGTTGCCATTACTGATGTCCAGCAGCGACCCCTGTGCAAGCGCCAGCCCTTGCCGCCCCTGTGCATACAAGCTATAGTTCTGCTGCGCCGTTGAAATGGGAATCACGGTGTTGTGGCCGTCGTTTCCGCCACCCAAGTTGATGCAAACCAGCGCCTGATACGCCGTCGCAGGCGAGGCAAAAGCGTTCATCTGGCCAAACCGGGAAAATGCGCTCATCGCTCCCAGCGCCGTGGCCGAGCGGACTGTGGTGCGCAGGAAATCTCTTCGTGTACGAATGATCATCGCGAAATCCTCCTTGGGGATTCGGTTCATTCCGCTGACTCAACAGCGGCGGTTACGCAAATTCCGCTGCGCCGGAGTCTTCTCCGGCGCGCCGCTGTCAACTCAGTGCCACACGTTGTAGTAGTTCGAAGTCAGAATCAGGAAACACGCCCGCTGCACCTGGCGCAGGCTGCCTCCCGTTTCCGCCGAAACCGCCGCCACAATCGCCGACTTCATCGCCGCCGGCATCACTCCGTGGGTCAGCGTCAGGTCCAGCGCGCTCACCAGCGTCGCCGGGTTCGCGGCCAGCGGCAAGAATGGCGTCAAATCGACCACCGTCCCCGGCCCATAGTTCTGGATCGGGCTGCCCCATTGGCTGAAGAGGCCGGAAACCTCGTTCGCCCGCACAATCGCGTTGTTCGGCGAGAAAATCTGGAACTCCCCACCCATCAGCGACGTTCCGGGCACCCCGTAGTCCGGCGCGTAGTAGTTGAAGACGCTGGGCGATGTAAACAAATCCTGCCCCATGTTAGCCAAATCGGTCGAGTAGAAGTTCTCGTCTGTCATGGTTCCGCCAAAGGCCCGCACCATCCCGGCGATAAACAGCGCCGGCTCCTGCAGATGCCCATCCGTCGGCTGGTCGTCTCCGCCGTTGTCGTTGGCCCGCGCCTCGGGGTCCATCAGAACAGCGGTGATCGTCGCCTTCATATCGCCGCGCACTCCGCTGCCATTGTCGTTAAAGGCCGCCGCGACCCGCGAAATGTAAGCCGGGCTGGGATTGCTCTTCACCAGGTGCTGGATAAGCTGCTTGCCCACAAACGGCCCCACATTCGGATGATTGAAGATGTTATCCAGCGCTCCATCCAGATCCTCCTGCGGAGTGAGTCCCGCCGGCGCCACATACCCGTTCAGCAGTTGTTTCGAGCCCGTGTCGTGCTCCGCCGGATACGGAACCATGTTCCCCAGGCTGTAATACGCGCCCCACTCCACCGGCTGCCCGGCGGCCGGCGCATAAGTCCAGCCCGTGTAGACGCGCGCAAACTCCGTAATCTGGAACTGCGAGTAAGTCGGAATCGGGACACCAGTGCTATCCACCTGCACCGACCCGTCCTGGTTCAGCATCGCGGTGCCGATCGTGAAGAGCTGCATCAGCTCCCGCGCATAGTTCTCGTTGGCCACTGCGCCCGTCGCGGGAACGGCCTTGGCGTTGTTGCCCATGTCCAGATACTGGCCCATCGCCGGGCTCAGAGTAACATCTTCCATAATTTGCCGGTAATTGGTGAAGGAGTCGGCCAGCAGCATGTTCTGGTAGTCCACCATGGGCGCATTCCAGATAAGCTTATCGATCGAGGTAACAAAGATCTGGCTCAGCGCAAACGCCACCCGCTGCCGAAGCTGGTCCGGATTGGTCACCGCGTTCGTCAGGAAGTGATTCGGCAGCCCTCCCTGGTCGCTGGTGATCGGGTTGTAATTCGAAACCTGCGGCATCGCGAACTGTGCCTGAATCCACGCCGGATATCCCATCGTCTGCACGGTATTGGCGTCCGCGGGCGTGGGCCCAAAAGCCGCCTGCTCCAGAAATCTCCGCGCCGCCGCCGATCCGACCACCGCGTTGGGAACCCCGACTTTCACCGGGAAAGCCGTCGAAGTCAGCGCACCGTTGCTCACCGTCACGCTCGCCGGTCCGGAGACGCTGGTGAATCCCGAAACTGTCAGCGACCCCGGCGCGGTGAACGACGTGCTCAGAGCCGCTCCGTTCAGTGATGCGACAGAAGTCGCGATGAACCCGCTTCCGCTGACCGTCGCCGTGAAGACCCCCAGCGGAATCTGCGCATTCGTCCCCACCGCTGTAATAGCCGGCGTGGGCGCCAGCAGAGTCACGGACGCCTTTGCCGATCCGCCGACCCCGGTCACAGTGACCGTGTCCGTCGCCACTGCCGGAAACGCCGCGGGAGCCGTGTACAAGCCCGAACTGCTCACGCTCCCGTACAGCGCCGTCCAGGCAGTCCCACCACTCGTCGTAAACTGTTGCGTCTTCCCCAGAACCACGCTCGCGCTCACCGGCGAAATCGTCGTCGGCGCGCTGTTGACCACCGTCACTGTCGCCGTCGCCGTCCCTCCCGGCCCCTTCGCCGTCACCGTCGCCGTTCCGGAAGCGGGCTCCGCCGACGGCGCGGTATAGAGTCCGGCGGTCGTAATGGACCCTGCGCTCGCCGTCCAGCTAGTCGCCCCCGCCGATGTGAACTGCTGCGTCACCCCCAGGTCCAAGCTGACCGAGGCGGGCGAAATCGTCTGCGGTGGGATGGGCAGCAGCGTCACCTTGGCGCTCGCCGACCCACCCGGCCCAGTCGCCGTCACAGTCACCGCGCTCGAAGCCGGCATCGTGGCTGGCGCTTTGTACAACCCCGCTGTCGAGATCGTTCCCGCCGTAGCGCTCCAGCTCGTAGCTTCCGAGGAGGTGAATTGCTTCGTCTGGCCCAAAACCACCGAAGCCGAGGTCGGCGAAATCGCCTGTGGCGTCACTGGCGTACCTGTCTTGAACTGCGCCGTAAACGCCGGTCCCCAAAGCGATCCGGGATTCGCCACCTGAAACACCCCCGGGCCGGCCGCGTACGCATACCCGCCCGTCTTCAGCGTCGTCGAGTTCACAAAGGTCGTGGTCATATTCCCGCCGTTGAAGCTGACGGTCGCCCCCGACTTGAACCCAGTTCCCGTGATGGTCACCGAAAATGCCCCAGTCGGAATCGGGACCGGACTGATCGCCGTAATCGCCGGCCCAGCCGGCTCGATATTCACGTACTGGACGCCCAGCGTCTTGCCGTCCGAGGCAACCGCCTCTACCAGTGTGCTCACGGTTGGAATCACAGCCGGCGACTTGTAAAGCCCGGTCGCGCTGATCGTCCCAATCGTCGCGTTGCCGCCCGCCACGCCGTTCACCTCCCAGGTCACCGCCTGGTTGGTCAGCCCAGTGACAGCCGCCGTGTATTGCAGCGTCGAGTTCAGGCCCAGGTTGGTATAGCCGGGGCTCACAGTGACCGTTGGTGCGGCCGCTTGCGCAAAACGCGCAAAGAACATCAGGGTAAGCACGAGCGAAACGCCGTGCATCCGAAATCGTTTCATCACTCTTCTCCGGGGGGTGAAGGGTTGATTGTGCGCCGCGGTTTCCCGTGGCAGTCGAGCGCTGACTGAAAACCCTGTTTGGCATTGCCCTTGAAGGGGCGTTTCCTGGGCCTTTCCTCAGGTCTCCAACAGGGAGTTCCCCGCAAAGCATCGTCAGAGGGCATTGAGTGCGAGAGGTGCTGGTGTAAAGTGGCGCACACCCGGAATTTGTGACAAAGATTTTTCTTTTTGCGAAAGATATTTAAATTCTCCATTGATTCCGAATCTTGGCAAGGGATTTCGGCTCGATCCTTACTTCGAGGAGGCGCCCAAAGTACCGTGCCCGGCTGCAAGGCTCATTCACTCCACCGGGTTAAGCCGTTCGCCGGCGGGGTCCTTTCACTCACCAGGTGCATGCTTTCACCCATCGCGTTATTCTGAATATCCCGGAGGCTTTTGCCTGTGCCTGAAATCTATTGCCCTCAGTTCTTGTCCAACCATGGGCGAACTCAGGAGCTGGCCCGATTTCAACCTCAAGCCCACTCCGCCGCTCAGCATCGAAACCGGCCCCGAAGCCAGCGTCCCGATTCTGGTGCAGCACGGCGAAGAAATCCAGACTGGCCCTCGAGGCCGGAGCCACATCGCTGGAGAGGTCTGGCTTGACCGCCTGCTCCATTCGCGTGCGCGGCGTCGTGCAGGGAGTCGGCTTTCGCCCCTTCGTCTACCGTCTTGCTCACAGCCACGGCCTCTCTGGCTGGGTCCTGAACGGCGAAATAGGCATAGAAATCCACCTGGAAGGCCCCCAATCCGCCCTCGATGCCTTCGTCAGCGAGATGCGCAGCCAGCCTCCCCCCGCCGCGCAAATCTCCGTCATCGAAATCGAAAGCGTCCCGGTCCAGGGCTTCCGCGGCTTCAGCATTCGCGAGAGTCAGCGTATCGACCGGCTGACCGTCCGCATCTCCCCCGATCTGCCCGTCTGCGCCGATTGCCTCGCCGAACTCTCCGCCCCAGCCGACCGCCGCTACGGTTACCCCTACATCAACTGCACCAACTGCGGCCCGCGCTACAGCGTCATTCTCGCGCTGCCCTACGACCGCCCCAACACCACCATGCGCCGCTGGCCGCTCGACGCGCTCTGCGACGCCGAATACCACGACCCCGCCAACCGGCGCTTCCACGCCCAGCCCATCGCCTGCCCCCAATGCGGACCCGGCTTCTCCCTCCGCGAAGGCGATGCGACGATTGCGGACACCCAGCAAGCCATCCGCCGCGCGGCCCAGCTCCTCCGCGTAGGCAAAATCCTCGCCATCAAAGGCCTCGGCGGCTACCATTTGGCCTGCGACGCCTTCAATTTAGAGGCCAACACCGCCCTCCGCGGGCGCAAATTCCGCAAGGAAAAGCCCTTCGCCGTCATGGCCCACACTCTCGATGTCGCCCGCACTCTGGTCACGCTCTCACCGAATGCCCAAACGCTCCTCGCCTCCATCGCCCGGCCCATCGTTCTCGCTCCCGCGCGCATCCTCCTTGCCGGCGTCGCGCCGGAAAATGACGATCTCGGCGTCATGCTCCCCTACACCCCGCTCCAGCACCTGCTCTTTGCTGAGGGCGCGCCGGAAGCCCTCGTCATGACCTCCGCCAACCGCTCAAGCGAGCCCATCGCTTACGAAGATGACGATGCGCTCGAGAGCCTTGCCGGCATCGCCGACGCATTCCTCATCGGCCAGCGCCCCATCGCCCGCCGCATCGACGACTCGGTCGCTCGCGATGGAGTCTTTGGCCCGGTCGTCCTGCGCCGCGCCCGCGGCTATGCTCCCGGCTCCGTCGCCACGCTGCCCACAACCCGCCCCATCCTCGCCCTCGGCGCCGATCTCAAAAACTCCATCACCCTCGTTGTCGATGGGCAGGCCTTCGTCAGCCAGCACATAGGCGACCTCACCCACTACCTCGCCTACCGCTCCTTCCAGCAAACCATCGCCGACCTGGTCTCCATGTACGAGGTCGATGGACGCGACCTGCTCGTCGTCCACGACAGCCATCCTCAGTACGCCTCCACCCTTTACGCCGCCGAAATCCAGGCCTCCCAGCGATTTGCCGTCCAGCACCACCGCGCTCACATCGCCTCCGTCCTCGCCGAGCGCGGCGCATGGCACAGGCGCGTCCTCGGCGTCAGCTTCGACGGCACGGGTTACGGAGACGACGGCTCAATCTGGGGCGGAGAGTTCTTCGTCGGCTCCGTCTCAAGCGGCTTCGATCGCGCCGCCCACCTCCGCTCGGCCGCCCTCCCTGGCGGTGACGCCGCCGCGCAGTTTCCTGTCCAGGCCGCCGCCGGGTTTCTGGCCCAGCTCGACAGCCTCCCCGACATGACCGCCGCGCCCTTCCACTTCCCTCCGCGCTTCACCACCGCCATGGCGCTCGTCGCCAAGGGCGTCCGCACCTTCCCCACCACCTCCGCCGGACGCCTCTTCGATTGCGTCGCCGCCCTCCTCGGCTTCACCCGGGAAATCTCCTTCGAAGGTCAGGCCGCGATGGCCCTGGAGCACATGGCGCGCGCCTCCACCGCCAACGAGGCCTACGCCTTCCCCTTCAACGGCTCCGAACTCGATTTTCGCCCCTTGCTCGAAGCCGTGATCCGTGACCGCCAACGAGGCCGTGACCCCGGAGAGATCGCCCGCGCCTTTCACCTGTCCGTCGCCGCCGGTATTCGCGATTCCGCAGTCTCCCTCTGCCAAACTCACAATTTGGACACCGTCGTCCTCTCGGGCGGCGTCTTCCAGAACGAGCTTCTACTCGGCTTCCTCAAGCCCCTGCTCGAAGCCGCGTCCCTCCATATCTGGACCAACCATGCCGTCCCGCCCAACGACGGCGGCATTAGCCTCGGTCAGGCCGCGCTGGCCGCGTTCGCACCTGAACCCCCGGAAAATGCCGTAAATGCGGTCAAGGAAAAATCCAATGCATGAACTCTCCATCGCCATGAGCATCGTCGAAGTCGCCCAGGAAGAAGCCGAACAGCGCGGTGTGCGCATCGAGGCCGTTCACCTGCGCCTGGGCGCGCTCTCCGGCGTCGTCCGCGAAGCCCTGCTCGCCTCCTGGGAGATGGCCTGCTTCGGCACTCCGCTTAGCCAGGCGCGCTTGCTCATCGAAGAAGTCCCGGTGGTGATATTCTGTCCAGTCTGCAAGGTCGAACGGACGTTGAACACGATTCAGTTCTTTAGCTGTCCGGAGTGCGGCGCTCCCGCCTCGCAAATCGTGAGCGGCAAGGAAATGGAAGTCTTCGCCCTGGAGGTTCAATCCTGATGCCCGAACCACGAATCATCGAAGTCCGCAAAAACGTCCTGAAACAAAATGACCTCAACGCCCACGCCCTGCGCGATCGGTTTCGGGCGGCAGGCGTTTTCGTCGTCAGCCTGGTCTCCAGCCCCGGGTCGGGCAAGACAGCATTTCTGGAAAAGACCCTCACTCTGCTCCGCCCGCGCTTTCGCGTCGCCGCACTGGTCGGCGACCTGGCCACCGAAAACGATGCAATTCGCCTCGCCCGCAGCCAGGCGCCGGTCCGGCAGATCACCACCGGCACACTCTGCCACCTGGAAGCGGCGATGGTGCAAAAGTCGCTTGAGGGCTGGGAACTCGCCGATCTCGATTTTCTCTTCATCGAGAACGTGGGCAACCTGGTCTGCCCGTCTTCCTATGACCTCGGCGAGAATCTGCGGCTCGTCCTACTGTCGGTCACCGAGGGCGAAGACAAGCCGCTCAAGTACCCCACCATCTTTCACAGCGCCGACGTCGCCATCCTCACCAAAATGGATCTGGCGCAGATCGTCGAGTTCGATCTGGCCGGCGCCAGCGCCAATATCCAGGCGGTGCGGCCTAGAATGACCGTCTTCAACGTTTCCGCGAAGTCCGGGGTGGGAATGAACGAGTTTCTCAATTTCCTCGAAGCCCGGCTCGCCGAGTTGCGCGCCCCGGCTGCCGTCTGAGAAACCCGAATCGCCCAAATGGTTCCGCGAAAAGCCGTCCCCAAACGAGAACCGGATGAGCCGCTTTTCCAGCCGCTCATCCGGTCAGCTTCCCTCATTCCTTTCCGCTCATCCGCTCAGGGCGTGACGGTCACCGTAATCGGAACAGCCGCTCCACCCACATAGTTGGTATCCCCGCCGTACTGAACCCCAAAGGTATGGCTACCGGCGGTCAAAGACGAGGTGCCGATGCTGGCCGAGCCGCCAACCAGCGCCGTGCTTCCCTGGCTGACGTTGTCGATAAAGAAGACGACGTTGCCCGACGGAGGCGTTCCGGGCACGGTGGATGTAAGGTTGGCCGTCACCGTCTCCAGCGTTCCCACCGAGATCGAACTCGCCGACGGAGTGAGCGTAATCTGCGTTGTCACCCTGGTCAGCGTCTGGTAGAAGCCGGAGGCCGTTGCTGGCAAGTAGTTTCCGTCGCCCAAGTAGCGCGCACTGATCAGGCTATAGTTGGCCGGCAGTGTGGTCACTTGCAGCGTAGCCACCCCGCTGCCGTTCAGCGCCTGCTGCCCGATCTGCATATTGCCGCTGTAAAACGTGACCAAACCAGTCGCCACTGTCGTTCCCAGCGTCGTTTGCACCGTTGCCGTGAAAGTGATGGCCGTGCCCACCGGCGCTGGATTCATCGACGAGCTCAATCCGAACGTGGAGGGCTCTTTGCTGACTGGCAGATAGAGCACACTCGACACCGCCCCGAGATAGTTTTGGTCGCCACTGTAGCGCACCCCAATTTGATGCTCCTGGAACGGCAGGCCACTTTCGATCAAACTCGCCGTGCCGTTGACCAGCGGCAGAACTTGCGATACCCCATCCACGAAGAAGGCCACGTTGCCGGTTGGAGTTACCCCGTTTGCCGTCGCCGCGACGGTCGCGGTCAGTGTAAACGGAGTGGAACCAATCGCGGGTACCATCGAGGAAACCAGCGAAACTGTCGTGGTCGCCTTGGTGATCACCTGATTCAGCCCGGTAAATTTCGCGCTTTGGTAGTAGCCATCTCCGAGATAGTAGGCGGAGATGATGCTGTTGTCGCTGTTCAGCGCACTCGACGGCAGCGCCGCCACCCCGCCGGAGAGCGGCTCGGCGCCGATCAGAATGTTCCCGTTATAGAAATTCACCGTTCCCGTCGGAGTCGGCCCCGCGCCTGTCACTGTGGCGGTCAGGGTGAACGCCGTACCCGCTGGCGCTGGATTCAGCGAGGAAACAACGACAACGGAAGAGGTCTGCTGGCCCAGGACCTCGTCCACCCCGTTCGAGCGGCTCCCGTTGTAGTTCACATCGCCGGCATACTGGGCGCCAATCAGATGCACTCCAGAGGTCAGGGTGCTTGTGGTGTAGGTTGCCACTCCATTCACCAGCGGGAAGATTCCCGGCGAGCCGCCGTCCACGTAGAATTTCACGTTGCCGGTCGGCGTAATGCCCGGCAGAGCGCCAGTCACAGTCGCCGTCATGATGAGCGTCGATCCGGCCGTTAGAGGATTCGAATTCGGCGTCAGAACCACCGAGCTGGTTGCCTTGACGACTTGGAGCGCCGCCGATGCCGTCAGGGGAGCCGGCTGAATCGCGTTCCCCAGCGCCGTAATCGGCAGGCTGACAGAGAGCACATCGCTTACGTCCCGTGTGCTGACTTCAAGAGCGCCAAAAGTCGCGCCTGTCCCGGCCACGGTCGTCACTGGTCCAAGCCCGCTCACCGTGCCATTCCCGGTGAAGACCAGCGTGATCGGCAAGCCGCCGATGTTCTGGCCGTTCTCCGTCACCGAAACCACCGGCGGCGGAGCAACCGCGTACCCGGGATTGCTCGTGTAGCTTGCGCTGTTGAACTGCACTGAAGTATAGCCGGTCTGCACCGCGCCCGCATCCGCGCAGGCCACGCTGTTGTAGGTGGTGGTGCGGGCAAAGCCGCGCTGGTCGGTGCTTAGGCCGGTTGCATTGGCTACCGTTCCGCCGCAAACGGCCGTGCTGCCGGGCAGCGGAAGCAGCGTCTGCGTAGGACCGCCGTAGTTGGCCAGCGGAGCCAACACCACTGTGCCGCCAATCAGGTTCCCGCCATTGTCGCTGTACGCGGAGCCGAAGAAATCGGTTCCGGTTGGTGCCAGGTTGCCCGACAGAATGTTGTTGCCCAGGGATGCAGTGGTGGAACCGGAGATGAAGCCACCGCCCTCACCGTCTGCCGTGTTGCCGGAGATGGTGCTGCCGGTCAGGGTCAGAGCGCCTCCCTGTGTGCTTATTCCACCGCCAAGACCCAAGCCCCCGGCTGTAACCGAGTTGCCGGAGATGGTGCTGTTGCTAATGGTCAGGCCAGCCTCGTTGCTGTAAATGCCACCGCCGTAGGCAACCCCGCCCCCGGTGGCCGTGGCCAAGTTGCCGGAGACGGTGCTGCCGGTCAAGGTCAGCGTGCCCGCGTTGTAGATGCCGCCGCCGGTCCCATTGGTGCCACCGCTGCCCGTCGCCGTGCTGCCGGAGATGGTGCTGTTGGTCACCGAGAGCGTGCCGCTATTGCTGATGCCGCCGCCAGCTCCGCCCGTCGCGCTGCCATCCGTAATTGTCAGCCCGGCGATGCTGGCCGCGGTCACGCCGGAATTTACCGTAAAGACCGTGGACAAGGCACTGCCGCTCACCGTAACCAGATCGCTCAGCGTCGCGCCCGATCCAGTTGTCGGCCCGGTAATCGAGGTATTCGATGGAACATTCAGCGTGCCGAAGATCAGCGGGATCGTGCTCGGCGCCGCAAAGGCCGTCGAGTCGAATGTGATGTTGTTTTGTCCATTCCGGCCCGCGGCATTCAGCAGCGCATCGCGCAGGCTGCAGGCGCTGTCGGAGGTGTTGGAACCCGGAAGGGTCTGCAAGGTGCAATTCGCCGCCGTGCCGCTATCGTCATTGGCGGTGTTCACCACCAGGTAAGCCGGCGTCACGTCAATCGGACTCGACGTCACGCTCAGGCTGTTCGTGCTGTCGGTCGCCGTGATCGTCTGCACTCCAGGCGTCACCAGGGTTGCCGGGAATACTCCGCTCCCGGCGTTGATGTTCGATGGAACCGGCAGCCCAGCGCTCGGATCCGTAGAGGTGAACGTCGTCGTTCCGGTATACCCGGTCGCGACGTTCCCGGCGAGATCGTACGCCGTGAGAGTGAAATTGAAACCCACCCCGGAAACAGCTGTTACCGGAACGGAAACTCCGAATCGCACCGCCGCGCCCGGAAGCACATTGATGCTGATGCTCCCCGTAATCGACGGGTTCGTCGTGTCCCTGGCGGTTACGGTCTGCACCCCCGCCGTCTTCAGAACCAGATTGTAGCCACTGACAACCCCGCTGGTGAACGTGACCGGATTCCCGGAGGACGGCACAAAACCCGGATCTGAGCTGGTCAAGAGAGCTGTGCCGTTGTAGCCGGTCGCGGTGTTCCCGAATTGATCCTGAGCTGTAATCGTGTACTGGTCGTTGTTATTTGAGCCCACAATCGTTGGCCCGCTCCAGAAAAGGCGGACTGCCGCACCCGGCGACACAGAAACGCTCGCGCTCCCGGTAATCGCCGAGGTCACCGTGTCCGTCGCAGTAATCGTCTGGTTCCCGGCAGTCTCCAGAGTCACCGATTCCGCGCCCACACCATTGGCGAGAGTCGAATTGGCGGGCAGCAGAGCCGTTGGATCTGTGCTGGTGAAGTGTACCGTGCCCGCGTAGGAGGTCGCCGTATTCCCAAAGGCGTCCAAAGCCGTAACCGTGATGGGGAATGAGCTCCCCGCGGTCGTGGTCGGGGGCGCGGAGACGCTGAAGTGCGAAACCGCCCCCGGGCTCACCGTCAACGTAAAGTTCTGGGTGGCGTTCGGCGAGACACCATTGTTCGCGGTGATTGTAATGGGGTACGAACCGGCCGCAGTCGTTGAGCCGCTCAAAGTGGCTGTGCCATTACCATTGTCGATGAAATTGACCCCAGTTGGCAGAGTCCCGGTCTTGCTCAGCCCAGGCGTAGGGGAGCCGGAAGTGGACACCGTGAACGATCCCGTGGTCCCGGCGGTGAAGGTGGTGCTGTTGCCGCTGATGATGGCTGGCGCCTGATGGACGGTCAACGTGAATCCCTGCGTGGCGTTGGGGTTCACTCCGTTGCTCGCCGTAACCGTAAAGTTGTAGGTGCCGGCGGTGCCGGCGGCGGGCGTACCGGCCAGAGTCGCCGTGCCGTTGCCGTTGTTGGTGAAGGTGACGCCGCTGGGCAGAGCCGCGCCGCCGTCGCTCAGGGTCGCCGTCGGATTGCCGGTGGTCACCACATTAAAGCTGCCGGCCGAGCCCACAGTGAACGTGGTGCTGTTGGCGGTGAGGATGGTGGGCGGCGTACCCAGCACCGTCATCGCCGCGCTCGCGGTTGCGTTATCCACCGTGGCCGTAACATTGCCTGTGCCGGGAGTGCCTCCCGTGAAGGTCGACGTCGCCGATCCGCTCGTGAGTGTGCTGCTGGTGGGGTTGTCGATGCCCAGCGAGGACACGGAGACTCCGAAAGCGACAGCTGTTCCATTGGGAACTGAAAAACCGGTGCCGTTGCTTGAATTCGTTGTGATGCTGGCGGTCAGCGTCGATGTGCCATTGATCTGCACCGAATTCGGATTTGCGCCGAGCGTCAGCACCAGGTACGGAGTGTCAACCACCGACGCGTCATCCGCGGTGATCGGGGAAATGGCCACCGTGTCGCAGCCCGATGTGTTTGGACCGGTATTGCAGCCCCACCAGTTGTTCTTGACAGTGCCGATTCCGTGGGACGGGTTGCCGGCGTAGCCTTGTTCCCAAAATCCGCTGCCTCCCCCCCCTCCACCGGAGTTCCCGGCGACGTTCCCCGTGATGCGCGAGTTGGTCACCGTCGTGAGTCCGATTGAATAAATTGCGCCGCCCTGCCCGTTCGATCCATTGGCCGCATTCCCGGTGAAGGTCGAACCCGAGATGGAGGCCGTGTCGCCAATCGCATTGAGTTCGATAGACATGCCTCCGCCAATTGCGCCATTTGAGGTGGCTTGGACGGTGTTGCCGGTAAATGTCGAGCCCGTGACAGTCAGACTACCCGCGATATCGTCCAGGAACTCAACTCCTCCGCCGGTCCCGGCGTTACTCGAAGTCGCGGTTAGGGAATTTCCCGAAAATGTGGAATTGGTGATCGTGAACCCGGGACCCGCCATGGACACGCCGCCACCCTGATTCCCGCCGCCAAGCGCAGGGGTGTCTGCCTGTTCGCTATTGTTCGATATCGTGACGGAGGTAAGGGTGGCGCCGTCCCCGGAAACGCCGCCCGCCAGCAGAGCTCCCCCGCTGAACCCGCAATCGAGGCCGGTGCTGCAAAGGCCTCCGCTCAGCGTCAGATTCTGGAGGGTAAGGGTGATGTTGGTGTCCTGGAGTTCATCCTGCTCCATGACGCGGTCAACGTTGTTGGTCTGCTGGATGATTGTGCTTCCGGCACCCGCGCCGCTGATCGTGAAATTCGAGCCGGAAGAGAAGCCAACCTGAAGTTCGCCCGATGAGGAGGCCGATTGACCGCCCGCGAATAAATTCTTGGTCAGCGAGTATGTTCCCGCCGGAACGTTGATCGTGTAGGTTGCCGCCCCGCCATTGTTGGCCTCGCATATTGCCTCGCGCAAGCTCAGTTTGCCGTCCGCGCCTGCCCCGACCGTGACAGAACTGCTCGACCCGCAAGCACCCGCATCATCCTCGTCGGCGGTCGTGGTCACGTTGTAGGTCGGATCGGTTCCCTGGTCGAAAGCAATCGGCCGGGTCGAGCCCTTCACCAGCACAATCGTCTCCCGGTGCGCATCGATCTTCTGCGGCAACGCGAGCGCCGCCACCGGCGCGCCCGGAAGCGAAATGGTTGCGCTCGGGCTTGCCGCTTTGCCGGAAGTATCCAGAATATGCAACTGGCTCCGTTCCGCGTCCAGCACCATCAGGTCGTTGGTGGCTGCGGCGGCCAGGTGCGGCGAACTGAATGCGGTTTGCGACATCGCGCCGGCCGGAGCGGCCGCGGGATTGCGCACTTCCTTGGCCACAGTCCAGGCGCCCATCGACGTTGGATTCAGGCGCTGCTGCTTCCTCGTCTCCTTGAGCCCCGCACGCCTGCCGGGCCCGTCGGCGGCCGTCAGTGGCCGCGTATCCAGCGTCCCGTGCTGCAGAATGTGAATCGTTCCATCCTCCGCCAGCACTGAAATCTCCGTGCGTCCCTCGCGGTCCCAGACAAAATCGCCCAGCGTCACTGCCACCGCCTTGAATCCAAGATCCGTCGTCTCTGTCTTGGATTCATCGGTAAGCGGCTTGTAGATCGTCACCAGACTGTGGCCGGCGGCAACTGCCACGTCCCATCCGCCACCCAGATCTCCGAAGGCCACTGAGGTGCCGCGAGCCGGCAGTGCATACGACCTGCCCTCGCTTAGGCCATCCTCGCCAGGGACAAGAATCCGCAGTTCTGGGCCATTGTTTCCCTCCATGCTCACCGCGACATGGCCGTCCGGCGTTACCGCCATTCCCCACACTTTGCCTTCAAGCGGCACTCTCTCTGCCGGCCGCAGGGTTCCGTGGCCGTCCCCTGCCAGCAGGTACAGGCCGCCCCCCCGGGACGCCACCAGCACATCCTTGTCGCCGTCGCGGTTGAAATCGCCCGTCACAATCATGTCCGGCGATTCAGGCAGCTCATACGCGGCCGCTTCGGGCAAGAAGGTTTCGGCGATCTGCCCGCGCATCGCCTTGACAAATAGGGAACTGTCCTTCGGCGCAAATGCGTCCGGGTTACCCATCAGCAAGGTCACAACGCCACCCTCCGGCGTCGCGTACCCGGCCACAACATCCACAGCCCCGTCGGCGTTGATGTCTCCCTGGGCAAGCGCCGTGGGGTTGGCCTTGCCACCCTCCAGCGCCGCCACCGCTTCCGCCGAACCCTTGAACGCAAGCGTCACCGCGCGCCGATCGCCCAGGTTCACCAGAGGCTTTGCCGCCGCCGCGAATGCCCGCGCGGTTTCGCCCGCGCGCTCCTGTGCATAGGTGGCCGGTTGCCCCAGTAAAGTCAACGTCAGAACTGCCGCCAGGGTCGATGCAAGGGTTGTGAAAAGGGACCGGGGTGTCGGGTTCGACAATCGCATGATACGCCTCCAGCTTCCCGCCGGCGCATGAGCGGCGGAGAAGTGCATAGCTTGAAAGAATGGACTTACCTTATACGGCGGGAAGACTCTGGGCGCCAGAAGCCGGGGCAAGAGTTCTCAGCGTGCAGCCGTACTGTTTCAAAACAGGGAAGTGAGCAATTTCGCGTGACAACCTCGAACGGAGGAAGTCTGTCATAGCAACCGCCCACTGTCAACGCAATTTTCCGCTCGTCCGGATTTTGCACGATTAAATTAAGATTCGGCAAGTTACTTTTGGTCAAAGGACTTAAATCTGCGCGGGAGCCACCGGAGAATCCTGCCGAAACCGCGAAAATGCCGCCTGGTACCGCATCCCGGATGCATCCGGGCCGTTCGGAACAAGAAACAGAGAGCACTCCCCCAGCGAAGGATGAGTGAGCGCGTAAAGTCCTTGCGGAAGCCATGGAGAGGAGACTCCACTGAAATTCAGAGAAAACTGCTCCAGTTGACGATTGCTGAAGTCAACCGCGTCCGTCAGTTCAAGATAGTAATCGTTCAACCCCGCCACAGAGAATCGTGTGTGTACGTGGGGAGTAAAATCCGCCAACTGCAATAGTTCCTTCATTCAAAGCCTTTCAGCCAAGGGTGCGCAATCGCGTTCCATCTGGATATAGACGGGGTCCGCGCCGGTTTCTATGAAACCAAGTCGATTGTAAAGCCGGAGGGCGGGATTTCCTCGCAATACCTGCAAACGAAGTGCGATCGACTCCTCCTGACACTTGACGATCAGCCGCCGGATCAGTTCCCCTCCGATGCCCAGGTTGCGAAACTCGCCCAGCAGGGCAATGTCGATCAGGCACATCGCGCCACCTTCCCTCCCGGCCAGCAAGCGTCCGGCGGGTAGTTCCCCGGCCAAAACGATCCGGTCCCGCGCCTCCGGGTAGTTCAAACTGTACGAGCGGAACTGCGCCTCAAACTGCATCTTCAGGAAAAACTCCTGCTGCTGCTGCGGCCAGCCCCACGACTCGACTTCCTGCCTCCGCGTATCGAAATACAGGCGCCCGAGGAACGGCTTGTCCTCGGGCTCAGCCTCCCGCAGCGAAACCTCCCCAAGCGTCATCTTCACCCGCGTGAAGGGAATTGTCCCTGCAGCGCAATCACGAAGTTGATCGTCACATAGGGCGGCCAATTGTTGTGCGGTAAACTGCCTCCAGCCGGAGCCACCGCCGCCGTGCTCATTTGCACCGCCGCTGGCCCGGAAAACGGCGCATAGACGTCAGGCTTGCCGCGCCCGCCACCGCTAAAGGTCATCGTCGGCCCGGGCGTCACGCCGCCCGTCTCCGTACCCGCCTGCGCTGTGTGCGTATGGTTCGGCAGTTGCGATTGCAGCACCGTTACTGTCGGCTCCCCGCCGACTTCCCCCATCACCCGCGGAGTCAGTCCCGCCCCGTTCCCCTGATCCATCGGCGAGCTTCCCTGTAAATTGGGAAGCCCGAAGGTCGACGTGCCATTTCCGCCAAATTGCGTCCCCAGAAGGGAAAACAGCGCCGCGTTTTGCGAGATCGAGAGAATTTGCCCGTTGCAGAGCGCCCAGCCATAGGGTGCGAAGTTGAACCCCACCGGTCGGATCTCCCCTAGAAATTGATCGGCCATTGTCCTAGTCCTTTCTTGTTAGTCCCGCGACGGGAAGATCCCGCTCATCGCAATCACAAAGTTCAGCACCAGATAAGGCGGCATGTTGTCGTGCGGCTGCCCGTTCCCGTATGCGGTGAGCGTCGCCGAATTCAGGTTCGTATTCGGCGCCGCGTCGGAGAAGTTGTTCACCCCGGCCACTGCCCACGTGGCCCCTGCAGCCTCGCTCGTCGATGCGTTGCTCGAAACTCCCTGGGCGAGATGGATGTGGGAGGCCATCTCCTGGTAGTTCAGCGTATGACTGATTTCCCCAGCGGTTTGGCCAATCGGATAGCTTGGCGACTGGTGCACGGGAACGCTCGACTGCAGGTTTGGAAGCGCAAATGTGCGGATTCCGTCGCCCCCGTAGGTCGTGCCCAACAGCGCGAAGAGCGCATTGTATTGGCTGATGGACAGGACCTGGCCGTTGCACAGCGCCCAGCCCTTCGGCGCGAAATTGAAGCTGACAACTCGTATTTCACCGAGATACGGTGTTCCCATCGGATTCCTCCAGAATGCTGTGTGGCCCTAGCCCTGCGAAGGGAAGACGCCATAGAGTGAAATGATGAAGTTGACCACCTGAAAGGGCGACAGGTTGTCGTGCGGCAGGCTGCCGCCGGATGGCTGGATATTGGCCCCATTCATCGCGATCGACGGAGGGTTCGACGTGAAGTGTTCCTGCGACGAACCCGCCCACACGGTCGACTGCGGGCTCGGCTGGTCGCCGGTGCCGCTTACCGCCATCAGTACGTGGTTATGAGTCGGAATCTGATTGCCCAGAAGCGTCACCGTCTCCGAACCGCTCTTTTGGCCGATCACCATCGTATTGCCATTTTTCGTTCCCTGGTGGAACGGAAGGCGGCACTGCAGGTCGGGCAGATTGAAGGTCGTCTGTCCATTCCCGCCATAGGTCGTGCCAATCAGTGTGAAAAGCGCGCTGAATTCATCGATCGACAAGGTCTGGCCCTGGCAAAGCGCCCATCCATAGGGGGCGAAATTGAAACCCGCCATGCGGATTTCACCGATATACGGTTGACTCATTCCTGATCCTCCAGCGGCGTCGGTAAGGCAGGGAACTCCCGCAGCCGCGCGGTGTACGGGCGTTCCGCTATTACTTGCGATTTGTTCTTTTCCTGAGAGGGGAGCGAAGTAACTTTCTACGACCCATTTTTGCGTCGAGTTGTCACTGCGCAAAACTATAACGCATGATTCGCCGATGCGACAATTATTTTTTTGTAGCTCCCGCCGTCACCGGGCACGAATTCCACGGACCGCGCCAGCCGCCCATCCGCGACCCACCCAGGCCCCACACAACCCATATGCACCGGTCGCAAATCGAGCGAACGCGGCCGTTCCCTAGCGCGTCATCGCGCTTCGGCAGGCCTCCGCATCAATCTGTCCCGCGACCAGAGCCAGCCGCTCAAACGACGCCAGACGGTCCGCGGCTTCGTAAGTGTCGGTCACGGCAATCACCTCGTCCGCCCCAGTCTCGCCGACCAGCTTCTCCAGCCCGCTTCTCACCGTCGTCTTCGAACCCACGATCGCCGCCGCCAGCTTGCTCTCCACAGCATCCCGCTCCCACGGCTGCCACAGCGGCTCCATCGAATCGACCGGCGGCAGCAGCTCGACCGGCTGATTGCGAATCAATCGCAAAAAGCGCTGCTGCGATGTGGTGAAAAGCCGCTCAGCCGCGGCGTCCGTCTCCCCCGCAATCACCTGCACCCCAATCGTCAGGTAGGGCGCGGCCAGCACCTCGCTCGGTCGGAAGTTCTCCCGATACAACCTCGAAGCCGCAACCACATGCTCCGGCGCGAAATGCGCGGCAAAAGCGAATGGCAGTCCCAACTGCGCCGCAAGCCGCGCACTGAAGCCGCTCGACCCCAGCAAAGTGATGGGCACATGGCTCCCCTGGCCGGGAATCGCCTTGACCAACTGGCCCGGCTGCTCATCGCCCAGATAGGCGCGCAGCTCCGCCAGCAGCGCCGGAAAATCGTCGCCGCTCTGCCCCAGATCACGGCGCAGCGCCCGCATGGTGGCGAAGTCCCCGCCCGGAGCCCGCCCCAATCCCAAATCGATTCGTCCCGGATACAACGCCTCCAGCGTGCCAAACTGCTCCGCCACCACCAGCGGCGCATGGTTCGGCAGCATCACCCCGCCGCTGCCTACGCGGATCGTCCTCGTTGCCCCCGCCACATGCCCAATCAGCACCGCGGTCGCCGAGCAAGCCAATCCGCCAATCGAGTGATGCTCCGCCAGCCAGTACCGGCGATACCCCCACCGCTCAGCGTGCCGCGCCAGATCGAGGGTGTTTTGCAGCGCCTCCGCGGCCGTGCCCCCCTGGACAATGGGTGAAAGATCAAGGAGGGAAATCGGGATCATCAGACAGTCTACTCACATCGAAGAGCCATGCAACC
>Ga0302275_10002243_pt1 | contig 20463 bp, 16 predicted proteins | sample III_Bog_N2_2_FD_200229 | JGI IMG/M metagenome (GOLD analysis project Ga0302275, IMG submission 200229) | Peat permafrost microbial communities from Stordalen Mire near Abisko, Sweden - III_Bog_N2_2 | ecosystem: Environmental > Terrestrial > Soil > Wetlands > Peat | place: Sweden: Abisko... | reverse complement strand
TGAGGTGGTCCCGGTAGTTCGGACAGTTTTTGCCTTTTTCCTAAGTGGAAGTTCTTGTTCTTCGGTTCAGGCTGCCATTGCTTCTGGCAGGCGGTTGAAGTATACCTGATCGGGCGTGAGCGCTCCCAGGCTGGAGTGAGGTCGGATGGAGTTGTAGAACTCCAGGTAGCGGCCGATGGAAGTTCTGGCCTCGGCGACCGAGGCATAGGCGTGCAGGTAGACCTCCTCGTACTTGATCGATTTCCAGATGCGTTCGACGAAGACGTTGTCGCGCCAGCGACCGCGACCGTCCATGCTGATCCTGATGCCTTCTTTCTTTAGCCGCCCGGTAAAGGCTTCGCTCGAGAACTGACTGCCCTGATCGGTGTTGAAGACTTCTGGTTTTTCATTCTTGGAAAGGGCCTCTTCCAGCGCCTCGACGCAGAAGGAGGTTTCCATCGTGATCGACAGCTTCCAAGCAAGAACTCTGCGGCTGAACCAATCGACCACTGCGGCCAGATAGACGAATCCGCGCGCCATCGGAATGTAAGTGATGTCCATGGCCCAGACCTGGTTGGGCCGCGTGATGGCCAGGCCGCGCAGCAGGTAGGGATAGATGCGGTGCCCTGGCGCCGGTTTCGAGGTGTTGGGCCGGCGATAGATGGCCTCCACGCCCATTCTTCTCATCAGCGTTTTGATATGCCGGCGACCAACTTCCAAGCCCTGTTGGCGAAGCAGATCGCGCAGCATCCGGCTGCCGGCGAAGGGATAGTTCAGGTGCAGCTCGTCGATCTGGCGCATCAGCCACAAGTCCTCGGCGGAGACCGGGTGCGGCTCATAGTAGACCGTGCTGCGGCTGATTTGAAGAATCTCGGCTTGTTGCGTGATGGGAAGATCGTGCTCGGGGTCAATCATCGCTTTACGCTCAGCAATCCCGCCTTGGTGAGCGCCCCTTCTAAAAAATCGTTCTCCAGGGTCAACTGGCCGATCTTGGCGTGCAGGGTCTTTACGTCCACCAACTCTTGAGCCGGAGCAGCCTTGGCTTCTCCGAAGACGCCCGCCGCGCCCTCCAGAAGCTGGCTCTTCCACTGCGTGATCTGGTTGGCATGCACGTCAAATTGCTCGGCCAGTTCGGAAAGTGTCTTCTCGCCCTTGAGCGCGGTCAAGGCCACCTTCGCCTTGAATACCGCCGTGTGGTTCCTGCGAGGTCGTCTGCTCATCGGTTCTCCTCTTCTCAGCCATCTTAGGCTGTGGAAGAACAGAACCTCCACCTAAACCCCTGTCCGATTTTGCGGAACCGGCTCTAATTCCGGAAAGTACACTGCATTGGGCAAGAGAGTTAGGCTTGGCTATTGCTAAAGCTGGTCACATACTCGTCACTGGAGGATCTGGAGGGACTCTACTAGCGGCTCGGGAGGGATCTCGTACTGGAGGCGGCGTAAACGTTGGAATTATCCCGGAATCATATTCTCCTCTTTCGATTAGGCGCCGGTCGCTCATTGATATCGTTATCCCGACTGGAAGTGGTGCATTAGGCCGGATGCCGATTCTTACAAACACAATTGACTTAGCATTTGCATTGGGCGGCGGCGCCGGGACCCTCGTCGAGGTCGCACTTACCTACCTTCAGCGAAAGCCGGTGTTTCTCGTCGAAGGGTTGGAGAAAAAGCGATCCCCTGCGTTGTCGCGCCTCTTGGTGCGACGTCGTCAACTGCCAGTTGGCCGAAATCAATTTGAATGCGGCTGGTTGGATGGAAAGGAGGAGGATATCGTGGCTCCTATTTTCATCTTCCCTCCCGATCTTAGCCCTCGTGAAGCGCTACGTTTTGCAATTACACTTGCAAATGAAGTTCAACAACCCAAGTTAGATACTGCATTGGGCCCGTTGGATGAGTAATCTGACGAAGGGAATACCGTGATTGGCTGTGGATTGATAGGTGTTGGACATCATGGCTGTCGTCGGATACCCCAGGTCCCGATTTTGAAACCTGGGAATCACGATACCAGAAAAGCACCCGCAGGCCCTTCGACTCCGCTCAGGAGTGCAGAATGTGTGCACCCGGCGGCAACCAAGAAGCTACGAACTTGTAGCGCCGGCCTCCTGGCCGGCTGTAGCGTGGGTCTCCCGACCCACGCTTTATCGGTTCCTAGTTCAGGGGATCAATATGAAACAGAGCAAAACTCCGCGATAAATTCAGCCTTTTCCGAGCGCGGACGAGGACGTCCGCGCTACAGCCGGCCGGGAGGCCGGCGCTACATTCCGATGGTTGGCGTTGCTTCGGGAGGCTGGCGCTACTTCAGGAGATTGGCGCTACACTGATTCAATTCTGGCTTCCCAGCCCGCGCTCCAAACCCAGGTCCAGTCCTTCAGTCCTGCTTTGGCTGGGTTTTCGACGACGTACCGGATAGCGCGGTCAAATTCGTCTCCATTGCGGATCAGGCGGTCGTAGTACTCTCTCTGCCAGAATTGACCCTTTCGTCCGAGCGCCTGGTTTGCGGCTTTTGCAGAAAAGTTCTTCCAGGCTTTGATGACCTTCGCAAGCTCCTGGCCTGGGAAGAGTCTCACCACCACGTGAACGTGGTTGGGCATAATGCACCAGGCGAGAAGCCTGTAGTGCTTTCCCTCCCTGAAGCGCAAGGCCGCGGCCATGGCTCCGGCGATACGATGATCGTTGAATGCGCACGAGCCGACGCCGCGGTCGAAGTACTCTTCGATGCGCGTGTGGCTATAACTGGCGAGCAATTCTTTCTGATCGGGAAGCAAATTGGCATTGTTTTGTTTGGCGGTTGTGAGGATGTGGTGGCATTCGGCGATTTTCGCAAGCACGGAATGGGGAAGCGAATCAGCGAGATGAAAGGTGAGGAAGTATAGGCCTTCTTCTTTTTCCCAATGAGGAAGGCGGCCACGGTTGCGAATGTGAACTTCGCCGTAACGTGGCTGCACGGCGCCGTGGAGGAGCGCGGAAGAAGATTCTTGCGCCATGGGAGAGATTTTACTCCGGTTAGCCGAGCGCGGACGAGGACGTCCGCGCTACAGCCGGCCGGGAGGCCGGCGCTACATTCCTGGAGCTACTGAGGCTTGGGCGGATGCGACGGCTGCGACTGCGTACGATTGTCGCGACTTTCGACGCCGACCTCGATGGCGTCGCCGAGGGCCAGGGGCAGCTCCTGCTGCTGCGGCTTGGCGGACTCGTAGGCTCTCACGATGCGCTGGACGAGGGCGTGGCGGACTACGTCGCACTCCTCGAAGTGGCAGAAGTGGATGCCCTCGACGCCGTCGAGAATGTTGATGGCATCGAGCAAGCCGGATTTGCGCGGGTTGGGCAGGTCGATCTGGGTGATGTCGCCGGTGATGACGGCCTTGGAGTTGGCGCCCATGCGGGTGAGGAACATCTTCATCTGCTCGATGGTGGTGTTCTGGGCCTCGTCCATGATGATGAAGGCGTCGTTGAGGGTGCGGCCGCGCATGAAGGCCAGGGGGGCGACCTCGATGACGTTGCGCTCGAAGAGCTTGTCGACCTTTTCGGGATCGAGGAGGTCGTAGAGGGCGTCGTAGAGCGGGCGCAGGTAGGGGTCCACCTTTTCCTGGAGGGTTCCGGGAAGGAAGCCGAGACGCTCGCCAGCCTCGACCGCGGGACGGACGAGAACGATGCGGCTGACTTTTTTGGCGTTGAGGGCGGAGACGGCCATGGCCACGGCGAGATAGGTTTTGCCGGTGCCGGCGGGGCCGACGCCGAAGACCATGTCGTGCTGCTCGATGGCCTCGACGTACTTGCGCTGGTTGATGGAGCGGGGCTGGACGGTGCGCTTGACGCCGGCGGAGCGCTGCTTGCCGCTGTCGGAGAGCGAACGCAGGGTGACGGCGGGGTCGGTGACGACCAGGCGCAGGAGGGCGTTCAGTTCGCCGTTGTGGGGATTGACGCCCTGGCGGCGGAGGGCCTCGAAGTCGGCGAAGATCTGGCGGACGCGGGCGACGGCGGGGTCGGGGCCTTCGACATGGACGGCGTCGGAGCGAAGATCGATGCGGACACCGAGCGAGTCTTCCATGAGGCTGAGGTTTTCATCGCGAGTCCCGAAAAGGGGCTCGAGGTTGGGCGTGATCTCCAAAGCGATCTTCAATGGGTTCGATGGCCTCCAAGAGGGGTGGACAGGATGCGGAGCAGGCCGACAGCACGGCGGAAAGGCTGCGGGCTGGCGGCTGAATGTGAGGGAACAGGCGGAACACGGCGCAGGAGGGAGCCGAAGCTCTGGGCTGACTGACTGGACCGCGAGTTGGATAAGGCGACCAAATCCAGTGTCGGAAGGTATCTGGGCTTGAGAGTAGCGCCAAAGGGGTTGAGAGTCAATGCGGGAGATTAGGATTTTTTATCAAAAGTGTGCCTTTTGGGGTACCGACAGCGGCGTGAGGCTCCCACGTGCATCGGCGAACCGCTGAGCGAGGCTGGACAAGGCCGGCGGAGTGCGCGCATTGACCCGCGGCCCGATTTCCCGTAGACTAAGAAATTGCGAGGGATGCGGCTCCGGTTGCGTTCTATGCCGCATCATTCTGCCTGAAAACCGGGCAAAGATCAAGGAAAACGAATGGCAAACCATGTATCGTCGCTGAAGCGCGCCCGCCAGACCGAAAAACGCACCGAAGTGAACCGCTCCAGCCGCAGCCGCGTGCGCACCAGCCTGCGGGATTTGCGCGAAGCGCTGACGAAGGGCGATGTGAAAGCCGCCCAGGAGCAGTATCGCGAGACCGTCTCCACGCTGGATAAGGGCGTGCGGAAGGGCGTTTTGCACGACAACACCGTCTCCCGCTACAAGAGCCGCCTGAACGCGCGGCTGAAGGCTCTGGTTACCGCCGCCAAGGCGTAAGCGACGAGAGCCTTTAAGGCTCCATTTACCTACAGAAGCAGTCGGAGAAATCCGGCTGCTTTTTGTTTTTGGGAGGAGCGCGGAGTTTAGAGCATTTTTACAGGATAATGTAGAGTGCAGCGTGGACCGGGAGGTCCACACTACAGCCGGCCGGGAGGCCGGCGCTACAGGGTCGCGACCCATCGGCACTCTGCAAGTAATCGGGAATCTACTCTACACCAACAGGCAAATTGTTCTATTGGCCCTTCCAGACGGGCGGGCGCTTTTCCAGGAAGGCCTGGGCGCCTTCGTTCTTGTCGGCGGAGGCGCAGAGGCCGCCGAAGCGGACAGACTCCCGGAGCAGGGCCAGGTCGAGCGGCAGGTCGAAGCCTTCATCGACGGCGCGCAGGGTTTCTGCCACGGCAAGGGGGGCGTTGGCGGCAATCTGCTGCGCCAGGGCCTCGGCGCGCGGCAGCAGCTCAGCGGCGGGAAGCACCTCATCTACCAGGCCGATGCGGAGGGCCTCGCGCGCGTCGATGATGGCGCCGGTAAGCAGCAGTTTGAGCCCCTCACTGCGTCCCACGAGGCGGGTCAGGCGCTGTGAGCCTCCGTAGCCGGCCATGATGCCCAGCTTGACCTCCGGCTGGCCCAGGCGGGCATCGTCAGCGGCCAGGCGCAGGGTGCAGGCCATGGCCAGCTCGCAGCCGCCGCCCAGCGCAAAGCCCTGAATGCAGGCGATGACCGGCTTGCCCAGAGTTTCGATGCGGCGCAAAACCCCTTGTCCGCGCAGGGAATAAGCGCGGCCCTCTTCTGGGGTGAGCGCGGCCAGTTCGCGGATGTCAGCCCCGGCAACAAAGGCCCGGTCGCCCGCGCCGGCGAGGAGAATGACGCGAATTTCAGGGTCCGCGGCCAGTTCCTCGAAGATTTCTGAAAGCTCGGTGAGGGTTTCGGCGTTGAGGGCGTTGAGCACCTTGGGCCGGTCGACGGTGATGACGGCCAGGGGAGAGCGTTTTTCAAGGCGAAGATTTTTGAATTCCATGCGAAGGAAAGGGTATCAGATGAGAGCATAGCCGGACTGTATAAGAGGCCAAACTCTTGATTTGGAACAACTGGACGAAACGAGGATTCCGCCGGCGTTTGCGGAACGGGAATGGCGAGTAGTACCTTAAAGCGCATGATGGAATTTTTGTTTTCGATTCGATTGAGGCACTCTCGTCTGGTCACCCCGCGCAGGATCTTCCGGCCTTTGCTGATGATTATCCTTGCAACCTGCGTGGTTCCGAGCCTGAGCGCGAGCGTCTTTACACGAGAAGCCAAGGAATATTCGGCGGCGACGCTGGTGGAGGCGGCGAGTTATCAGCCTTGCCGCAATGGATGCTCGGAGCGCGCCGAGCCGGCCACCGCTTTCTGCTTCCGGCAAGGCAATCAGGTTTTTGTCGGGGACGGCAGCAGCTACCTTCACGAAAAGAAGTTCACCGGCCTGGAAGAGCTTGCGGGAAAGCAGGTTCAAATTCGATTCAGCCGGTGGTATGTGTGGGTTAAGCTACCGGATGGCGGGGCGATGAAACTGGAGCGCGGATCGACGTACGAGAACTTCAGGGACGCAGGCTGCATCCGCGAGGTGCGCAGACCAATTATTGATGGCGCTTACGCTCATAAGCGGCCGGGCAAGGTTCCCAGCTACGCCTTTGCGCTGGCCGGCTCCGGCAAGGGCGACTTGTTTCTGTGGTTCCAGTGCGACCTGAATTCCGATAAGTCCGTAATCGCCTGCCAAAGGTGGTATCGCAACGGCGATCCCTACGGCAAGGACTGGTATTGCGCGCGAACCGTGGATGGCGCGCCGGTGGCGGCGGACTTTGAAATTGATCCTCTGCTCAGCCAGGAAGGCAAGCTGGTGCTGAAGTCGGGAGCCGTGGTGCAGCAGGACCACAGGGGAAGAACCAACGACGTGCTCGACCGTCCGAGCGAGGCCTGCCGGTAGAGCTAGATCGCTGACCGTGTAATTATGTGCCTCCCACCCTAGCCGCAAAAACAAGTACGCGGCGAGGATGGGGCACCCATAGCCTGGCGTAACTTCTCTGCGCTTTTGAAAACATAACTGGGATATGATGAGAAGCAGAAGCCTGCTTGCAGGACACCCCAGTCAAGAACACATTCCCAATCGACAGCAGGAGCCTATGAGGAAAGCTGTAACCAGAAGAGTCGAGTTGTTTGACACCAGCCTCCGGGACGGAATGCAACAGCCCAACATCGATATTTCCGTGCCGAGTGCAGTCAACCTTCTTCAGCGCATGGCTGATTTCGGCGTCCAGTATGCCGAGATCGGCTTTGCGGGCGCGAACCGGTTTGTGGGAGATTTAGCAAGCGCTCTGGATTCAGTTGACACAAAGGCCATGAAGCTGGCGCTGTTCGGCAGAACGCGCGGCCGCGGCGCAAAGGTCAAGGACTGGCCCGACGCGCAAATCATGATCGCCCATAAAAAGCGCATTCCTGTCGCTGTGATTGTGGTCAAATCCAGGCTGCTGGATGTAAGAAAGTCTCTGGAGGCTACGCCGGAAGAGTGCCTGCTGATGGCGTATGAAACCATCGAGTGCCTTCACGAGCACGGCCTTGAAGTGATCGTAGACCTTGAGCACGCCATGGATGCCGCCTGCGGCCGCGGCGAAAACGGAATCGATTGCGATGCCGATTCGCGCAAGCGCAGCCTGGAGTACTTTAACCAGTTGACGGCGCAGTGCGTCGGCCAGAAGATCAGTCGATTGGTTGTTTGCGACACCAACGGCGGCTCGAACCCTGAAGAAGTCGCTCAGGTCATTGGCGGCCTCACGCGGAATTACCCCGACGCAAAAATCGGATTTCACGGACACACGGATCGAGGCCTTGGAGTTGCCAATACCCGAGCGGCCATTCTTGCCGGCGCAGTTCAAATCCAGGGCACCATTCTTGGAACAGGGGAACGCTGCGGCAATGTAAACCTCACAACCGTGATCGGCAGCATGCAACTGAAGGGCGAAGCTGAGTTTGTTGCTCCCGAATCGCTGCAGAAACTTACCAGCCTGGCACATTCGGCGTATGCGGCCTTTGGACTGGAGCCGCCGCATGGCATTCCTATTGTTGGTCCGGGCGCTTTTGGCACCTGGGCGGGCATGCATGGCAGCAGCGAGGGGAAAAACCCGGGCGCCTACCTGTGGTGCGATCCGGAAAAGGTGGGCGCCAAGCCGCTCATCGGGGTCAACCGACAATCGGGAAGAGCCAACATCGTTCTGTTGTCCAAGGCGCTGGGGGTTCCACTGAGTTCTCAACAGGCGCAGGCACTGATGGACGCCAACCAGGCGATGGTCGAGGGCGGCGGCTACACGGCGAGTGAAGTATCGTTCCGGCTGGCCTGCATGAGGGTACTCAACACACTGCGCAATCGCTTCAGCATCAAAAGCTGGAGAGTGCTGGACGAATCCGACGAAACCAGGAACCGGTACGTTCAGGCCTCGATGTTATTGTCGATTGGCGACAAAAACATTACGGTAACGCGGGCAGAGGGCGCCGGCCCGGTGGACGCGCTGACCAAAGCCATGCGGCACGAATTGGAAAAGTGGTACCCGGCCATCGCGCAGATGCGATTGGGCACGTTCAGCGTCGAAGCCCTTGACGTATCCGCAAATGACACGGCGGCCTACGTCCGCGTCACGGTCAGCTTCCACGCAGACGGTCACGAGCCGTGGAAAACAGCGGGCGTGAGCAGCGATTTGAACCAGGCGGCGCTGATGGCCATTGTGGACGGATTCAATTATTGGCTGCTGGAAAGCGCTGAGTGATTAGTGCTAAGACCGTGTAATTTAGTAATTGTGCCTGAATATGCGCGGACGAGGACGTCCGCGCTACAGCCGGCCGGGAGGCCGGCGCTACATTCCTGCCATTACAAATTCAAGCGGTCACGGTACTAGGTCAGGATTGATCGGGAACTGGAGAGATAGCGGTGCCAAAAAAAGAATGTGATTACACCGTCAGCAGTGGAAATGTATTTGCTGATTTTGGTCTGCCAAACCCGGAAGAGGCGCTTGCTAAAGCTGAGCTTGCCAACAAGATCATCCTACTGATTCGGAAGAGAGGGCTTACCCAGCTTCAGGCCGCCAAAGTTCTGGGGGTGGACCAGCCGAAAGTCTCCGCACTCTTTCGTGGGAATCTAACTGGCTTCTCGATAGAACGGTTGATGCGCTTCCTGCTGCGGCTTGGGCAGGACATCAGAATCACGGTGCAAGCAAGTCCACGTAAACAGTCGCAGGCTCGCGTTCTTGTGGCGTAAGGATTTGTTTCTATTTTGCCGAGGCTGGGACGCGATAGTAACAATCTACTTGCCGATCAGGCTGCGCGCAATGGCGTCCAACATTCCGTTGAGGAAGTTGATGGACTCGGGGGCGGAGAAGCGGCGACCGATTTCCAGGGCTTCGTTGATGACGATGGGAAAGGGCGTGCCCTTGAAGCCCAGCATCTCGCCCACGGCCATGCGCAGCAGGTTGCGGTCCACGGCGGGCATGCGCTCCAGCCGCCAGTGCTTGGAGTTGGCGATGAGCAACTCGTCGATCTGCTCCTGGCGCTCGACGGCGACGCGAAAGAGCTCTTCGGCAAAGCCGCGGACTTCCGGTTCGACCTCATCGGCGGCCTTCCAGAAGTTGGCGCGCACCTGGTCGGGCGTCTGCTTGCCGATCTCCGCCTGATAGAGCATCTGCATGGCCAACTCGCGCGATTTGCGGCGCCCCGACCCATGATGTTGTCCGGCGGTCAAGCTGTACCGCCTTGCTTCAGCTTGCGGGTGAGGCTGACCATCTCGATGGCTGCGATGGCAGCCTCAAAGCCCTTGTTGCCGGCCTTGATGCCGGCGCGATTGAGCGCCTGCTCCAGGGTTTCGCAAGTGAGCACGCCAAAGCTGTGGGGAATGCCGGTCTCCTGCTGCGATTGGCCGAGGCCGCGGGCCACTTCGTTGTAGATGGCTTCGTAGTGGGCCGTCTCGCCGCGCAATAAGCAGCCAAGAGGAATGATGGCGTCTACCCGGCCCGCATTGGCCCCCCGATTGGCAATGGCGCGGGCGGCGGCGGGAATCTCCCACGCGCCGGGAACACGAACCACCTCGATGTCGGCCCGCTTTGCGCCGCTACGGAGCAGAGCGTCGAGCGCGCCTTCCAGCAGCCGCTCGGTAATGACCGCATTCCAGCGGGCGACGACAACGGCAAACTTCATGCCGGCAGCGGAGAGATCGCCTTCGACGGCCACCGGCTTGCCCTTGACCGGATCGGTCCAGGCCCAGAAAGAAAAGGCAAAGCCCGGCTCCGGCTCGACGGTGAAGAGGCGCGACTTCCAGTGGGTTTCCGTAATGGCGGAGAGGCGCGCGACGGCTTGTTCGCCGCCTTCCGCGCGCAGCCACGCAGCGGCGGCCTGATGCACGGCGTCCAGAGCGGTCACCTCCACCAGCACATCGGCGATGGAAGGAAACTGGCCATCAACAAATTCGAGATTGCCCAGCGGCGCAAGAAAGGCTGCGCCGTGACTGTTCTCTTCGTTCCACCCTTTGCCGGGAGCAAATCCCAGCGCGGAAAAGAAGCTCACCAGCCGGTCATAGGCTGCCCGGCTTCCGGTAGAACGAAGAAAGGAAATCCCCTTGATCATTTCTTGATTCTATCGTGCGCGGATGGGGGAATTGGCACCCAACATATGGGACGCCTCCGCCGAAAAGCAAAGAAGGCCGGCGCGAGGCCGGCCTTTCTGCTTGCAGATTGATACGCCACGCGCTATGTGGTGGAACGGGGCTTGACGACGATGCCCGTGGCCGGAACGATGGCGGTGCCAGGGTTTGGACCTGTATAAGCGCAGCCGAGGTCTGTGCCGCCGTTGGCGATGGACGTGCAGGCCGGCAGGTTGGGGCTGATCTGCTGCGTATCCGCGTTAGCCGGGTTGGTGGTGACCAGGGGGACGCTGATGTAGTGAATCATGTTGTCGCCCGCGGTGGAGACGAAGAAGAGTTTATTGTCCGGGGTAAAGGCGCCGGCCAGAGGAGCAGTGATGCTGGATGCCGAGCTTCCCTTGAACGTGACGAAACCCTCAGTTCCCGCGCCCGGCACATAGAAGGGCAGCTTGACGCCGGTTGGGGCGCCAGTGGTTAGCGGGGTATAGGTGATAAAAGCCAGGTTAGACGCAGGCGAGGGCACCACTTGGTTGATGGCTGACGCGCTGGCAGTGATAGCCGGCGGCTGGCTGACTGTGGTTTGGAGAACCAGCGGCGAGAGCGTATCGCCGAGCACGAGCGGATAATTGTGGCTGGCAACCGGGGGCAGGCAATTCAACTCGGGGATGGTGACTCCGATGTCGGATATTTCAATGCTGCTACCGGAGGTTGATGCGCCGAGAATATGGTTGCCATCTGTGGTGGCAGCCAGTACATCCGTCTGCACAGCCACCGAATTGTCTGGGAATGGCCCTTGCGGATAGAAGCTCATGTTGGCGTAGTTGCCTACTGTGCCGGAAGGGCACCAGGTGTGGGCCTCGGTGGGGCTGCCGCTGAAAAATGCGCCCACGCTGGGAATGGTAATCGCCAGGCTCTTCGCGCCAGTGGAGGGAGAGGGGCAGGTGATGGCGTTGTAGACGGAGCAGGGCAACGCGTAGGTAGTCCAGCCGGTGCTCAGGCTATAGACGTACAACGTGTCGCTGTGGAGGGAGCCCTGGGTTGCACTGTCAACGATGTAAAGCGTGTTCGAGTCGGGGGTCCATGCCGCGGCTGTACCCATGCCTCCGGAAGACACGTAGCTCTGACTGGAGACATTGTAGAGATAAAAGACCTGGCGCACCTGGTCATTGATAAGCAGTTGCGAGTTGTCCGGCGACACAGCCAGCACCACGCCGGGAACGGAGGTGTTCTGCGTGATGATTGCGTTGTTCGCGGTGCTTATAGCCATCAACTCGTGGGGGGAACCGAAGTAAATCGTGTTGCCTAACCGGTCCATCGCCATCGAGTTGGGCACGTATGGCAAGCGCACCGTGGAGCCGACTGTGTCGGTGAGCAAATCGATTGGGATGACGTACTGAGACTGGCCGGGGGCTGTGAACCAGGCGTAATCGCTGGCCGTGCCTGGGGTAGTAATAGTAACCGGGTTGGATGAAACGGGCAAACCGGTACCATAGATGCCGATCTCGTTCGTGGGAGCCGCATTGCAACTGGGCGGCTGGCAGACGGCATAGACCGAAGCCTCGCCGGGGAAGGGCGTGCTGATGGCTCCTCCGTTACCCGCCGAGATGTCGATCGGATCGGTGGACTCATAGGTCAGGGAGATACCCGTGAGGGGATTCCCGTATGTGTCGATAATGGTAGTGGTCAGATTCTGCGTTACGCCCTGAGTAATCGTTCCCGAAGTGGCGCCATTGGCCAGAGTCACCGAGATGGATGCCGGAGGGCATGTGGAGAAGTAGCCGGCCGAGGAGCCCGAACCCGCCACCGATGCAGTAATGGAGGTAGTGCCTGGCTGGAGGGCTGTAATGGTCACCTGATTTGTGGTTGTGTTGGTGACCACGCTGGCTACCTGGGGGTTGCCCACTGAGTAGTTGAGCGCGCCAATGGCGGCCGTGCAGTTGGGAACTTGGGTCAGAGTCGTGTTGACCAATGCGGTTCCTGAGCAGACAGCCGAACCATTCGACAGTATGGCTGTCGTAGGTGGCGCGGTCGCGTTAAGGCCACCCGTGGTAATGGTCAGCGGAGTCCCGCTGGCAATCGTGTTAGCGCTGGTCAAGGCAACTGTAGCAGTCGCTCCGCTGGAACCGTTATTGAAGCCGCTTATATTGCAAGTCTGCCCTGCCGTTCCTACGATTGGGCTAATTATTGCAGTTCCTGAGCAGGTTGCCGTGCCATTCGATAGTGTGGCCGTGGTTGGCACCGAAGTTGCGCCAGTACCGCCCGCGGTCATGACCAGCGGTGTCCCGCTCGCAATCGTGTTTGCGCTGGTCAAGGCAACCGTAGCAGCCGCTCCGCTGGAACCGTTATTGAAGCCACTTAGGTTGCAAGTCTGCCCTGTCGTTCCCGTGATTGTTCCGCCCGAGACATAGTTCTCACTGATGATGTTGCCAGCGGTGTAGGGTGCGGTGAAGGTTCCGCTGGCGATGATGTTGGGGGTGACACCGGGCATAGGACAAGCGCTGTTGGCGCCAGTAATCGAAGCCGGCGCGCACAGCAGAACCTGCTGGTTGCTGTTGTTCTGGTTGCTGCTGTTCGCGTAGCATCCCTGAGCGTCGAGTGTCGCCTGGGCGCCTTGTGAGAAGCACTTCTGCGAAGATCCGGACGTAGGGGTAGTGACCAGGCTGACGGAGGTCACCATAGCGTGTATATACACCTCTACCGGGTTGGAGGTCACCGACTGGGCGGAGGCCGTAACGTAGGCTATGCCATAAGGCAGGCCACCGGTCGAGGGCAATGGACTCGGCGGGTTGCAGATGGTGTAGTCGGCGATGCCGCCACCAGAGTTCCGGTTCCAGGTTCCTGCGCAGATGCTGCCGACCGGCGAGATGTCCACCAACTGGTTGTTGGTGGTGCCATAGGTAAACGTGGAGACGCTGGCCTGTTGACCCTTGCAGGTCAGGGCGGACGGCGAAGATACCTGACGCGTCTGCCCGTAGGCCATGGAGATGCCGGAGGTCACCGGTTGCAGCGTGAGCGAGGCCACATCTCCGATCTTCATCCCGTAGCCCAGTCCATTGCAGTAGTTTGCGCCCGGGTTTCGGGTGCAGCCAGAGATCGATATCCCGGCTGGAATGGCCAGGCACAATAAGCAAACAAGCGTTAAGAACCGCCGCATGAATCCTCCCCGCCCCGCTTTGTCGAGCCGCGGAACGGTCACTCCCAAAATCATCGGAAAAATTAAGAAAACTCTCTCTTTAGAGCTATCCGCCAACACTTCGCAGCCAGCCTTCACTCGGCAAAACCGATCAAGTGACCGGTTCCCGGCGACCTGCCTGCCGCGTAGCCAGTTAACGAAACGCGTTCACGAAACTCCAAGGAAAAGTGTATCAGGGCGGGGTGGTCTCCGGCTGGCAACCGGGCAAAGTGCACCCCCGCCTGCTTTTCATAGACTCCGCCTACCCCAAATTGGGAGCAGGCCTCCGGGAAGGCCAGACCTCAGGGCGCGGGCGGAAGGTAGCGGTCAAACCACTCGGCAGCCCTCTCCATCACGTCCCGCCGGTGGGCCGGATCGGCAAACATATGCCCCTCATTCGGATACACCACGAGCCTTGTGGGCAGCGCCCAGAGCCGGAGAAAGAGACACAACCTCCTCGCCCTTGCCCGCGATCAATGAAAGTACCCCTGAATGCAAAAAGTCGAAAAGGACTTTGGGTGCCAAATGGATGAGGCGCTTGCGACATTCTGGCAGACAAAGAGGCAGAAAGTGCCGTGGGGCAATGCCTGAATCCTGCAAACTCGGCAGCTTGCAGACCGATTTTCGTATTTCGTCAATTGCAGCCTTTTTGACGTGCTTGCATCCTATTGCTGCTTCAGCAAGTTACGGGAGGTACGCAAGCGGCTCGCTGGAAATTGTCGAAAATCGATTTTCGACAAAACCTATACGTCCTTTAAGCTACTGAAAAAGCGAGACTTGCGCAGCAAGCCTCGCTTTTTCATAAATCTAAGTTCAATATTTCCTATTGTTTCCAACTTCCCATAATACCTCTACTGCGACTTCGAAAGTGCCCCGAAGACGATTCGTCTCCGGGGCACTTTTGTTGAAAGAGCGTTGTTAAAAAGGAAAGAACTGACAACCCGTTCCGTCAGATGGGCAAGCCCAAAAGCCGGTGCCCTTACCGTCTGCTGTGACATCGGGCATCAAACTGACTGAAGTTGTTGTTGCCGAAGGAATCAATGCGGCTGTTCCAGCTACAGCATCAACCTTCGTCAAGGTGCCATCTTGGTTTTTGATGACTACAGAGTGGTCGACCAGAATCGCGCCGACTGGAGTTTCCCCCGCCGGCAACGAGATAACACCGTTGACCCCAACTGTCGTAACCAATTTCAGTGTGTTCTCACTCAAAATCTGAACGGTTTTGTCGCCGTATGAAATAAGAGCGAGAATTCCCGATGCGTCAATTGCGACGATTTCAGTCCCCAGTGGTGCACCAGCTGTTATGCCGGTGACCGGCCAGTTTAGTGGCGATGTGCAATTGGAGGCGTCTATCATATAGAGCGCCTGACCAACTGCGTCATACGAGTAAGCGTATGTGTTTCCATTCGTTACGCCCATCGCCAACGATTGAGGACCGGTTCCAGCATCTCCCAGCAGCACAGGATTAGATGTGAATGCAGAACCAATCCAGTTTACGCAAGATATTTTGTGCGTTGCTGCCGGCTGAAGAGCGACGACATAGCTGTTAAGCACTTTGATAGCTGCTACACCTCTCAAGACGCTAGCCGGACTTGGTACGCTAAAGGTAATCTCGCAAGTGCTGGTACTAGGGCTACCGTCAACCGTCCAAAGATTAGTCAGGTTGTCCACGACGACACTAACCGCTCCGGAACCAACATAACAGCGAGTTCCGTTCGGCACGCCGGTCCCTGGCGTAAACATGTCGACGTATCCATTATTGTTTGAGTTTTCCCCGGCAATAACTTCTCCGAGGTTAAGAGCCAGCTTTACTCCCGACGACATGGTAGCTCCTGACGGCTGGCCATAAACGGTGAATTTTACTGTGCCGGTGCATCCAGTCCCGTCTGCCTTGCAAATCTTGCACTGACGATCGCCATAGCCGTCGTGAGACGAATCAATGCCTAAACTGGCTGTGATCGTCGTTGAATTGACGAACGAGACATTCAGCACATTTGAGTCCGGAGTGCAGGACGGCAAGTAACCGCTTGCAAAGTTCGTCCCGGTGAATGTCACTGGAACGATGTTGGTCGGAGTGGCCCATGTTTTGTTCGGACTCATTGAGGCGAGTGTTGGCGCAGGGGCTGTTGGAGTCACCACCGCCGAAGCAGTTGATTCCGGCCCATTGCCGGCGCTGTTGGCGGCGTGCACTGTGCACGCGTAGCTCGCGCCGTTCACTATTGTTGTACCGGTCACGACGATCGGGCTACCAGAACCGCTCACGCTCGCGCTTGAGAAGGTTCCGTTAACCCCCACGGTTGCTGTGCAGGTCGCGGTGTAGCTCGTAATCGCGGCACCGCCATTGCTAGCGGGCGCGGTGAAAGCCACCGAGATCTGCGCATTGCCGGCTGTGCCGACCACACTGGTCGGGGCACCGGGAACGGAAGCGGGAGCGGTCGGAGTGACCGCTACCGAAGCAGCTGACTCCGGCCCGTCGCCGGCGGAGTTGGTGGCGTGCGCTGTAAATGTGTACGGCGTGCCGTTTGTTAAACCGGGAACCGTAAACGAACATGAGGTTGCCGACACTTTGATTGCGCCAGGATTGGAAGTCACGGTATATCCCGTGATCGTTCCTCCGCCATTGCTGGCGGGTGGCGTACACGAGACCGTTGCCGATGCGTTTCCAGGAGTTCCGACCACGCCCGTTGGCGCGCCAGGCGCGTAAACAGTAGGCGGTTGTGTTGTGGTTGTGCCAGGGCCTCCGCCGCATCCAGCGAGGGCTGCGGCGAGAACAGACAATACCATTACTTTCTTGAAGTTTTTCATTTTGCGTTTCCAACTTCCTATAATACCTCTACTGCGACTTCAGTAAGATTGGCGACGGTCTGACGTTTTCATAACTCAAAGCTATAACCGAAGCACCCGTAACTTAGTACAGTTTTGGTTTGATTGTCGGATAGTTAGCGGGAGTGGAAACCATGCAGAAGCGAAAGGAAGCGACAAGTCGAAGGAACCCATAGTAGCTCCCAAACCAAGGGAAGCCCGGTCTTGCAGAGACCCAGTTGAAAGCCGGGGAAAATTCCAAATGAAAACGTGGGATAATGTTCGTCGGTTTCGGCCCCTTTGTCAAGCCAGATTCGAGCTTGAAACGCGCGTATGTGACGGTCCGACTACAGGTTCAAACCAAGAGTGGTCAGCTTACCTCAATGCATCTATCTTCCTGTATTCACAGTCTTTAGAGCTTCCTGCCACACCTCCTCGCCCTTGCTCACAATCAATGAATGTACCCCTGATCGAGTACGGCGCTGAGGAGAGTGTCCTGGCTGGCATCCTGCGCGGCAAGAATATTCCTGACTTCCTCAGCTTCCTTGCTGCCGAACCTCACCACGCTGCCAGTCTCAAAATTCATCGTTGGACTTTTATAAGTGAAGCCCATCGCGCTGCGTGAATAGTAGCTTCCGCCATAATAAAACCCCGACGCCCCAAACATATCCATTTGCAGAAAGAGGCGGCGCTGAGCAATTTCAGGAGCATAGACAGGCAGGCCTTGTTCGTTTTCACGGCCTGCCGAGATTCCCAGCAAATCGAGCAGTGTCGGAGTGATATCAATATGCGAGGTCGGAGAGTCGATGATCGTCGCGTGCTGAAGGACACCGGGCACATACATGAGCATGGGAACCCGCAACTCGATGTCTTCCAGCCGCCCCTCAGAAACGAGAACGACCTGGCCTTCCTGATCCCCGGGGGTCCATCGCATTCCGTGGTCGCTGGTAAATAGAATGATGGTGTTGTCCAGCGCACCGTCGCGCTGCAACTCGTCGAGCAACTCGCCCAGCCATGCATCCTGATATACCGCCAGCGCATGGCCACGCTGCAGAAGGGACATGGGGGGGTGCCCATCCAGCGCTCGATACGGATCGTGCCCAATCTCCGGGAAATAAGCCGCGGCAAACCTTTGCCCCTTTGCCGTCCAGTTGCGGATATCCTCTCGCAGCGCAAGAAGCCCACGGTGGTCGTTCTCCGCAACGTATTTCACCGGGCCGAAAAATGTAGCTTTCCCGATCTGATCAATCCTGGGGTCTATCCGCGCGGAGGCGATCTTTTGAAAGCCCAGGCTGGCGAGCATCAGGTCATCGCGGCGCTGCGGGATGCTCCAGACGAAACCATAGTACGCGGTCTGATAGCCTTCCGTTTGCAGGCTGCGAATCAGCCCCGGAATCTCGACTTGATGCTCCACGATGCCACACTGCCGGTTCACGTACATCGAAGTGAAGATGGAGAAGGCCGCGTTATCCGTCAGGGGATAACTGGTGTAATGGCGTCCCATCAGAAAGGAATGATCCCGGAGACGACGGAGGTTCGGCATATCGCTGAGAGAATCGCGGGCCGGATCAATCACATGCGCCGTGATGGATTCCATCACGAACACAATAATGTTGTAATTTTTCGCTCTTCCGGTAAAGGCCGTCGGATGTGGCGCGGGAACGTGCGAGGCCTGGCGGTAGGCTTGCATCAGTCCCTGCGTATTGTGAAGCGGGAACCCCGAGTACATTTCGTTTTCAAAGAGTGCGGAATAGGCCGCCCTTTGCAGGAAAGACTGCGACCACGGCATGACTGGAACCCTGGGGACGCAGGCGATGGCTGCGGCAGCAAACCCCAGGCCGAATGCCGCCAATACAGCATGATTCAACCAGCGCGTGTTCCTTCTGAAGGCAACCATCGTGATGGCCGACAGAAGACCGACCCCGGCCAGGCCCGCAAGCAGATATAGAATCGTGCGACCGGGATGGGAAGCAAACGCGGTTTCATGACTCCTGACGATCCACATCGCATCAAACCACAGCACTCTCAGAGAGGCGAAGGTATTGGTTGTCGTTAACGCAATGAGCTCGATGCTGATGAATGCCTCGACCAGAAACGCGGCAGCGATGGAGAGGATGATTCTACGGCGCGGCGAGATCCAGAAGGTCAGCAGGCAAAATGCCAGCGGGATAAAAATAAAGACGCAAAACAGATCCGACCGGAACAGGGAGACCTTCTCCCAAAAGAAAAGCATCGGAGGAGTGCGAAGTCCCGCGGCAATGTCAACGAACGCATTGCAGCTAATCATCGCTGCAATTTTTTCGCCTAAAACGCAGGCAGCAGACGCCAGCAACGGCAAGAGAAGGATTCCCAGCTTGTTCTTTCTGAGCCAATCAGCGATTTTCTGCATCTCAATCCCTTCAACCATCGCACACGCCCACCTATCAGGCCAGCGTATTAAATCTCGTCCTGGAAATATCGTTCTGGTTCATGCGTAAGCTATTGTGAACTCAACTTTAAGGAGTGCGTTGCTGGAAGTCAAGAACGGCGGAGCGCCGTTTGGCTCCTGCGCTGAAACCACGGAACCGTACATCACAGGATGCCGCCGTCGCTACTGTATTCAGTTGAAAGTATAAGCAATATTGCTTATACTTGATTTGTAGAGGGCAGCCCTAAATTACAAGCGGGGTTGGTTCGTGAAGAGCAGCGAATTCAAACGATGGTTGGCGGCGCAGGGGGCAACCTTCAGCCCCGGCAAAGGCTCGCACCTTAAGGTCTATCTGAACGGGAAAAATTCTGTGTTGCCGATGCACAATAAGGATCTCAGGAAGGGCCTTGCTGAAAGTATCAAGAAGCAACTGGGACTGAAATAGGAGCGCATATGTTGAAATATCCGGCAAACTTTGAACCGGCTGAAGAAGGTGGGTTCGTAATCACCTTCCCCGACATTCCCGAGGCAATCACCCAGGGCGAAGACGAAGAAGATGCGCGGCGCCGGGCATCGGACGCACTGGAGTCGGCGCTCGACTTCTACTTTGAAGCGCCACGACCGATTCCTGCGCCTTCAAAACCGAAGCGCGGTCAGCGCCTGATCGAGCTTTCGGCCAGCCTATCCGCGAAGGTGCTGCTCCTAAACGAAATGGTCTCGCAGAAGATTCGTCCGGCGGAGTTGGCGCGGCGGTTGAAGGTGACACCGCAAGAGGTGACCCGGCTGATTGACGTTCACCACACGACGAAGATTGACGGGATTGCGGTTGCGCTGAAGGCGCTGGGAAAGACGCTGGAGATGCGGGCCGTCTAAAGCCGAGTTTCTCTGGTCTCGCTTTTAAAACCTGTGCAACTACAAACCCAGAATCACTCCCCCGCCGCCCTGTGAATCGCCAGCAGCCTTTCCAGCAGGGGCTTGAGCAGCTTCAAATCCAGCGCATTGGCGCCGTCGGATTTGGCATTGGCCGGATCGTCGTGGACTTCCAGAAACAGCCCGTCGATGCCGGCGGCTACCGCAGCGCGCGCCAGCAGCGGAATGAACTCCGGCTGGCCACCGCTGACGCCACCTGCCGCCGAGGGCTGCTGCACGGAGTGTGTCGCGTCGAAGACCACCGGCGCGAGATTGCGCATCACCGCCAGGGATCGATAATCCACCACCAGCGTGTTGTAACCGAAGCTCGATCCGCGCTCGGTGAGGAAGACGCGCTCATTGCCCGTGGAGCGGACCTTCTCGACCGGGTGGGTCATGTCCCACGGGGCGACAAACTGGCCCTTCTTGATGTTGACGGCGCGGCCTGTCTTGCCTGCGGCCACCAGCAGGTCTGTTTGCCGGCAAAGGAAGGCGGGAATCTGCAGCACGTCCGCGGCCTCGGCGGCCACCGCGCAGTGGGCCGGCTCGTGCACGTCGGTCAGCACCGGCAGGCCGGTGTCCTTGGCCAGGCAGGCGAGGATGCGCGTACCCTCCACCAGGCCGGGACCGCGAAAGCTCTTCACGCTGGTGCGGTTGGCCTTGTCGTAGCTGGCCTTGAAG